>Ga0180432_10009206_pt1 | contig 12102 bp, 14 predicted proteins | sample SS_ome_10_FD_132414 | JGI IMG/M metagenome (GOLD analysis project Ga0180432, IMG submission 132414) | Hypersaline lake sediment archaeal communities from the Salton Sea, California, USA - SS_1_MS_2 metaG | ecosystem: Environmental > Aquatic > Non-marine Saline and Alkaline > Hypersaline >...
ACAGATACAAATGAAAAAGATATTGTTGGTTGATGTTGACAGTAAAATACCCAATTTGGCGTTGATGAAATTATCAACATATTATAAACAAAAAGGGTATGAAATTGTATTAGAACGGGCTGGGTTGTCTTATTATCCTTCAAAAAAAGTTTATGTCATAAACACAACAGGGTATAAAATAGTATTTATATCCATAATATTCAAAACTAATAAAGATAAAATTTTGTATGGTGGGGATTGTAAACATGTTGTGTTTGGAGGTGTTGGGATCTCATTAAAAAAGAAATTACTAGATAATATTGAACAACTTGAACCAGATTATTCAATCTATCCAGACAACAGCACATCTTATGGATTTATTACAAGAGGTTGTATAAATAATTGTTATTTTTGTGTTGTACCTGAAAAAGAAGGAAATCTACATCAAGTAAATACAATAAATAATATCATTAAACATAAGAAAGTTAAGTTTATTGATAATAACATACTTGCATTTAAAGACCACTTGAAAATATTTGAAGAGTTGGTTGCTAAACAAATTAAATGTCAATTTAATCAAGGTTTAGATATAAGATTATTGAATGAAAACAACGCAAAATTATTATCAGAAATGAATTATATTGGAGAATATAGTTTTGCTTTTGATAATTTAAAAGATGAACAAACAATAACACAAAAATTGAAACTGTTTAAAAAATATGTAACTAAAGATTGGAAAGCAAGATTCTTTTTATATTGTCATCCACAAATGAACATAAAACAAAATGTGATTAGGCGTGTTGAATGGTGTAAAAAAAATAAAGTTTTACCTTATCTTATGAGAGACATAGCTTGTTGGAATGATAAGAACAAAGAGTTTTATATTGATTTGGCAGCTTATTGTAACCAACCCAACATATTTAAAAAATTAAGTTTTGAAGAGTTTATGAATAAAAGAACAAAAAATAAAGAAAGAATATTAAAATCGATTAATATATACAATGATACTAAGTATAATTAATTCTAAAATAACGATAAAAAAACATAAGATTTATATATTCCAATATCTATTTAAAACTGTATAGGTGATAACTATGCAGTTAAACAAACAACAAATCAATAAAATTGCTGTTATGACAGGTTTAGCGTTAGGCGGATATTTCTTGTATAGGTTAAGCAAAGGAGATAAAGTTTCTAAGGCTGTTGAAAGGTCTATCGAACAACCTTTAAAAGTTGTAGAAGATGTAACTAAAAAGACTAAAAGTTATCTTGTTAAAGGATCAAAAGAAGCAAAAGAACATATGGCTAAGTTAAGAGCAAAGAGAACTGGAAAGAAAAAGACTTCTAAAAAGAAAAAAGTTCCTGCAACTGACGGCGAAATAATCAAAAAACATAAACTTAAAGGAAAGAAAGCGGAAGCTGTCAAATCTGGTGATGTTAAAAAATTAAAGAAAACAGGACAACTTAAAAAATGACTAACAACCCGCAATCAAGCAGAAGAACAGCGTTACAATCAGTATTACCGAAAATTAACGTGAATAAAGCTAAAACAATAAACAGTTTTAAGAATGTTGACGATTATACGGTTACTGGAACACCGACATCTAACGGGGATATGAATGTTAAGTTTAGTAAAAAACAACAAGCACGTTCCGAAGATTATATATTGTTGTTGGTGGCGTTAGGTGTTGGATTTTTTTTAATACATAAACAAATAGAAAAGATACCATGAAAAATAATACGTTTATTAAAGTAACGAACACAGACATTTATAATAGTTTGCAGGATCTTCATAAAAAGCAAGAACGAATGTTTATAGTACTTAAATGTCAAGAAACTAAAATAAAAAATTTATCGAAAATTGTATGGACAACTATCGGTAGTGTGTTGATGATAGGAAGTTCTACAATATTATACGTATTAAAAATAATAACATAAAATGGCAATATCAAAAGATAAAAAAATAAGTTTAAGTCCTGACTTTTTCGGGGAAAAGAGTGTGATAATAGCAAAGTCTGGATACGGTAAGTCGTATACAGCAAGGGTTATAATAGAAGAAGGTATAAAGTCGGGACAAACTTTTATTATTGTAGATCCGCAAGACGCTTACCTTAACCTGCCTGATTTTGAATATATTAACGCTGAACATGTAAAATCGGTTAGAGGATTAGCGTTACTTTTATCACAAACTAACCGTAATACGGTAATACGAACAAAACGGTTGACGATAACTTCGCAAACAATGTTCATTAATCATTTTTTATCGCATTTCAGAAAAAATATTCGGAAAGGTATACAAACGATAGTAATTGACGAAATTCATAAATTTGCGCCTGAAACACAAAACACAAAATCGAAAGATACAGTAAGAGGTATGTTTCAGGAAAACAGGTCTGACGGTTTAGGTTGTATAGCAATAACACAACGTATAAGCAGGTTAGATAAAACTATACTTTCACAAGCTGATCATTTATGTATTGGTAAGGTTACATCACATAGAGATAAAGAAGCAGTAAAAAATTATATTGACAACGTCAACGATGTTGAGAAGATCAGTAAATTAGATAAAGGAGAATTTTATTTGTACGGGTTCGGTCTTGCTGAACCTGAAATTGTAAAAATTAGAGAGTCTGAAAGTGAACATTCAGGCAATTCTCCGAAAAACTTAATAACAGAAGATGTAATTACATACAATACACATATTAATAAATTTGTTAAAAAACGAGGTAGAAACAAAATGTCTGACAAAATTAGTACGCAAGGCGAACCTATAAAAGGTGTTGTTCCTTCGATGGATGGTTTTATGGATCTTGCTAAGTTAGGATCTAAAATCGCATTAGGCGGAGCTATCGGCGGAATTGCAGGTAATTTTGTAGGTTCAAGGTTCGGTAGTCCGATACCTATGATTTCTAGCAGAACGCTAGGCGGAGCAGGTACAACTATCGCATTATATACAGGATACCGTATGATACCTATGCAAGGAGTTAAAGAATTAATGAAATTTGCTTCTGCGGGTTCGGCAGTATTCACATTTGGATCATTAGCATTTGATGTTCTGAACGCTTTGAATGTTAAACTTCCAAACTTATTAAGTTTTGCTCTAGCAACAGCAACAGGCGTAAGCCCTGTAGCAGTTGAAAAGAGTGCGGAAGTTGATACAGATACTAACTTTGCTTAATTTAAGTAAGGTTAAGTAGTTTTCTTGGATTTTGTAAAATTTGAAAATTTGAAAGATTTATTTTTGTAAATCTAATAAACAATAAACTTAAAGAGGTAAATACAAATGGCAGATAAACAAAGCGGTCTAGTAAAAAGTCCTTTTACTATAGACAAAAATACTGACGGTTCAACATGGTTAAGTGCGGATTTAGCCACTTCAACTGATTGGAAAGCAGTATTAACCTATGCTGTACCTTTGGGAATGGCAGTTGAAATAACTCCTGTTAATTATCATTTCGGAGATTATAACGCAACTGACACAACTACGGCTATTACAGCAGGTATGACAAGAATTTTGAAGCAAAACGCTAATGGTACTGAATCTAGAGAAATTTGGGCAGGTTCAAACGCTATCTACAAAGATATCGGTGACGAGTTCCAAAGACCTAAGATTAGAGTTCCTGTAGTTGTTAACGCTTCTCAAAAGATCGTAGTTCAGGTTTACAGTTTAGGTACAACCCTAGACAGTGCGTCAAGTAACTACTACATTGAAGCTGTACAATATTATGAAGAAATCTGATTTTTTCGTAATATCATCACAACTGTTTTTAAAGAGGAGAAATTATTTTCTCCTCAACTTTTTTAATAATTTATAGAAAGATTTATATATTCCAATATCTATTTTAATAAGTATAATCATAATTTTATCAAAAGAGGTATTAACATGGGATTATTAACCAAATTAAGTAAAACTGCATTTACGAACATAAAAAAGATTGGCGGAAATTCTAAAACTATCAAAACTTCAGTACAAACTATTCGTTCTAAAGCTAAGGCAGTTACTGGCGGAAAAAAAACACGAAAATCTGTAGCTAAAGCTACAGCAAAAGATAGTTCAGGCACTATTAAAGTTGCAGGTAAAAGAGCATTAACAGTTGGTCTGGTAGGAGCTACAGCATTAGGCGGAGCAAAAGTTTACGATTATATTCAAGATGTAAGATCAAAAACTCCTGAACAAAGACAGGCTGAACAGGCATGGGAATTATACGAAGATATTAACGATAAAACTGGCGGTTCAGGAACAAATTATTCAGAAACAGATCCTTCAGGATTGGGTGATGATGGCGGACAAAACTTTTTCAGTTTTTACGACGACATTAAAGATCAAGAAACATCAAAAGCTGGTAGTATGGGTTTAGGTATCGGATTATTAGCAGGAGCTGGAATTATCGGATTAGGTTACTATTTATATAAACGTAAAAAGTAAAATTTTACCTTTTCCCTAAATAGGTAAAGGGACAAAGATCATGGCAAACAAAAAAGTTTCAGAAAAGATTATATTATACGGGAGTATATTAGGCGGAGCTTACATTATTTACAAAACTTTTTTCGGTGTTCGTGAAGGCGAACCTAAAAGTGAAGGTTCTATAGGCGGAAGTGACGAAGATCTTTTAGGACAGCAAGGTTTTGATATTGATCCTAACGTAAGTTACGAACAAGATTACATGTACAGAGATCCCATACAAGACGTTACTACAGATAACGCATTACCTGAAACTGGAGATACATCATTACCTAAAAAAAGTCCAATGTTTGATCCGATTATACCTTTTTGGAGAACGTCACAACTTAATACGGATACTACTAAAATTCCTAAGGATACGTCAACTCCAACATCAACAGATACTAGTCCTACATTAACAGATTATGCTATTGGCGGGATAGGATTAACAGGTACTTACGCTACTAGTTTCGCAAAAGAGTTAACAAAACGTGGTGATGATGTTGTAGATCCATTAATTAAACGTACAGTAAAAACAGGTATTGAAGATATACCTTTTGCGGGAAAAAAAGCAGGAGAGTTCGTGTTTGACATGTCATCTCCTACAACTAAAACTTTATTAAAAGAAACTGGCGAAACCGCTACTAAACAAGCAACAGAAAGCGTATTAAAAACTGGTCTTAAACAAGCAGGTAAAACAGGTATAGGGTTAATACCTTTTATCGGTATTCCTGCAGGTATGACTTTCGATATTGCTACAAATCCTGAATTTAAAGAACAGTACGAACAAGGTGGATGGGAACGAATAAAAGTATTAGCTAAAACTGGTACTGCCAATATCGTAGGTGACGTTTTAGGTACGTTAGCTGTTATCGGTGGCGGAGCTGTCGGAGTTTCGCAAACAGGCGTAGGAGCAGTAGCGTTAGGAGTAGGTGGGCAAGTAGCAGGAGAACAAGGAGTGTATAAAGGTACTGATTGGTTAGGAAATTTGTTTGATGATAAAGACGCTAATATCGATAAAGCGCAAATAGTTTCGAACATGTTAAGTCCAATGAACGCTCCACCAAAACCTGATCAATCTACTACAACCAAATCATCGCAATACGTTTCATACAGTAAAATAGATCCTTCGTTGATAACACAAACTCAACCTTCAACAACACAATCAACTAAAAAGAAAAAATCAGGTGGTAGTAGTAGATCTAAAAGGATTAAAACTACAACCAAAACTGTTACTGGACAATCAGGCAAAGCCAAAGGCAAAAAAGTTACTATTAAAGTAAGTTCAGGTTTCGCTAAAAAGATGAAACAAGCAGGATTATAGAAAAATATAAATAGTTAAGAGGTTATTATACTAAAAATGGCAAACAATAACGAATTTGAAAAAATAAAAAATCAGTTAGTAGAGCAAAAGATAACTAAACAACAAACAGTTACCGCAGGATCTACTGAACAAATTACTATCAATATTCCTAACGAAAAAAAAGTTTATCTTAAAGGTTACGGTTATTCATGGTACACGTCTAACGAATTTACGTTAGATACTGGCAACCGTCAAATGCCGATGAGAACGGATCAGGAAGGTAGTCCTAGCATACCGATGATATTCGGTAACCCATTCCCTTGTAGATCAGGCGGACAGATTAAACTTACTATAAAAAACGGTGACAGTACAGATCACACTTACGATATAGTATTTTACTTATTAACTAACGATCATTTAGACGAACTTAGTACTGGCGGAGAGTTAGTATTAGCTACGGGTTCAGGTTCAGGTTCAGGAAGTACTGTTGCTATTTATGACAGTACGTTCACTAACGTTGCTCCTGTTTCAGCTACTAGAGGACTTTCAGTAAATCCTACAAGCCCTGCTACATTAGTATGCGGTACGTTAACAACTTCAGGCGCTGCAGCCGAAGTTTTAGGAGCTTCAACATCTATAAGCAAAATTACTATTCAAGCTGACGTTGGCAACGTAAGTTACGTATTGATAGGCAACAGCACGACACAAACCATAAGATTAGATCCTGGCGCTAGTATAGATCTTAATGTTGATGATATAGACACAATTTATGTTAAACGTAACGGCGGGACTAACTTAACAGTAAATTATATAGGAGCATGATATTTATGAAAACAAAAACAATCTTAATAACGGTGTTAATACTTATTTTAAGTAGTTTTATAGTTTCGGGAGCTATAACTCCTAGCAAATGGTTAGACGGTTTAAATTATTATACCATAAAAGATTACGTAAACATTACTAACACAGCATTAGAAGATATACCTTCATTCAATACAATAACGTACATTAAGACTTCAAATTTCACAGACCTTCAAACAGAAATTTTGAACGCTGAAGAAAACGATAAAATAATAGTTCCAAAAGGTACGTATTTTGCTGATAGTATTATACGATCAGCAAGTAAAAATTGGAGTTTGTTAATCAACAATTCGGGTGTTACTATCGAATGTTTGGAAGGAGCAAGGATAGTAAAAGATGGTACGGTAGATAATCACGCTATGATAGGATCAGGATCTAGTTCTCATAACGATATTACTATAAAAGGTTGTAACTTTGACGGTAACTATACAAATTCAACTTATTCATCTTTCGGTACAAGCGAATATAAAGGAGCAGGTTTAGTACAATACGCTGATAATTGGCGTGTTATCGATAACACTTTTGATAACATGGGCGAATACGGTGGTATTGTATGGCATGGATCTGATGGTATAATTTCTAACAATATAATAAAATCGTCACAAAAATATAGTGATGCACGTAAAAAATATGCTAGTTGTATTATGATAACTTATTTAACAGCTGTAGGCAACATAATTTCAGATAACGTATGTTTAAACCCTGACGGTAACGGTTTATTTTTCGAAGATAACGCTGATTATAATACTGTAAGCAACTTTTACGTTCAAAACGCATTCAGAGGTTATTCTTCTGAACATACGAGCCATAACATAATTTCAGGTTTAAACATATTCAACTCAACAGAAATTTCCATACATCAGCTTAGCAGTAACAACAATTTAATAACCGACTTTTTAATTGAAAGTGGTCAAGACACTCAAGACAGTATAACTATAGTTAACAGTTTAGTTCCTGCTGATGGTCATGACATTATGATATCCGACGGTTTAATACTCAACTCACCTGACGACGCTGTTTATTGTAGAGACACTCCAAACGTGACATTTACTAACATACGTTCAATAAACCCGACAAACTACGATCTTAAAGTTAACAACTGTTCAGATTATACGTTATATATTACCGACCTTCCGAACCAAAGCATAACTTCTTCATCACGAAGATATTATACTGACGATATGCAATACAACGATTTAGATCTTACTGGTGACGGTACGATCAACGGTAAACTTATGATAGGCGCTAATACTGAAGCCTTACAAGAACTGGAAGTTTCAGGAACAGCAGGACAAGACGTAGCTTTACTATTTGACGAAGGCGGTTCTAACAGATGGAGTATAGGAATATCTGAAACTCCGAACAACTTTTTCGCTATCGGTTTCGGTAACAATTTAACTGACGATGTAATGTTATTCAATGTTACTAGCAAAAAACCTACGTTTGCTTACGGTATGGATTGGACTAATTTAGACAATTATCCCGCACAATGTAGCGTCACTAACAGTTTCATAACACAACTTAACGATTCAACCACATGCACAACTATTGACACTACTGACTTATTCAATCAAAGCATAACTTCAATTTATGACGGTCAATCTAACGCTTTATTATTACCTTTAAACAATAACGTAACAAAACCTACGTTAGGTTTCGGTGACGGTGATACAGGCATTTACGAAAGTGCTGATGATAATCTAGCAGTTTCAGTTTCAGCAACTAAACAATTTCATATAGAAAACGGAGCAATTGTAAGTGCTAGTTCTAACGGATATAAAATAATGAAAGAAACAGCTAGTGATACAAACCCTGTTTACGCTTTCGATGGTGATACAGATACAGGTATTGGCTGGGCAGGAGACGATGAGTTAAGCATAATAGCAGGTGGAGCAATGCTTATTGATATTGTTGAAGGTACATCTGATTATGTAGATTTTCCTACATACCTTAATATTACTGGTGTTGACGATAGCGGATTTAAATGTTTAATATATAGTCATAACGGCGGTTGTGTAATAGCAGACAATTCAACATGCAGAAGGTTTTATAGTCCTTCAGGAAGTGGGGTTGTTAATGTATGCGATACATGAAATTAACCTTTATTCTTTTTACATGTTTATTTTTATTAGTTCCTACAGTATTATCTACATCATTTACAGGCGTTTCTTACGATAATAAAAGCAACGAATTTAATATTGATACTGACTTACAAACATACGATCATATTCCTGCTTACAATGATACCATAACCTTAATTAATACTGTAACTGATTGGGGATCGGCATATTCAGAATATAGGTTATGCAACCCTGCGTTAAGCGTATCATCTTACGATAATACTAAACTTAACACGTTAGACAAAATGTTTATTATTGATAAAGGAAGTTTAACTGATAGCGAATTATTAAGAAAAATTAATATTAGTGTAAACACTAGTAAACCACTGTATACAAGCAAGGAATTAACTTCAGATTGTGGTCTTAATGTTACATGCACTCCCACAAAATATAATAATTATACTTTTTCAGGTTATAATATAAGTTCAGAAGAAATAACTAAATGGTCAAAAATAACAGACTTTAACGATTTCAGTTTACCTCAAGGTAAATGTTTCAATTTTAGAATTAAAGGATATTATGACATGGACAACGCAGGAGTTTATATAGATAACATCCCTAGATTTGACGGTATTAATTATACTAAATATGATATATGGAATACTAGTTGGAGTTATTACCAAAATTATACTATAAGAACTCAATACAATTATTCACAAACAGACGATCCTGTAAAAATACAATTAAATTCAACTTTATTATCAGGAAAATTTAATCATAGTTCGTGCGAAGATTTCAGAGTAATAAATTCTAGCGGATCTCTTATAGAAAATCTAAGTATAACTTGTAACAGTACAGGTAACGTATGGATAACTTTATATTTCCCTTTAACTATAGCAAAATATTCTTATGATACTGTATCTGTTTATTATGGAAATAATGAAGTTAGTTGGACTAACAATTATGATATAAGACCATCACCTACCGATAATCTTTTAGCATATTATCCATTAGACGAATCTTCAGGAACAGCTTACGATGTTATAAACGATCATCATTTAACTACTATTGTTGGAACTCCTGATTATCAACAAGGAACTAACGCAACAAATAGTAATTATGCTATTAAATTTGATCATGATACTAATGAAGCTGTAAAAAATACTGAACTTTTAGATTTCGATAATAGGCATAATCTTACTGTTAATTATTGGGTTAAATATATTGGATCTGCGGGTGATGATCGAAGTAATGTATGTTTATGGAACTCTACAAGTAGTGCGAGGGTATGGCGTAGTTTTACAGGCGGAGTTACTCCATATACTAATTGGAACGTATTCCATGAAAACGGAGAATCTGAAATAACTTATTCTCCTACAACCACTACATGGCAAATGTATACAGGCGTTTATGATTCAACCGAAGTTAACGAAATATGCGAATATAAAAACGGTACTAGTGTAACTTGTGAAAATGATAAAACAAACTCAGGATTAATAGATCAAGGAGATGAATTTTATATAGGTAGAAGTGCATGTATGGGTCCAGAAACAGGAGATAACTATATAGACGAAGTTATAATTTGGGGATATGTATTAAACTCATCTCAAATATTAAACTTATATGATCATGGTATTAATCTACCTTTTTCAGCTGATACTAACGGTACTGAAACATCAACATCTACTAGTTCATGTACATATTCAAGCGGTAACTGGACAATAAACGAAGATTGCAACATTACTGAAAATATTGCTGTTTCAGGTACAATGTTAATAAATAATACTAACTATTTTACTGTAACTGACGTTAACATTACAGGCGTTAACGCATTTACCATAATAAATTCAACAATAAACTTAATTGGATCTATATTAGACATAAGTTAAAAACGAGGTACAACAATGGATAAAACCGAAATTTCAAAAATGTTAGGTTTGTTAATAGCTACTATTGTCTGTTCTACAGGAATTAACATGTACATCGATTCTGACACTCCTTTATACAGTTGTGAAAGCAAAAGTATAATTTCTGATTGTGTTAACGGTGTAAAAGCTGATGGTGTACGATGTTACCACGATCCTGACAATGGTCGTAAATATATGCACTGTTCTGAAGGATGGCAAGAACATTTCATAACTTCTGAACAACAACCGCAAAACCAACCTGACACACAACAAAAAAGTATTACAGTATTACCTTCAGACGTTAGAGAAGGATCATACTACTGTCACGTAAACGGAGAGTGTACAAATGAAATCAAATAAAAAAGTTAAAAAATTAGATATTAAAATTGGAAGTCCTGACTTTGATTTGTTAAAAACATTACTTAAAGGAGCAACTTACACAGCATTATCAACAGCAGGAACAATTATCATACAATCAATACAAGACGGTATCAACATTCAACAATCGTTAATTATCGGCGTTAGTATTGGTTGTATCGCAGGAATAAAAAACGTATGCAAACACGCATTCAACATAGATCTAGATCTTACGAGGTTACGAAAATGAGTTATTTACCAAAAGAACCTTCATGGAAACTTAAACACAAACAAGATCCTAGTTATGATCCTGACAATCTAAAACCAAAATTAATATCTTTGGTTTCACCACTACCAAAAAAAGGTCATCCTGATAGGATCAGCTATTCAAAAACTGATCTTATCAGAATGAATAAACAGGAACAAACAGATCTTATTAAACAGTTAGATCCTAGCAAACCTATACCAAGGCTAGAAAAAGATCGTGTTAATTTAATACTAGAATTATTGTCTTAATAGGAATTCTGCTTTATTCCTATTATTCCTTCGATGTACGTCTAGCAACTATAAGCTTTTTTCATTAGTACCACCCCAACTAAAAATGATCTAACTAATTCTAGAAACAGCTAGACGTACATTTTTTAATTAACTTAATATTAGAATTAATTCAATCATCCTTATTAACATATTTATCATGCACTTTCGGATAATACTTTTCTAAACAATCTTCGCATATTCCATGCGAATACATTCTATAATTATCTATTGGCGGAATCATCATAACTTCTTTACCGTCTATTAAATGTTTCAACTTAGAATTATACTTTTCCTGATAATCTTTAAACGAGAACATGCACACTGACACAACTTCATTCGAAGCGTACAACCCTCTAACTTTATCTTGCAACTTCAAATTATTCTTAGCTTCAATTATTCTTTCAACCAATGTTTTAATAGGCTTCATGCAACTAATAATGAATTATGTATATTTAAATGTATTGGTTTAAAATGGCGTACCTATGGAACGTGTTCCAAATGTATATATGTAACAATTTTGTAAGTACCACCTTACAAACCCAATTCACCATCCAGTAGTATACATGTGTGCGTGTGGGCGTGTGGCGCGGTTGAAAGAGTCCTGGACCGTCTCCCCACGTGGCGCGGTTCAGTGTGGGTGACGGAAAGGACATATAT
>Ga0180432_10009207_pt1 | contig 12101 bp, 8 predicted proteins | sample SS_ome_10_FD_132414 | JGI IMG/M metagenome (GOLD analysis project Ga0180432, IMG submission 132414) | Hypersaline lake sediment archaeal communities from the Salton Sea, California, USA - SS_1_MS_2 metaG | ecosystem: Environmental > Aquatic > Non-marine Saline and Alkaline > Hypersaline >...
AAACGGGACCGCGACCGTGCGGGAGCGTCGCCGGCCACGCGCCGGCGTGCTCCCCGCTGCTGGCCGCCGCAACGCCGAGGTGGCCTCCCGTACGCAAGCTGCCCCGTGTGTTCCACGGGGGCGGCTCGAGCGGTGACCGCGTCGGGCCGGGTTGCCTTCGTCGATCGGGTCTTGCCCGCGGGTGGCGTTATCCAGGTTCGGTGTCGGCCCGGACCCCGTCCGCGGCCGGCGCCGTCGAGCCTCCGGCAGCCGCGCGAACGCCGCCAGCATCGGGCTGTGTCCCGTTCGGGGCTCGATCCGCTGCTGACGGCCTGAAAGGCCGGGCTACCGCCGGCGGAAGGCGGCGAGCCCGATCACGCTCAGGATGATCAGGGGCGTCGGCTCCGGGACGATGGCCAGGCCGACCGGCGCCTTGGCCGGCGGGCCGATTACCAGCAGCTCGGTGTACGCGGCCGTGTCCGGGTCGATCACCCCCAGGGCCAGCGGGCCGTCCACCACGTACTGAGCCAGCATGTACAGCGCGCCGTCGAAGTATTCCCCGCCGTTGTTGCCGAAGTCCAGGTTGAGCGCCCCCAGCGAGGTGGCCGTCGGGTCCGTGCCCGCCTCGAGGTCGTAGTCCACCGAGAGGAGCTCGCCGTCGCCGTGCTTGATCATGGCGTACAGGATGTCGTTCACCGGGTCGTAGGCCGAGCCACCCGGGGCGATGCCCGTCGAGCCCGTGTCGCCCACCAGCGCCTGGCTCTGGCTGTCCGGGTCGATGATGGCCAGCACCCCGGTGTCGGGCGGCGTTTCCGGGTTCTTCTGGAAGGCGTACATGACGTCGCCGATGAAACTGATCGAGGGGGTGTTCTCCTCCAGGAAGTCGCCCGCCAGGCTCAGCGTGGGATTGTCCCCCAGCGGGTTCTCCAGCGTGTACAGCTCCCGCAGCCCGTCGCCGTCGTCGTCCGAAAGACTGGTGCCCCAGACCGTTCCGTCCGGAGCGGTGGACAGGGCGGTGATGTCGTCGTCCAGCGTGAAGGTCTCGATGTCACTGCCCGTCACTCGGTACAGCGTCGTCCCCTGGGTGCCCAGGAAGACGGGGGACACCGGAGACGCGGAGACCACCCCCGCGATCACAGTCAGGGCGCACAGGCCAAGCGGTATTGCAGTTCTCATGATCCTCTCTCCCTCCCACGTGCAGACGTGGATTCGATCCTCTTTCACTCTCCGTCGGGCCGCGGCCGGCACCGCGACCCGGGAGCCTCCAGTATGGGCGAACGCGCCGGGGAATGCAACCCGCTGTCTGCAAGGTTGTGCCCCCGCGTGGCACCCTGGTCCGAGATTGGGTCGTCGCGGCCCGATAACCCCGGCCTCCGCCCGCCGGAGGACGCAGGAATGTACAGGAGGACTGGTGATCGTGGCCTCCCGGGCCAGCGTGTTCAGTGCCGGCGTCGCCGCGCCGTCCACAGGTCGGTTCGCAGGGGCACCACGCAGTCGGTCGTACCGAAATGAGCCTGCATCAGGCCGCGGAGGTCGTTCTCGAAACGGCCCAGCTCCCGGCGGGCGAGCACGTTGCGGATGTAGGAGACGCTGCGGCAGAAGCCGACGAAGCCGTCCTGGGACGGCGTCCAGGTGTGGTCGAAGCGATGGCGGGCGGCCGGCTCGAAGCCCCCGCTGGCGGCGATCTTGCCAGCCCAGTCCTGCTGCCGGTACTCGCACCGATAGGCCGGGTTGTAGCGGGCGATCAGCGACTCGTACTCGGCCAGGAAGACGGAGCGGCCGGTGTCGCGGTTGTTCCAGGTCAGGGCCAGCAGCCCGCCGGGCCTGAGGACGCGGGCGAACTCGGCCAGGGCGTAGGGCGGGTTGAACCAGTGGAAGGCCTGGGCGGCCGCCAGCAGGTCGACCGACTGGTCGGCCAGGGCGGTGGCCTCGGCCGCCGCGCAGAGGGGCAGGACCGCGCCGGACGGGGTCCGCCGCCGCCCGCCGGGGTCGACCCGGCCGAGCATGGGGAGGCTGGGCTCGAGGGCCACGACCCGCCAGCCGGCGGCCGCCAGGCTGCGCGAGAAGATGCCCGTGCCGGCCCCCACGTCGGCGGCCAGACGCCCCGGTCGCGCCGCGGTTTCCCGGTTCAACGTGTCGAAAACGCCCGTCGGGTAGGGGGGGCGGTGCCGGGCGTACTCCTCGGCGCAGTGGTCGAAGGCTGGCTTGGGCATGGGGGTCGCCCCGCTGCTGTCCTCCGGGGCGGATGCCCCCGGGGCCGGCTGTTTCGGGCAGGCGTTCGCCAGGGCCCGGCCGATGGATACACTATTGCGGGCCGGCACGGGGCCGGCCACGGACACCGACGGTATGATCGATCAGCACCGGATTCGCAACTTCGGCATCATCGCCCACATCGACCACGGCAAGAGCACCCTGGCCGACCGCCTGCTCGAGCACACCGGGGCCGTCTCCCGGCGCGAGATGCGGGAGCAGCTCCTCGACGACATGGACCTCGAGCGGGAGATGGGCATCACCATCAAGGCCAACCGGGCCAGCATCCCCTATGTCTGCGACGGCGAGACCTACCAGCTCAACCTCATCGACACCCCCGGGCACGTGGACTTCCATTACGAGGTCTCCCGGGCCATGGCGGCCTGCGAGGGTGTGCTCCTGCTGGTGGACGCCACTCAGGGGGTGCAGGCCCAGACGGTGGCCAACGCCTACCTGGCCGTCGACGCCGGCATCGAGATCATCCTGGTGATCAACAAGATCGACCTGCCGGGGGCCTCGCCGGAGGATGCGGCCCTGGAGGTCGAGCAGGTCCTGGGTCTGCCCGCGGACGAGGCCGTCTTCACCTCCGCCAAGACCGGCCAGGGCATCGAGGAACTGCTAGGCGCGATCGTGCACCGCATCCCGCCGCCGGTCGGCGAGAAGGCCGCCCCCCTGCGGGCCCTGATCTACGACGCCAAGATGGACGTCCACCGCGGTGTGATGTGCCACATGCGGGTGAAGGACGGCCTGGTCAAGCGCGGCGACAGGATCGACCTGATGGCCCGGGGCACGAGCCACATCGTCACCGAGGTGGGCAAGTACTTCCCCAAGCCCAGAGCGGTCGACTCCCTCGCCGCCGGTGAGGTCGGGTACCTGCTGGCCGGCATCAAGACCCTGGCCGACCTGCGCGTCGGGGACACGGTCACCCTCTCGGCCGACCCCGCCCTGACCGCCCTGCCCGGCTACGAGCCGCCCCGGCAGATGGTCTTCTGCGATTTCTACCCCGGTTCGGGCACCCAGACCCCCGAGCTGCGCGAGGCCCTGGAGAAGCTCTGGGTGAACGACTGCTCGTTCACCCACGAGACGGTCAGCTCCGACGCCCTGGGCATCGGCTTCCGCTGCGGCTTCCTGGGGCTGCTGCACATGAAGATCATCCAGGAGCGGCTCGAACGGGAGAGCGACGTCAACGTGGTCCAGACCGCCCCGACGGTGACCTTCGAGGTGGTGCTCAACGACGGCCGCGTCCGGCAGATCTCCTCCCCCAGCGAACTGCCGGACATGTCCCACGTGCAGGAGATCCGCGAGCCCATGGTGGCCACCCAGCTCATCGTGCCCGCCGAGTCGGTGGGCAACGTCATGCAGCTCGCCCAGGAGCGCCGCGGCCTCCAGAAGAAGAACGAGTACCTCTCGCCCTCCCGGGTCCTGCTGACCTACACCTTCCCGCTGGTGGAGATCCTCTACGACTTCTACGACAAGCTCAAAAGCGCCACCCGGGGCTACGGCACCATGGACTACGAGTTCAGCGGCTTCACCGGGGGCGACCTGGTCAAGCTGGACATCCTGGTCAACAGCGTGCCCGTGGACGCCCTCTCGATCATCGTGCACCGGGACAAGGCCGTGCAGCGCGGCCGCCGGCTCATCGTCCGCCTGCGGCGGCAGATCGAGCGGCACATGTTCGAGATTCCCCTCCAGGCGGCCATCGGCACCCGGGTCATCGCCCGGGAGACCATCAAGGCCTTCCGCAAGAACGTCACCGCCAAGTGCTACGGCGGCGACATCACCCGCAAGCGCAAGCTGCTCGAGAAGCAGAAGGAGGGCAAGAAGCGCATGAAGCAGGTGGGCATCGTCTCCATCCCCCAAGAGGCCTTCATGGTGGTGCTGGACCCGGGCGACTGACGCGGCCGCCCGCGGGGTGGCCGTCCAGCGCGGCGGCCCCACCCGGCCGCGGCGTGCGGGGATTCCGCCGGGGACTGTTCGCAGGCGGGCCGGTTGCGTTATACTTGCTGCCGGTCGGGGTCTGAGCGTCGGGTCGATTCCGTGCCATGGAGGGCGGACCAGGGTTCGTTGGTATCTCGGCGCTCGCATCCGCTTTCGATGGGGACCAGGATGCCTCGCAAGATCGACGCACTGATCATCGATGATTCGCCCACCACCCGGCGAATGATCATGGCGGCACTGCATCAGGCCGGCCTGGCCGACTTCACCTTTGCCGAGGCCGGCGACGGGCTGGAGGCCCTCAAGCGGTTCCGGCCCGACGATACCGAGATCATCTTCGTGGATATGAACATGCCGCGGATGGGCGGGCTGGAGTTCATCCGCGAGCTGCGGGCCCGGCACCCGCGCTGTCCGCCCACCGTGGTCATCACGGCCGAGTCCAACAAGGATCGGCTTCGCCAGGCGTTCAAGGAGCCCGGGGTGAGCGCCTTTCTGCTCAAGCCGGTGGACCAGGACCGCCTGCGGTCGGGGCTCAAGCGGATCGTCGACAGCATCCCCGAGCGGTCGGGTCCCTACGCCGTGCCCCACGGCGAGTGCGTTCCCCGGGCGGTCACCGAGGTGCTCCACGAGGCGTGCGGGCTCCGAGTCACGCATGCCCCGTCCGAGCAGGATGTCATGCACGGGGACCTGGTGCTGGGGATGTTGGTCATTCAGGGGGCGGTGCACTGGTCGGTGGCCCTGGGGTTCGCCCGGGAGACGGCCGAAGCGGTGGTCTCCGGCTTCGCCGGGTACGAGATCCCCTTCGATCACGCCGACATGGGCGACGCCATCGGCGAGATCACCAACATGGTGGGTGGCCGGCTGAAGGCCTTGCTCGGGGCTCGCGGGGTCAACGTGGAGATGTCCCTGCCGGCCGTGGTGGGGGCGTCGAACTTCCGCATCCTCCGCCTGCGCAACACCCCCGCCGATTCCACCGAGTTTGATGCGCCGGCAGGGAAGCTCTGGTCCACGGTCGCGGTCGGCCTCCACGGGGGCATGGTCCTTTGACGACGTCTCGCCGAGCACATCGCCGCCACTCGCCCTCATGGCGGCCGGCGTTGCCCGGTCCACTGTACGGCCCCAAGCCAGCCGTTTAGCATGGCGCCCATGGCCGACAGCACCCCCGCAGGCGAGACCTATCGCGGCTTCGAGCAGGGGCCCATCCGCCCGCCCAGCGAGGCCCGCAGCCTGCTGATCCGGGTAACCCGCAACTGCCCCTGGAACCGCTGCACGTTCTGTCCGGTCTACAAGGGCACGCGGTTCTCGCTGCGTCCGGTGGAGCACGTCAAGCGGGACATCGACGCCGTGGCCCGGCAGGTGGACGCGCTGCGGGTCGCGTCCGGCGACGGCGGCCGGCTGTCGCCGGAGCAGGTGGCCGACCTGGCCCGCGGGGTCGAGCCCGACGCCATCACGGCCTTCAACGCCGCCAGCCACTGGTTCGTGATCGGGCGGATGCGGTCGATCTTCCTGCAGGACGCCAACAGCCTGGTCGTTCGGCCGGAGCGGCTGATCGAGATACTGACGCACCTGCGCAACCGCTTTCCCGAGGTCCGGCGGATCACGTCCTATGCCCGGTCCGACACCATCGCCCGCCGCAGCGCGGACGACCTGGCGGCCATCGCCCGGGCCGGCCTGAACCGCATCCACATCGGCATGGAGAGTGGCTGCGACGACGTTCTGGCGATGGTCGAGAAGGGCGCCACCGCCGAGAAGCACGTGACGGCCGGCCGCAAGGTGAAGCAGGCCGGCATGGAACTCTCCGAGTACATCATGCCCGGCCTGGGTGGCCGCCGCCTCTCCGACCGCCACGCCCGCGACACCGCCGATGCCCTCAACCGCATCGACCCCGACTTCATCCGCATCCGCACCCTGGCCATCCCCCCGACCGCTCCCCTCTGGGCCGAGCACCGGGCCGGCCGCTTCGAGAAGTGCCCGGACGCCAAGGTCGTCGAGGAACTGCTCACGCTTATCGAGTGCCTCGACGGGATCGCCAGCACGGTGCTCAGCGACCACATCCTCAACCTGCTCCAGCACGTCCGCGGCCGCCTGCCGAGGGACCGGGACCGCATGCTGGAGACGCTCCGCTCCTTTCTCGCCCTGTCACCGCCGGACCGGATGGTCTATCAGGTCGGCCGCCGGGCCGGCCTGTTCAACTGCGTCTGCCACATGGAGTCACTCCACCGCAGGGCGGAGGCCGAGGAACTCTGCCGCCGTTTCGGTGTTACGCCGGGTAACGTCGATGCAGTGGCCGACGAACTGGCGGCCCGGTTCATCTGACCGCAGGTGGCCGCCCGATGTCGATGGGAGCACGCTGGGCGCCGGCACGGTCTGATCGCGGCCAAACCGGGCACGACGGGATTGCTGCGGAGGTGTGTGGACGGTCGCAATCCCCGGGCCCGGAGTGTGAGAGCGCCGAGACGTCCTCGCTGAAGGGCCCGTGGTCACGACTCCGAGCGTTGCGGCCCGACCGATGTGGCAGCGCGGTCCAGTATCTCGCGGATCTTCAGCAGCAGTTGCCGCTGGCTGTAGGGCTTCTCCAGGAAATCCATGTCCTGCCCCAGCACGCCGTGCTGAGCGATGACGTTGGACGTGTAGCCCGACACGAACAGCGTGCGGATCTCGGGTCGCAGCTTCGTCAGGGCTTCCGATAGCTGTCTGCCATTCATCTCCGGCATGATCACATCGGTGACCAGGAGTTGGAGCGGGCCGGTGTGCCCGGCCGCCAGTTCCAGGGCGTGGGGGCCGTCCGTCGCCGTCAGCACGTTGTAGCCGGCGCCCTGGAGGGCTCGGGCGGTCAGGTCGCGGACCGCGGTGTCGTCCTCGCAGATGATGAGCGTCTCGGTCCCTCCGGGCGTCGCCGATGCGGAGCGAGCCAGCCTGGCCGTCGAGAGCGGCTCATTCACGGCGGGCAGGAAGATCCTGAAGCTCGTACCCTCACCCGGTTCGCTGTAGACCGTCACGTGCCCGCCGGCCTGCTTCACGATCCCATAGACCGTGGACAGGCCCAGCCCGGTGCCCTGGCCCTGGGGTTTGGTCGTGAAGAACGGCTCGAACACGCGCTCCAGCGTGACCTGATCCATGCCGTGTCCGGTGTCACTGACCACCAGGACCACGTGCTCGCCCGCCCGCGCCCCCGGGTGCAGGGCTGCGCACGACTCGTCCAACGTGACGTTGCCGGTCTCCAGCGTCAGCCGTCCGCCGTCCGGCATGGCGTCGCGGGCGTTGACCACCAGGTTGATGATCGCCTGCTCCAGTTGCCCGGCGTCGGCCTTGGTCCTCGCCAGGCCTTTTGCCAGCTTCTGCTCCAGGGTGATATCCTCGGTGAGCAGGCGCCGCAGCATCTTCTCCAGGTTGTGCAGCGTCGCGTTGACGTCCAGCACTTCCGGCCGGGTGACCTGCCGCCGGCTGAAGGCCAGCAACTGCCGCGTCAGGGTCGAGGCCCGGTGGGCGCTCTGCTCGATTTCCTGCATGCCCTCCAGTATGTTGCGGGCTCCCGGGTGCTCGCTCTCGACGGCGTGCATGGCGAGGTCGAGCTGACCGAAGATCGCGGTGAGGATGTTGTTGAAATCGTGGGCGACGCCGCCGGCAAGCTGACCGACGGCCTCCATCTTCTGTGATTGCCGCAGTTGAGCCTCGAGCCTGGCGTGCTCCTCTTGTGCCGCCTTGGACTCGGTGACGTCGCGGCAGACGGCGAAGATCAGCTCCTGTTCCGTCAACGGATACGCGTTCCAGGACAACCAGCGATAGCCGCCGTCTTTGCAGCGATAGCGGTTCTCGAAGGAGCGCACCTCCTGCCCCTGCCGCAGCCGTTCACCCGCGGCGATCGTGGCGGGCCGGTCATCGGGATGTACGAAGTCGATCCCGTCGGTCTGGGTCAGTTCCAGCGCGCCCCAGCCCAGGGCCCGCGTCCAAGCGGGGTTGACCTGCTTGAGCCGCCCGTCGAAGTCGGCGATGCAGAGCATGTCGATCGAGAGATTGAAGAGCCGATCGCGTTCCTTCGCCAGGCTGAGCGTCGCGGTGCGCTGCCGGAGCAGCTCCCGGTTGACCTGGTCCAGTTCTTCCGCCCGCTGTTTGAGCCTGGCCTCGGACGCGTGGCCGCGCAGCCGCTCCAGCCCCATGGACACGACCAGCTCGGCGCAACCGGTCAGGAAGGACAGGACGGCCGGCAGCTTCTCGCGCGGCACGATCGGCACCTGCCGGAGCGCGTCCAGGTAGGCCGTCTCATCGAAGCTGAACTCTGCCGCCTGCCGGCGAAAGAACTCCCCGTCGGGCGGCTCGAGCAGGAACTGCCCGACGAAGACGTTCGCCACGTGCCGGCCCTCGATGACGATCGGCGAGGCCGCGTCCGTCAGACCGTTGCGGCACTGATAGAGCGAGAATCGTTCGCCTTCCTCCAGGCGGCTGGCCAGCACGGTGTCACTCTCGATGCACCGCGCCCTGGTGGCTTGGTTGACCCGGTGGAAGTCGGTGCACAGCCGCTGCCAGCGGGCCTTCACCAGCACGTTGCCCTCCAGGTCGATGATGGCTGCCGCGTTCCCCACTGCGTCGCAGAAACTGTCCAGCAAACGCTGCATCGGCCCCAGGGCCAGCAACTCGGCCAGCGCCGGAGGCTCCGGTTCCTCCGCGGGCGGTTGACGTTCCGCTGCGCTTGCGTCGCCGTCCACCGCGGGCGCCTCCGCGTCGGCGTGCACGGCATCGTACGGCGACCCTCGGCCCGTTGCCGCCACCTGTCTGTTGATCCGCTCCTTCGATCCGAAGATGCGGTTGTCACGGCCCACGGGCAGCGCGTTGAGGCGCTCCGTTGCCTCCATTTGCCGGCGCAGGCGCGCTGCGGCGCGTTTGCCCTCCGTGATGTCGCGTACGGTCGTGGAGAGGTACTGCAGTTCCCCGTTCGCGGCGTGGTGGGCGGTGATCACCTGTGAAACGGGGATTTCGCGCCCCTCGCGGTTCAAGACCGCCGTCCCGCCCTGCCAGACGCCCCTCTCAAGCGTTGCCGGTATGCCTTCCTGCCGGATCAACTCCCACGCCCAGGCCGGATGTATTTCCGACATCCTGTGCCCGGACGGGTCCTCCGACGCATCCCAGCCCACCAGCCGGCGACCGGCCGCGTTGAGGTAGGTGACCCGGCCGTCCGGCGTCCAGGCACCGACCAGGTCGCTGGTGCTCTCCAGAATCGCGGTCAGGCGGGCGCCCTCCTCTGCCACCCGCTTTCCGTCAGTGATGTCGGTGCAGACGCCGAGCACCCCGTACACTCGCCCGTCCTCAGTCAGCAGTGGCACCTTGGTAGTGTCTACCCGCGGCCGGGTGCCTTCGGGCCACTGAAGCGCCTCGACGGTGCGCCGGCTGGGCCGGCCCGACTCGATCACCGCGCGGTCGTCGGCGCGGCAGGCCTCGGCCTCCGCCCGCGACCACGGCAGATCGAAGTCGGTCTTGCCGGCAATCTCCGCGGCGCTGCCGAGTCCCACGGCCCGGGCAAAGGCGTCGTTGCAGCCCAGGTAGACCCCGTCGCGGTCCTTCCAGAACACGGGATGGGGCAGGGCAGCGAGAATCTCGGCCATGCCTGGCTGCCGGCACCCGGATGGCTCCTGGGGACCCATCCGTGCGGCCGACGGGGAATCAGCGAACTCGGCGGGGGCGCGAGTCCGAGCCTTGCCATCGGGACCCATGATGACACCTCGTTCCACCCGGCACTGACTGTGACCGCCCGACCCGCGCCATGCCGGCTGGCACGGCGAGGCGGCGTACAGGATGGGCGCGACGTGACCGGGGTCACGCTGCGCCGGTTCTTGCTCCATCGGCCCGTACGCTCCAGTAGGGTATCATCGGGCCGCCCTCGCGAAAACCCGCAGGTATTGCGCGTTTGGGTAGCTACCGGGCCCGCTTCGATCTGCTTGAGGTGCTTCTCAGTACTGCCAGGTGCCTTCTCGACGTGCTGCGCTCGGCGAGCCCCGCCAGGCATGCGCTCGCCGTTGGGCAGGTCGGCTGAAACGGACGAGCCCCGGCTGTCCGGCAGGCAGCCGGCACAGAGGCGCTGGGTGCGGCCGGCCCGCAGTCGCGCCGCGGGCGCCTGGGGCGGGGGCCGAAGGCGGCGGGGACCGCGGCCTGCTGCCGGTTGGTCCGGGCCGGCCGGCGGACACGCGGCGTGCGGCCCCGCGGCCTGACCATCCGGTTTCTTGAGGATAACGGCAGTTCGGGGGGATCTTGGCGCTGGCTGCGTTTTCCGCAAGAACGGTCAAGCAGCCCGCACCGGCCGGCGGGTACCCTGCCTGAGGAAGGAGCGAATCGTGAAGCCCGAGACCGAACAGACCTACAAGGAGCGGATGCTGCGGGTGCTGGTCCACATCCAGGAGCGCCTGGACGAGGCCCTGACGCTGGAGGAGCTGGCGAGGGTGGCCCACTTCTCGCCGTACCACTTCCACCGCGTGTTCCGGGGCATGGTGGGCGAGTCGGTGGCCGAACACACCCGCCGCCTCCGGCTGGAGCGGGCCGCCCTGCGGCTCAAGTCCGGCGACCAGCCCATCACCCAACTGGCGTTCGAGGCCGGCTACGAGGCCCACGAGGCCTTCACCCGGGCCTTCGGGGCCATGTTCGGCCGGTCGCCTTCCGACTTCCGCAAGGCCCACCAGGCCGTCCCGCTGCCGCAGGCGGCCTGCGGGGTCCACTTCGCTCCCGACGCTACGCTGGACGATTTCGAACCCCTGGCAGGAGACCACCCGATGAACGTACGCATCGAGCACCGGCCGGCCACCCGCGTGGCCTTCATGCGACACACCGGACCCTATGACCAGGTCGGCGCCACCTGGGGCCGCCTCTGCGGCTGGGCCGGCCCGCGCGGCCTGCTCGGCCCGCAGACCGTCTTCCTCGCCCTCTGCCACGACGACCCCGAGGTCACCCCGCCCGACCGCATCCGCTACGACGCCTGCCTCACCGTCGGCGACGATTTCCAGCCGCAAGGCGACATCGGCGTCCAGACCATCCCCGAGGGCGACTACGCCATGACCGTCCACGAGGGCCCCTACGAGACCCTCAAGAACACCTACGCCGCCCTGTGCGGCCAGTGGCTGCCCACCGCCAACCGCGAACTCCGCGCCGCCCCCAGCATCGAGGTCTACCTCAACGACCCCAACGCCACCCCGCCGCAGGACCTCCGCACCGAGGTCCACGTGCCGCTGGAGCCGTGAGCGCCGGGGCGGGCGTCCCGCGGCTGCTGACGTGATGTTGGCGTTCGAACGGCCGGTGGGCCCGCCGGGCGCGACGCGTTATTCGCCCGTCGCTCGAAACGCATCCGCGCCGAGGTATTCACGCCGGATCTGGTCCGGGTGAAGGTGATCGAAGTCCCGGTCCGTGGTGAGCAACACCCCCCCGACAACCCGGGTCGTCGCGGCGATCCACAGATCGTTCTTGCCCATGTTGCGAGCGCCGCCCGGGTGGCGCTGCGAGGCCAGGTCCAGGGCAGCATAGTTGTCCAGGACCTCCGTCGCGCTGATGTCGACGGTGACGAGGTGTCGAGCAGCCGGCTCAGCGCCTGCCTCTTCTTCTCCCCCCAGCCCCACTGGTAAGCCACGGAGAGCAACTCACCATGTGTGACGATGCAGATCACCGGTCGGATCGGCGAGTCTCCCAGGCCATACGTGGCGTTCGCGTGCTTCCCCAGCGCGTCATTGCGGATCAGGTGAACAACGACGTTTGTGTCCAGCACGTACAGCGGCGGTTTGCTCAACTCAGGTCGTCCAGTGCCAGCTCGATTTCCTGGTCGGTTTCATCTCCGGGCCAGCGGCCAATAATCGCACGTGAATCTCCAGATGGCTCCGGTCCGGACCCTGATGCAGCGCTGGAGACCCCTCAACGGACCGGGTTTCTGCCCCGGACGGGCGATTCGAGGGTAGCCCGGCCTTTCA
>Ga0180432_10009209_pt1 | contig 12099 bp, 11 predicted proteins | sample SS_ome_10_FD_132414 | JGI IMG/M metagenome (GOLD analysis project Ga0180432, IMG submission 132414) | Hypersaline lake sediment archaeal communities from the Salton Sea, California, USA - SS_1_MS_2 metaG | ecosystem: Environmental > Aquatic > Non-marine Saline and Alkaline > Hypersaline >...
CGGCTACTCCACCGGGCCGCACCTGCACTTCGAGGTGCTGCTCGGCGGCACCAGCCAGACCGACCCGGTGCCGTGGCTGGCCGCCCGGGGCGTCTCGCTGGGCGGCTACACCGGCTGACGCGGCCTGCGGCCCGACAGCATCGGACCGCTACAGCTTTTGCACCGGTGCGTGATTGTGCATCAGCTTCACCCGTCCGGCGCCGCCGAAGTCGATCAGCGACATCGCCGCCTCCCCGACGCCCGATACCTCCTCGACGCGACCGAGCCCATATTTGTCGTGGTTGACCCGATCGCCGGGCTGCAACACGATCGGCGGCCGCTTACCGGCTCCGGAACGCATCGGCGCCTGCCGGCCCGGGTCGAACCGGCCGGTGATCGGGGCGCTCAATGACGGCGCGGCGTCGGTGCGCCGCCAGTCGATAAGGTCATCCGGAATCTCCCGCAGGAAGCGGGACTCCGGGTTCAGCATCGGCTGCCCCCAGGACGACCGCACCTTGGCCCGGCTGACATAGAGCCGCCGGCGGGCGCGGGTGATGCCGACATAGGCCAGTCGACGCTCCTCGCACAGTTCGGCGGGATCGCCCAACGCCCGCATGTGCGGAAACATGCCGTCCTCCCAACCGGTGACGAACACCACCGGAAACTCCAGGCCCTTGGCGGTGTGCAAGGTCATCAACGTGACCACACCGGCCTCGTTCTCCGGAATCTCGTCGGAGTCGGCGACCAGCGACACCCGCTCCAGGAATTCGGCCAGCACCCCGGCCTGGGGCAAGTCCTGATTGTCTGCGTCGGCGCCGCCGGAGTCCCGAAGGGCCTCGGCGTTGGCCCGATCGATGCTGAATTCGTGTGCGACGCTCACCAACTCGTTCAGGTTGTCGAGCCGGGCCAGGTCCTGCGGATCATTGGAGCGCTCCAGTTCGCGCCGGTAGCCGGTGCCGTCGAGAACAGCTTCGACGAGATCGCCCAGTTCCTCGCCCAGGTGCCCCCGCAGACCGTCGAGCAACTCGACGAAGGCGGCGATGGCCTTCTCCGCACGGGAGTTCAGCATCGGCACCCGGCCCTGCGCGGCCGCGACCAGTGCGTCGGAGAAACTCACCGCGGCATTCTCGGCGTGGACCGCTACACACGCCTCGGCGCGGTCGCCGATACCCCGCCGCGGGGTGTTGAGGATGCGCCGCAGGCTGACCGTGTCCCCCGGGTTGTCCAGGACCCGCAGATAGGCGACGATGTCGCGAATCTCCTTGCGCTCGTAGAAGCGGAGACCGCCGACGACCTTGTAGGGGATACCCGCACGGATGAACACCTCTTCCACGGAGCGCGAGGCGTTGTTGGTGCGGTAGAACACCGCCACGTCGTCGTAGGTGAGCTCGCCACGATCCCCCAGCGCGTCGATCTCGCGAGCGACGAAGCGCGCCTCGTCGTGTTCGTTGTCGGCGACATAGCCGACGATGGGCTCCCCCTCACCGGCATCGGTCCACAGCCGCTTCTCCCGGCGTCCGGCATTGCAGGCGATGACGGAGTTCGCCGCCGACAGAATGTTCTGGGTGGAGCGGTAGTTCTGTTCGAGCAGAATCGTTCTGGCATCGGGAAAGTCCCGTTCGAAGTCCTCGATGTTGCGGATCGTGGCGCCCCGGAACGCGTAGATGGACTGATCGGCGTCACCGACGACACACAGTTCGGCCGGCGGCACAACGTCGGTGTCCGGTGCGCCGACCCCGACGAGCTCGCGAACCAGCACGTACTGGGCGTGGTTGGTGTCCTGGTACTCGTCGACCAGGATGTGCCGGAACCGGCGACGGTAGTACTGGGCGATCTGAGGATGGTTCTGAAGCACCGCGACCGTCTCGCCGATCAGGTCATCGAAATCCAGCGCGTTGGCAGTCCGCAGCCGGCGCTGGTATTCGCCGTAGACCTCGGCGGTGATCCGGGCCAGATCGTCGCCGCCCTGCTCCAGCCCGGCCACGGCCCGTTCCGGGGAGATGAGCTCGTTCTTGAGGTTGGAGATGCCGTTGGCCAGCAGCCGCGGCGAGTAGCGCTTGACGTCGAGTCCCATATCGCGGCTGATCATCAACAACAGCCGTCGCGAATCGTCGGCGTCGTAGATGGAGAAGTTGGAGTTGCGCCCGGGCAGCAGCGAGGCCTGGTTACGCAGGATGCGCACGCAGGTCGAGTGGAACGTCGAGACCCACATGGTGCGGGCGCGCGGTCCGACGAGTTGTGCGACCCGTTCCCGCATCTCGGCAGCGGCCTTATTGGTGAACGTGATGGCCAGGATCTGGCCGGAACCGACATCCCGGGCGGCCAGCAGATAGCCGATCCGCCGGGTCAGCACTGCGGTCTTACCCGAACCGGCGCCGGCGACGATCAGCAGCGGCGAGCCCTCGTGCAGCACGGCCTGACGCTGTTGCGGGTTGAGCCCGTCGAGAATGTCGGCGCCCCCGAAAGGCTCGCGGTCAATTACGTGCGCAGTCATATCGCACCCAAACCTACCGCCGTTGGGCGACGGCTTTTGCGCACCCGACCGCCGGGGTGGCACACTTTCCCCTGTGCATCCCGATGTGCGTTGTACGCAGCGATTTTTCTACGGGTATCGGTTCCCGGTGCCCGTGGAGGCTTAGCTGCTCGAACCCGAGAGCCCCGCGGTCCGCCATCCGGATCCGGGGCTCGTTCCTTGTGTGCGGCCCCCTTCCAGATACGGATCAGCGGAATGACACCACAACCCTCAACCGAGGGGAACGACGCCCCACACGAGGAGAACGACGATATGACCACCGAACAGCTCACAGATGTCGATGCCCTGCGAATCGAGATAGACCGCCTGGACGCCGAGATCCTCGCAGCGGTGAAACGCCGTACCGAGGTGTCCCAGGCCATCGGCAAAGTCCGGATGGCCTCCGGGGGCACCCGACTGGTGCACAGCCGAGAGATGAAGGTGATCGAGCGTTACGGCACGCTCGGCGCCGAGGGTAAGGACCTCGCCATGCTGCTGCTGCGCATGGGCCGGGGCCGACTCGGCCACTGAAATACCTCTGACGTACCTCTGACGTACCTCTGGGGTGCCTCCGGCGCGAGAGTGCATGTCGGTACGGAGACACGCCGCAACAACGTGACGTTCGCGCACCCTCGTCGGGACTGCGGCTACGGCGTCAGCGCGATGTACTTGATGTCCAGATACTCCTCGATACCCTCGAGGCCGCCCTCCCGGCCGAACCCTGACTCTTTGACCCCGCCGAACGGCGCGGCCGGATCGGAGATCACCCCCCGGTTGACACCGACCATGCCGGCCTCGACTCGCTCGGCAACCCGCAGCGCCCGGTCCAGGGACTCAGTGAAGATATAGGCCGCCAGCCCGTACTCGGTGTCATTGGCCGCGGCGATGCCCTGCTCCTCGGTATCGAATCCGATGATCGGCGCTACCGGTCCGAACACCTCCTCTTTGAGGATGCGGGCATTGGCTGGGACGTCGACGAGCACGGTGGCCGGGTAGAAGAACCCGGGGCCACCGGGCGCCCGGCCGCCCAGTGCGACGGTGGCGCCCTTATCGACGGCGTCGTCGACCAACTCCTGAACGGTGGCAAGCTGATTGGAGTTGACCAGCGGGCCCAGCTTCGCCGACGGGTCCAGACCGTCGCCGAGGTTCACCTCGCCCATATGTTTGACGAACTTGTCGGTGAACTCCTCGATCACCGCGTTGGAGACGTGGAATCGGTTGGCCGCCGTGCAGGCCTCGCCGCCGTTGCGCATCTTGGCCAGCATCGCCCCCTGCACCGCGGCATCGATGTCGGCATCGTCGAACACCACGAACGGTGCGTTGCCACCGAGTTCCATCGAGGTGCGCAGCAGCTTGTCGGCGGACTGCTTGATCAACGCCTTACCCACCCCCGTCGATCCGGTGAAGGTCAGTTTGCGCAACCGGCCGTCGTCGATCAGTGCGGTGGTGACCTCGCGCGGCTTGGAGGTCGGCAGCACCGACAGCACACCCTTGGGCAGCCCGGCATCATCCATCAGCTTGGCCAGCAACAGCATGGTCAGCGGCGTCTCCTGCGCCGGCTTGACGATCATCGTGCAACCGGCCGCCAGCGCCGGCCCCATCTTGCGGGTTCCCATGGCCAACGGGAAGTTCCATGGTGTGATCGCGTAACACGGGCCGACGGGTTGTTTGGTGACGATGATGCGGCCCGTCCCGGCCGGGCTCGGGGTGTATCTGCCGCTGATTCGCACCGCCTCCTCGGCGAACCAGCGGAAGAATTCGGCACCGTAGCGGACCTCGCCCACACTCTCCGCAACCACCTTGCCCATCTCCAGCGTCATCAGGGCGGCAATATCGTCCGCCTGCGCGATGATCGTCTCGAACACCGACCGCAGAACCTCTCCCCGCTCACGCGCCGGAGTGGCGGCCCACTGCTCCTGCGCCGCGCAGGCGACGTCCAGCGCGGCGAGGGCGTCGGCGGCCGTCGCATCGCCTACCGCAACGAGAACCTCCTGGTCGGCCGGGTTGATGACCTCGAAAGTGGAAGCACCCGGCTTCTCCCGGCCGCCGATCCACACTCCGGTCGGAACCGAGGCCAACACGCGTTCAATATCCTGGGTACTCATACCACCATCATCTACACCTTCGGCGGGCCCGTCGCACTAGGGTCTGGGGAATGAGTGTTGACATTTCCGCCAGCGCAGAATGGGCGGAGCTGGGCCGCCATCACGACCGGGTCGCTACCGCCACCCTGCGCGAACTCTTCGCCGAGGACCCCGATCGCGGTCGCGACCTGACGCTGAGCGTCGGTGATCTCTACATCGACTACAGCAAGCATCGGGTGACCCGGCAGACCATGACGCTGCTGGTGGCGCTGGCCCGCGCGGCGGACCTTGAACAGCGCCGTGACGCGATGCTCGCCGGTGAGCACGTCAACACCTCCGAGGACCGCGCGGTACTGCACACCGCGCTGCGACTGCCCCGGGATGCAGCGCTCGAGGTCGACGGCCAGGACGCGGTGGCCGACGTCCACGCCGTCCTCGACGCCATGGGCGACTTCACCGACCGGCTGCGCGATGGCCGGTGGACCGGGGCAACCGGGAAGCAGATCACCACAGTGGTCAATATCGGCATCGGCGGCTCCGATCTCGGTCCCGCGATGGCTTATCAGGCTCTACGCCACTACGCCGATGCCGGTATCTCGGCGCGCTTCGTCTCCAACGTCGATCCCGCCGACCTGGTGGCCAAACTTGACGGGCTGGACCCGGCGACAACGCTTTTCATCATCGCCTCCAAGACTTTCACCACTCTGGAGACGCTGACCAACGCCACAGCCGCCCGGCGCTGGCTCACCGACACACTCGGCGATGAGGCGGTTTCCCAACATTTCGTGGCGGTCTCGACCAACAAGAAACTGGTTGAGGCGTTCGGAATCGACTCGGCGAACATGTTCGGGTTCTGGGACTGGGTTGGGGGCCGCTACTCGGTGGATTCCGCGATCGGGCTGTCGCTCATGGCGGTGATCGGCCGGGTGGCATTCGCCGACTTCCTGTCCGGATTCCACCTTGTGGACGCCCATTTCGCCACCGCGCCACTGGAGTCCAATGCGCCGGTTCTACTCGGCCTGATCGGGTTGTGGTACTCCAATTTCTTCGGCGCCGAAACGAGGGCGGTACTTCCCTATTCGAACGATATGGCCCGGTTCGCGGCATACCTGCAGCAGCTGACCATGGAGTCCAACGGCAAATCCGTCCGCGCAGACGGCACCCCGGTCAGCACTCCGACCGGCGAGATCTTCTGGGGTGAGCCGGGCACCAACGGCCAGCACGCGTTCTACCAACTGCTACACCAGGGCACCCGGTTGGTCCCGGCCGACTTCATCGGGTTTTCCCAACCGACCGATGACCTGCCGACCGCCGACGGCAGCGGAAGTATGCACGACCTGCTGATGAGCAACTTCTTCGCCCAAACCCAGGTGCTCGCGTTCGGTAAGACCGCCGAGGAGATCGCCGCCGAAGGGACACCTCCGAGCGTGGTGCCGCACAAGGTGATGCCGGGCAACAAACCGACGACGTCGATCCTGGCGAACCGACTGACACCGTCGGTGCTGGGCCAATTGATCGCACTCTATGAGCATCAGGTCTTCACCGAGGGCGTCATCTGGGGCATCGACTCATTCGACCAGTGGGGTGTGGAACTAGGGAAGGCACAGGCCAAGGCACTGCTGCCGGTGATAACCGAGGACGCCTCGCCGGCACGGCAGTCCGATTCATCCACCGACGAACTGGTCAGGCGCTACCGGCAGGAACGCGGCCGCACGGGTTAGCCTCTCCGTGAACAGACGCAAACTCGCACAAAATGACCCTTTCCGGTGCGAGTTCGTGTCTGCTCGCGCGGAAGAAGGGACCGTCAGCGGGGCACGTCCAGGCACCCGATCCCGGGAATACAGCCGCTGACCTCACCCGGAGTGACCTGCCCGCTGGGACCGCCCGGGATCGCACCCTGGACGACGTCCGGACCGGCCGTACCGGATGGGCCGCCCGGAATGGACCCGGTCGCGCCGTCGGAATCAACCACCGCGCATGCGGTTCCGTCCGGGTTGACGCAATCCGATGGGTTGGCGGCGGCAGGACCGGCCGCAGCCAGCACACCCGCCCCGAACACCGCGATCATCGCCAGTCTCATTGCTTCGCTACACCTCATGGCAGTACCCCTTACGACGTCATCCCACCCGGCGCTGTCGCCGCCTGCTCCCAGTGTGTGCCGACGGGCGGCATCATGCGAACCGTTTGGTGAACCTGGGTGGTAACGCCCTGAACAGGGCCACCAACGGAATCCACGGCCAGCCCGGCACGATAGCCCGGCCCCGCTCCTTCTCGATAACCCCTACCATCTTTGCCACGCCCGTCTGGTTGTCGACCATCAGCATGGTGCTGGCCGATTGCGCCGTCATCTCCGACTCGATGTATCCGGGCTCCAGAACGGTCACCTTGATGCGGCCGGAGGCGTATTCGGCTCGCAGCGATTCCCCGAGCGAGGAAACCCCTGCCTTACTGGCGGCGTAGGCGGCCTTCACCCCGGCAACCCCTTTGTTGCCGAGCACGCTGGAGATCAACACCAGATGTCCATAGCCCTGTTTGGTGAACATCTCCAGCGCAGTCTCGATCTGCACCAACGCTGCAACGAGATTGGTCTCGATGGTGGCCTTATTCGCCCACAGCTTGCCGCTCCCCAACGGGGCACCCTTGCCGATCCCGGCGTTGACGATGACACAATCCACGCCCCCGATCTCACCGGCCAGCGCCGTAAACACCTCCGGCACCCGTTGGTGGTCGTTGACGTCGAGTTCGGCAACGGCGACCGTGACATCCGGGTGGCGCAGGTTGATTTCCGCTTTCAACTCCTCCAACCGGTCCAGCCGCCGGGCGCACAGCGCCAGATCGCGACCCATCGCGGCGAAGGTACGGGCCATGCCCGCACCGAGACCGGAACTCGCGCCGGTGATGAGGATCTTCTGTCTCATCGTTTGATTCATTTGAGCAACCTCGACATCCGCCGGTCGGCCAGCACCTTGCCACCGGTCTGACAGCCGGGACAGTACTGGAAAGCTTTGTCCGCGAACGATACTTCCCGGACCGTATCGCCGCACACCGGGCAGGGCAGGCCGACCCGGCCGTGCACGGCAAGCCCGGCACGCTTCTCCCCCTTCAGGGTTGCGGCCTGCTGGCCAACCGACCGTGCGACGGCGTCGCCGAGCACGCGCACCATGGCGCCATGCAGTACCGGCAGCTGAGCCTCGGTGAGTTTGGATGCCGTCGCGAACGGAGACAGCCGGGCGGCATGCAGGATCTCATCGCTATAGGCGTTTCCGATCCCGGCGATCACTTTCTGGTCGGTGAGAACGGTCTTGATCCGGCCGTTGTTACCGGAGAGCAGCTGTCCCAGATCCCCGACGCTGATGCTCAAAGCGTCCGGGCCGAGCCCGGCGATGCCCGGGATCGCGGCAGGGTTGTCGACCACCCACACCGCCAGGCGTTTCTGGGTGCCGGCCTCGGTCAGGTCGAATCCCCGGCCCGACCTGAGGCGCACCCGCAGCGCGATGGGCCCCTTCCCCGGTCGCGGCGGCACCGGGTTGAGCGAGTCCGACCAGCGCAGCCAGCCGGCCCGCGACAGATGGGTGATCAGGTACAGATCGCCGACCCGTATCCCGAGGTATTTGCCCCAGCGCTCCGCGGCGGTGACGGTGTGGCCGTGCAGAACGGTCGTCGGCGGGTCGAAGGTCTTGCATACCGACAGCGACGCGATATCGACCCGCTCAACCGTGCCGCCGACGGCATGCCGGCGCAGATGCTCGGCGAGCGCCTCCACCTCGGGGAGTTCCGGCATTCCTTCAGGCTAACGATCCGAAGTCGACTATCCGCCGATGGTGCGTCCCGCGCTGCGCATCGGCATGGAGAAGACCCACCCGACGATCGACAGCAGGATCGCCGCCCAGATCGCGGTCCACCAGAAGTGGTCGATCTGCAGGCCCCAGTGAGTGGTGTGCTCGGTGATCCAGGCGGTTATCCACAACATGAGTGCGTTCACCACGACGTGGAACAAACCGAGCGTGAGGATGTACAGCGGGATGGACACCAATGCGACGATCGGCTTGATGACGGCGTTGACCAGTCCAAAGATGGCCGCCACGACGAGAACGATGCCGATCTTCTGAACTGCGGTGTCGCCACCAACGAAGGTGACGCCCGGCACCAGCAGCGTGACAACCCACAGCGCCAACCCGGTGATCGCGACCCGGATCAGAAAGCTCATCCGCTCATCATTTCACGCACGCAGCAGGTAAGTGTCCATGATCCAGCCGTGCCGTGTTCGGGCTTCAGCCCGCAGTCCGGCAATGCGACCGCCCACGTCCCCGACGGTGCCCGCCACCAGAATCTCGTCCGGGGTGCCCAGGTAGGCGCCCCACCAGATTCTGGTCTCGGGTGGACAATCAAGGAACGCGCAGTCCCCGTCGAGCATGACCACTGCCGTGCCCGACAGACCCTGCGAGCGCAGTTTCCGTCCGGTGGTGATGAGGACCGGCTCACCGATCTCGTTGAGCGTGATGCGGTGCCGCGCCGTCAGGGTCTGCATAGCGGTGACACCGGGGATCACGTCGTACTGCAACTCGACATGGCGGGCGACCTCATCGAGGATCCGCAATGTGCTGTCATACAGCGACGGATCACCCCATGCCAGGAAGGCGCCGACCTCTCCGGGAGCGAGTTCCGTCTCGATCGCCGCGGCCCACAGACGCGCCCGGCTGGCATGCCAGTCTGCGACAGCGCGGGTGTACTCACCTCCGGCGGCGCGAACGGGATCGGGCAGTTCCACGAATCGGTAGTCCGGCCGGGCGATGAAACGCCGGCAGACCTCCCGACGCAGCGCCACCAGATCAGCGGTGGCCTCGCGTTTGTCCGTCGCGAAGAACACCCGGGTGTCATTGAGCGCCCGGATCGCCTGGGTGGTCACCTGATCGGGATCGCCGACTCCGATGCCGATGACGTGGATCGAACGCATACCGCCGAGCCTAACGAGCCGCCCGAAGGGCCCACCGGCCGAGCAACAGCACCGCGAAGCACCCACCGACCAGTCCGGAGATCAGCAACGGCAGTCGCCCGTCCGCACCCCAGAGCAGACCGGCCCACACCCCGGCAATCAGGATCGCCAGTCCGCTGCCACCCTGGAACACGCCCTGCGCGGTGGCCTGCCGGTCGGCGCCCACCAGCGAGGATGCCCACGCCTTACCGACCCCCTCGGTGCATGCCGTGAACAGCCCGTAGAAGCCGATCAGCACCCAGGCCAGAACGGGGTCGGTGGTCAGCCCCAGCCCGATATAGCCAACGGCGAAGAACACCAGTCCGATCCCGAACACTGCCGAGCGCGGCACCCGGTCGGCCAGCAGACCCGCCGGAAAACTGGCCAGGGCATAGACCAGGTTGTAGGTCACGTAGGCCAGGATGACTTCAACAACTCCGAAGCCGATCTCGTTGAGCCGCAACAGCAATAATGCATCCGGGAAGTTCACCAGACCGAAGCCGACAACCACCGCCGTCACCCGCCAGTACCGGCGGGGCAGCTCACGCATCCCACTCAGGACCGGTCGGCGAGGGCCGTCCGGCAACTGTCGCGGCTTCTCGCGGACCAGAAGGATCAGCACAACCGACAGCACCGCCGGGATGATCGCGATATAGAGCAGCGGCGCTATCTGCTGATCCAGCAGTTCGTAGCCCACCAGCCCGATCAGCGGTCCGACCACCGCGCCGAGGGTGTCCATAGCCCGGTGGAAGCCGAAAACCTTTCCGCGCGAACCGGCGTCGATCCCCTCGACCAGAAGCGCATCACGCGGAACGCCGCGCAACCCCTTACCGAGTCGGTCGACGACCCGACCGGTTAACACCCCCGGCCAGGCTCCGGCGATGGCGACGATCACCTTTCCCAGCGCCGCCATCCCGTATCCGGTCGCGATGAGCGGACGTCTGGCGAACCGATCACCGACAGGGCCGACGGCGACCTTGGTCAATGACGCGGCGCCTTCGGCCGCGCCCTCGATCGCCCCCACGACCGCGGGTGGGGCGCCGAGGACGGTCGTGAGGTAGATCGGCAGCAGCGGGTAGAGCAACTCACTGGCGGTGTCCTGTAAGAACGACACCGCCGAGAGCACCCGAACATTGCGGGTCAGCCAGGTTGCCATGATCAGAGTCTGTCAGCCGGCGCGATTGTAGGATTCGCCCAATGTCGACGTTCAACGGTCTGCCGGCCCACCCGCTGCTCGTTCACTTCATCGTGGTGCTGGCGCCGCTCACCGCGATTCTGGCGATCCTGTGCGCGGTGTGGCCCGCCGCCCGGCAACGCCTCGTCTGGCTGGTGCTGGCGCTCGCCGGAACCACCGCGGTCCTCACACCGATCACCACCGAGGCCGGCGAATGGCTGGAACACAAGGTCGGCGGTTCGGCCGCCCTGGAAACCCATGAACATCTGGGCAAGACGATGATCTATTTCGCGCTGGCCCTGCTGGTAGCCGCGGTCCTGCTGGTGATCAGCCACGTCCTGATCACCCGCGGTAAGGCGCTGCCGAGAGCGCTGTCGGCGATGGTCGCGGTGTTCGTCTTGGCGGCATCGCTGGCCGCGACGGTCCAGGTGTTGCGGATCGGCCATTCCGGCGCCGAGGCCACCTGGTCAGGGGTGGTGACGGACGAGGCCAAACGGTGAACGCGAACTAGAACGCGTTCTACTATCGGCTGGTGAGATTCACCTACGCCGAAGCCATGACCGATCCCAGCTACTACATCCCGTTGGCCAAGGCCGCCGAAGCCGCCGGCTATCACGCCATGACGATTCCGGACAGCATCGCCTACCCGTTCGAGTCCGACGCGAAATACCCGTACACGCCTGACGGAAATCGTGAGTTCCTCGACGGCAAGCCGTTCATCGAGACCTTCATCATCACCGCGGCACTCGGTGCGGTGACCACGAAACTGCACTTCAACTTCTTCGTGCTGAAGTTACCGATCCGCCCGCCGGCCTTGGTGGCCAAGCAGGCGAGTTCACTGGCCGCTCTGATCGGTAACCGGGTGGGCCTGGGCGTGGGAACCAGCCCGTGGCCGGAGGATTACGAGCTGATGGGAGTCCCGTTCGCCAGGCGCGGAAAGCGGATGGACGAATGCATCGAGATCATCCGGGGCCTGAGTTCCGGTGACTACTTCGAGTTCCACGGCGAGTTCTACGACATCCCCAAGACCAAGATGACGCCCGCCCCCACCGAGCCGCTGCCGATACTGATCGGCGGGCACGCCGACGCGGCACTGCGACGGGCAGCCCGCAACGACGGCTGGATGCACGGCGGCGGGGAGGAAGACCTCGACGAACTGCTCGCCAAATTGCAGCGTTTCCGCGAAGAGGAAGGCACCGCGGACAGGCCGTTCCAGATCCACGTCATCTCGATCGACGGATTCACTGTCGACGGTGTGAAGCGCCTCGAGGACAAGGGTGTCACCGACGTCATCGTCGGATTCCGGATCCCCTATATCAACGGCCCCGACACCGAGCCGCTGGACGCCAAGATCCGCAACCTGGAGATGTTCGCCGAG
>Ga0180432_10009210_pt1 | contig 12098 bp, 10 predicted proteins | sample SS_ome_10_FD_132414 | JGI IMG/M metagenome (GOLD analysis project Ga0180432, IMG submission 132414) | Hypersaline lake sediment archaeal communities from the Salton Sea, California, USA - SS_1_MS_2 metaG | ecosystem: Environmental > Aquatic > Non-marine Saline and Alkaline > Hypersaline >...
AGGCCCTCTACGCCGCCAAGCAAGCCGGCAGGAACAGGGTCTGCCAGGCCGGGAAACGTCCCTCCGCCCCAGCCGCCCACGCCACATGACCTGCGGGTCCGGACGACCTGGCGCGAGAATTCCTTCTCCCACCCGACCCGGCGGGAATCCTTCCCAGCGCATGCCCACCCGCGCACGCCCGACTTCGCGGCGGCGCAACGCGGACCCGGTACGCTCGCTCAAGCGCGGTGGCCAGGCGGCTCGGTCCATCGAAGGATCACGCCCATCGTTTGCGTGCGGTCGGCCATGAGCCTCTCGTACACTTCCGGCGCGTCGGCCACGTCTGCGCGGTCACTGATGAGGGGACGGACCGCCAGCTCGCCGTCGGCAACGAGATCGAAGAACAGCTCGGCATGACGGCTCATGGTCCAGGGGTCCGCCGGTGTGGCATGTGCGGGATGCGACGAGTTGTGCGCACCGATGATGGTGAGCGACGGGGCGTTGCACAGATCGTGGAAATCGAACTGCGTCGGTGAGCGCGGGCTCGACACGATGACAAATCGGCCCTGTCCGCGCAGAACCGCCACTTCGTCGGGCAGAATCTCCCCATTGCCCGTCAACTCGAACACGACGTCGGCCATTCGCCCGCGGGTGGCGTCGACGATCTGCTCGGCCGGATCCTCCTCGGCCGTGCAGATCCCGGTGACGCCCGTCGCCTGGGCCAAACGGGCCACCCGATCCCGGGACGCGTCGATGCCGAACACCGGCCGGGCGCCGGCGAACCGGCAGAGCTGGACCGTGAGTTGCCCGATGATCCCAAGCCCATAGACGGCGGCCGACTCCCCGAAGCAGAGCCCGCTCCGCCGCAGCCCGTTTAGAGCGATCTGGCCGAGCACGAGGAACGTCGATTCTGCATCGGACACGTCTCGGGTCACCGGCCAGCAGCGCTCCACCCCGACGGTCACGTACCCCCCATGCCGCCCCCAACTGGCCACGCGCCTGCCGAGCCAGTCCTGCTCGACCCCCTCGCCCACCTCGACAACGGTCCCGACGTTATCGTAACCGGGCAGGGCCGGATACCTACGCAGTCGCTGCCACACCTCGCCGGTCGGCGTGTCGCCCTCTAAGATGGACAGCTCGGTCCCGATGCTGATCAGGCTGCAGTGCGTGCGGATCAGCACCTCACCCGGGCCGGGCTGCGCGATGGGCCGATCCTCGACGACGACCTGACGCGGTCCGGCGAAGACGACGGTGGGGTTCGTCGGCATCAGAGTGCTCCTATGCGATCGTTCCCGTTTGAGGAACCTGCCGTTTGGCCGATGGTCTGTTCCATGGCGATACTGTAGACACTAGCGGAGCGCAGGTCAGCCTGTAGACTCCGCCGTGCGGACGCCTCCCGGTTGGGCAAGGGCGGCCGGCCGCGTCGGTCGGGCAACCAGTGGCCCAACCGGGCGGCGTTGGGTACAATGTGCGGCATGGCCAGGAAGATCGACGTGCCCGAGGGGCTGTGGCAGCGGTGCCCCACCTGCGAGCAGACCGTCTATCAAAAGGACGTGGAGGAGCAGCTCTACGTCTGTCCGCAGTGCTCGTACCATCACCGGATCGGCGCGGCCGAGCGAATCAAGCAACTCACCGACCCCGGGACCTTCGAGGAGCTAGCCGGCGACTTGGTGACCACCGATCCGCTCAAGTTCACCTGGGACCCCGGCGATGGCAAGACGACCTACAAGCAGCGCCTTAAGCGGATAACCGCCGAGACCGGCAACAGCGAGGCCGCCATCGTCGGCAAGGGCTTCATCCGAGGTCGGTCAGTCGTCCTGGGGGCGATGGACCCGTTCTTCATCATGGGGTCCATGGGCGCGGTGGTCGGCGAGAAGGTGGTCTTGGCGATCGAGCGGGCGATGCAGGACGATCTGCCGCTGGTGCTCGTCACCACCAGCGGTGGGGCGCGGATGCACGAGGGAATGGTCTCGCTGATGCAGATGGCGCGGACGTCGGCGGCGCTGGCGCGGTTCGACGACGCGGGCGGGCTGTACATCGTGGTCATGGCCGATCCGACCACCGCGGGCGTGGCCGCCAGCTTCGCCTTCCTGGGCGATTTCATCATGGCCGAGCCCGGCGCCCTGATCGGCTTCGCTGGGCCCAGGGTCATCTGGAACGCCATCCGCACCGAGCTGCCCGAGGGCTTCCAGCGGTCCGAGTTCATGCTCGAGCACGGCTTCGTCGACCGCGTCGTGCCCCGGAAAAACCTCCGCACCGAGATCGCGCGGATCATCGACTACTGCGGCAAGTGACTCCGGTCCGAGGAGGTGCGCTATGGCCCGCGTCGCAGCGATATGGTCCTTGCTGGTCCTGCCGGTCCTGGCCGGGACCTCGACCCCCAGGCCCGAACGCGTCACCTACAAAACCCCCGACGGCGTCCAGATCGTCGCCGACTACTACGCGCCCAAGACGACCAGCCAGGATCGGGCCCCGATCGTGATCATGCTGCATCAGTATCCCTCGACGCGGTCGAGCTGGGCCCCGATCGTCCCCTTGTTTTACCAGGCCGGCTACGCCGTGCTGGCCCCGGACCTTCGCGGGCATGGCGACAGCGTCGAGCCCAGGTCGATGTACCTCGAACGCGGCCGAAAGAGCCAGGACACCAAACACTACCGCGCCGCGTACCAGGACGTGCTGGGCGCGTATGAGTGGCTCCGGGGGCGCAAGGAGGTCGATCGGTCGCGGTTCGCCCTCATCGGCGCCAGCATCGGCACGAGCGTCTCCATCGCGTACGCCGCGCTCGACAAGAGCGTCGACGTCGTCGTCTGCCTCTCGCCCGGGACGAACTACTTCGGCGTGGATTCCAAGCGCGACATCAAGCGCTGCCGCGACCGCCCGATCCTGCTGATCTCGCCTCGAAAGGAGCGCACCCGCAGCGAGACGCTCGGCGCGGCGGCTAAAAACGCCACCGTCAAGATTATCGAGGATTCGGACAAGCACGGTACGTTCATGTTCGGCCAAGTGCCCGGCATCGAGAAGACGGTCTTCGAGTTCGTTCAAGCGCACATCGGCAAACCGACGAAGCACCCCGTGGTGGCCAGCGTGAAATCCAACAAGTACCACGAGACGACCTGCGGCTATGCCAAGCCCGGCGGGGGCCGCTACGCCATCAAGACCGAGAACCTGCGCGTCTTCTCGTCAGCCGCCGAGGCCAAGGCCCGCGGCTACACCCCCTGTAAACGCTGCGGCAAGTCGAAAACAAAGAGCAGATAGAAACCAACGACTGGTACGGTCAAGCTGTGCCGAGGCACGAGGCACAACTTGGCCGTGTCGGCCTCGCATCCGTGTCGGCCCGCGCAAGATCCAAGCCGCATGAATCGCTGCCCCGGCGATCGCAGATCGAGCTAGACCTCGAGGATCGGGCCGACCTCGTAGCGGCTCATGGCCTGGATCGCGCGGCCGTTGCCCACGTGTCGGCGGTGCGTGTTGACCGCGAGCCGAGGCGTGTTGTTGTTCTCGCTGAGGTGCGCCAGCGCCACCCACTGCAAGCGATCGCCGGCATGATCGGCCACCAGGCGGGCGGCCTCGATGTTGGACAGATGTCCGCCCGGCCCGCGGATGCGGGCCTTGAGCGCCGGAGGATAGGCACCTTTCTCGAGCATGTCCGGGTCGTAGTTGCTTTCGAGGAAGACGCCGTCGAGCTCGGACAGCAGCGGGCCCAGTCCCTCGAACGGATGTCCCAGGTCCGTCAGGATGCCCAGCCGCTTGCCCGCGTGCTCAACGACAAAGGCCACCCCGTCGACCACATCGTGCGGCGTGGGCACGGTCTCGACCCGCACCTGCCCGAACGCCAACTCATCGCCCGGTTTGAAGTGACGGACCTCCGACAGGTGCCCCATCCGGTAAGCCACCCTCGCCAGGGCCGGCTCGGTTGCATATATGGGCAGGCCGAACTTCCGTTGGTACACCCCCGCGCAGCGGATGTGGTCGCCATGATCGTGGCTGATGATCAACGCGCGGCACTGGTGGGGGTCTCGGCCGCGAGCCTTCAGACGGCGCGAGGCCTGTTTGCCGCTGATGCCCGCGTCGAACAGCAGACTCACATTGCCCGCCTCGACGTAGATGCAGTTGCCGTTGCTGCCGCTTTGAAGTGACAGGGCGATCACCCATCATCTCCCGCATCGGCGCACCACTCGGTATCCTACCGCGCTGGGCGCGTCGGGAAAGGGGGCATTCGAGGTTTCCAGAAGAACCGGCATGTGCCGCTTTCCAAATCCTGCTTGGGATTGACCACACGAGCTCCGGAAGCCCCAACACCATCCCGTTTGTGATACCATGTTTCGGCTGGCATCGTCGGTGGCGGGAGGCATGTCCGGTGGCGGACAGAAACACGCGTTTCTTCGATTCGCGCTGGGGCGTTGTCCTGGTCGGTACGGTCATAGGCGTCGTGGCGTCGCTGCTGCACGAGGCCGGCAACCCGCCGAACATGGGCGTCTGCGTGGCCTGCTTCGAGCGGGACATCGCCGGGGCGCTGGGACTGCACCGCGCCGTGGGGGTTCAATACCTCCGGCCGGAAATCATCGGCTTCGTCCTGGGGGCGTTGTTTGCGGCATTGACGTTTGGCGAGTTCAAGGCCCGGGCCGGTTCGGCCCCCCTCGTGCGCTTCGTCCTGGGCGCGCTGGCCATGATCGGCGCGCTAGTGTTTCTAGGTTGTCCCTGGCGGGCGCTCCTGCGGTTGGCCGGCGGCGATCTCAACGCCGTCGTGGGCCTGGCCGGACTGATCGCCGGCGTCGCCATGGGCGTCGCGTTCCTCAGGGTGGGGTACACCCCGGGCCGGTCCTACCCGACGTACCCGTTCGTGGGCTGGATCATGCCGGTGCTCGCGGTTGGTCTGTTGTTGCTGTTGATCTTTCGGCCCGAATTCAGTCTGGGCGGTCCGATCTTCTTCAGCGAGCGCGGTCCCGGGTCGCAGCACGCGCCCGTGTTGATATCGCTGAGCGCGGCGTGTCTGATCGGCTTTATGGCCCAGCGGACGCGCTTCTGCACGGTGGGCTTGATTCCCAACCTTCTCCTGATGGGCGACACGCGTCTGCTGGGCGGCGTCGGTGCCCTGGCGGTGGCGGCGTTCGTGACGAATCTGCTGCTGGGCAACGTGGATTTCGGGTTCGCTGCCCAGCCGGTCGCACACAGCCATCAGTTATGGAACTTTCTCGGCATGTCATTGGCGGGGATGGCGTTTTCGCTGGCGGGCGGCTGTCCGGGCAGACAGCTTGTCCTGGCCGGCGAGGGCAACGGTGACGCGGCGGTCTTCGTGCTCGGAATGGTCAGCGGCGCCGCCTTCGCGCACAATTTCGCGCTAGCCGGCCGACCCGACCGCCTGGTCGAAGGTGCCGTGCAGGTGGGCGGCCCCACGACGGCGGGCATGGTCGCCGTTGTGATCGGACTGGTGGTCTGCCTGATCATCGGCGTCACCATGCGCGGCAGGGAGTAGTCCCGGGTTCAGGCCCGATCTTGTGTGTCGTTGGCCCCTCGCGGCCGGCCCGTAGGCTCCGCCGTACGGACCACAGACCTGGAGATCCCATGCCCCTCTCAAAGACCGCCAAGCCGTTTACGTACTGTATCGACTACGGCGGGATGGACGGCCATCTCCCCGCGGCCGACAAGTTGCTGGAACGCGTCTCGGCCGCGCCGCCACACCTGTTGCATATCGGCCACGATGTGCCCTGTCCCAATACGTACGGGCCGATCATGCTGTCAGGCAAGGACGGACCCAGACGTCTGACCCCGGCCCAAACCCGGACGCGCACGGAAGAGATCCGGCGGTTCCTGCGACGGCTGCGGGACGCCGGCTGCAAGACCATCATCCCCTACATCTGCAACCAGACGCTCGCGGGCCATCCCGACAAGCGATTGGGCATCTGGGACTTCTACGACCACTGGGACGACTACGCGGACCTCGGCGTCGGTCCGCGCCCGGAGGCGGATCCGATGCAGTGGCTGGCCCGCGAGCGCAACGGTCGGCCCCACTTCAACTACGAGATGCGACACGAGGCCTTCGAGCCGCATGACATGACTCGCTGGGCGCCCTGCTGCAACAACCCCCACTACCACATGTGGCAGCGGATGGTGGTCCGTCAAATCGCCCGCGTCGGCTACGACGGCGTCTTCGTCGACAACTGCATTCTGAACTGCTACTGCGAATACTGCCAGGGCAAGTTCCGCGACTATCTCACCAAGCGCTATACGCCCGCCCGACTCGCCGAGGCCTTCGGGACCGACGACGTCACAGCGCTGTCGCTTGCCCACGTCGGCAGCCGGCTCGAGTGGGTCAAGGAGGCGCCGACGTTCAAGGATTTTCTGTACGAGCACTTCACCGACGAGGCGCTGGTGCGTTGGCTGGGGACCGCCGATCTCGATAAGGCCCGTATCGAGGAGGGCGGCAACGGGTGGCTGTGGGGCCGGGCGCACGACTACCGGCTGTGGCTGGAGCGTCAGTACTCGCCCGAACAACTCGAAAGGCTCATCGGCGTACCGGATCTGTCACAGTGGGGCCTGACCACACCGGCCGAACGGCTACTGTGGGCCGAGACGAAACGCTTCTGGGCGCAGAGCGTCTGCGACAATCTCCAGATGATCAAACAAACCGGCCAGGCGGAACGCGACGGGTTCCTCGTAACCCCGAACTGGGGCAACATGGAGGAGCCGGACGCGGCCGAGTTCCGCGAGGAGATCGGCCAAATCGTCGCCCTGTGGGCGCCGGCCATGGATTTCATGATGTTCGAGGAGGGCAACGCGCCCGGCTGCGTCGCGCCGGGGCTGTACCTGGACCACATCCTGCAACACAAGCTTGCCCTCGGTCTCGGCGTCAGGCCGGCCGTCCTGCCGTATGGCCGAATGCACGAGGGCGCCGTCGAGGTCTGCAACGCGCAGAACGTCGCCTTCGGCGGACTCGCCTACATCCAACCCGGGACGGGGTTCCCCGACGCGCGGGCGAAATGGTCCGCCTTCCTGGCGCAGCACGGCCACCGGCTCGAGGGCGCCGAACCGCTGGCGGGCGTGGCCGTCGTCTGCCTCTTCGACGAGTTGATCCTGGAGAACCACCGACACCAAACGTGGGTGCAGCGGCTGATCCGGTACCTCGCCGACCAGCACGTCCTGTTCGACCTGGCCACCGAACGGCAGTTGTGTCCCGAAGGGCTGGCGCCATACCGGGCGTTGATCGTCCCGGCGGCGCGGTACCTGTCGGATGCGCAGGTCAGCAGCGTTCTCGATTTTGCGCGGTCGGGCGGGACGGTCGTGCTGATGGGCGAGTCGGGGACCCATGACGAGCTTACGCGCCCGCGATCGACGCCCGGCTTCGCGCCGCTGCTCGAGACTGCCAGGTCGGTCGCCACCGGCCTGCTGGTCTCTGAGGACGGGCGATGCATCGCGGCCGACACGCCCGATCCGCTGATCGGCCCGTACCGGCTGAGTCGCGAAGACGCGCTTCAGTTCGCGACCTACAGCCAGTCGAGCATCAACGTCCCGTCGGGCAGCGCCGGGCTGGTCTTCGAGCTGGACCGAATGGTCGGCCTGGACCGTTACCTCGATCCCTGCGAGTTGGCCCCGCGACTGGAGGCAGCTACGGGCCGACAGTTGCGACTCGCCGACCCCCGGGCGGCCATGGGCGTGCGGTTTAATGCATCCCAGTGCCGCGAGGCCGACCGGGTCACGGTGCTCCTGCACGCCGTGAACTACAACGTGCCGCTGCTGCCCCACCCGCGGGGCAAGACCGTCGAGCCGGTCGAGAACCTCGTAATCACGCTCCCCGCGGAGCCGGAATGGGAGGACGTCTGCGTCACCACGCTGGTCCCGGGCTACGACGAGGTGTCCCTGCCGGCACGACTCGAATCGGGCACCGTGCAGTTCACGATCCCGCGGCTGCGCGTCTACAAGCTCGTCGTCCTGGAGGCCCGCCTGTAGGACTGAGGGTATCGTCAAGGGCTCGCGGACCGAGCGTAGGCCCAGAACACCCGCTTGGCCTGATCCAGCGATGCCGCCGCCGGACCCGCCAGGGCCCCACGACCCGCGTAGCCCCGGCGGGGCGCAAAGAAACGTGCCGATTCGACCTGGTTTCTAACCCACTGAATCGGCACGACTTAGCGATAATCGGCGGACGGCGGTACCCCGCGCCCACCCAGTGATCTTCAAAAGCGAGGCCGACGGGACTCGAACCCGCAACCCTCGGATCGACAGTCCGATACTCTAGCCAATTGAGCTACGGCCCCGACTCAGCGGTTCAACCTCGCTATGGAAAAGGCCCGCTGTCTTGTCGGCCATTTTACGGCGTGGGTCGGGCTTGTCAAGGGCCTGACCGACGAGGAACGTACGCCGGCGTCCTGACGGTCCAGTCGCTCGTCCACCCCCGGTGCCATATTTCACGTGCTTCTTGTCACCAGGAATGCGCCCGTGGGGGGAAAATCCTGGATGCGCGGGGGCGTTCGCGCCAATCTACGCTAATGGGTCATGTGAGGGCCAGCATAGGCTCATGAGAGAAGAGCAATCGACCTCGCGTCCGGCCAGGGTCCTGGTCGTCGATGACGAGCCGCACGTGGCTCGATTCCTGGAGTTCGTCTTGGCGGGGGCGGGCTATCAGGCGGCCGTCGCCACCGACGGCGAGGGGGCCCTGGTTGTGGCCGAGCGGTTCGTTCCCGACGCGGTCCTGTTGGATCCCGTCCTGCCCGGGCTGTCCGGGTGCGAGGTCACCAAGCGGCTCAGGTCCCGGGCGAAGGATGCTCGTCTGGTCATTCTGGTGTTGGGGCATGGCACGAAGGACCAGACGCGAGAAGACATGATCGAGGCCGGTGCCGGACCCGACGCCTACCTCACCAGGCCCGTCAAGCCGTCGACGTTGTTGGAGGCGCTTGACACGCTTGGCGTACCGCCGATCCTGGGTTGATCCGGCCCGCCCTGCCGTCGTTGCCGACGTGAAGCGGCGTGCCCGTTGGAGGTTCCGCTCGACACCGGGCCCCTCGTCGAACGTCACGACCCACTCGGATCTCCCGCTGGCTACTTCTGCTTCCTCATCGAATACCTGATCTGGTTCAACAGCTTGCGGGCCCGTGGGATTTCCTTGCCGTCCATGTCGTTGCAGGCGGGGTAGAGCTTGATGGCCCGTTCGAGGTCGGCGATCGCCCCCTTGGGATGTCCTTGCTCGTGCAGGACCACCGCCCGCTGATACAGGGCGCTGGGCACGAGCGTGTCCTTGGTGACCCCCTCGCCACGCTTGATCACCTCGTCGAGGACCTTGATGGCCTGGTCCGGTCGGCCGGCCGCGCGGAGGAACCTGCCGAACTGATACCGCTTCCACAGCCGATCCGGCAGCGGCACTGACGCGTCGGCCAGTTCCTTCTCGAACTCCGCGACGGCCTGGTCCGTCGTCATCTCCCGGCGATAGACCTCGATGGGGAACTCGGTCCGACGGACCTGCACGTCGAACTTCGGCCCCAAGTGCGGCATGCACGACAGGAACAGGTTGTCGGGGTACTCGACCTCGGCGAACGCACACAGCGTATCGCGCTGGGCCTGGTGCAGCACGACGGACAGTTCGTAGACGGCCTTGCCCGCTTTGCCTGCGGGCTCATTGGCCTTGTGCATGCCGGCCTTGTGGAACGTGTATGAGCCGTCCAGGCTCCAGCAGAGCAGCACGCGCCGCACGGGCAAGACCGTGTCGGCCTCGAGCCTGAACGTCACGTTGTTCTCGTTGCCCACCGACAGCGATAGCTTCGGCGTGGCGGGGATGGGCGGGCGTTTCTTGCCGGGCTCGAGCGGGTCGAGGTGCCGGTGCAGCCACCAGTTCGCCGATCCGAAGACCCGCCGGACCCACTGCGCCCGGTTGTCGTACATCTTGAACGCCTCGTGGGGACCGGTGAAGCCGCCGTGGTTGGCGTCGTAAACCAGGGACAGCCGGCAGTGTTCGGGCATCTTGGCGAACGTCCGGGCCAGACAGGTGATTGGGAACGGCTCGTCCTGGGCGCCGCAGACCAACAGGCAAGGCCCCTGCTGCGTGGCTGCGTAGTGGATCGGGTCCAGGTGTTTCAGGAACGCCTGCACGCCGGGGTGGTCCATCTTGACCTTGAGCGCGTCGAGGATCAGCCGGCTGAACCAGGTCTTGCCGTCGCGCATCTCCGGCTCGTAGGACCCGCAGCCCGAAACGGGGACTGCCACGGCGATCCGCGAATCCAGCCCGTTGATGATGTTGCTGCACATCGCCCCCATCGACCCGCCGATGATGCCGATCCGCTTGGGGTCGACCCGGTCAAGCGACGTCAGATAGGTAATAGCCCGCATGGCCGCGTAGGGGTACTGATACATGAACGAGTTGCGAACGTCCTTGTCCGCGTCGATCCAGTGCGCCGTCGCGTCGCGCCGCCCGGTGGATTTTCCCTGACCGGGTCCGCTGATGGACATGCCCACGCCCTTGAACTCCTTGGCCCTGTTCAGCGCGTCGCCGGCCGAGCCCGCCCCGCCGTGACCGTGCAGCGACAACACGGCCGGCAGCTTGCCCTTCGGCCCGTCCGGGATCACGACGAAGGCCTCGATCCGGATGTCCCGCCCCTGCCACTGCTGGCTCAGGTACGTCAGATGCAGCTTGCGGCACGGGAACGCCGGGCCCGCTTCTTGTTTCTCGTCGAGGACCTTTACGTCGAGCGGCGCGGACCGAATCGCCGCCATGTCCCACAGTCCTAGAACGTCCGCCCGTGCCGCCCCCGCCAGCAGCAAGGGCATGCACACAAGAGCAGCTCGACCGATCCGACCATGTTGGTTCATTCGTTCGTCTCCTCGAAAGTGCTTCACAGACGTCCGCTCGACGCCATGCTATTCCGAGTCGGTAACGCGCCGGGTGCCATGGGCAAATTTGTTTGCCCTTGCTACATCCCGAGACGAACAAGACAACACGGGCAAGCAAGCTTACCCATGCCACCCATCAGCACTCCCGCGAAACCGTCCGACCGGGAACAGCCCTATCGCCCGAACAGGAACCCGAAGGCCGCACCCAAGCTTCCCGGACGAACGCAGCCCCGCCGACCGGCGTAGGCGCGGAGGTCCTCCTGCGCCGCCTTCATGTCGCGCGACCGCTGGTCCATCGCGGCCTCCAGCAGCGCGCGCTTGGCGATAACGTCCATGTTGCTCTGCTCGGGATGGTCCTGGAAATACTCCCAGTAGATCTGGATCTTCTCCAGCTCGCCCGGGTCCAGCCAGATGCCCCCGCATTTGGGGCACCGGTCGATGACGATGTCGTCCCAGTCCTTGAACCGCTCCTTGGCCATGTACTTGGCGCAGCCCATGCAGAGCAGCGGCTCGGTCGAGTCGCTTTGCTCGGCCAGCTCGAGGAACCGGTCCTTGACCGGGTCGGTGAACGCGATCTCGCGCCGGTTGGCGATGGCCTTCAGCGCGATCCGCGTGACCCAGTACCCCCCGCATTGGCCGCACATCCGGACACCCGCGCCTTCATACTCGACGCGACTGGTGGGCACCTTGCAGCGCGGACAGCGGTTCACGGTCAGTATCCCTTCGATTCCAGGTCGTCCTCGTCGAGCCCGAAGTGATGGCCCACCTCGTGCAGCACCGTCTTGCGGACCTGCTCGACGACGTCCCGGCGCGAATGGCAACACGCCTCGATGTTGGTTTTGTAGATCGTGATCCGATCCGGCAGCCGCCCGGAATGCTCGACGCTGCGGCCCGTCAACGGCACGCCGTGGTAAAGCCCGAGCAGGCCCCGCCGGTCCTTCAGGCCCAGCTGCCGCGCGGTCCGCCGGTCCGGCAGGTCCTCCACCTCGACCACGACGTTGTCCAGATACGGCTGGAACTCGGCCGGCAGGCCCTCGACGGCCTCGTCCACCAACGCCTCGAACTCGTCGTCGAGCAGTCGGATCACACCGTCAACTATCGTCAAGTCGCGCATTCGAGTCAACGCCACGCACGCACGTCGCTTCGAGGATGGCGTCACGTTCGCCGTTATGCTGAGGTCCCCGTGGGGCGCCTGAGCAGCCTGCAACGCGGATTGAACAGTACGTCCCTGGGAGGTCTTCCATGGGTGGCCCATGGCTTTAGCCGTGGGGGACGCGAATCCCCGTTCGAATTCGTGTCCCCCACCT
>Ga0180432_10009211_pt1 | contig 12098 bp, 19 predicted proteins | sample SS_ome_10_FD_132414 | JGI IMG/M metagenome (GOLD analysis project Ga0180432, IMG submission 132414) | Hypersaline lake sediment archaeal communities from the Salton Sea, California, USA - SS_1_MS_2 metaG | ecosystem: Environmental > Aquatic > Non-marine Saline and Alkaline > Hypersaline >...
AATGAACACATAATTATTCGGTGTTTTCGAGGCCATCATGAGCGAAAAAGCGGTTTATATCGATACGCGTTACCTTGACCTGGCGGAGCAGGCGCCGTTGCCGCCGGAACTCAATAACCGGCGGGCGAAGGTCAACCACCTGATCAGGCTGGGCCTGATGCGGTTGGGGATGATTCCACCAGAGGAAAATAACGGGCGATCCGTGCCCGAGAATGTAGGACTGCCGGCCGTAGGGGGCACCAGGCCGGCAACATCAGTATAGGCCGACCCACCGGGCAAAACAAGCAAAAAGGGAAAGGACCGTCATGGTGGACAAAGAGCAGGGATCAAGGGTCAGGGATCAGGGGGCAGAGGTCAGGGCCGAGCACACGCCGGGACCGTGGGAGATCGACCAGGATGATCCCTTGTCGATCACGCAGATTGAATGGGGGGGGATCGGCAGAGCCTGTGACAACGCGATGGTCTTCAATGAGAGTCGCCGGGCGTATCGGGCCCAGCGGGAAATCGACGAGGCCAATGCGCGGCTGATGGCCGCGGCCCCGCAGTTACTGGAGGCGTGCAAAGCAGCCTTGGAAGTCCTCAAGGAGGTTTCACCTCCACTGACGGTGCACGGGATGTTGGACTACGCGATCGCGGCGGCCGAGGGGAAGCAATGACGCAGGCAATGACGCCCGATATGCAGGCGGTGATGGAACAGGCCCGTAGCGCTACCATGCAGCAGCAGGCCGGGGCGGTGCGATTCTATTGTGTGGTGGAACTGTTACGCATGGCGATGGTGTTGCCAACGCAGGACCAGGTGCGGCCGCAATTGATCAGTATGGGCAAGAGATTATTCGATCATGCAATTGAATGGGATCGCGTGGATATGATACGGCCGGGGGATGCCGAAGGAGGTAAAGACTGATGGCGGAGCAGTTGATTAACTCTGAGGAAGCGGCGCGGCGGCTGGGGATTAGCGCCCAGCAGTTTCGACGCTGGGAACTGAAACTACGGGCGGCGGGACTGCAGCGGGTGCAACTGGGCGCGCGGCGGAGGTACCGGGCGGCCAGTCTGGACCGGGTCATCGCCCGCGCGGCTGAGAACGAACGGCCGCTGATACCGCCGGGATCGCAGGAAGTGTCGGAACAACTCAAAGCGCATAAACGGAGACTGAAACTGGCACTGGCGCGGAGCGGGTAGTGGCAACAAATGGCGCACAATCGACGGTCGGAGGTGCCGGCTGACTCCGGAAAAACCAGCCGAGGGCCCGCAGCACCAAGAGCCGCGGCGGGCCTGACCCCCTGGCGGGTCGTGAAAGAACGCCTGACGGCCGGGAGAGACCGGCCCCTTTGAAAAACCATCCGGGGCAGTTCGACCCGGGAAATCATAACGACCAGTAGGAGATGCAGGGATGCATAGAGATCCGCATGAGCAAGTCGAGGACTGGGACGGACGCAATCTAAACTGGCTGCAGCACGTCTGGTTGTGGCTGATGATGCGGTTGGGATAAAACTTTAGCCACGAATTAACACGAATAGGCACGAATTGACACGAAACGAAAGGAGCAATGCGATGACAGGTGAGCGGTTGGAAACAAACCATGAGCCGTTGACGGATGAACTGAGCGAGAAGACGGCGGAGGATGCAGGGAAATTTTGCAACGGCGATGACGCCCGCGCCGATGTACGAGCCCACGGCCTGCCGCCGACACCGGCGCGCTGGCAGCGCCGGTTTAACTGGGGCTATGCGTTTGCCTCGCTGGTGCTGGAGGAGTTGCGGGCCGAGGTGAAGGCGGGCACATTGCAAGAGCCGCACAAGCCGGAGGCCAAGCTGCCCGTCGAGCAGGGGCCGACGGGAACGCAACAGCAGCAGCCGGTGCAGGCCGAAAGCATTGAGGACCAGGTAGCGCGGATGCTGGAAAACGGAGGTAATGGCGCGGCCGCCAGTGTGCGAATTTTGGCCGATTTGACGGAACGGCTGGCGGATGAACTGATCGCGCAAAAGGAGACCGGCGAACAGCTCAACGAAACCAAATACTGCATCCGCGAGGGGCGGCTGGTCAACCGCCAGAGCGGCGAGGCGATCCCGGACGATGAGCCGGTGTTTGTGCTCCGGGCCCAGGACTTGCATGCCATCGAGGCTATCCGGTTTTATCGCGGTGTGTGCCAGAACCGTGAGCACAAGGAGCGGATTACGGAGGTGGTGGACCGGTTCGCGACGTTTAAGAATGACTACCCTGCGCGGGTGCGGGAACCTGACTAAGTAGGCTCTGCGAAGGGCTGTGGGAAGCGGGCCGCGGCGGTGTGGGATGTGAACCACCGGATGATATCGCCCAGCCGTCGCGGCCATGAGTGAAAGGTTAATGATGCCGGCACTGTTTGAAACGATGGAGCAGACTCTGGAGTATCTGGCCGAGCGATGTCGGCGGTTAGAGGATCAGCGGGCGGCGCTGCTGGATGCAGCTTATGAGGTCCTGCAACGCCCGGGCGCGGCGGAACTGGAGCAACTGCAAGCGGTGGCCGAAGAGGTGGTGCTGAATGAAACAGGATAAAGTAACTCCTCCTTTGCCCGGCGACACCTGCCGCGGCGGCCGCGTCGCACCAGCGCGGAACGCCGAAGCGGCGTGACGGCCGGGAGAGACCGGCACTTTGACAATCGAATAGAGAGGCGGTGGCGTGGTAGCCGGGCTGAACGTGACTAGGGTACACTAGACACCTCAGCGTAGTCACACCAATGGCCCGCCTCTCTGTTTTTCGCATGCGAAAGGAGCATGACATGGAAGTCAAACCGATACCCGTCAACAGCACGGGGGACTTGCAACGAACGGAAACGGCCCTGTACGCGTCGGTGCGGCTCGCCACGGCCAACGGCGTACCGGAGCGGGTACTGCGAGGCCAGAGCATCGATGAAGGGCTGGACAGGAGATTAGTGACGCTGCGGGTGACGGCCTCGCTGACGGGAGATCTGAATATCTGAGAAGGGGTTGCGGAGCCCCTCCATGAAGCGGCGACGCGGCGGCAGCGCCATCTGCCGCCACGGGCGTCGCCGTCGAGGAGAGCCGATGAGTAAAAAACACGATCAAAAGGCGATGGTGCTGGGCTGGCTGCTGAGCGGCGAACGGCTGACCCAGCAGGACGCCTTTGGCCGCGGGGTCGAGCGGCTGGGGGCCAGAATCTGGGACCTTAAAAAACTGCCGGGTCTGGCGGGGCTCATCGAGACGGAAACCATCACCGTGACCAAGGCCACTACGGGCGGCCAGGCGCGGGTGGCCTGCTATTTTATCCGCCGGGAGAACCTCCAGCGGGCGATGGCGATCGCCAGAGGACAATTCCGGGTCGGCGGCGGGGCGATAACACGGGTAGGGGACAAGCAGATCGTGGCAGTGCAATCGCCGGTGCAGCCGGTGAATAAAAAAGATTTGTTCGGGGACTTGTACGCTCCACTACCATACGGGGCGACAGAAGGGGTGACATCATGACGATGCGGGTGGACAAGCCGGTGCGGAAACCGATCGCCGTGGGCGAGCAGGTGGAGTTTATCGCCCACCGGTATCCCACGCGACGGTACACCGCGACGGTGATCAAGGTGCACGAGATATACGATACCGCCGGCTGGCCGCTGGTGGATCTGCGGTTTGGGATGACAGGGGCGGACGGGCAAAGAGATGAGGTGCTGGTAACGATGGCGGCGCATCTGGATGGTGCGATCGATGAGCATGTGGGCGGGGTATTGAAGGGCTATGTGAAAAAGGAAGCACATGAGCGAGACAGGCACGGAAGCCAAAAAACGCGGCCGGCCGCCGCAGCGGATCAGTAACCAGCGGGCGCAGGCGGCGGCCACCGCCGGCCGCCGGCGGCGGATCACCCGGCAACTGCTGCGGATGGTCGATCACGCGTTGCTGCATTACGGGCCGCGACGGGCGAAAGCCACGCTGGTCAATATCCGCGGGCGGATACCCCACGGCGGCGGAGCGGCGGCGGACAGATACGAGCAATGGCTGGCCGATATGCTCGAGCGCGACGCCAAGGTGGTCAGCGATTACGAAGCGGCCGACGCGGAACACTGGGCGGCGCCGGACAAGTGCAGCCGGTGTTTTAACGATGACGGGGCGGAAAAACGAAAGGAGCAGATGCGATGAAGACGCGGGAAGAATTGCAAACGATGAAGTTCGCGGAGCTGCGGCAATACGCCGAACAGCTCGGTATGGAAAAGCCCTGGCCCCGCAAGGCGGAACTGATCGATGAGGTGGTGATAGTGCAGGAGGAGATGGAGGCCACGGCGGGTGAACCGGAAAATATGACAAAACTGAACCCGGATGCGCCGGCGGAGAATAAAGAGGGTCACGAGGCGGTCGAGGACGAAACAGGCGACGAGCAGACGCCGACGCATATTATCGAGCACAAGCGGCGGATCGCGGCCCTGGAGAAAGAGGTGGCCGAGCGGGCGCTGGCGTGGGGCTATGCCCAGGCGGCCAACAAGAAGGCCAAGAAGGATTTTGAGGAGGCGGTGGGACAACTGGCCGAGGCGGTGAACACCAAGCCGCAGCCGGGGTTGTTCGACGGGGCCGACGACCAGCCACGGGTCTGTCGCAAATGCGGGGTGGCCGAAGGGACGGTCGGGGTGTATTTCGCCGGCAGCGATCTGTGTCGCGACTGCGCCGATCACCTGGGTCAGGACAAGGCCAAGCAGGAGCTGGCCGAGAAGTGCCGGCACTGCGGGGGCACGGCGTGGGATAAGGAATTGGATGTGCCCTGCGGCGAGTGCGAGGGGACGGGCAAGGCCCTGCCGCGTGCACTGGCGGGCGGATGACCCCGGCGGGAACCATTGCGCCGCCGGCAAGGCGGTCAACCGCTGCACGGTCGCCCTGCGGTACGGACTGGGGCGGCGGGCGGAGCCTCAGAAAGATGAGGGACAATGACGGTGTTTGTCGAGACAGTCAAGAGCAAGGCCGGGCCGGAGTATTGGATCATCAGTGAGAGCCGGGGCCTGCAGGCGATCGATGAGCTGCACGAGATGGCGGCGCGGCTGGGTCTGGACCGCACCAAATACCGCGAGGGATTCGCCGCGGGCTACTATCGTCTGGCGCCGGGAATGCGGGCCGCGGCAATGGGGATGGGGGCGATCCCCACGGCCTCGCCGCTGGAGCGGCGGCTGTGGCTGGGCCGGCGGCGACGGATGCGCAAGGGGGCCAAACGATGAATGCGGTGGAGCGCAAAAGACAACAGCAGCAGGCGGAGCTGGTGGAGCAGTTTTGTATATGGGCCGATCTGCCCGAGGAGATGGCCCGGATCACACCGGAGCACCTGCGGGCGGTGGCGGCGGAGCTGCGGGGTCACGGACTGGCGTCGCGTGAAGGAACCGCGGCGGCGCCGCCGTTGGAGCCGATAGTCGAGGGGCTCACGGCAGCCGAGGGCCATCGGGTGACCGAGGCGTATCTGGTGGCGGCGGGCTTTGGCGGGCCGGTGGAGCCGTGCCGGGAGCATCTGCAGGCGCTGGTGCGACAGATCGCCCGGCTGCGGCGGAGGATCAGGGCCCAGCGGGAGGCGGCGAAATGTTGAAACCGAAACCGGCAAATATTGTCAGGGGCAAGTGGTGGGATGCGGGGCCGCGGCTGGTCAGTGGCTGCACCCCGGTCAGTGAAGGGTGCCGGCGGTGCTGGTCGCTGGCCATGGAGCAGCGGTTCGCCAAAGGGGATACGCGGATCGTGGTGCACCCGGAGAAGCTGGAGCGGATACTGAAGCCGCACACGCCCTGCGTGTGGTCGATCTGGAATGACCTGTTTCATCCGGAGGTGCCGGTTGAGTTTATAGCGCGCGTGCTGTCGGCGACAACTTTCATGCCGGCGGATTTGTACATGATTTTGACCAAGCGTGTGGAGCGGTTGGTCAAAGTATGGGACTACTTGTTGTTTACCGAGGAGGGCAATGAGCTGGTGGGTGAGGCGCGGGAAGAAATGCGCCCCGATGATGACCCCACTGATTGGGATGCGCGATTGCCTAACGTCTGGCTGGGGACGACGGTGGAGGAGCCGGAGCAAGTCAAACGGCTTGACGATCTGCTGGCGTGCCGGGCAGCCGGATATTTTGTGAGCGTTGAGCCGTTGCTGGCGGAACTGGACCTGAAGCTATGCCCGGACCCGGAAGACCGACTGGCCTGCGATCGCGATCCGCAGGAGGATTCACCGTGCGCCTGCAATGCGTGTCACAGTGGTCGGCATTGGTTCAACGGGATGTCCCAGCGAGCGTGGGAGCGTCACTGCGTCGACCTGGTGATTGTCGGCGGGGAGACGGGGCCGGGGGCGCGGCCGATGGATCCGGACTGGGCGCGGCGGATACGTGACGATTGTGCGAGGACGGGGACGGCGTTCTGGTTCAAACAGATGGGCGGACGGCAACCAATACCCGAGGACCTGCTGATCAGACAGTGGCCGGGAGATGCGGAGCTAATAGGAGCAGGGGGAACCGAAAGGACGTAACAATGGCAAAGAAACAAAAGCAGGCGGCGGAGCAGGAGTTGCAAGTTGAGCGGCTGGTGCGGGTGCCGGTGGACAGTATCGCCCCCAGCGGGAACAACTGCCGGGTGATCGATGAAAAGAGCGCAAGTTTCGCGGAGCTGATGGCGTCGGTCAAGGCGGCTGGGGTGGTGGTGCCGGTGCACGTGCGGCAGGTTGAGGACGCCAAAGGCGGCTGGGAATTACTGGCGGGCGAGCGGCGTTGGCGGGCGGCCAAGGCGGTGGGCGATCTGGCGATCCCGGCGATCGATCACGGCGTGATCAGTGATGAGGAGGCGTTCGAGATTACGTTCACGGAGAATTACCAGCGGCAGGACTTGACGCCGCTGGAACAGGGCAAGGCGGTGGCGCTGCTGCGGGAGAAATACCACGGCGATGACGCGGCGGTGGCCAGCAAACTGGGCCGGTCGGTGAGCTGGGTCAGGCAGCGGGCGATGATCGAGGAGAATCTAAGCTCCGCCTGGCGGGCGGAGCTGGCCAAAGCGGATAGTTGGTCTTGCGACTGGACGGTGGGGCACCTGGTGCAGATCGCCCGGCTCCCGGCGGCGACGCAGGAGGCGTTTTTGCAGGGGATCATCAAGGATGACTACATGTACGATCCTGAATGTGACATAACGGGCCTGACGGATGAAATTGATCGATTCCTGGGGCGGGTCAAGGGGTTCCCCTGGTCGATGGACGATGCGACGCTGGTGGCGGAGGCGGGCAGTTGCCGGGATTGCGCCAAGCGGACGGGGGCGCAGCCGGGATTATTCTTCGAGGATGACGCCGACGAGAAAACCATCACAAAAAATGAGCAGTGCCTGGACCCGGAGTGCCGGGCGCGCAAGCTGGCGGCCTACGTCGCGCGACAGTCAGCGCAGTGGCGGGCCAAAGCGCCACAATTGAAGATGGTTTACAACGGCGGTATCAACTATCACGACCAGAAAAAACTGGAGAAGCAGTATCCGGGCCTGGAGTATGAGAACAATTTCCAGAGCTGCAAAAAGAATGACCCGGCGGCGATCCCGGCCCTGGTGGTGCACGGCAAGGGGGTCGGGAAGGTGCGGTGGGTCAAGCCGTGGCGATCGGAGTCCGCGCGGGCGGGCGGCGGCCATGTGGCGGGCCCCAAGCCGCTGAAAGAGCGGCGGGCCCAACTGGAGGCGCGGCGGTGGGCGCGGGTGATCGAGATCATGCGGGCCAAGGTGGGGGCGGCGGAGGTGGGCCAGATCGTCTGGCCCGGCGAGCTGCGGCTGAATGTGGTGCTGACGCTGGCGGCGGAGGTCGGGTGGGGCCTGGGGGCGCGGCGGGAGCTGCTGCGGGCGTCGCTGTGGGCGGAGGTCAAGAGAGCGCAGGAGGTGGTGGGGCCAGAGGCGGAGGACCTGCTGATCGACCTGGAGGCGCGGCTGTGGGAAGGGGTCAAGGAGCAGTTGGTCGGGCGGTTGCATGATTACCGGGGCACCAAGCAGGGCGCCGAGAGCTGGGTGGTCAAGGAGGCCGGGCACCAGGCGGAGCTGCTGGGGATCGATATCGCGGGGATCTATGCGGAGGTGTGCGAAACCAAGGGCTTCACCGTGCCGAAGAGCTGGGCGTCGCTCAAGGCCGACGGGACGGCGACGGCGGCGAAGAAGGGCAAGAAGAAGGCAGCCAAAGGGCCGAGGTCGAAACGGGTGCCGCGGAAGCGGAAGCAAAAGGCAGCGAAACGCAATGACGAATAACCGCTAACAACGGACAGGAGGCAACGGATGGCCAGGCAAGCAGCAGCGGGGCCGCTGGCGTATCGGATAGCTGAGTGGGACCAGCGTTACGAGGTCAACGCCGACGGCGGAGGGTGGAAAAGGGGCCAACGACACCGGGTCAGTCCGCTGGAATACGTCAGGTGGCGGGCCTGGGGCCTGGTGCAGGGCGAGGGTTACCGGGAACTGCTGGCGGCTACTGGCCCGATGAGGGCGTGCCGGTGTTTCGGACTGTTTGCCAAGCTGGTCGAAGTGGCGGCCAGTCGGGCCGGCGGGGAGCGGGGCTGGCTGCTGAGCGGGCGAGCGGTGACGCTGGGACCGGAGGAGTTGGCGGGGAAGCTCGGTTTTGATGCTGATCAGGTGAGGGAGGATCTGCACACCCTAATATATAAGGTGCGGTGGCTGGAGATTGCGGCGTGTTCGTTTGCCCAGGCGGGGACGGAGGCGGTGGCGGATATTGTTAAGGTAGATAAGCTGGGTAAGGGCTGTGAAGTTTCGCCGAGCGATCCCGGTGCCTTCAAGAATCGCAATCGCAACGTCAAGTCGGAAGAAGAAAACTTCGTAAGCGCAAAGGGGAACGTAAGACCTGGGGATACGGAAGAGCAGATTTTACAGGAGTTATCCACAAGGGCGGGCGGATCCCGGTTGGTCGAGGCCAACAGGGCAGGCGAGGCAAGCCGGGGGCGGGAGCATGGGCGTGAGGTCGCGAAAATGGGGGCGCAGAAGGCGGAGACTGATCCGCCCGGGGGTGAGGGAGGGCGGGCGGAGGAGACGAAAGGCTCGCTCGGCGTCGGCCCCGAATGGCGAGAGGCGAACAGCGAGAGGCGAGGCGAACAGCGAAGCGGGCCTGACGGCCCGAATGCGAAAAGCGAGCGGCGAGCCGCGAGAGGCGAACAGCGAACGGGGGCCGACGCCGAGCGAGGGGCCAAAGGCCCTATTTCCAGAGTGCCGCAAGGACAGGGTGATCTGTGGCAGTGGGATATCGGGGGAATCGACGCGGACCACGATGACCCGCGATTGATAATGCGCGGGGTGCATGAGACCGAGCGGATTGCGCGGGAGCAGGTGATCGATCGGGCGCTGCAGTGGTTCGAGGTGCTGCTGCCGCAGTTGGCCGAAAATCCCGCGGCCAGCGACGCCAGCCAGGAACGGGCGCGCAAGGATGTGCGGTGTATCGAGAATCGGCTGTTGGCGGCGTGGGAGACCGGCGGCGGCGAATACGTGGCCAAGCTGCTGGGCGAGATGCAGGAGATCTGCGGCAACCTGAAAAAGCGGCGCAACCGGGGCCGGGCGGAGAACAACCCCATGAAGATCTGGGTGGCCAACTGCAAGCGGCGCTATGGGATCAATCCCAGCATGCCCGACTACGTGCGGGCGCGGGGACCGTGAGGCGGCGGGGCAAAAGCGGGACAGGCGATAAAACGGATGTGACAGGTACACTTTTTAGGAGAACGATAATGAGACGGACAAGAGTGACAGGGATGTTGATGGTGGGGCTGTTGGCGGCGATGCTGCTGGCCGGCGGGTGTAGCGATGCATTGCGGTTCGCGCCGAGTGAGGCGCAGAAGCAAAACGCCTATCTGCACAGTCGGACGCTGCAGTTGGCGGCGTCTGAGGCGGTGCAGGAGCAGGCGGGCGAGCCGCTGGTGAGGTTGACCCAGGCGGCCGATCTGCAGGCGGACGCCATGCTGGCGTATTTCGGGCTGCCGAAACAATTGCCCCCGACGGAGGCGATTGAGGACCTGCTGAGCGAAGAGAATGCCGCGGTGACCAGTCAGGCACATGACGAGGCGATGCAGCGGCCCGATCCGTGGGATGTGACGGATAATCTGCTGGAGTTCGGAATCGCCCTGGCCGGTGTGGTCGGCGGGGTCTATGGCACCAAGGCGGCGGCGACGTTGAGCACGGCCAAACAGAAAAGCCAGGCGCTGCGGGAGGTGGTGCAAGGCAATCAGCTCTTCATGGTCCACAACCCGGAGCAGGCCCCGGCTCTGAAGGCGGCGCAGGCGCAATCACCGGCGACGCAGAAGCTGGTGACGGAGATCAAGGCGGAAAGGAAGGTGGCGGCAGCGCCGCCGGCCCCGACGGGATCGCCGGTGGGAGGGGTCTGAGAGAGAGCGTAAGAGGCGGGCCGCGGTGGCAGGCGACTCCAGCGGCAAAGCGGGATGAGTTAAGCCGGCGGCGGCCCGCCATAATTAACCAAGAGAAAGGCAGGGATGGTGATGAAAAACTCCTGGAAAGAGGCGATGATGGAACTGCTGCACTTTTGCAGTTTTGTAGCGATTGCGACGTTGCTGCTGCTGTTGTTGTTGTTCGTGGCTCTGGAGGGAGGGTTTGCGGTAGGGGCCGAGCAGCTCAGCCAGTTCGGGATTACCTGGACGTTCGACGCCAACTATGTGACGGGGCAGTTCGCCAACGGTGACTTCTGGGCAGTGGGCCCGGTGACGATTACCGCGATCGATCCGCCGAGCCGAGAGGTCGATGGGCGGGTGAGCCACGGGACGATGATTAATCCGCTGCCCAGCGAGACGCAAGGGTTCGACAGCCACGCCTATGCGAAATACCGCAAGGCCAGCAGCTACGATGCCAGCCGAAACGTCGCTTACAATGTGGAACCCAACGCGCCCTTGCGCGTGCCCGCCGGCCGCAGCCTTCTGAGCAGCATCAGCATGGATGATCCGGACAGCCGCCCGTCCCTCCGGGCGGCGGCGGTGTTGACCGTGCTGGCGACAGTGCCGCCGGCGGGCAGCTTTAGGCCGGCCTACTGCGGCACGGATAAGACCGTGCGATGGAATGTGGCACAGTTGAACTACCAGGTGTTGAAGCGACTGGCCGCGGTGCCAGGGACGCCGACGTGGGCGACGGTGGAGCGTTGGTTCGAGCGGCCCTGGCCCGATGGCTACATTGGCTGGACGGGACGATACCTGCACCCGGCGGAGAATATGCCGGATTACGGCTACTACATCGCGGCCCGGATCGCCGACGGGGCGCTGATGTTGTGTCTGGATGTGCCGGAGGAGCAAAAGGAGACGCTGGCGATCCGGATGGTGCAGTTGGGGATCGATCTGCGGGGGATCGCGGCGGCCGGCGGCTACTGGCCCGATGAGGGCGGCCACGGGTCGGGGCGTAAGCTGGCCATCCTGCTGGCGGGGTTGTTGCTGGGCGATGATCATTTTGCCGACGCCGGCAAAATGACCACCTTTGCGGCGGACGCCCAGACGTGGTATGTGGGGCCGGCCGATGTGGGGCGGGTGATGTATCGCGGCGACGGCAAGCAGCGGCAGACGTATGAGCCCAACGATGTGGGGATGCCGGAGTGGGGCGAGATGCATACCCGCAATTCAGCGAGGGATGATCGGCGGTGGGAGGCGAGCTACCGCGAGACGGTGGGGCGGCCGATGGCCAGTCAGGTGCTGGCGGCGCGGCTGCTGGGACTGCGTGAGCAGTGGGGCCATGAGGCCCTGTTCGCGTACGCCGATCGGTGGGTGGCCAACGAGCAGGCGCGTAACTGGCCGATCGCGGTGGGAACCTTCGCCAAGCAGATGTGGCTGGCCTATCGGCACACGCCGGCGGTGGGGGACTGTTGGGATTATGCGCGGCAGGCGGAAGGGGATTACAATGGGGATGGGGTAATCACGTCGGCGGATGCGGTGGGACTGAACGCGGCATGGGTGGCACAGTATCGCGGGGAGTATGACCGGTGCGCCGACTTTAATCACGATGGGATTATCAGTCCGGCGGATGCGCGGATATTGATGGCGCACTGGGGAAAGGGCGAGTGATGCAGATCAACCTGTTGGAGGGGAGGGTGGATGAGGTGACTATGGACAGATATTTCCGTAGGATTGGGCGATCAGTGACACGGGTCCTTCCTGCGCCATGTAAGGCCTGCA
>Ga0180432_10009212_pt1 | contig 12097 bp, 8 predicted proteins | sample SS_ome_10_FD_132414 | JGI IMG/M metagenome (GOLD analysis project Ga0180432, IMG submission 132414) | Hypersaline lake sediment archaeal communities from the Salton Sea, California, USA - SS_1_MS_2 metaG | ecosystem: Environmental > Aquatic > Non-marine Saline and Alkaline > Hypersaline >...
AAGATATGACAGTAACTGAATATGCAAGAGCTCCGAATAAAAGGGGCTTGGACCATTTAAGTCTTTTTTTGCGTATAAAGACCGGGTATATGATCGCTGTTGCGATGATGCTCCTTGCTCCGGTTATCGCCATCGGGTTCCAGTCTATATATTTTATGAGCAGTCCCGCAAGGCTCCAAAGCACAGCTGTGACAAAGAGCATTAGTATTGCAGTCGTTCTTTTTTTACTATCAGAAGTTTCGGCCATTGATGTTCCCTCAAACCTTTTTTGTACAGCAGAATCAATTTTACCACTATATCGAGTATCAGTAAATAAGTTAATTGTAGTATAATAGATAGCACGGTGTGTTTTTGACAGATTTCGTTTGACAAAAGCAGGCTCTAAGTTAATAATATTATATAAAAGATAATAAAGGAGGATTTGATGGAGATCGCTACTTTTGAAAATGAAATGGAGATATTAGGTTTTTATCTGCTGAAAAGCTTTGAAATAAAAACAGGAAAAACAAACAAGCAGTATGTGGATCTATCATTGGAAGATAAGACAGGCCAGATAAATGCCAAGATATGGAATGTCGAGGGGATCGATCCCGAGGCATACAAGCAGATCATGGCAGTGAAGGTCAAGGGAAAGGTCAAGGAATTCAACGGAGCTCTGCAGCTGAACATTGAAAAGATAAGACCTGTGAACAGCAGGGACGGAGTCGAGCTTGAAGTCCTCATACCTTCAGCACCGTTGAAAAGCGAGGATATGTTGGCTGCTATAATGGGGTTTGTGGGAAAGATAAGAAACCAGGACCTGAAAAAACTTACCACAGAGATCCTTGGCAGGTACAAGGAAAAACTGATGTACTATCCTGCAGCCAAATCCAATCACCACTCTGTGAGAAGCGGCCTGCTTTATCATATACAGAAAATGCTTGAAACCAGTGAGGCTCTTGGGAAAATATATGATTATGTCAATACTGATCTGCTTTTTACCGGTGTTATACTTCACGATATCGCAAAGATAGATGAGATGAATGCTTCAGAACTGGGGATAGTAACTGAATACAGCATGGAGGGCGAACTTCTGGGACATATATCCATTGGAGTCAATCTGGTTGCTGCGGTAGGTAAAGAGATAGGTATAGATGCACAGGCAATACTGCTTGTACAGCATATGATACTCACGCATCATTATGAAGCAGAGTTTGGAAGTCCGAAAAAGCCGGGTTTTCTGGAAGCTGAGCTTCTCCACTTTGTCGATATGATCGATGCCAGGATATTTGATGTGGAAAGAGCAACAAAAGAGATAGCCGAAGAAACTTATTCAGAGCCTATCTTCTCCATGGACAGGAGAAAAATGTATAAACCTAAAATATAATGGCTGTATCCGGAGGATGTTATGGGAATTTTCAGGAATGAGGAGAAAAAGGTAAGAGAGACAATAGAGCTTTATGCCAACGGATTGGTGGACAAGGACCTGGATATGGTCATGTCGCTGGTGGCACTGGATGAGGACTTTCTTTTTATAAATCAGAATCCTTATGAAAGAATAGTTGGAGCAAAGAAATTCTACATCAGGACAAAGGAAATGTTCAAGTCAACAGATGATATAGATATCAGTATCGACTGGATGTTTTTATCTGTTGCTGATAATACCGCCTGGGTCAATTCCGAAATGCGGTTTTGCTTTACCAGGGGCAACCACGTGACCGATGAATACCGTTCTATCACCTTTATTCTTGAAAAAAGAAGAGGCGACTGGTATATAGTGCATGTTATTAATTCTGTTTGTGATATAGAGGAAGAGCAGACAGTATCTGAAGAAACCGAGATATATGATTTTGAAAATCATGAGATGGAAACGGAACCGGCAGCGCCGGAGGCCGATATGGAGCTTTAATGAATTCGATCGAACTGGACAGCAGTGCAAAAATCAATCTTTCCATAGATGTCCTCAGAAAGAGGGATGATGGATATCATGAAGTCGAGATGATACTCCATGAGATCGATCTTGCTGATCAGATAAGGATCGAAAAAAGAAATTCAGGCATCGAGCTGAGCTGCTCGGTGCCTTACCTTCCTGCCGATGAACAAAACATCGCTTTCAAAGCTGCCCGTTTGTTTTTTGAATTTACCGGGATCAGACAGGGAGCAGGGATAACTCTTCAAAAAAAGATCCCTGTTTCAGCAGGACTGGGGGGAGGCAGCAGCAATGCTGCTTTTGTACTTACAGGTCTCGACCGGCTCTATGAAACTGATATTCCAAAAGAGGAGCTGCTAAGGCTGGGCGGGATGCTTGGGTCTGATGTGCCCTTTTTTATTCTCGGAGGGACTGCCATCTGCCGGGGAAGAGGAGAGCTGGTGGAATCTATACGGACAGAAGCTGTTTTTGACCTCCTTATAATCAAACCTGATTCCGGGATATCGACAAAAGATATATATGAGAACTTTGATCTTGCCTTGATAGGGAACAGACCGCTTACTGAAAATCTGGCTGATGCACTAAGAAGCAATGACACTATCGCTGTTACAAGAAATCTTGTAAATGTGCTTGAATACGTGACCCTGAGGATATGTCCCGAGATCCGGGATATAAAGACAAGGCTTCTTGAGCTGGGAGCACTCAACGCTTTGATGAGCGGTTCAGGATCTGCCGTATTCGGGATATTCAAAAACAGGTACGATGCCACAGTTGCTGCTGATAAGATAACCGACAGAAGATATCATAAATATATCGTCAGATCAAGGGTGGGAAGATGAAGGTATTGTGCGGTATAGATATAATTGATGTAAAAAGGATAAGAAACAGTGTTTTGGGAAACGGATTCAAAGAGAGAGTCTTTACAGAATCGGAGATCAGCTACTGTGAGAAAAGGAAAAAAGGTGCATTTGAATCCTATGCCGCAAGATTTGCAGTCAAAGAGGCATTTGCCAAAGCTTTGGGCACTGGTATAGCCGCGGGGCTTCAACTGAAGGATATCGAAGTGGTCAGGGAAGATGGCAAACCGGAATTGAAGCTTCACAACAGTGCTGTAAGGATACTCGAGGAGAAAGGCAATTATACTATGGATGTGAGTATTTCGCATACCAGTGATACAGCAGCTGCTGTTGTAGTCATAATCATATTCTGATATAAAGGAGACCAAAATGAGGATATCAAAGATCTGTATAGACGGTTTTGGCAAGCTTACTGATTTTGAAACAGAACCATCTCCAGGATTCAATCTGGTATTCGGGATGAATGAAAGCGGTAAAAGCACACTGCAGGCTTTTCTGAAAGGAATGATATTCGGACTTGACAAAAAAGAAAAGCAAAGGTTCAGGCCGTGGTTTTCAGAAAAATATTCCGGCAGTATCACATATATTCTTGATGATGGAAAAGAGTACCATGTGAGCAGGGATTTTGAGAAAGAGACGATGGATATAAGAGATGACGGAGGAAATGAGCTGCAAAAAGAAGATGGTCTGATTGAAAGGCAGCTTGGTGTAGATCGTGAAACATTTACAGCCACAGCATATATGGAGCAGTCAAGGGTGAGATTCGATGACAGTCTCAAGGATAATGTCATCACGATATTAGATAAACTTTTCGAGTCGGAGTTCAAACAGATCACAGTACAGGAAACACTGGAGCTGTTGTCCCGGTATGGAAGATCAACTGAAAGAGAAGAGTTGGAAAAAGAGATCCGGCGTTTGGAGGAGAAGCTTTCTCAGCTAAAGAAAGACAGTGAAATAAAGGAAAAGAATCCCGGACAGCAGATGGAAGATATTTCGATGATGGTCAGGAAGATCAATATAATAAAACGAAACTATGAAGAGATAGAAAAGGCTCAAAGAGAAAAGAAGGAGCTTGAAAATAAAAGCAGCTCATTAAAAGAGAACTACAAGGAAGAAGATATCGATACTCTCATAGAGCTGCACAATAAAGCTGCCGCTGTCTCAGAAAGAAAGAGTTTTCTGCTCATACCTTTTTTCATACTTTGTCTTGGAGCTGTGGCCCTTGGGGTCTATTCCTTCTTCAGCGGCAAAAGAGAACTTTATCTTGGAGCTCTTGGCATACTGGGATTGTCCTTTGCTATCCTGATCATAGACGGAGTTGTCATATTATCCAGAAATAAAAGACTCAGGAAATTAAAGAAGACCATAGAGGAGCTGACTGCGAAAAACAAAATGGATGCCGGTATAGAATTGAATGAACTCATGGCTATAAAGAAAACGATCAACGAAAGTGATCATAACCGGGAGGGGCTGACCGACAAGCTTGAAAAACTGGATGAAACGATCTCTCTGAGATTTGCTTCCATTAAATTGAATGCTGATGAGGAGCTGAAGACTTGTGAAGACATTCCTGTGTATATGAGCGAGCTGGCTGAGAGGATAGAACTGGTTTCCGGAGAAGCCCAAAAAAAAGAGAAGGAATCTTTTGAGGAGAAGATATCAGCACTTGAGGTCAGACTTGAGGATCTCAAAAGGAAAAAAACGGAGGCTTTGAAGACAGAGAAAATATTTGAACTGGCAGCAGACACCATGAAAAGATCGGGAGAAGACATACAAAATGACTATTTAAAGCTGCTCTCGGACGAGATCTCAGTGACTATGAAAAAGATCACCTCGGGAAGATATGATAAGGTCGATACAGCCAACATGGATGTCAGCCCCTTTATGTCTGATGCTCAGGATCTGGTAAAAGCCGATGATCTTAGTAAAGGGACTTCTGAACAGCTCTATCTTGCACTTCGGATGGGTCTCCTGGTCGTTTTGTCACACAAGGGGGAAAGCCTTCCTGTTTTGATGGATGAGATATTCGCTTATTCGGACGAAAGAAGGATCGTGGAATCCATAAAATATCTGCGTGAACAGAAGGATTTCTTCCAGATGTTTTATTTCACCTGCAGAAGGCATGAGGCATCCATCGTAAAAACGATCATTGGTGATGAGCTCAACATAATCAGGCTGAAGGTGTAGAACTTTGATGAAAAGATTGATTTTAGTGCTGTTGTCTTTATGTATACTGAATGCATGCACAGAAAGGGACAAGTCTGCCGGAACCAATTACACCCTTAAGTGCAGCTCGTGCAACAGTGTCGTCAGTGTTATGCTGGCGGATATCTATGAAGCTCCGTCACTGCAAGCTGAAAGGATAACTCAGGCTTTTTACAATCAACCCCTTGAAATGTTCCCGGAAGATGACAGCTTTTATAGAGTAAAGACATTATCAGGCACCGGGGGCTATATTTTGAAAAACAAGGTGGATAAGGAGCTTGGATCCCTTAAGACCGATGCTTCTGATCAGAAGATACTCATAACCGGAAAAACAAAGACCATATATTCAAAACCTGACGGCAGGATGCCAGTGGAAAAAGTCGTTCTGGGAACTGTACTGTCTTACAGAGGCAAGGAAGGTGACTGGATCAGAGTTGCTTTATGTAAAGGAATGGAAGGCTACATCACTCTCAATGACATTATACTCTATGAGGGTCAAATACCCAGGACAAATGCAGAATCCTTTATAAGGGACATAACCTCTTTTGTTGGAGTGAAATATTTAAAAGGCGGTTCATCTGTTCTTGAGGGGATCGATATGCCAAACCTGATCGCGGTTTGTGCATGGGTAAACGGATATGCACTTCCGCTTGACATATCAGAGTTGAAGGATGAAGGCAAAAGCATATCTTTTGAAGAAATCATGCCCGGAGATATTCTATTTTTATCAAAGGACAGGTATAATTATATAATCAGCGAACTGGCAGTGGTAATAAGCGATGAGGCGGCTGTCGCATATTCAGAGAGAGATATGTCCATATCGATATTAAAGCTGCTTGACCTGGATGCTGGTTATAGGACGAGAGAGATAATACGGATCTTTGAGGAGGAATGAAATGCTATACAGATTCAACAAAGAAAAGGATGTTTCCTATGTTTCCCTTCTTTATTCGATCGTTGTGTTCATATTCTTTTTTGGTATGACCGCTATCTCAGGTATGGAATTTTACCGTATGTCGGTGATCGGAGAATTTGTTTTTATTCTTCTTCCGGCAATACTCTTTGTGGAATTTGGAGTTGCCAGAGGGAAAAAAGAGTTTCTGAGACTGAATAAGATAAAGGTGTCTACAGGTATACTCGTATCTTTCATTATCCTGTTTTCGCTGCCGTTGTTCGGCCTTATAAACAATCTGGTATATTATATATTTGCCGAGCTGTTTGGTGCAGTTGAGATCTATTCCGTTCCGGTCCCTGAAGGAACAAGAGGAGTTCTGCTGAGCCTTATCGTGTTGGCGCTGGTGCCTGCTGTCTGCGAAGAGGTGCTGTTTAGAGGTGTGATCCAGGGCGTGCTGAGAAGGCATGGACATTTCTTTGCAATTTTCTTTACAGGAGCGCTTTTCAGTTTTCTGCATCTTGACATACAAAGATTCATAGGCATATGGCTTTTAGGATCTCTTATAGGTTATATGGTCTACAGGACCAACAGCCTTTATACCGGTATCCTTGCACATCTTGTGAACAATGTGTTCTCAGTTGCTGCCTCGTATTTGTTTGTGGACGATCAGCAATTCGCCGAGGACGGGATACAAAGGATAACAAAAGAGAGTTATACGATATTCATGGCCGAGGATACGACCACGATAATATCATCTATCGTCCTGGTCGTGATATTCGGTGCTTTGTTTGCATGGCTGTTTGCCCGCTTCATTAGAGTTACCGATTCGATGCGCGAGATCAGGATAAAAACCGGCTTTGACAAGGCAGCCCGGGGATACCTCTTACTGGTGCCACCTTTTGCCCTGATAATATTCCTCTATATACTCCAGTCAAAAAGCATAATCAGCGGCATGGATGCTCTGCTGAACCTGATCGCTGGATAGATAGCTGTCAACTCCGATATGCAGATCGTCCATTTCTTTTCGCATTTCGTCGTAGCCTTCCAGGATATCTATGAAAACATCTACGATCGTACCGTCAAACTGGGTTTCCTTTCCCTGGACCAGCTGGTTTTTCGCTCTGTCAAGATCCATCCTGCTCCTGTACTGTCTGTCAGAGGTCATAGCATCAAAAGCATCGACAACAGATATTATTCTGGACAACAAGGGTATATGGTCCCCTTTGACGCCCATTGGATAACCTTTGCCGTCTATTCTTTCGTGATGATTCTGTACGATCGGGACGACACTTTTGAACATGGATATTGCAGAAAGTATCTGGGCTCCCTTCAGAGGATGCTTTTTTATTTCTTCAAACTCTTCTGTCTTAAGTTTATCTGATTTTGATAGTATGTCATCAGCAGTGCCGATCTTTCCTACGTCATGGAAAACGCCGCTGATCCGTAAAAGCTCGATATCGTTTTCATTCAAACCTATTTCTTTCCCTACCCGGGTGGCATAATACGAGACACGGTCTGAGTGACCTCTTGTATATATATCTTTTGCATCGACCACAAGACGAAGTGCTTCTATTGTATCCATATAGCGAACTCTCAACTGATCATATGTTTTATTCAACTCTTCGTTTTTCATGTTGACCATGGAATGCAGAAATGCATTGCTGAGTGAAGAAGCTGCCTGACTTGCGTAGATCTCGAGAAGAGAAAGTCCGTCCTGTGAGGGATCATCGCCAAAGTCAAAACTTTCGACATAGATCACCCCGATGGATTGCATGAGTTCATTTTTTAGAGGAAGGATCACTCCCTGTTCAAAACGGATTATCTCATCATTCATACGGGAATGCCCGATATGCTCCATCAATTCCGGGTGCAGCATCTCCATGAACTCTTCGATATCTGCCTTGTATTTTCCGATACCCTTGATAATACTTTTCCTGTCTTCTTTTACACCTGTCACGTCATCCACAAGAATGAATGCATTTTCGCTGTTTACAAGAGGCATGATCTCGGAGAGTATCTCCTCAAGGATACTGCCAAGAGGCTGAAGCTGATAGATCTTTGGTACTGCCTGCAGTATTTTGTTCAATCCTTCCTGGAATTTTTTGATCGTCTGAAGCATGGATATGGATTTGATGCCCGATTCCACGAGAAGTATCAACTGATCGAATTTATCACTTTTCTCACAATAGCCCTGGATATCCAGAGCTTTAATTGTTTCAAGAGGTGGAGCCAGATCCCGGTGCCCTGTAAGAAGAAGTATATACAGTTCTTTATTGAACTGCCTTATCTGGCTTACTACTTCATCGCCGTGAAGCGGATACATCAGGAAGTCAAGTATCAGAAGATCGAAATTATTATTTCTTATCATCTCCACAGCTTTGACAGGATTAGTTTCTCCCACGACATCATAGCCGCTTTTACCAAGTACGACGCACAGAGAATCGATGATACCAGACTCATCATCTACGACGATGATCTTGTAATCAGAAATTGGGCCCTGCTTTTTTTTCCTCATTTTTTACCCCCTTAACGGGCAAATACTTAACTATATTGATTCAATTATACATTATTTTTGTTAACTTTACATGATTTTATGTAAGTATTTAAGGAAAGTTTTAAGTAACTTTCACGCAAAATGAAAAAAACTTGAAATAAATATAAAAAGTGATATAATATAGTTAAAAATATGGTTACAAATGATGAATCGTCAATTTACTAAAGAGGAGTTACCTGAAGTGGACAGAAAAACTGAGTTTTATCCCTTGTCATACCCGCAAAAGAGCATATGGTATATGGAAAAAATGTATCCATCCACAAGCTTTGGTAATATTTCTGCTACGCTCAAATTTGAAACAAATCTGGATCCTGATGCAGCAAATAATGCATTCAACCATGTCTTGAGCATGAATGATTCACTTCGGCTGCGAATCACCGAGATCGAGGGAGAGGCACATCAGTATATTTCCAGGCATGAATATAAAAAATTCGATTATTTTGATTTTACAGATAAAGGCATCAGTGAGCTATATAAGTGGGACACTGAAATGAACAGAACTCCCATATATGATCTCGACGCACCTCTTTTCTATTTTGCAGTCATAAAGATCAGTGATAATATGGCAGGTTTTTTTGCAAAGCTGCATCATCTGATAGCAGATGCCTGGACGCTCGTTACTCTGGGCAATGAACTGATATCCTGCTATTTTGACATTATAAACGGGAAAATGCCCAGCATGGAGAACAAACCGTCATACATTGAATATCTGGAAGGAGAAAAAACATATTTTGAATCTGAGAGATTTCTCAAGGATGAAGGATTCTGGCTGGAGAAATTCCAAAAGATACCTGAACTTACTACTCTAAAAGACAGAAAGCTGATAGGAACATCCCTTGATTCTGCAAGAAAGACTTTTGTGCTGCCAGAAAAGCTTTCCAAAAAAATACGTCTTCACTGTACTGAGCATAAAACATCCATATTCAGTCTCTATATGGGAGCTATGGCTGTTTATATAAACCGTACGAGAGGAACAAGTGAGATTGTTTTTGGAACGCCGGTCCTGAACAGGACCAACTTCAGGGAGAAAGAGACGATGGGTATGTTCATCAGTACAGTTCCTTTATTGGTGAATGTGGACGAAACACAGAATTATACTTCTTTTACCAAGACCATAAACAAGGAATGGATGTCCATACTAAGACACCAGAAATATCCGTATATGCTGCTGCTGAAAAAGCTCAGGAAGAAAATGCCGGGGCTTGAAAAGCTTTATGATATCATAATATCATATCAAAATGCGAAATTCATCAAATCCGGCAGTGAGCATTACCAGGAAGGAAGATGGCATCAGAACAGCTCACAGACAGAGACTCTCTACATACATATCAATGACAGGGAAGATGACGGGGACATAATAATCGACTATGATTACCTGGCTGAGCTTTTTTATCCCAAAGAGATCGAGTTTCTGCACGATCATGTGATACGGCTCATGTGGCATCTGATAGACAATCCGCAAAGACAACTCCCGTATATCGAGATGATATCGGAAAAAGAGAAGAAAAAGATATTGTATGATTTCAATGATACCGGGCTGGATTTTCAAAAAGATAAACCGCTGCATGTGCTTTTTGAAGAAACAGCAGCTATCATGCCGGATAAAACAGCACTTGTTTTCAAAGACCGGGAAATGACATTCAGGGAACTGAATGAACGAACAAATCAGCTGGCATGGAGCCTCGTGGATATGGGCATAAGCTCCGGGGATATCGTGGGATTCATGCTGAACAGGTCTTTTGAGACTATTATAGCTATGCTGGGAATCTTGAAGTCCGGAGCTGCCTATATGCCGATTGATAGAAATTTTCCTCCCGACCGGGTGTCATATATACTCAACAACAGTAAAGCCAGAGCAGTCATCACAGAAAAGGGGGTTTTCAATGTCAGCGGATATGGAGGAAGCATACTTGATATCCATGACCGGGAAATATCGAAAAAGAGCCGCAGAGATACCTGCCGCAGGACAGGTGAGGAGGATGCGGCATATGTCATATATACTTCAGGATCCACAGGGCGCCCAAAGGGAGTGATGCTTTCACACAGGAGCATGTCAAATTTTGTGGCAGCGATGAAGAAACTGGTGGATCTTGACCCTTCCAAGACATTCATATCCATTACCTCAGAAACTTTTGACATATTTTTATTCGAGACCCTTTTACCGCTTACTCAGGGGCTTAAGGTAATAATGACTGATGAAAACGAGCAGAGGATCCCTGAGCGTATCCAGGAAGTTATGCTAAAGCACAAAGTCGATATGATACAAACCACTCCCACCAGGATGAACTATATCATCGACAAGCTTACTTACCATCCTGCATTCGGAAAGCTTAAGGATATCGTGCTTGGAGGGGAAGTATTCAAGGAAACCCTTCTTAAAAAACTCAGAGATCTTACAAAAGCGAAGATATACAATGGATATGGCCCCAGTGAAACGACCATCTATTCCACCTTCAAAGATGTGACAGCAGCCGAAGTCATTAATATTGGCAGACCGGTTTCCAACACAAGGATATATATCGTCGACAAATATCTCAACCTTATGCCTATCGGAACAGTCGGAGAGCTTTGTATAAGCGGTGAAGGAGTTATGAAGGGATATATAGGCGATCCCGGGGCAGGGGAAAAGAAACTTGTCGAAAATCCTTTTGAATCCGGAAATCTAATGTTCAGGACCGGAGATCTTGCCAGCTGGTATGCTCAGGGAGAAATAGTCTATGCAGGCAGGAATGACGATCAGGTAAAGGTGAACGGGCTGAGGATAGAGTTTGGAGAGATAGAATCCCAGCTTCTGGAACACAAGGCCATAAAGGAGGCTGCAGTCACAGTATGGGAGGACACCAGTAAAAACCCGCAGATATGTGCATATTATATTTCCGAGGATGAGATCTCAACAAAAGACATAAGAGATAAACTGGCTGAGAAGCTGCCCTCATATATGATCCCTTCGCATTTCACCAGGCTGGATGTGCTCCCGCTTACGACCAGCGGAAAAATAGACAGGAAGTCTTTACCCGAGCCCTTTTTTGATGCTGTTTCCGAGAGGATATATGAAGCACCTGGTGATAGTCTCGAGAGGATACTTAAAGAAGTATACTCTATTATACTAAAGCGGGAAGATATCGGTATAAATGATCACTTCTTCGAACTTGGGGGAGATTCACTCGGCGTGATCGAGATGATATCTCTATTGTATAAATATGATCTTTCTGTTGATATACGGGATGTATATAAGAACCCGATCATCAGGGATCTGAAAAAACATGTGACAGCCAACAAGCTCCATATTATAAAATCCACAGGTGACAGGGCGATCCCAATGATAGAGAAGGAATCTTTGCTTGAACAGATCCAAAGAAACCGTATCAAACCTGTCGACAGCGCAGCTCTGACCTATATACCCGAAGAAGGACCCGCCTGGAGGGAACTTTTCACAGAAAAACCGGTCATGTACAAGCATATGTCACTGGATCCCGGGAATATCGGGATAATTGCACTGCCTATTGGCATATATCAATTATATAATGACAAAAGAAAGGCTGTGGATCTTTGTGTAGAGGCAATAAAAATGGCTGAGGCTGCAGGAGCCAGGACAGTATCATTGACCGGCCTGATACCTTCTGCAACAAGAACAGGTGAGGATGTGGAGGAAGCTGTAGAAGAATCAGGGATAAGTG
>Ga0180432_10009213_pt1 | contig 12097 bp, 12 predicted proteins | sample SS_ome_10_FD_132414 | JGI IMG/M metagenome (GOLD analysis project Ga0180432, IMG submission 132414) | Hypersaline lake sediment archaeal communities from the Salton Sea, California, USA - SS_1_MS_2 metaG | ecosystem: Environmental > Aquatic > Non-marine Saline and Alkaline > Hypersaline >...
AGCGCACCCGCGCGTAGGAAAGCTCCAGCGCCGCCAGCTCCTTCGCCGCCTCCGCCGATTGAAGATCGCTTCGCGTCTCCTCGAACTCCTCGGCGGAGATCAGATCGCCTTCCACCATCTTCGCCAGCCTGTCGAAGCGCGCCTTCAGCTTGGACTCTTCCGCTTCGGTCTGGCTGAGGCGATAGCGGTACTCGCTCTCCTCGATCCGCAGGAGCAGGTCGCCCTTCTGAACCAGATCACCCTCTTCGGCGGCGAGCTCGACGACCACGCCGGAGACGCGGGCCAGCACCTCCGCTTCCTTGTTCGGATCGAGGGAAGCGTTGGCGGTGTAGTAGCTGGCGATGTTCCCTCTCTCCGGCGGGGCGACGGCCACCGCCACCGGCGGCGCCCCCTGCCTCTCCCCGGGCGCGGGGCCTTCGCCGCGGGCCGGGGTCCCACCGCCGTTCCCACAGCCGAGGTAGAGAAGAAGGAGCGGAGCGAGAAGAGCGGCCCGCCTGGGGGCCCACCAAGAAGTGCCGACGAGGGTGCTCAGAAAAAACATTTCACAACCTTTTGTAATACAATGAGTTCAGGTCGGGCGTGCCGCCAAGGGGCTACCCGGGAAACCGCCGCCCCCAGTCTAAGGGGAAAGACGAGGCAGGCGTCTTTTCCGATCAGTAAACCTGCACCGGACGCGCAATTCCGGGCGGCTCTTGCAGCAGGGAGGTCCTCCTCCCCGAGCCGCGCCCCACCATCGCCCGCTCCTCTCATAATAAGCGACTCCCCACGAGCATACCACTCCCCGCCGGAGCGGACTATCCGGCGAGCGCCTTCCCCTTGACACTCTCCGAAAGTCCTCGTATGGTTACTATGGTTGTAGTAGAACATTGAACAGGACAGGAGGAGGTCGATGACGAAGCGGAGCCGGCTCACGCCGGTGGAATGGGAAATCATGGAGGCGGTGTGGGAGCTGGGCGGAACGCCCTCGGTGCGGGAGGTGCTGGAACACGCCTTTCCGAAAGGGGAGAAGGCGTACACCACGGTGCAGACGATCCTCAACACACTCGAGAGGAAGGGGATGCTGGCGAGAAAGAAGGTCGGCCTGGTCAACTTCTACCGGCCCACCCGGTCGAGAGATGAAATGGTCCGGTCGGAGATGACATCCATCGTTACCCGCGTCTTCGGCGGATCGATCCCCGCCATCGCCCACTCCCTTCTCTCACTGAAAAAGCTGGACGCCGAAGAGATCCACGAAATCAAGGCGCTCGTCGCCCGCAAAGAAAAGGAACTGAAAGAGGGTAAGCGATGATCGAGCAGCTGAACCGAATCGCCGCAGCCTGGGCGGAGACCTTCGCCCCCATGGTCGTGCAGAACACCGTCTTCCTCTTGCTGGTCCTCGCGCTGCTTTACCTTCTTCGAAAGGCGCCGGCCCGAATCCGCTACATCGTCGGGATGATCGGGATGGCCAAGCTCCTTCTTCCCCCCTTCCTTCCCCTGCCGGCGATTCTTTCCTCATCGCCGGTGACGGCGCCGCTCGGCGGAAGCGGGCCCTTCCTCGCCTTCACCCACTCCTCTCCTCCCACGGCGGCGGCCGCCGCTCCGGCTCTCTCGGTGATGGCGGTCCTCTTCACGGTGTGGGGGGCGGCGGCGCTCGTCTACCTCGCGACCTGCTCTCTCTCCACCCTCTTCCTCCTTCGCTCCCTGCGGGGGAGCGTCCTTCTCTCGGACCGGGAGTCCCTCGCACTCTTGAAACACGAAGGAATCGGTGTGTTCCGGTCGAATCGGATCTCCATGCCCATGACCGTCGGTCTTTTCCCGCGGAGGATCTTGGTCCCACCGGCGTGGGAGGAATGGACGGCGGGGCGCAGGCAAATGGTCATCCGGCACGAGTGGGCTCACATTCGCCGCATGGACGGCCTCTTCCGGGTGGTGCAGATCGCCGCCCAGGCGCTCTACTTCTTCCACCCCCTCGTTCACCTCTTGAGCCGCCGGGTGAGCGACTACAGGGAGATGGCGTGTGACGACATCTCCACCCGGGAAGAGAGGAACGCCTCCGTCGAGTACTCGCGGTTTCTCGTGGAGATCGCGGAGGCGATGGTTCAAAGACCTGCGGGCTGGCGCTCCGCATCGGCGTTGATCCGCCGAAAGAACGAGCTCCTCCGGCGGGTGAGGTATCAAATCCGAGAAGGAGGGCTGAAGCCCATGTCGAGAACACGTATCTCTGTCCTGCTCGCCGGCCTGCTCCTGCTCGCACTTCCCTTCTCCTTCTACAGCGGCACCTCCCGGTCCGAGGTGATCGCCGGAGAGAAGAAAGGCCACTGGTCCGGCGAGAAAGCCGCCCCGGCGACGGCGACCCTGCGCATGGAAAAGGAGGGCGAACTCCACTTCAACGGCATCCCGGTGGGCGTGGCGGACTTGCGGAAGGCGCTCGACGAGTTCGCGAAGAAGGGCGGGGCGGACGCGGTCTTGCGCATCCAGTGCGGCGACGACGTGGACATGATTACCGTCTACAAGATCCACAAGCTCCTGGCCGAACGGAGCCTGCAAAACGTGATCTACGATGGCGGCGCCCCAGGCGGTCTTCCGCTGGTCCTCCCGTCGGGTGACCTCCAGGAGAAGCTCGTTCAGATCTCGAAGGAGAACAAAGAAAACGTCGCGGCCGTCACCGTCGATGGAGCGGGTCAGGTTCTCCTCGACGGCAAGCCGATTCCCGTCGAGAAGATGGCGAAGATCCTGACGCTCCGGCTGAAGGAGAACGAGAAGCTCGTCGTTTCCCTCGCCACCGAGAACGGCACGAGCTACGGCGAGTTCGTTCACGTTCTCGGCTGGATCCAGAAGGCCGGCGCCGAGCGCATCGCCGTCATCCCGCCGAAAGGCGCCGGTAAGGCGTAGCCTCGATCGGGGCCGGGCAGGCGCACGCGCGCTTGCCTGGCCCAGCCGGGCCCGCACCGTGCTATGATCGACGCCTATTCAAGGAGGGCATCGATCATGAGACCATTCGGTGTGCGCCGGCTCCTTCCGGCGATCCTGCTTCTCGGCGCCTTGGCTCTTCCGGCGGGGTCTCTCTCCGCGGACAAGCACTGCCTCTGGAAAGTGGAGTCGGACGGCGGCGTCGCCTATCTCCTCGGCTCGATCCACTTCCTCACGGAAGACGCCTATCCTCTGGATGAAGCGATCGAGGAAGTGTTCGATCGCGTGGACGGGCTCGCTTTCGAGACGGACCTGGATACTCTGGAGGCCCCCGCCACCCAAATGAAGATGATGAAGAAGGGGATGTACGGCGAGGGGGAATCGCTTCAGACGAACGTCTCCGCCGAGACGTACGAGGCGCTCCGAAAACGAATGGAGTCGTACGGCCAGTCCATGCTTCTCTTCGATCGTTTCCGCCCCTGGTTCTTGACCGCCATGCTATCCGCCTTGGAGCTGCAGAAGCAGGGGTTCCAACCGGAACACGGAATCGACATGTACTTTCACGCCCGAGCGAAGGAAGCGGGCAAGGAAACCGTCGGGCTGGAGGGCGTCGACTTCCAGATCGATCTGTTCGCCGCCATTCCGGAGGAACGTCAGGAGGCGCTCCTGCAATACACGCTCTGCGAGCTCGATCTGACGTCGGCCTATCTCGACGTCATCGTCGACTCGTGGCGAAAAGGGGACGTGGCCACCCTCGACACGACCTTCGTACGCATGTTGGTGAGCGAGGAGGCGTGGACCGATCTGGCCGACCGCCTCGTCTTCGACCGAAACCGAGACTGGGTCCCCAAGATCGAGAACCTCGTGCGATCAGGGAAGGAGTACCTCGTGGTGGTGGGCACGCTCCACCTGGTCGGCGAGGGAAGTGTGGTCGATCTCCTCCGCCGCAAGGGCTACGTGGTGGAGCAGATGTAGAATGTCGAGCCTTCGCCTCCCCAAATCCTTCCTCGCCTCCGCCGGAGCGGCGGCGACCCTCTACATCATCACTCTATGGATCCTGCCGCACGGAGGATTCTGGATCGTCGACAATGGATGCAAGTTCATCCAGATGGAGGGCACCGTTCGGAACGGGTATCGCGATCTCTCCATCCCCTGGCCGGGGATGCCGTTCGACGGCGGGCTTCTCTTCAACCCGTTGCCCCCTCCCTTCGGGCTCGTCCACGACGGGAAGATCTTCGGCGTCTTCTCCCATCCATTCACGCTTCTCGCGAGCCTTCCCTACCGCGCTTTCGGAATGAGCGGCGTCTACCTGGTTCCGCTCCTCGGCGGGCTTCTCTTGCTCCCCGCGGTTTGGCGCCTGGCGGGACACCTGCCGGCGCCCCGGACGGGAAGGCCGCTCGCCGTCCTCACGGTGGCGCTCGCCACCCCGGCCTGGTTCTACTCGGTCACCTTCTGGGAGCACATGCCCGCGGTCTGCCTCTCCACATGGGCGGTTTGCTTCTGGTGGGAATCCGCACAGAGCGAGAGCCGAAAGCCGATCGTCCTCGCCGCGATCCTGGCCGGCCTGGCCATTTATTTTCGAGATGAAATGATTTTCTTCGCCCTTCTGCTGGCGGCGGCGCTCTTCCTCATCGAGCCTCGCTCCCCCCTCCGGCGGGCGGGGCTTTTTTGCGTCGCTTTCCTCTCGAGCCTCCTTCCGCTTCTTCTCTTCCAATGGTGGGCGCTGGATAGCCTTTTGGGGCATCACGCCCTCGGCAACGCGCCGACCGCCGGAGGAATCGCCGCGCACATCGCGAAACGCCCGGACGTTCTTCTGGAGCTCCTCGTCCGGAGCCACCCGTCCACACCTCTCTCCCTCCTGCTCGCCCTCCCCTTCCTCGCTCTCTGGGCGCTCTTCCCCCGGCTCTCCACCAGGAACTTCCGACGCTACTTCCCCCTGGCGGCGCTCTTCGGGATCGGCGCCGGCGCCGCCGTCGCCGCGGGCTACCTCGGCGCGGACAGCCCGCTCTGGTGGATGTATCGGGCCAACGGCCTCTTCGCGGTCACCCCCGTTCTCGTTCTCGCCCTTCTCCCGGCGCCCGCCGGGGAGAGGCACTCCCTTCTCCACAAAACCCTCCGCCTCGTCACGGCGGGCTACGCACTAATCTTGGTCCTGATCGTTCCGCACGCCATCGCCTCGGGGATCCATTGGGGAGCGCGCCTGCTCCTTCCGGTCTACCCTCTCCTCGGCGCGCTCGCAGCGTCCGGAATCGCTCGCTGGTGGGCCGATTCGGGCCAAGCCCGCACCCCGGTGCGAGCATTGCCCGCTCTGCTGCTTCTGCTCACCGTCGCCCTCCAGTGCTACGGCCTCCTCCTCCTCCACGACCGGAAGACGGTCACCGCCCGGCTGAACGATGCGGTTGCCCGCCATAGCGAGCGCGTGGCCGTGGTGGACGACAAGCTCTTCCTCCCCGACCTGGCGCCGCTCTTCTATCAACGGATCTTCGTTCTCCTCGAGAACCGCGAAGCCACGCTCCGGTTGCCCGAGCTGATCACGCAGGCCGGAGAAGAACGGGCGTTGTTCGTGCTGACCGAGGAGCGGGGGATGGCCATGGGAGGGCAGGGGGAGGTGATCGCCGATCCACGGCGGTTCACCTCCTACGAATTGAGGTCGCTGGAGATTCCCTCTGCGGGCAGACCCTGACTTTCCTAAGCCGCCTGCGCCGTCTCGTCCGCGCCTTCCGACCGGAGCTTCTCCGCCTTCTCCCGGAGCGTGGTTACATAGACCGCCAAAGGCCGGTAGAGCAGGTGCGCCCATTTGCCGAAGGGGACCTCGACGACCAACATCGGCACGGCGATCATGAGGTGAACCACGTAGATGACATAGGTCGGCATCGGCCAGTCGGCCAGCCGGAAGGCGTGAAGGAGGATTCCGGTAAGCGCCGTCAGGAAGAGGAGGATCAAGAACATCCAATCGCTCAGATCGGAGTGCTTGTGGATCTCCTCTTTCTTACGCAGGCGTCCGAAGATCGAGTCGACGGTGACGTAGAGAAGCACCGCCGTGGCGTAGTACCCAAGGAGACGGGTCGGGTGCCAGAACGACCGGACCTCGTCCGTCTGGAACCACCGCAGCAAGACGACGACGAACAAGAACATCGTCGCGTAGCCGGTCACGAGAAGCAGATGTTTTAGCCAACGGGTGCGCGATTCGCAATCCCGCCATCGCTTCTGGGTCAGACCGTGGAGCAGGAGCGTCTTCAGCTCCCGAACCGCCAGCGAAAACGGCACCTTCTGCCCTTTCATCACCGCGCGGTACATGCGACTGGCGTTCGTGAGCAGGAAGAAGCCGAGCAGACCCGCCAGGATCAGATCCCCCACCTCCACCCACTCCGCGGGAGCGAAAGTGTTGACCTCCACGTGATCCATGACCAACGGGCCGTGCAGGAAAAGGAAGAGTGCGCCCACCACGAGGGCGACGGCGAGGAGAAGTCCGATCTCCCAGGCCGCCGATCGGTAGAGCCGCTTCGACAAACCGGTCCAATCGTAAAGGGACGTCAGGTAGCGGCGCGCGGCCATCATCGTCTCTCCCGGATTCGCCTCCCGGGGGCACGTCTCCGAGCACTCGCCACAGTAGTAGCAGAGCCATGGCTCGGGAGACTGAAGGAGTTTCTCCTTCATGCCGAGCTGCATGTACCGGATTGCCTTCCGGGGAAAGACGGTGGAGTCCTTCGAAAGAGGACAGATGGCGGTGCAGTTTCCGCAGTTCATGCAGGCGCTCACGTCGTCGCCGCCGTACGCCTTCAGCTCTTCCCGTAGATCCGGGTCCACCCGGACACTCATTTCGCTTTCTCCTTCAGTACGTACTGGAAGTAGCTATCCTGCTCCTCCCCCTCCAACACCTTGCCGTACTTCTTCATGCTCATGATATGCCACAGCACGCGATAGGCCGGGATCTCCGTCGCGCCCGCGATCTCGGGAACCGTCTTCGGCCCGTCCCGCAAGGCCTTCGTGATCTTCCTGCTCGTCTCCTGTTGTTGCTTGTGCCGCGCCGTCAGCTCTTTCGAGACCCCGCCCAGGCGTTCGCGCAAAAGGTGGCTGGTGGGCTTCTTCTTCTCTTGCTTCGCCGTCGTCTCTTTCGCTTCCGTTCCCGCCATCTTCCTACCCCTCCACCGTGATCAACGCTTCGACCATCGCCTCGAACTGCTCCATGCGCCAACCTTCGACCTGGATTGCCCGTTCCGGGCAAACCGCCACGCACATGCCGCAGCCGTTGCAGAGGGCCCGGTTCACTTCGGCCACCTTCTTCATCCGCCCGTCCACCGAACGCTCGACAATGGAGATCGCCTCGAGGGCGGAGCACTCCGCCACGCACACGGCGTCACATCCCTCGCCCCCCGTGCACTTGTCCTCGTCCACACCGGCGACGAAGGGATCGAGCTCGATATGCCCCTTCGCCAGCAGAGCCGACGCCTTGACCGCGGCGGCCGCGGCGGCGGCGGTGCTCTCGGTCATGTCCATAGGACCTTGGCACGTGCCGGCGATGAACACGCCTCCCACGGCGAGCTCCACCGGCCGGAGCTTGGGATGCACCTCTTGGAGGAATCGATCGGCGCTGCGCGGCAGCTTCAGCATCTCCACCAAGTCGCCGATGTCCCGAGGCATCACTCCCGTGGCGAGGACGACCATGTCCGCGCCGACTTCGATCTCCTCGCCCCAAGTCAGGGTGTCCTTGGTCCGGACGATGAGGCGGGGGCCCTCCTCGCCGCCGGTCCCTTCGACCACCGGCGGCTCCTCGGCCGCGTAACGGAAGAAGAGGACACCCTGATTGGAGGCGTTTTCGTAGTACGTTTCATGCCCCCGCCCGTACGTTCGAATATCCTGGTAGAAATCGAAAACGTGCACAGACGGGAAGCGTTCTCGAATCTCGTTTGCCGCCTGGAGCGTGGCGGTGCAACAGACACGCGAGCAGTAGTCGTTCACCCGGCCGTCCGGTCCCGGCTGGTGGACTCCCTCGAGCTGGCGGCTGCCCACGCAATGGATGAACGCCACGTTCCGGACCGGGCGCCCGCCCACGATCAGCTCTCCCTTCGTCGGCCCCTGCTCGTCGAGCATGCGAATCAGCTGCGGCAAAGTGACCACGCCATCGTGTTCGCCGAATCCGTACTCCCCCTTCTTCGGCTCGTACGGATCGAAACCGGTGGCGAGGACGATCGCTCCGGCGTCCAGGACGACATCCCGGGCGGCCTCTTCCAGGTCGATAGCGCCTTCGCCGGCGGCCTCGACACACTTCGCGCAGCGCGTGCAATGTTCCCAATCGATCGCAGGCTCCGGCGGATAGCAGCCGGCGTAGGGAAGGTAGATCGCTTTCCGCTCCGACAGGCCGTAGTTGTGCTCGCTCTCGGCGGTCTCGGGACAAGCATCGATCGCCTTACGCGCTTGATCCAGGGAAAGCCCCTTCTTCACTCCCCGCGGATGAAGATGAACTTGAACCCGGAAGTTCCCGATGTAGCCGGAGGTGGATTGGATTTCGGCGCCGGTGTAGACCTGGATACTCTCGTTCGCCTGGACCTCTTCCACCAAGCGGTGCAAGAGATCGCGCGCCTTCTCCCCCGTGGGGAAGACCTGGTCCAGCTGGGCGACCCGCCCGCCCAAGAAGGGGGAACGTTCGAGAAGATCGACCTGGATCCCCTGCCGGGCGAGATCGAGCGCGGAGCGGAGTCCCGCCACTCCCCCGCCGACGACGACCACGCGACGGAACGCCTTCACCCGTATCGGCTCGAGCGGGCGGAGCCGTGCGGCCTTCGCCACCGCCGCCGCCACCAACCGGATCGCCTTGTCTGTGGCGCCCTCGACGTCGGACTTGCTCGACCAGCTCACCTGCTCTCGGATATTGGCGTGCTCGTACAAGTAGGGATTCAAGCCGGCCCGCTTTAGGGTTTCGCGAAACGTCAGCTCGTGCAGGCTCGGCGAGCACGCCGCCACGACTACACGGTCCAGCTTCTCGTTCACGATATCTTCGAGAATGAGATTCTGGCCGGGGTCGGAACACATGAACATGTTGCGCCGGGAGATGGCGACATTAGGAAGCTTCGCCGCCGCTTGAACGACTTTCTCCACGTCCACCACGTCGGAGATGTTCCCGCCGCAATGACAGATGTATACGCCTACGCGCGCTCCGTTGGTCCCCCCGCCCGTCCCGGAACGGGGATCACCGGTCTCCCTCTGGCTCATTTGCCCCTCGCTCGGTTCACGCCTCTTCACTTACCAAGGCGCCGCTGGTTTCGCTCGCCACTTCCCGTTCGTATCCCGTTCTTCCGATTCCACGCAGGTAGGCCGCCGCTTCGGTGGCCGCGGCGCCCGCCTCGACGATCGCATCGGGAATGTCCTTCGGCCCTGCCGCCGTTCCCGCTACGAAGACGCCTTCCCCGGTGGTACGTCCGGGTGCGAGCTTCGGCTCCACACACCGGACAAAGCCGTCCTCCCCATCCGTCTCCGCAAGGCCGACCTTGCTCGGATCCCAATCGGGGAGAATCGCCGGGGAGAGCACAATCATGTCGTGAGTGCGCTCTTCTACCCGCCCGTCCTCCTCCATGACTTCGATGCGCACGACCGGGTTCTGATTCTCGTCCTCCGTGATCTTGGCCACCTTCGCCTTCACGAACTCGATCCCCATCGCCTTGGCGTTCTGGTAGAACTGTTCGAATCCCTTTCCGAAGGCGCGGATATCCATGTAGTAGATCGTGACCTCGACCAAAGGCAGGGCTCCCGAAAGAAGCATCGCCTGCTTGACCGCGTACATGCAGCAAACGCGGGAGCAGTACGGAACCCCGAGACTTCTGTCGCGGGAACCCGCGCATTGGATATAGGCCACCGAGTCGGGGACCTTGCCGTCCGACGGCCGGATGACCCTGCCGTACGGACCGTGCGGCGCCAAGAGCCGCTCCACCTGCAATCCATCCACCACGTTCTTCAGGCGCCCGCCACCGTACTGCTCTTTCACGTCGAGATTGGACAGATGGTAGCCCGTCGAAACGATGATCGCCCCCGCCTCGACGGTCAGATTCTCCGGCTCCTGAAGGAAATTGATTCCTTGGGTGGGACAGACCTTCTCGCAGCGCCCACAGAGGATGCAGTTCTCCAAATCCACCAGGGCGATTTGAGGAATGGCGTTGTTGAAGGGGACGTAGATCGCCTTGCGGGCCCCGAGCCCGCCTTCAAACTCGTGAACGACATCGACGGGGCATTCGTACTCGCAAAGGCGGCACCCCGTACAATCGTCCTCGTCCACGTACCGAGCTTTCTTCAGTACGCTCACCTCGAAAGCACCGTTTGCACGCCGCGTTTCTCGGACCTCCGCATAGGTCATGATCGTCACATTCTCGTGATGCGACGCCGCTGCCATGCGGGGCGTGCAAATGCAGCTCGAGCAATCGAGCGTGGGGAAGACCTTGCTCAACCCGATCATCTTGCCCCCGATGCTCGGCTCCTTCTCCACGACGAGGACCTGATACCCCTGGTCTCCCAGGTCGATTGCCGTCTGCAGACCGGCGATCCCCCCACCGATCACAAGGGCGTCAAAGGACAGCCTGCTTCCACTCATTGCACCAGCGCCTTTTCTTCCACCAGTTCGCACATCTGCCGGACCTCTTTCAGGAACGCCTTGGAACAAACCGTGCAAATGGCGCAAAGCCGAAGCCGGTTGGTGTCCAGGTTGCGCTCTTTCATCTTCCCGTGAACCGCCGAGATCCGATTCGCCAGCCGGTCATACGCACCCGGGTACGGACATTCGTGGCCGCAGCTCATCACGATGATGCCCGCGAATCCCTTCTCGAAGCAGTCGAGGTAGAACTGCTCCGGGAAAATGACCGGGGCCGGCACACGAACGATGTAGGTGTTTGTCGCATATTCGTTGTGAATCTGCCCTACGTTGTCGGCGCCGGGATAGGCACACGCTTCCGTGGCCAATATCAGGATCTTCGGTCTATGCTGTGGACCGTTTTCCATGGCGACGAAATCCTCGCGTCCTGCTGCTTATTTCTTCCGCGTGATAAAGATCCGATCGTACCCCTCCGCCGGAACCGCTCCCAGATACTCGTGGCCTACCTTGGTGGCCCACTTGGGAAGATCGGCCTTCGTGGAAGGGTCTCCCGACAGAACCTCGATGGTCTGACCTACAGAAACCGTTCCGATCGCTTTCTTCGCTTCAAGCAACGGCCCCGGGCAGGCGCTCCCGCGGGCGTCAACGACCTTTGCGACCTCGACCGCGGCCGGATCGAAATCTGCCATGATTCTTCTCCTTCTCGGTTGCGATTAAGAGCGTGGGGGCCTACGCGAAAGTGAGCACCACATCCGCTTCCTCCGCCCCCATGACAAAGGTGGCTACGCCCCCGCACTCCACTCCATCGATCAAGTCTTCTTCTTTGATTCCGGCGATCGGAAATGCCGCCGAGCAAGCGATCATCTTGGCGCCGCCCTGCCGCATAACCTGAATGAACTCGGGGAGCGTCTTCGGTGCTCCCGGAAGGGATATTTTCTCCGCACCACCCTTTCTCACGATGTTCAGTCCCTTCATGGTGAAAAAGAGACTGACCTCCATGTCGAGCGAGATCGCTCCCGAAGCGAGCATGAAGGGAGGAAAGGCTTTCGTGGGTTCGTCGGATCCACAGAACACCCACATTTTCTTCGCCATGACACGCCTCCGTTATTTTCTTGCGCGGACTTTGCCGCGCGTCGGCTTCTTCGGCGCCGCATTCTGCCGCTGCGCCTCCCGCACCACCTGGTCACGGTCGCGCAGGCGCACCGGATGCTCTTTGCGAAGCAGCCGGACCAAGCTCCGCACCAGAGTCGGTCGCGTAACGTAGTAGCACCGAAGCGAGCCGTTCGAGTGGCTGGCCACGAGGTTCGCCCTACGCAGGGCGGAAATGTGCTGAGAGAGGTAGGGCTGCGGCAAAGGAACGAGGGAGTTCAGGTCCTTGACGCACTGGCTCTTGTCGGAGAGGGATTCCAGGATGAGGAGGCGTGCGGGATGGGCGATCAGCTTGAGCAGACGAGCCCGATCCTCCCACAACTCCTCACCGGATCGCTCCGGAGAGTCGCTTCCGTTTGAGCGTCTTGGCATGCGAGGGCCTTCCGCGAGACCTCTCTCCAAACGCCGAGGGAGGAAAGGTACATCAACCGCAGCTTATATTAGAGGATTTCAATATAATGTCAAGGCTATATTTGCCTGGAT
>Ga0180432_10009214_pt1 | contig 12095 bp, 8 predicted proteins | sample SS_ome_10_FD_132414 | JGI IMG/M metagenome (GOLD analysis project Ga0180432, IMG submission 132414) | Hypersaline lake sediment archaeal communities from the Salton Sea, California, USA - SS_1_MS_2 metaG | ecosystem: Environmental > Aquatic > Non-marine Saline and Alkaline > Hypersaline >...
AGGACCTGCGCGCCGACCGCCAGCCCGAGCACACGCAGATCGATCTCGAAATGAGCTTCGTGGGAGAAGAGGACGTCTACGGGATCATCGAGGGGCTCATGGTGAGCCTCTTCCGGGATGTGCTCGGCACCGACGTTCAGATCCCCTTCGAGCGGCTCGACTACGACGACTGCATGGACCGCTTCGGATCGGACAAGCCCGACCTGAGGTACGAGGGTGAGATCCGCGATGTCACCGACGCGGTGCGCGGCTCCGCTTTCCGCCTCTTCGGGGAGGCGGAGGCCTCCGGTCGCCGGGTCAAGGCCTTCGTCATCCCGGGCGGGGCGGCGCTGTCGCGCAAGGCCTCCGATGAACTCGAGGCCGAAGTCAAGCTGGCGGGCGTCAAGGGCCTGGCGCGGGCGAAGGTGGCCGAGGGCGGACTGGAAACGGGGTTTGCGAAGCACGTCGAGCCTGAACGGGCCGAAGCGCTTGTTCGCGCCGCCGGCGCCGCGCCCGGGGATCTCCTGGGCCTCGTCGTCGATGAGCGGATGAAGGCCAACCGCGCCCTCGGCCGCTTGCGCGCCCACCTGGCGGCCGAAGCCGACCACGGGGCGAAGAGCTATCGCTTCCTCTGGGTGCGCCACTTCCCCCTCTTCGAGGAGGACGAGACGAGCGGCGCGATCGTCCCCGCCCACCACATGTTCACCATGCCGCTCGCCAGTGACATGCCGAAGCTCGAGACCGAGCCGCTGGCGGTTCGCGCCCAGCTCTACGATCTCGTCATGAACGGCGTCGAGCTGGGAAGCGGGAGCGTGCGAATCCACCGGCGGGACATCCAAGAGCGCGTGATGAAGGTGATTGGGCTGGACGCCGCCGAGGCCGAGCGGCGTTTCGGCTTCCTCTTGAAGGCGTTCCAGTACGGGGCGCCGCCCCACGCCGGAATCGCGCTGGGCCTGGATCGGCTGGTGATGCTGATGGCGGGCGCCTCCTCGATTCGCGATACGATCGCGTTTCCGAAGACGACGAGCGCGATGTCGCTCGTCGACGGCGCCCCGGCCGATCCCGACCCCGGGGATCTGAAGGATCTCCATATCCGTGTGGAGGAGTAGCGGGTCGGCCGATGAGGCTTAGTCCTTGACAGATACGCGCTCCGAGCCGAAATATCTTCGGGGAACTTCCGCGGCTCCGCGCGTGTCGCAGAGGGAAGACCATACGACCAGGAGAGTACGATGAACGATGGCAACCGGTGGTGGATCGGAGGGGGGCTGGGTGTGGCCGTCTTGGTGGCGCTCGCCCTGCTGGCAAGTTCCTGTGGCGGTGCCGGGCGCAACTGCTTGGTGATTCCGGCACAAATCGAGATGAACCAGGAACGTCGCGAGGCCGCCCTGAGCTCGCTGGAGAACAAGGCGAGGCAGGTCGACCGGATGCGCTCGAGTTTGCAGCGGGCCCAGGAGCGCTACGACGAACTTCAGGCCGAACGGGCGCTGCTGGACAGTCTGGGGGTCGACTAATGAAGACGTGGGGATGGATGCTGATGATCGGCATCCTGGTGACGGGGTGTGGTGGTTCCCGGGGACCGCGTCCGGCGGAGATCCCAACACCCGATTCGGGGAAGTTCCTCACCCTGGAGGAGCAACGGATGCTCAGCCGCTCGGAGTTGGAGGCGTACTGCGCCTCACTGAACGGTTATCTGGAGGAACTCCGGGCCGACGTCAGGCTGGCGCAGCGGATGACCGATAGCCTCGACGTCGTCCTCGATTCCCTCAATACGGCTCATGGCGAGACCAACCGGAGGTCGCGGCAGCTGGAGCGAGAGCTGCGGCAGCTGAAATCGGGCCGTCAGGGTACGACCGACTACTTGACCCGAGAGGGTGACACCCTGATGAAGCTCTCGAGCCTCTTCTACGGGACCGCGGCGAACTGGCGGAAGATCTACGATGCCAACAAGGAGCGCATCGAGGATCCCGCGCAGCCGCTCAGGCCCGGTCTCCGGTTGCGCATACCGCAGTAGGGAACATGTCCGAGGAGACCCAACGAACGCTCTCCATCGAAGGCCTGTCCCCACTCGATCTCTTCGGGGAGCAGGATCGTCACCTCCGGGCCGTGGAGCGGCGTTTCGCCGTCCGTCTGGTGGCCCGCAACGGACAGCTCACGGTGTCGGGTGACGAAGGGGACGTGGCGACGGCCGCCACCCTCTTGGAGCAGCTGATCGAGCGCGTTCGGGCCGGGGACGCGGTGACGGTCGAGGATCTCAAGTACGTCTTCTCCGTTGTCGAGCACCAGGAGCCGGGGGCTCCGTTGACGAGCGGCGATCTCGTTCGGGCCGAGGAAATCCTGCGGGGCGACAAACGCGTCGTACGCGCCCGCACCTATGGTCAGGCCCGCTACGTCGAGGCCCTCAAGAGGCATGACGTCGTCTTCTCCATCGGGCCCGCGGGGACGGGCAAGACCTATCTTGCCGTCGCCTGGGCGGTCCGGTGCCTGAAGGAGAAGAAGGTCGAGCGGATCATCCTGGTCCGGCCCGCCGTCGAGGCGGGCGAGAGCCTCGGATTCCTGCCGGGTGACCTCCAGGAGAAGGTCGATCCCTACCTGCGCCCCCTCTACGATGCGCTGCGCGAGATGGTGCGCTACGAGAAGCTGCAACGTTTCCTTCAGATGGGGATCGTCGAGGTGGCGCCGCTCGCCTACATGCGGGGGCGGACCCTCTCCCGCGCCTTCGTGATCCTCGATGAGGCGCAGAACACGACCCTGCCGCAGATGAAGATGTTCCTCACGCGCCTGGGGCCCGAGTCGCGGGCTATCATCACCGGTGACATCACCCAGATCGACCTCAGCGAGCCGGCCGACTCAGGGTTGGTCCGGATCCGGCGAATCCTCGACGGCGTGGAGGGGGTGAGCTTCGTCTCGCTCACGGGGCGGGACGTCGTCCGCCACCGGTTGGTGCGGGACATCATCGACGCCTTCCGGGATCACGAGCTCCCGGACGGCGGGGGATCGAACCGATGAAGGCCTCCGGGGAGATCGCCGAGTCGACACCCAGCCGCGCCTCCAGCAAGGGACGCGGCCCCTCTTTCCGGCAACGGGTCGCCGCTTGGCCGACCGGCCACTGGAAGATCACCCGTTGGCTCGTGCTCGTGCTCGTCTTCCTCTCCGGACTCACCCTGCTTCCCGGGCAGCAGTCCTATCACCGGACCACCTACCGCTTGGGCACGGTGCAGTCGAAGGCGGTGATCGCCGAGTTCGACTTCCCCATCAACAAGGATCCCGATGTGCTGGAGAGCGAGCAGGCGGCGGCGGTGGCCGCGGTGCCCCCGGTGCTTGCCTACAGCGATTCGGTACAGGCGGCGGCGCTGGAGGATCTCCAGGCTTTGGGGCGGACCATCCTCGATGTCCGTCGCAACCGCGTTCCCGAAGCCCCGGCCCCTCAGCGGGATGTCGCGCTCTCTCAGGTGGTCTACCTGGCGCTCCTGACGCTCGATTCGGACGCGATTTTCGCCCAGGCCCGCGAGCGGCTGGTCGAGTACTTCGAGCGCGGCATCCTCTCGGAAGAGGCGGAGGAGGCGCTGATCGACAACCCCCGGGCCACCCTCCTGCGCGGGGGGATCGAGTGGGTGGGACCGGTCGACCGGTTCACCAGCCCCTCCCGCCTGCGGCACGAGCTCCAGGAGGAATCGCAGCGAAGTCCGCAAGGCCAGGCGATCGTGGAGCTCGTGACCCAGTTCGCGCGACCCAACGTGACGTACGAGGAGCCCTCGACCCAGCAGCGGCGGCGGCGGGCTCTGGAGGCGGTCGATCCCACCGTGGGGCGCGTGCTGAAGGGGGAGAAGATCATCGGCGCCCACGAGCGCGTCACGCCCGAGGCGTTGCGCAAGCTCCTCTCCTACGAGCACTGGCGGGAGCGCAAGGCCGGTCACCTCCTGCTGCAGGATCGCTTGCTCGGATACTTCGGCCGGGCGCTGCTCTTGACCCTTTTCCTGATCGGATTCGTGCTCTACTTGCTGGCCTACCGGCAGGAGATCGTCACGACACCGAGCGAGTTCTTCCTGCTGTCGATCACCTTTGCCGGCTTCCTCTTGCTGGGGGGGCTGACGCTCAACGTCCTGCGGTTGTCGGGCTACCTGATCCCGGTGGCCGGCTTCGCGGTCCTGATCGCGCTCCTCTACGACGAGAAGCTCGCCTTGATCGCGACCGGCTTCCTGACCGCGATCGTGGGCCTGGTCTCCAACCAGGGCACCACCTTCATCCTGGTGATCGGCTTCGGGTCGGTGGCGGCGATCCTGAGCGTCCATCAGCTGCGCGATCGCCGGCAGCTCTACCGGCTCTTGCTTCACGTCCCGCTCGTCCACCTGGCCACGTTGGGTGCGGTGGGAATGATGATGTCGATGGCCTTCGAGGAGTTGGTGGCGGATGCGCTCTACCTGGTGGCCAATCCGTTCATCGCCTCCGGTTTCGCTCTCTTCGCCGTCCCCTTGTCGGAGACCCTGTCGGGCAAGTGCACGAACCTGACGCTCCTCGAACTGCTCGACCTGAATCGCCCCCTGCTCCGGCGCCTCATGCTGGAGACGCCGGGCACCTATCATCACAGCCTGATGGTCGGCACCCTGGCCGAAGCCGGCGCGCAGGCGATCGGCGCCAATCCCTTGATGGCGCGCGTGCAGGGCTACTACCACGACATCGGCAAGATCCGAAAGCCGGAGTACTTCATCGAGAACCTGATGGCGGGACGGAAGAACCCCCATGACAAGCTGGCGCCGACGATGAGCCGCCTCATTCTCGAATCCCACGTCCGCGACGGGATCGCGCTCGCGCGGGAGAACAAGTTGCCGCGCATCGTGCGGGATGCGATCGCCCAGCACCATGGGACGAGCCTCATGACCTACTTCTACCACCGCGCACATAAGAAGGACCCGCAGACGGCCGACTCCGACTATCGCTATCCGGGCCCCCGCCCGAGTAGCCGGGAGCTGGGCATCGTGATGCTGGCCGATCAGATTGATGCCGCATCCCGCAGCCTGGAAGAACCGACGCCCAGCCGGCTGCGGGGTCTGATCAAGCAATTGGTGGAGCGGCGGATGCTGGAGGGAGAGCTGGACGGGAGCCATCTGACCTTGAAAGACCTCGCCGATCTCCGCGAGGCCTTCATCCCGATTCTGACCGCCCTCTTCCACGGGCGGATCGTCTACCCCAAGGTGGAGCAGAAGAGTGCCAAGGCCACGGCGAGTGCGACTACAGAACCGGCAGCGAAGGCTGAAGGTTGATACGACAGGCCTGCGACGGCTGGCGCAACGTCTGCTCGAGGAGGAAGAGGCCGATCCCCAATCAACGGTCGAGATCGTGCTGCTGAGGGATCGAGCGATGGCCGATCTCAACGAACGCTACCGCGATCGTCGCGGGCCGACCGATGTTCTCTCCTTCCCCGCCGCCACCGAGGGCTGGCCGCCGGAGGAGCCTCCCATGCTCGGCTCGGTCGTCGTGTCGGTCGACCGGGCCGTGGTGCAGGCAGGGGAGCGGAGCCTTGCGGTGCGTGATGAAATCGGACGCCTCGTGGCGCACGGTCTCCTTCACCTCCTCGGCTACCGAGACGACACGTCCTCCGGCCGCCGACGGATGCGCCGGCGGGAGGATCGGTACCTTCGACCGGAAGGGGGTGAGGGCACCCAGCGATGAGCGACCCCGCCTCTCAAGCCCCCTGGTGCCTGTTGCTGCTGCTGCTGGCCGGGGCATGTCTCCTCTGCGAGCTCGCCTACCTCGGGCGTCGATGGAAGCGCGCGGACGCGGTGGAAGCACCCCGATTCCCGTTCTGGCTGGGGATGTTGATGTGGGTCGTTCTGGGTCTGCTCGAGCGCTCCGGCGCGTGTTCCCCCCTCTGGAGGGCCGAACCCTGGATTCTCCCGGTCGTCGGGCTGATGGCGATGGCGCTCGTCCGCTGGCTCACCACCGAGTTGCCGCAGTTCCGTTCTCCCGATAGCCCCGAGGCGGGGGAGCCGCCGGCGAACCCGGTGACCGAGAGCTCGACCCGGCGGGATCTCGACGCCGACGACGCCCGACTCCTGCGAAGCCTGCTCGCGATGATCGGCAAGCGGGCGGCGGATCTGATGATTCCGGTGAGCGAGGTTGCCTGCGTCGAGGAGCGGGACCACCTCGGGCGCGTCCTCGAGGTCTTGTCGGCCGGCGAGACGACCCGGGTCCCGGTCCTCGATGACGAGCGAACGCGGGCGGCGGGGATCATCGACGGCCGTGAACTGCTCTCCCTCCTCTATTCCGACGTGTCACGACCCGAGGCGTTGCAAGAGGGGGCGATTGCATCGGAGATCGCGATCCCCCTGCCCGAGGTCCCCGCCCGCGAGGGAGCGAAGCGGGCGATGGATCTGCTGCGCAGCCGGGGCGGGGTCGCCGCGGTGGTCGACGCCCGCGGCCGGGTGCTCGGGTTCCTCGCCTGGGAGCCGCTGTTCCGCGTCCTCCTCGAACAGCGTTCGAACGGGGGCCTGACATGACGCTGCAGGGGGGCATCTCGGCCTTGATCGGCCTCTACCTGGCCGCCAGCGTCCTGGTGTCGGCCGGCCGCCGAGCCTCGGGTGCCCCGGTGGGGTGGGCGCCCTGGATTGCGCTCTTTGGCGCCTGGGGGCTGGTCATCGCCCCCCGCTGGGTTCCGCTGAGCGGCTTCTGGGCGCCCGTGTGGGGGCTCGTCTGGCTGGGGCTCACCCTCCTGCTGAGTGCCGCCGGCCGTCGCATCGGGGTCCGCTCCGGGCTCGGGGCCTGGACGTGGCTCCTGGGACCGGCGCAGGCCGTCAGCCTGGTCGCCACCTGGCTCGCCGCTTCTCGGCGCAGCCGGCGCCGGGCCGTCGGGGATCCGGCGGTGGTGGCGGCGGAGCCCGATCGGGAGGCGCTCGAGAGCGTCGTCGAGCTAGGGGAGACGACGGTGGGGGAGATCATCGTTCCCCGCAGCGAGATCACCGCGCTGCCGCGCAAGGCAAGGGTCCGCGACTGGGTTCACATCGTGCAACAGACCGGACACCGGAGCATTCCGATCTTCGAAGAGGATCTGGACGAGATCCAGGGCGTGCTCGATCTGGTGGACCTCTTCCGCCGCCCGCCGGCCGGCGACGCGGTCCGCAGTCATGGCCGCGAGATCCGCTTCGTTCCCGAGAGCATGCGTTGCGACGACCTGTTGCGTGAGTTGATCGCCCAGAACGAGCGGGTGGCGATCGTGGTCGACGAGTTTGGGGGCACGGCGGGGCTCGTCACCGCGCGCGATCTGGTGGAGATTCTCCTCGGGGAGATCGATCGCCAGAACCCGTTCGGGGGGGCGATCGTCCGCATCTCCGATCGCGAGTACATCGCGGACGGCCATTACCGCCTGGATGACTTCAACGAGTGGTCGCCGGTGCCGCTCGTCGAAGACGATTGCGAGACGCTGGCCGGATTCATGCTGCGCCGCCTGGGGAAGGTTCCGCTGGAAGGGGAGCGGGTACCTCACGAGGCGTTGGAGCTGGAGGCCGCGGTGGCGACCGAACGGCGCATCCTGAAGGTTCGGATCTGGTTCGCGGAGCCGGCTCCGCGAACGGTGGAGGCGAACCGTGCCCATCCTTGAGGATGAGGGGCTCATCCTCCGGTCGCTCCGCTACGGAGACACGAGCCGCATCGTGACCCTGCTGACCAAGCGCTACGGCAAGATCCACGGCATCGCCAAGGGTGCCCGCGACATGAAGAGCCCGTTCAGCGGGGCGCTCGAAGTGCTGACGCGGGTGGAGGTCACCTTCTACTTCAAGAAGAGCCGCACGCTTCACTTCCTCAAGGCCGCCGCGGCGGAGCGGGCCTTCCTCGCCATCCTCTCCTCCCCGCCCGCCTTCTGCCTCGCCTCGGCGGCGCTCGAGTTCGTCGATCGCGTCCTACCCGACGAGGATCCCTGCGGCGCGGTCTACGCCGGACTGCTCCGCTTCCTGGAGGGGACCGAGAGCGCACCGGAGAACCCGCGGGGCGAGATCCGCCTGAAGGCCTTCCAGCTGCACACCGTCTGCCTCCTCGGCTACGCGCCGCAGCTCGATCACTGCACCCGCTGCGGGGGCCCGGCCGTGCCCAATGCCGGGTTCGGCGTCTCGGAGGGAGGGCTCGTCTGCCGGCGATGCAGGGGCGAGGGGCGCATCCTTCCCCTCTCGCCGGAAGCCCTGCGCGCGCTGCGGGTCATCGTCGAGTCGGCGGCCACCCTGGCTGATCGTCCTCCCGCCGCGACCGATCGAGCGGTGAGTGCGGCGGATCGGGAACTGGAGGCGGTGGCGGAGGCGTTCCTCCGCTATCACGTGACCGGGTACCGGGGGCTGCGGTCACTCCGCAGCCTGACCGAATGGCGGGGGATTTCTCCCCAAACGTAGACGCTTGTAACCATTGAGCTTCCTCTAGCCCTACACCAGGGTGTAGGATTGTATAGTCTCTACGACTGCATCAGCTTAGCAACGGGCCCGGAGAGGGCCCCCTCTCGCCCCCCAGGAGGTTGGCATGCGAGGCATCTGGATGGCTTTGGCTCTCGGTCTGGTGGCGTCCCCCTCTGCAGCGATCACCTTTCTCCCCGGCAGCGGCGACCCCTCGGTGCACGTCGCGTCCGCGGATGCCCGTCGGATCGTGCTGGAACTGGAGCTTCCCTCTATCGACGTGCGGGAGATCGAACTGGATCAAGGGACCTTCCATGTGCTGGAGATCCCGGGCGGGGGCGTCACCGGTCGGCCGGGCGAGCCGATGCTGCCGACCTTCTCCCGCCTGATCCAGATTCCCGACCGGGCGGCGGCGAGCGTGCGGGTGATGGCCGCCGAGACGACCGAGCTGTCCGGTTACCGCCCCCTCCCGATGCAGCCCGAGGGTGAGGATGCGTTCGTGATCCGCCCCGAGGCCTATGGGCGTGTGGGCTTCGGCACCGACGAGCGTGCCCAGCTCGAATCCCCCGCGCTTGCGCGCGGTGTGCGGGTCGTGCCGATCACGTTCCAGCCCGTCCGGTACGATCCCTCGCGCGGGTGTCTGGAGGTAGCGACGCGGCTCCGCGTGGCGATCGATCTCGGCGGCGAAGATCTGCGGAACGCGCCGGCCCGCCACCACGCTTCGATTCCCCCTTCCTTCGATCGCCTGTATCGCCATCTCATCGTCAACTACGAGGGCCCCCGCGAAGGGCAGAGGCTCGACCACGGCAGCTACGTCATCATCTGTCCCGACAACGGCGCCGTCGTGGATGCCCTCGAGCCGTTGGTCGAATGGCGCACGCGAAAGGGCTACGACGTCGTGCTGGCGACGACGGCCGAGACCGGAAGCGGTCGCAGCGCGATCCGCTCGTGGCTGCAGAACGCCTATGACACCTGGGAGAAGGCACCCGAATACGTCGTGTTGGTCGGCGATGCGGTGGGGCAGGTCTCGATCCCCTGCTGGTTCGAGTACTGGTCGGGCCGGGAGGGGGAGGGGGATCATCCCTACGTGCAGCTCGACGGCGACGACGTCCTGGCCGATGCGCACATCGGGCGCATCTCGGTCGATACGGTCGATCGCCTGCGTCTCTACGTTCACAAGATCGTGAGCTATGAGAGCACGCCCTACATGGACGAGACCGATTGGTACATGCGGGCCTGTCTGGTGGGGGATCCCTCCGAGTCGGGCCTCACCTGCATCCAGCTCATGCAGTGGCTCAAGCGCAAGCTCCTCGGCTGGGGCTACACGGACGTCGACACCATCTTCACCTCCCCGTGGGTCCTCCAGATGGTCGAGGGCATCAACCGAGGAGATTCGATCTTCGGGTACCGGGGATTCTTCGGCATGAGCGGGCTCGAGACCGACGATGTCTTCGATCTCGAGAACGGACGGAAGATGCCCTACGCGGTCAACCTGACCTGCCAGACGGGAACCTTCGAGTCGGGCACCTGCATGACCGAGGCCTGGATCCGAGCCGGCCTGCCGCCCGACATCCCGACGGGTGGCATCGCGAGCGTCGGCACCGCGACCGGCGGCACCCACACCCGGTACAACAACTGCGTGACCTACGGCATCTGGCAGGGGGTCTTCGAAGAGGGGCTCTTTGAATTCGGGCCGTCGCTGACGCGTGGCAAATACGAGCTCTATCTGAACTACAGCGTTCAGGACATGGAAAACGTCCGGATCTTCTCGCACTGGAACAACCTGATGGGCGATCCGGCGGGCGAGCTCTGGACCGCGGTGCCGCGGGCGATGGCGGTCGAGCACCCTCCGGAGATCGCGCGGGGCGCGAATGCGGTCGCGGTCACCGTGACGGCCGGGGGGGAAGCGTGCGAGGGGGCCTACGTCTGCCTCTGGAAGGAGGGAGAGACCCACGTCGGCGCCCTCACCGATGCGAGCGGCGGCGCCGACCTGCCGGTCGAGCTTCCCACCACCGGTACCCTGGCGATCACGGTGACGAAACACGATCATCAGCCCTACCTGGGCGAGATCGCCATCTCGGACGCGGAGCGTTTCGTCGGCTATCACGCCCATGCGATCGACGGCGACGGGGCGCTGAATCCGGCCGAGACGATCGCGCTGGCCGTCGAGGCCCAGAACTTCGGCAGCCAGACCGCGCCGGGTGTGACGGGCATCCTCTCGAGCGATGATCCCTACGTGGAGATCACCGACGCCGTCGAGAGCTTTGGCGACATCGCCGGCGGGCAGACCGCCTGGAGCGCCGGGGAATTCGACCTGGCGATCGACAGTGGCGCCCCGAGCGGTCACCTCGTGCAACTGGCGCTGAGTTTCACCTCCGGAGGCGGGACCTGGCACTCCCTCGTCCGCATCCCCGTCACCGCGGCGGCCTTCGCCCACGTCGGGTTCACCCCCTACGGTTTCGGGGGCGACATCGATCCGGGCGAGAGCGGTGAGATCAGCACGCGCATCCTCAACGTGGGCGATGCCGAGGGCGCGGGGATCACCGGAACGCTGCGATCGGAAAGCGCGTGGGTGACGGTCACCGACGACCAGGGCGTCTTCGGCGACATCCCGATCGACGCGCAAGGGGAGAACGATACGGATCGCTTCGCCCTCCAGATCGCATCCGACTGTTACCCGGGGCACGTGGCGGCGATGGAGCTCTGCCTCGAGTTCTCCGGCGGCGCCCGCGATACGGTGGTCTGGGCCATGACGGTCGGCGCGGCGTCGACCGATGACCCGACCGGTCCTGATGGGTATGGCTACTACGCGTTCGACAACTCCGATGTCGAGTACGAATACGCACCCACCTACGACTGGATCGAGATCGATCCGGTCTGGGGCGGGGAGGGGACCAGCGTCGGGCTGGACGACTTCGGTGAGGATGAAGACGACTCGCGCACCGTCGCGCTTCCCTTTCCGATCACCTACTACGGCCAGACCTTCACCGAGGCGACGATCTGCTCCAACGGCTGGATCGCGATGGGGTCGACCTACCTCACCAACTACCGCAACTGGATCATCCCCGGCGCGGGGGCGCCGCCGAACATGATCGCGCCCATGTGGGACAACCTGCGGCAGTCGGGCAATGATCAGGTCTACCATTGGTTCGATGAGGCGAACCATCGCTACATCGTCGAGTGGAGCCGCTTGCGCAACATGGAAGGGGGCGACACCGAGACGTTCCAGGCGATCTTCCTCGACACCGCACACCATCCCTCCCCGACCGGGGATGGCCGGATCATCTTCCAGTACCACACCTTCAGCAACAGCGACGATCTGCAGCACTACTCGACGATGGGGATCCAGAACGCGGACGGCTCCGACGGCCTGCTGTACGGGTACTACAACTACCACAACACGGCCGCCGCTCCGGTGGCGGCGGGACGGGCGGTCCAGTTCGTGGCCTTCGACGAGGTGCCGCGCGGTCTCCTGTCGGGTTCGGTCACCAACGCCACCGGTGGCGGCACACCGGTGCCGCAGGCGCACGTCCAGGTGGTCGAGCTGGGTTCGGTGTTGACCAGCTCGGGCGACGGGGTGTACGGCGGGTCCGTCCCGGTGGGGACCTACACGCTCATCGCGACGCATCCGAGCTTCACCCCCGACACCCTTGCGGACGTTCCGATCGTGGAGGGGGAAACGACCGTACGCGATTTCGCGCTCCACGACGTCGGCGGGCCCCGGTTCGAGGGGACGACCGATTACGCGGG
>Ga0180432_10009215_pt1 | contig 12094 bp, 12 predicted proteins | sample SS_ome_10_FD_132414 | JGI IMG/M metagenome (GOLD analysis project Ga0180432, IMG submission 132414) | Hypersaline lake sediment archaeal communities from the Salton Sea, California, USA - SS_1_MS_2 metaG | ecosystem: Environmental > Aquatic > Non-marine Saline and Alkaline > Hypersaline >...
CGGGCCGGGCCGACTCGTGAAGTGTTTCGTGGACAAGATCGTCCAGGACAACACCGAGGGCGACCTGCGCTGCCCCGAGTGCGGACAGGAGTTCGCTCGGGAGACGATGGCCTACGGCCGGCCGGCGAACAAGATCATCCAGGGGAAGGTCACCGTCAGACGCTGATGGAGCGCAGGGACGTAGTACCCAAATCGACGCGATAGAGGGCAACCACCGTGCGACGGCACGAAGCGCCCGTTCCCTTCGGGTCTGGGTCTTCTCATCGACGAGAGGTACGATTGGCGACGCAGGCGGGCTCCGGTGCGACTTGGTGGTCGAGATGGAGGCGCGGGAGGGGAGTAGACGTGCTCACATCAGAAGGGCTGCTTGAGGTTCACGAACGGACACATCGAAACCTGGAAAGCTACTTGGCTCATGCGCGGACGCTCGATCCGGGCGTGATCGATCGCGAGATGCCCGAGTTCAACGGGGCGTCGGTGAGGCTGCAACTCCACCACGTGATCGGCACGGAGAAGTACTGGATCGGCGTGCTGCATGGGCGGATCGATGCCGACGAGGACGCGCATCTCTATCCGACGATCGAGTCGCTCGAGGCCTACCGCGAAGCGACGTCCGCCGCGACGGAGGAGTACCTGCGAAGCGCCTCCGTCGAGGAGCTGAACACGGCGCGTCCGATGACGACCTGGCGTGGCGAGGAGCTGATGCTCTACCCGGGACACGTCGTGATGCGCACGATCACCCACATCTACCATCATCAGGGACAGGTCGCGTCGATGTTCAGGATCCTCGGCAGCCCGATCCCGAGAACGCCCGAAGACTTCGACTACCCGATCAAGTGACGCCAGCGCGCGACCGGCTATTCTGGCTTCCGCGCGCGGAGGGTCAGAAGAAGCGGGAGCCTGTCGGCCAAGGCCGGGAGTTGGAACCAGCGGTCGTCCTCGGTCTCCATGCTCGGGAAGCGACGGTAGAAGAGCCGGTCGTACTCGCCCAGAAGCTCGATGCGGAGCCCGGCGCAGAGTAGCGCGTTGACGATGTCGGCGACGGTCCAGTCCCACTCGTAGGTCGGGCCGTGTCGGATGTAGTCCGAGTCTGCGTAGTCCGCTTGATCGCTCCATGCGGTCGGTTCGTCCCGATGAAAGTACGGATACACGAAGGAGATCTCCCCCGACGGCGTTTCGTCGAGCGGGTTGAGGATCGGGTGCGACTCCATCAGGTAGAACGTGCCGCCCGGCTTGAGGAAGTGAGCGACGATCCGGCCCCACTCGTCGAGATCGCGCAGCCAACAGAGGACGCCTTTCGACGTGTAGACGATGTCGAACGTCTCGTCGATCGCCGAGCGGGCGTCGTAGACGTTCGCGTGAACGAATCGCGCGTGCAGGCCGAGTTCCTCCTTCAGCCGGTTCGCGCACGCGATCGACTCGCTCGAGAAGTCGAGGCCGGTGACGATCGCGCCGTGACGAACCCAGGCGAGGCTGTCGGTGCCGATGTGGCACTGGAGATGGAGCATCCTCCTGCCGGAGACGTCTCCGATCTCGCGCAGCTCGATCTCGTCGAGGATCTCGGCTCCCTCGCGGAGGAGGGCGACCTCGTTGTAGGCGGCCAGGTGAACTGGGGCGATCTCGTCCCACATCGCCCGGTTCTTGGCCTCTGCGTCGCGATGGGAATGCTGGTCGGTTGCCACGTCTCTCCTCCTAGAGAAGATGCACGAAGCTTGCCCCATCGCCGCGCCGATCGCCAGAGGAGTACAGACCGTGCCGATGACGTTCCACTGGCGAGTTCACGGGGTCTCCGCGTGGTGGGTGAGGTGAAGCGTCTCGGGCATCGTGATCAGAAGCGGCATGCGGATGCAGAGCTCGATCCCGATGACGACGAGGAAGACGTAGGCCGGTCCGAGGTGATCCCAGATCAGCCCTGCGAGGGTCGCCGCTGCGGCGCCGAGGAGCATCCGGAACATCCGAGAGATCCCGAGCCAACGGCCCATGTGCGCTTTGGGGACCAGTTCGTAGGTCATCGCTCCCGCGATGACCGCGGAGACGGTGGTGAAGCCGAGGAGCACGCCCGAAAGGACGAGGACGCCCGAATTGGGCGCGAGGATGAGGGCAACGCTGGACAGCCAGGAGAGCGGGATGGTGACGTAGAGGACGCGCTTTCTGCCGATGCGGTCCGCAAGCCGCCCGACGGGGATTCCGAGGACGAGGGGGGTCAGCGCGTACGCCGTGATCATCAATCCCAGGATCAGCTCGTCGGCGCCCTTGATGTTGTGCGCGAACGGTTGGGCGAACGGGATCACCATTCCGATCGGGAGGAAGCCGATCGCATCGATCACGAGCCATCGGCCGAGCTTCTCGTTGCTGCGAAGGACGGTCGAGAGATCCCGCAAGATGTGACGGGATTGGCTGGCCGCCTCGGTCCAGCGGCAGTTGGGTATGAGCAGGTAGACCATCAGAAGGGTCCCGACGGTCCCGGCTAAGGAGATGTAAAAGAGAGGGCGAATCCCGGCGACGTTCACGCCGCCGAAGTGACCGACGAGCGCTGCACCCAAAAGCGGAGCCAGCATCCCCAGCACGCCGGCGGCCAGTGTTTCGCACAGGCTCATGGCGGTGGCCCGATCCTCGCTTCGGATGGAGTTCCCGCAGATCGTCGAACAGGCTTGCCCACTCATGCCCTTTCCCAGCCAGTAGGCGACCATCGCCAAGACAGCGATCGACCACGTTCCCGCGACGGCGTAGGTGAGGGAAGAGAGGGCCAGGAACGCGACTCCAACGAGGTAGATCTGCCGGACGCCGCGCCGATCGATGATCCATCCAATGAACGGTGCGATGAGGCCGGCGGCCGCCATCCCGGCGCTGTTGACGAGGCCGAGCTGCGTGGCGGAAGCGCCGAGTTCCATTGTGTAAACGGACAGGTACGGGGAGACGAGGCTGTAGAGGAACATCGCGAGCGAGGACCGAAGCGCCGTGATGATCCAGGGGCGCGGTTGACGACGGATGAAGGCCCCGCCGGACCGAATGCCGGCGGCCAGGCGCTGTGTCAGACTGTGACGAGTCGTGTCGAGATCGCTTCCTGTTCCGCCGTGCGCGCGGCCCCACAGGGTACCTCGTAGGCAGTTCCTCATCCACGCCAGGTTTCGGATCTGATCCGAATTCCGGAGAGGAACCGCGTGCGAGGCGACCCTCGGGAGTTCCGGGGGCGCAGTACCGAACCCTGTCCCTCCGCTCACCGGTCGGCTGTTGCGCGGTGTGGGAGGCACAGCTGCGTGTGGAAGGGTTGACTTCGGGGCGTGCGCGACACTAGGATGCTTCCGGTGGTTCGTGCTGGAAGCCGGCAGCATTTGCCGGTGGCTGCGTAGGGAGGTCGGACCATGTGGAGAACGCTCGCACTCATCTTGCTTGTTGTTGGCGTCAGTCTGTCGGTGATGGCAGGCCCGATCACGGGCTACGTCGAGGCCTCCGCACGGTTCGACAAGACCGACCTGATCGTGTTCGACACGGTCGTCGATCTCGACTACACGATCGCGTCGTTCACGTTCGGCGCGACGGCGATCTTTGACCTCGACGCGTTCGATAACTTGTTCTTCACCGCGGCGGGCGCGTTGGGAACGCTCGAGTTGCGCTCGATGCTCGACTTCGAGCCCCAGACGCCCGCGTTCGTGGCCTGGACGAATGCGGGAAAGATCACCCTCGGAGGGGCAACCCTGTTCGGGGTCTTCGTGCTCAGGACCCGCAGCATGATTGCTCAGGACCTCGGTGCCGGCGCCGCGCTGGGGATCTACGGGACCGTCGAGGACGTGACGGTGACCGCAGCGACGTACTTCAACATGTTCGACATGACGAGTCTGTATCACTACTACGGCTACGATTGGATGGTCTCCCTCGATGCGATCGAGTGGTGCGGCGAGTGGTACAAAGCGATCGAGTACGTGTACGGGGTGATCGCGGCTGACTGCGAGCTCGACTGGAGCGGCGCGTCGATCTACGTCGATTTCCCATTCACGTGTCTCTGCGTGACGGCTTCTCTTCGCATCTCGTGCGACGGCTTCGGCGCGGCCGGATTCGACTTCAGCGGAATCGAAACGGGGATCCCCTGGCTGTCGATTAGTCCTCTCCACATCGACTTCTCGGTCCGCATGAAGCACGTCTCGATCTTCTGGGAGCTCGTCGTCGACGACTTCCTCTGCGTGACGCCGTACTTCTCGCTCGAGGGGAAGCAATGGGACAGCTTCTGGAGCATCGAGGGTATCACGCTGAACGCGCTGATGCTGGAGTACAGCTACAACGGGGTCACGGTGCGGGCCGGGGAGATCTTCGATGACACGTGGTACACGTGGTACATGAGCTCCGGCTTATCGTGGGGGTTCACGCTGTCTGGCGGTCTGGTCAGTCAAGGGATGGATCCCTACGCGTCGGACGACTGCATCTACGACCCGGACTACGACGAGTTCTTCGGAATCTGGATCGACGGGGATAGCTGCTGCGGTGGCGCGTACGACATTGGAGTGATCAGCTTCTTCGATACGACCCAGACGTCGGCGTTCTTCGACTGGGCAGAAACGGTGGCCAGTTTCGAAGTCGGGATCGGCACGAACGCGTCGATCGGGCTTTCGATGAGCCTGAAGGCAGGAGGTCTCCAGTGGTTCCAGCTTCGTGGGACGTTCCGCTTCCGCGAGGAAGAAGAGATCTCGCCTGCGCTTCGATCACGTCCCGAAGGTGTGTGCGGCCCGCCGATCCCCGGCGCGGGTGCCCTCTAGCAGTCGGCGTGACAAGCGCCGAGGTCCCTTCGAAGCGGACCAGGGTCTCGGTCTCTTCCCTGAGAGCGTCCGCTAGGGCCCATCCCCCTTCACGCCTGGGCTGTGGCCGCCGTCCGCTCCGGGATCGTCCCTCGATTCGAGACGATCGCGCAACGCGTGGCGTTTAGCCTTTCGCGGTCGGAGGAGGTGCCGGTGAAGAGCGAGTCGAGGGGCAAGGTTCGACACGCCGAACTCCTACCGCACGAGTTCGAGGCGCGACTGCGCGAGCGGCCGGTCGGCTACCTGCCTCTCGGCACGCTGGAATGGCACGGGCCGCATAGCCCGCTGGGCGCCGACTTCATCCAGGCGGACGCGATCCTGTCGCGGGCGGCGGCGCGCTTCGGAGGGATCGTCCTTCCCCCGGTCTGGCTGGGGCCGGACGTGATCACGAAGGACGAGGACGGCCGTTCGCTTGTCGGGATGGACAACTACGTCGATCCGCCGCGGCAGCTCGCCGGGAGTCTGTACTGGGTCTCTCAGGGTCTCTTCACTCTCTGGATGGAGGCGATCCTCGATCAGGCCGTGCGCGCAGGATTTCGGTGTCTCGTCGTCGAGGGGCACGGCCCGTCGCGCGACACCTGGCATGGCGCGTCGAAGCGATGGCGAAGGCAGTACGGCCTGCATCTCGTTTCGGCCGGCGACTTCCCCGGCGCGTGGGCGACGCAGAACGATCACGCGGGGCGAAACGAGACGTCGATTCTGATGGCCGTCGTGCCAGATCTCGTCGATCTGTCCCGTCTTCCCGCCTCGCGCGACGAGGAGCCGCTCGGGATCTACGGCGAGGATCCGCGCGACAGCAGCGCATCCTTCGGCGAGGAGCTGATCGAGACGACGCTCGGCTTGATCGGCGCGAAGCTCGACGAGCTCGAGGTCTAGCGGACAAGAGGTGTGAACTCCGGAGGCAAACGAACTCGTCCTGCGGAGGCATGGCGCGTCGATCTCGCGGCGGTGGCTACAGGCTGCGTCCGCACAGGAAGCGAGGAACACGATCGGCAGTTCAGATGCCCGTCGCGACATCAGCGGCCGGTCGTGTTCTTGCCGGGACGGCGTGTGTCGGGCTCGCCCCCGCTAGGATCCGGCGTACCGCGACACGGCGCGCTGGAACGCGGGCAGGTGGCTCTCCTGCGATGCGGTCTGAAGGTTGAGGAACACCTCGAGGATGTCCGGGTGGTCGGCGGCGGTCGCGAGTTGTCGTTCGTAGAGGGCGACGTTCGCAATCTCGGCGTCGACGCCCGCTTGCGCCGCCTCCGCGAGGCTGCCTGGCGCGTCGACTTCGCCCAGGTACGGATTCTCCGGATAGGCGATCCCGTAGCGATCGAGGATTCTCTGCAGTGCCTCGATGTGCTTCGCCTCGGATGCCATGATGTTGACGAACGGATTCACTCTGCCGTACTCGTCGATGATGGCAGCGTACGTCGCGTGGGCGGCGTACTCGCCTTCCGGGCCGAGCAGGGCCTCGAGGACGACTTCCTGGACTTCCGCGGGAAGCGAGCTCTCGTCCGTGACGTACTCGCTCCACCATCCCGCCTCCGCGGCGGTCGCCGTGACGGCGCCCAGCAGCAGCGCAACGGCGACGGCTCGCACGATCCACGTTCGATTCACCGTTCTCATGGTTCTGTCTCCCTTCTCCGACTGCCTGTGTCAGCAACCGGAAGTGAGAGGGCGGACTGACTGCGCCGCCCTCTCGGCTGGGCCGCTCTAGGAGCAGCCGCCTCCGCACGTCCTGGCTCGATGCATTCCGTAGCCGGTGCCGTCGAGCGGGCGGCTCTCCGACTGGTTCATCCGGTAGCCTTGGCCGGTCCCGTAGCCACTCCCGTCGGCCGGCTGAGCCGTCCAGTCGGGGTCGTCGCAGTTGGGGATCCCGTCACCGTCCGCGTCGCGCTCGTAGAGTGTCGTCGCGGACTGCGAACAGCTCGCCGCTTGTCCGCTCCCGCCGAATCCGTTCCCGGCGAGGGCGACGACCCCCGCGACGAGGAGTCCTACCAAGGTCAGTCCCAGGGTCCAGTGTCTCAGCTTCTTCATTCGTCTCACCCCTTTCGAAGGTGGGTGGATGATGCACTCCTCGAATGAGCAGGTGGCGGCAAAGCTGTGGCACGGCAGTGAGAGACCCGTGAGAGCGGCGCGATGATTCCGTGACGCAATTGTGTGCGCTCGCGGACGTGGCCCTCTGTAGGCCTGTTGCGATGGGCTAAATCTCGATCGTCTCCCGGAGCTTGGCGACGTGCGGCTCGAGGGAGAAGTCCTTGCGGATCCGCGCCGCGAAGGCGTCGAGGGTGTCTTCTTCGCCGTGGACGAGGATCAGCTGCTCCGGCGCGGCGCGGCCGAGCCAGTCGAGGAGAATCGCCTGGTCGGCGTGGGACGAGAACCCGTTGACGGTCCAGACCTTGGCGGAGACGGCGATCTCCTCGCCGTAGAGACGCACGCGATCCGCTCCGTCGACGATCCGACGGCCGAGCGTTCCGACGGCCTGGTACCCGACGAACAGAACCCCGGAGCCGTCGTGCCAGAGGTTGTGGCGGAGGTGATGCAGGATGCGGCCGCCGGTGCACATCCCGCTTCCGGCGATGATGACGTTTCCGCGCGATGCCTTGTTGATCTCCTTCGACTCGTCCGTCGTCTGGGTGAAGCGAAGCGGCGTGAAGTCGAACGGGTTCGGCGTCTCGGAGAAGATCCTCCGCCCTTCGGCGTCGAAGTACTCCGGGAATCGCTCGAAGACGCGGGTCGTCGAAATGGCGAGCGGGCTGTCGAGGAAGATCCGACAGCGGGGCAGAGCTTTGGCTTTCCACAGCAGGAACAGCTCGTAGAGGACCTCCTGTGCACGTTCGAGCGCGAACGAGGGAATCAGGAGATTCCCGCCGTTTGGAACGATGGTCTCGATGGCGTCTCTGAACTCCGCGACGGTGTCCTCCATGGAGCGGTGCAGTCGGTCGCCGTACGTGGATTCCACCATCACGACATCGGCGTGGGGGGGCGGGCTCGGATCACGGACGATCGGCTGGTGGCGGTTCCCGAGGTCGCCGCTGAACAGAAGACTTCCGTTCGACGTGCGAAGCTCGATCGCTGCCGAGCCGAGGATGTGGCCCGCGTCGTGGAAGATGCAGGAGACGCGGTCGCTGAGTCGGACTTCCTCTTCGTAGCCCGCGGCGGGCCGGAAGAGGTCGGCGCAACGGAGGACGTCGGCCATGTCGTACAGCGGCGGCTCGGCCGGCTCCCCCCGACGGCGGGCCTTCCGCGCGCGATGGGCCGCTTCTTCGACTTGGAGATGCGCGGAGTCGGCGAGCATCAGCTTCGTGATCTCGGCCGTCGGCTCGGTGCAGCGTATCCTGCCGCGGAACCCGCGCCGCACGAGGAGGGGCAGCCGTCCGGAGTGGTCGAGATGAGCGTGTGACAGGAGGACGGCGTCGATCCCCTTCGGGTCGAACGGGAATGACTCCCGGTTGAGATCCTCCCGATCGTGTCCGCCCTGGAAGAACCCGCAGTCGAGGAGGAGCCGGAGGCCGTCGACCTCGACGAGATGGCACGAACCGGTGACCGTCTCCGCTGCTCCGCAGAACGTGATCTGCATGTCTTGCCTCCGTTGGCGCGCCATTCTATGGCGAAGGCAGGCCGATACTCCAGCTGCCCGAGCGAGCGTGACCCGACATCGAGTTCCGTCGGAGGCGGCTTGGCATCGACTTGGCCGCGTGGCGACCGTCTCCTACCATCGTCTTCGGCCAGGCTCGAAGTTCCTCCCGGGCAAGGCCGCCGGTTGGCGAAGTACAGCCGCGGAGAGGCACAGGCGAGGAGGACTGATTGAGAGCGTTTCCCGTCAGGAGAATCGGCGTCGTTCTTGCGGGTGTCATCGTCGCACTGGGAGGCGTTGGCTTGACCTCTCAGGATGAGGCGTCGCCCGTTAAGCTCGCGCAGCGCGGAGTAGAAAGCAACCGGGAGTGGACTCCGTTCTTGAAGCGGGTCGATGGTACCTTGATGGCCCTCGTCCCGGCCGGTTGCTTCATGATGGGAAGCGAGGTACGTCGCGACGAGCAGCCAGTCCACGAGGTCTGCTTCGAAGAGCCGTTCTGGATTGACGTCTACGAGGTGACGAGCGCACAGTTCGTCGAAGCGATGAATGAGCACGGAATCGGCCTGGACGGCGGATACGAGGGAACCGACGCGTACACCGGCGGCGGATACAACAGCTTCGATGAGCAGTTTGCGTGGGTCGACGGACTCCGGGTGGCTCGAGAGGGCTTCGAGCGCAGCGCTGTCTTCGGGGTGACGTGGCACGAGGCGGCTGCCTACTGCGCGTGCCGGGGAGCGCGCCTTCCGACCGAGGCGGAGTGGGAATACGCCGCGCGCGGGCCGGAAGGTCTAACGTATCCGTGGGGCAACGATCTGGTCATCGAGAACGTCTCTCGGTACATGGAGGGGCGGTGGGATGATGAGTGCTACGGCGTCCCGCTCATCGTGGGCACGAAACCGGAGGGCGTGTCGTGGGTCGGAGCGTTTGACATGAGTGGGAACGTCTATGAGTGGGTGAACAGCATCTACCGCCCGTATCCGTTTGACCCGAACGATGGAAGGGAAGTCGACGGAAGCAGTGACGCGGAGAGCGAGCGCGTGATGCGGGGTTGTGGTTCGTACCATCCGGCGTACGGGACAACGTTTGCTCTCAGCTTCACGATCGACCCGTTGAGATCGAATGAGCGGTTCTGCTTGCCCCCTCACTTGACGGCCAAGTTCGTCGGGATCCGCTGCGCTCGAGACTACGAGCCTTAGGCGCCGGGAACCCCGAGAAGGGGAAGCTGGCAAACTCGGGTCGTGATGTCCGTTCCCGGTTGAAGCTGGAGCTTGCAGGTGTTCTTCCCCCAGCCGAGCTCGCACGCCGCTCGAAGGGCAGCAACCCCGTGCCCGTGGCGCGGAGATTGCGGAAGGTTTGACGGCATGGTCGCGGCAGTCCTCCCTGTCCTCGACGGGATCCTGCCGGTCTTCATCGTTGCCGGGGTCGGCTTCTTGCTCGCGCGGTTCGTCCTCGATCGGATCGATCGTCCGAACGCGGGGCCCGTCGGCGAGACAGGCGGCCGTTCTCGCGTTGGCGTCGATGAGCAATGGGGACTACAGCCTCCCGGTGATCCTGTTTGCATTCAGCAAGGAGGAGTTCGTGATCGGCACGGTCTTCATGACCGCGCACATCCTCGCGCACATAGCGCTCGGGCTGTCTATCGTGTCGTCGATCGGAGAGCATCCGCTCCTCCCATCGACGCTCAGCAGCATCCTCACGCTCTCCGTCCTCCTCGGGTTCCTCGCCCGGAGCGGACGGCGTGGCGCGAGCCAGCGCCTCTACTCTTCCGAGCCCGACAGGAACTCCTCGACGATCGTCTCAGCGAAGCCGGTGACGCAACGGTAGTTGGCGGTGACGATGGTTGAGGCTCCGCCGACGCCGCGATCGACGCAGATGCACTCGTTCCCGTAGATCGCGTCGAACGTGCTCAGGAAGCCGGCCATGTGGGCCTCGGGGCTGACGACGCCTCGGTAGAAGGGAGGGCGCGCGGTCGTGCGCCCGTCGAGGTACCCGCGGCCGATGAGGAACACCGCGCCGAAGGTGACCCCACCGAGCGGCATCCCCTGGTCGTAGGCCTGCTGAACGAGCGCTTCCGCCTTCGGCAGGCTGTCGCCGACCCAGAACGAATGGGCGAACGCGGGCCCCACGATCAGGACGTCGTAGTCCGCCAGGTCGACGTCGTCGTAGGTCGTGCGGATCTTCCACTCGTAGCCGCCGAGGACCCCGCTCAGCCTTCCCTCGCCGGAATCCTCCCAGAAGAGATAGGGTCCGAGCTCCGCCGAGACGACGTCGACGGCGACTCCGTGCTCCTCGAAGACGTCGAGGAGCTGGAAGAACTCCTGGCCCATCGCAGTCGACGGGAGAAGGAAGATAACGACCCGCGGGGAATCTTGGCTTGCGATCCCCGTGGAGACGAGAAGACAGGTCAAGAAGAGACCGATCGCGACCCCGACGCAACGTTTCCTCATGCTGACCTCCTGCGTTCTGGATCCCTTAGCTTGATCCAAGAGTGGAGCTAGCCGTTTCGCGAACGTCTCAGAGTAGCTGCCGGTTCCCGGCAGCCGCTTGCGTGATCACGTGTCCGTCGAGATGGCGGATTCCTATCGAAAGGATGCTGCGGAGCAGACGGCTAGTCGGTCAGGAGCTCCTCGATGATCCGCTCGGCGAAGGCGACGACGCAGTGGTAGTTGGCGGTGACGATGGTCGGCGCTCCGCCGACACCGAGATCGACGCAGACACACTCGCTCCCGTTGATCGAGCCGAATGCGCCCACGAAGCCGGGCTCGTTGGCTTCGGGTTTCCTGAAGCCCTTGCCTCTGTAGAAGGGCTGGCGGGCGGTCGTTCGACCGTCGAGGTACCCGTGGGTGACGAGGAACGAGGCTCCGAACGTGACCCCGCCGAGCGGCATCCCAGAGTCGTAGGCTTGTTGGACGAGCGCTTCCGCCTTCGGGAGGCTCTCACCGGACCAAAAGCTGTGTGCGTGGCCGGGCCCGATGATGAGGACATCGTAGTCGGCGAGGTCGACGTCGTCGTAGGTCATCCGGATCTTCCACTCGTAGCCGCCCAGAGTTCCCCTCAGGCGCCCTTCGCCCGAGTCCTCCCAGAAGAGATACGGGCCGAGTTCCGCCGCGACGACGTCGACGTCGACGCCGTGTGCTTCGAACAGGTCGAGGAGCTGGAAGAACTCCTCTCCCATTGCGGTCGATGGGGGCAGGAAGATCACGACCTTCGGCGTTTCCGTAGCCGATGTCGCAGCGAACGCGATCAGCCCGATTGCCGCCAGAACGACGAGTGATCGGCAGCGTGTCTTGAACATGCAAACCTCCTGGGTGAGGCGATCGCTGGTTTCCCGGAGGCACCGCTCTTCCCCGACAGGTTGTGCCAGAGTATGCGAGGTGATTGCGCTTGCCAAGGGCGAGCGATGAGGTTGCGGCTACCAGCGGGCGGTGATGGCGAGGGTGAGCTCGAAGGTAGGATCGCCGAAGCCACCGGTGCGAGCGGTGAGGCTGCCGGCGAGGGTGGTGGAGCGACCGATTGCTGTGCTTCCGGTCATCCTGGTCATTCCCCAGTCGAGGAGGGAGGGGTGGTCGTTCTGGAAGTAGGTGGCGATCGACCAGGTGCCGGCGGGGCCGCAGCAAGAGGAGGTGGTGCCGGAGAGAGAGACGAGCTCGAAGTAGTCGACCTGACCGGTGACCGAGGCGTTCTTCGCTTCGTCGAAGGAGGTGGCGGAGCGGAAGGTGACGCCGGCGAGGGTCTGCTGGATGAC
>Ga0180432_10009216_pt1 | contig 12093 bp, 13 predicted proteins | sample SS_ome_10_FD_132414 | JGI IMG/M metagenome (GOLD analysis project Ga0180432, IMG submission 132414) | Hypersaline lake sediment archaeal communities from the Salton Sea, California, USA - SS_1_MS_2 metaG | ecosystem: Environmental > Aquatic > Non-marine Saline and Alkaline > Hypersaline >...
AAAGCCTGCATAGTTGAGTAGATAATTTCTAAATTACTCAATCATGGCTAATTGTTCAAGCTATAATTGCGACCCATTAGACCCACAGGTACGTAATGATTGTGGTGACCTTTTGAACGGTTCAGGGGCGGAGGTAGTTGTTTTCCAATGTGGAGCATTGCCAACAGACCCAACGGACGGAACAGAAGTCAACAACCTCATTACTGCTGGAACGGCTGTTCTATTTAAGGAGATAATGGTAGAAGTGCCCGAAGGTTCTGCGGTAGAGGGTGCAAGTTACGTTGCAGGCGGTCAAACACGAGTTAGCACTTACGAAAGAAGTGTTACTTGGACTGATGCAAATGTTAATGAGTACTCACACGCGGCTTACGATGCTGTTGATTATGCAAATGGTCAATCAATCGGTGCAATTCTAATCAAGCTGTACGAAGAAGATTATTGTCTTTACATTACGCCAAACGTAGCAGGTATTGCTTTCAAAGGAACTTTAACAGGTTCTGATACCGAAGCTTTGCGTTACGTTTACACGGCTAACTGGAAGAACAAGTTAAATCCTCGTGTAGTTGCCGAGCCTGCTGGTGTGTTCAGCTAATAGGTAGCAAGAAAAAAAGAAGCCCCGTTCCTTTGTTGGTTCGGGGTTTTTTGTTTAATATTGGGTTATGAAAAAGATTATAAGAAAGTGGCTTGGCATAGACCGAGAAAAAGATTTTTTTATTAAAGAAATAAACAAATTGACAATTCCAAAATTTAAGGTTGGAGAAACTGTTTCTGTTTATGAATATTCAGGTATGTTTTTAGAGTGTAGAGAAAAAGTTTGTGAAGCAAAAATTTTGGATGTAAACAAAGGAAAAAGGAAAAGCGGAATATTTGAGTTTAAATATCACCTACTTTCTGATAATAAATTTTTTGATTCTGTTGATGAATATATGTTGGAAAGTATAAATGAAAACTAAAATTGGCATACGTTGGTTTCCTCGCAAGGTTGAGACATTCCAACAAATGCAACATTCCATAGGTCACAAAGATTGCATCGTTTACCCTGATGGTGTTGACTTTCCGCATAGAACAGACTTTGAAGTTCGTAACTTAGGCGAAAACGTAGGGTGTTTCAAGCACTATTACAGAACGCTTGAGGACTTGCTAAAAACGGACGCTGAAATAATCGGTTCGTTTCCTGATGACATTATTTTCAAAGATGGCTGGTTGAGTTTAGCGCATCAACAGTTCCGCAATAATCCTTACATCGGTTATTTAGCCTGTTTCACTCCTCGTGGTATATTAGGGTTGCAGCCTCACATCACAGGTCGTAAAGGCTGGCATGAAATAAAAGGCGGATGGGCTACATCTTGGGGTGGTGGCTACCTTTACAGGCGTGAAGTATTAGAGAAGATACTAAAGCACCCTTACATAATTGAGCATCGAGACAACTACGGAAACAATCAACAGATTGACCATGCTATACCCGAAGTGATACACCGAATGGGTTACTTGCAGTTCGTACACAATCCGTCTTTAATGAAACACATTGGTAAGTTCAGCACAATTGGGCACAAGCACCGAAAAATTGACGAAGCTCTTAATTGGTGAATCAACTATTTTTTTAGTTGTTTAACTAATCTATTAGTTTTTACGTATATTTACGCCCGATGAACGTTGTATTAGCAGCCTTCGGCAAAAACGGTTATTACTTTTCAGCGTATAACCTAGCCTTTACTATTAAGCATTATGACCCTGATGCAAAGATTCTATTGATACACGATAGGAACTTTGGCAACAGGAATCTCGCGCCTGATGAAATAAAGGTGTTCGACAAACTTCATGAAATTGACGAAGCGACAACACACCCTAAAGGTGTATTCGATGCTGGTAATGTCAAGTTGAACGTTTACAAGATTGCAACCAAACATTTTAGAGAGTACCTATTCCTAGACGTTGATGCAATTGCATTGAAGTCATTATCTACATGGTACGAAGATTGCAAATCCAGCGACAAGGATTTTTTGACCGATGTTCGTGGTTCGGGTGGAATTGATGACAAAATCAATTATTCTGTTTGGGCTTCCAACGCTGATATTTGGGAAGAGTTTGAGTTAAAAGATGGTGACGTTTGGAGAGCTATTCAGTCAAGTTGGCACTACGCTAAACGAACCAAAGAGAACACGGCACTATTTAAAGATGCCTGTAAGCTCAATTTAGAGACTTTCACGGACAAAACGAAGCTACTTATCAAATGGGGAAAGTCATTGCCTGACGAACTTGTTTTGGGCGGTGCTTTGGCACGTAAACAGATTGACCCTTCGTTTGATTACGAACCCATATTCTTTCCTGACAAACACAAACCTTTGCAAGAGGTGAAAGATAAGTATTACATCTTGTCGATGTTCGGGAATGGTAGGGGTGCTACGATGGTCAAGGTTGACTTTAAAGAGTTTTACGATAGGTATTTGAGAAACGATATTTTCAGACCAAAGGGAATGAATCACAAGTATAAAAATGCGTTTATCATGCGCGACAAAATGATTGGATAAAATGGCACTAACAGACAAAGTAGAAATAGTATTTTCTAACAGCAACAGGAAAAAGAAAGTGTTGATTTCGTGGTTGTTGAGCGAATCAGCGATGTTTGCAATGGAAGCAAACCAATTTATCATTACTGACACTTCGATTAAAAACAAGGTCGAAGGTGAAACATTTATGGGTCAACCTGCTAAACCGCAGTTGATAATGCGTTACCCTTACCTTAGAACAATCTTCGCCAATATGGAAGAGCAAGAAGTTGAAGAAATCGAAGATGCTGAAGAAACCGTTTTGGAAGAGGTGTTAAGCGATACGGTTGAACTTTCGGAATTGGACGTTGACCAGCTTAAATCAATCTGCGATGAGCGTGAGATTGAATACGATGGAAGAAAAAGAAAACCCGAATACTTTATTGAACTAATAGAACAAAATGGAAATTAAAGACATTTCAGAATTTACAGGGATTGATGCGGAAACTTTTGACGAGTTTAAAGAGAAATTCAATTCATCATTTATCCGAAAGGACAGAGCAGCCGAAGATCAAGATGTAGCAAAGGCTGTAATGGGTAAGCAAACACGCGAGTACGCTACTGAAATTAAGCGCGTAGCAAAGGAAAGTGGTATTGAGCTAACAGAAGAAGAAAGCAAACTACCTGTTAACGAGCTTTTAAGGCTCATTCCTACTAAAAAGGATGAAACATATACATCACAGATTCAAAAGCTAAAAGAAGGGGCTAAAAAGCCTTCTGAGCAGGTTCAAGAGTGGGAACAGAAGTACCAACAACTGAACAACAAATACGAGGATACTGTCAACCTTTTGAACAACACTAAAAGCACGTTGCAGGAAAAAGAACAAGAGTTCGTTACATTCCAAAAGAACTTTAAAAAGAACGAAGCCGTGAAAGACATTTGGTCAAAGGCCAATCAGTTCATTTCAGAGCAGAAAGACGAAATGTCAAAAATCGGATTTAATTCTTATATCAATCAGAAATATACAATTGATTTAGAAGATGATAAGCCTGTTATTTTTAAAGATGGTCACAGAATACCCGACCCGAATAAAGCAGGTGAGTTCTTAGACCCTATTACAGCTATTCGTATGGAAGCTGAGGCTAAAGGTATGTTAAAGGTAACAGAACCGTCAAAGGTAACACCACAACGTCAAGAGCAGCCTAAGAATTTCAATAGCGAAGGTACTCGGACAACTGGTAAAAGAGTTATTCGTCATAAATAGTAGTTTTGTTTTCATGTTGTTTTGGGGGGTAGCCTTAATGGTTGCCCCTTTTTTATTTTGTAGTTTCAAATCAAAACGCTAAGTTTGAATTATGAAAAGTTCTGCGATGGAGACGTTGACGTCTCTGTTGTGGCTTACAATCTAACTAATCAAGGATTCCTATGCGAGCAATACTAATACTGTTAACGGTGCTACTAGCATCATGCGAAAAAGATAAATGCTACAATTGCACTGATGGTCAAGTATCTGTTATTTATTGTGAAGATGTTTACTACAATCCGAACAATACAATGGAAGAACAGATTCATTATCTCAGAAACAACGGTTTTGACTGCGATAGGTACAGATAATAACGCATCGTTTTTTCATGGTTTCGTTGTTTTGAAAATGCCCCTTTGATGCGTGGGGGCTTTTTTTGTATATTTGAATCAACAATGGTATAGGCGCATCAACTTCCTTTTCAGATAGAACGCAGCCCTGACACTTAGACCTCAAGTTCCACTTGAATCGAAGATAGTGTTAGGGTTTTTTAGTTACTTTTGTTTAGCCCGTTTCGGGTCAGTTCCTTGCCGAACTTTAGCCGTTGCAGAAATGTAGCGGCTTTTTTTATATCTTTGTAGTCCATATCGAATAGATAATGGCGGTTTTAAAAGAGTTTACCGAAAGTTCTCAGGCAAGGAGCGACAATTAACCAAGTTCTTTTTTAGTTTTGAAAGCCCTGCATCGAGCAATGACGTCCGACTGTCAACTCGGCAATAAAAGCATTTCGTTGTATCAACGTTAAATTGTGGGGTTAGATATTGTAAGTTACACTAGGGGTAACGTATGAGAACGGATACAATGAAAGAGGCGGTTCTCTAGATGGCAATACGGTAAACGCTAGCCAGCAAGTGTCAGATAATCCAAGATGCTTGAATAGAGTCGGTGTATCCAATCAATAACTAAATTATTCTTATCTTTGTAAAAGCGGTTATTCGTGGGGTGACCTTACCCATTATAAAAGGTTTACGAGGCTAAAAGGACAGCCTGCATACGTCCAGTATCAAGTAAACCTAATTAAAATGAGTTATACACCTTCAACTCTTGTAGCTTGTCCTAACCTGCAAGATAGATTAGATAGCGTGTTTGAAAATGAGAACGCACGCTTTTTTCAGGACAAAATCCCTTTTTCTGAGTTTTTGATGTCTCCACTTAACCGAAACGAGCTTTCGCAGCGTGTTTCAAGTGGTGGTTCAAAAATCCGAACGGTTGAGCTAACGTATCAGCCTCGAATCCTTCAAAGTGAGAAGTTCACCAATAGTTCAGATTATTGTACTGCAACAACTGAACGCGGTAACACCTCAACGTCTTACGAAATCGACACTACGCAAAACGTAGGGTTTGAACAAAAGTTTGATGTTGAGAAGCTGAAATCCGCTTGCGAGGATAACGAAATGTGGTTCATGGATCAAGTCGGAAAGATGGTAGCGGCTACCGATGTAGCTGTTAACGCGAAGAACGCTTCACAGGCTAACGCACTATTGGGCGGGTGGTCAAGTGATGTTAGCGGTATTCCTTTCGTGACTTTGAACGGTGACATTTTGGAAGTTCAGACGCTTGTTCCTTCAAGCACTTACGAACCATTTCCTTCAACGCTTCAAGGTATTCAATCTGCATTGAGCGCGTCAAGTTTCGGTAACTCTGCATTGGTAGGTGGTTTCCAGCTACACAACTACCTAGAGCTAATACGTAACGGATGTTGCACAGACTACGGATTGGACATCGAAGGAATCCAAGCTGATTACGGTATTGCATCTATTTATGATAGAGCAGTAGCAACTACTCAGGGTGACAACGCGACTGCATGGGCTGTTGCTAACGGAGCTTTGCAAGTATTGTACTACAACCGTTGGTCAGGGTTGTTTGAGGCGCAAGACGCCAATCAGTCTTACGGTCAAATCATGGGTGCATTGGGCATTCCTTACGATTTGGTTATTAAGCACGATTGCGGTGTGATTCAAGTAACTGTAACTGCAACAACTAAACTTGTGGCTCTTCCTGACGATATGTATCAGACAGGTGATCACTTGGATGGTGTGAAAGGTTTTGCTGAAATCAACGTAGTTAATTCGTAAATTGTAACGGGGGAGGGTTAATTCTCTCCCCCTTTATTTACTTTACATGAGCTGTTTCGATAATATAATTTCTTACAAAGGCGGTTGTTCAAGTGTTAGCGGTTTGCTATTGGATGACCTTATTCCTATTCGTGAAGTTGAAAAGTACGTTGGTGAAGATTATTCGACAGCTAGTGAATTGATTGAGGATAAGATTGACTTTGCGGTCAGGCTTATCAAAAAGGAACTTATCGGAATGTTCCAACATAACTATATTCCGAGAACCATTTTAGAAAACAAACGCGCTGGATTCATTGCGGAAACGCAAACAGAAAAATCAGCAGCGGCACAATTCAGAGGAATCGAACTAAGAGTATGCAACCAAGAAAGCTACCTTAGTCTTTACGTTTCTTCGATTGATACTTATTTGAATTATACAGGTGCTTTGAATGTTTTGGTAATTGATACCATGACAGGCGAAACACTTGACACAATAGCGGTTAATTCAGTAGCTGGACAAGTTGTAACAACTTATGTGGATAATACATACAACGCTGAAAAGCGCAAGCGTAGAATCGCATTTGTTTACGATTGCACAAGCATACCTAACTACCTTACTTCATTGATTGGCGAAGGCTGTATTACTTGCAATGGTGGACAATACAACCTGAATGATTGGATAACAGGACGGTCAATCAAATACGACACGGGAGAAACGCCTATTTTGGCAAATATAGACGGTCACACGGACACAGCAGGTCTTAGTATCAACTTTAGTTTAGTATGCGACCAAGAAAGCTGGCTTTGCGCTAGTCGTAACCTTTTGGCAATGCCTATCATGTACCGAACGGCAGAAGCTATTTTGGAGTACGCTTACTTTAATAGTGACAGATTCAATTCCAAGACCTCGATACGAAAGGATGAAATTAAAGAACGGATAGGGCTTTATCATTCTGACTATCAGAAGCAAATGGATTTGATATTGAAGAACATTAAAACGCCTATGGATGGCATTTGTTTCACTTGTAAACCACGTTCAAAATCAGTAACTACACTACCATAAAGACGGGTAACCAAGAGGTTATAACTATCTTTTATGAGGACGGTAGTTTTAAGATGTTTTATGTATGGCTCAATTGACAGAAGAACAATTTGCAAAGAGTATTCGCGAGAAAGTAAAGCTTCTTGCAAAGGATAATTTGCCACTAAAATTAGCGGCTGCAAGTGTTCACGCTGACAGGATTAATAGGATATTCTACGTTGGGCTAAATTCAAGTGCTGGTAGAATAGGCACTTATGACACAACGCGCGAACTTTGGGTTAGCGATGACAAATTAAGAAGAGCTGGAACGCATCGAGGCAAAACGGGTAAACGAATCAAAACAAGCTATTACCCTAACTACAAAGCATTGAAGAAACAACAGGGTTTCAGAAATGACAGGGTAAATTTGCGAATGACCAACAATTTACAAAGTGAGTTCGCTAACGTAAACATCAGAGCATCAAGTAATACTGTTCCACGTAACGCAAAGCCTATCAAGGTGAATAAAAACAAGTACATTGAGCGCGTTGATAACGTTGGTAAATTGGAAGGAATCGAAGCGAAATATGGTGACGTTTTCGGGTTTACAAAAGGCGAGATTAACAAGTTTTATAAAGTCTATAACGCGGAGGCACTTCGCATTTTAAAATCATAATCATGGCGTGTAACTGTGGCAAAAAGAAAGGCGGTAAAAAGAAGTACAAGAAATGAAAACGCTTGAAGAAATACAGGCTATTCTTAGCGGTGTCTTAGAGGCTTCAAAAGACCTTTATACTGTTTCGCGTGAGGGTAATTGGAGCTGGAAGTATTGGGAAACCAAAGAAAAAGATGACATTCCTTACTATTATGAAGGCTACCGAAAGGCTGTGATGCAAGCTGAACGCATTTCTACACATTCAGAAGTTGACAAATATCCTGAGAAACTATTTGAGCAACGCGCCCCGAATCAAAATGAGGAGGAAAGCGAGTATGTTCGTCAGAATTATAAGAACACTACGCACCCTGTTTTCATGGATTATCTATCTATTACTTCGCGGGGTTTGCAGGATAACAATTGGTCAATACAATACCCTAGCGGAAGCGCAGAGGCAGACGATTACAACCAATACATAAATAGTGGTATTGATGTGTTTGGAAGCATAGAGAACTATGTTAAGAGAATTGTCCCAAGTATTCGGGCAAACGACCCTAACGGAGTGATGACGTTCTACATCAAAGAACCTACACTTATTGAGGTTGATGGTGAAATGGTTGTTGCAGACAATGAACGTTTAGAACCGCAGCCAAAATACTTCAAATGCGGTCAGGTCGTACATTGGGAATGGAATAAATCTGCAATGTTTGAAAGCCACGAAAAGACGGTTGTTGAGTATAACGGAAAACCGCACAAGGTTGGGCGCGTGTTCTACTTTTACGATGACACGAACATTTGGAAGATTGAACAGGTAGGTAAATTCATTGACCATAGGTTTGATTTTACTTTGATTTTCAATCATAATTTGGGAATGTTTCCATGCAAGAAATTAGCTGGCGTTCCTTCCATGCTTTCAGACAACTCAATTTATTACACTTCGCGATTTTATTACGCGGTTGATTTGTTGGATTGGTCGTTATTGTACGATAACTACTTGAACGTATCAATCGCGAATGTATGTTTCCCTTTTCGATGGATGGTAGGTGATGAGTGTGATTTCCAAGATGAACGCGGGGCTTGTGTTGATGGTAAGATAGCACACGAAGGCGGCTTTGCAGATTGTCCAAGTTGTTCAGGTACGGGAATGAAGATTCGTACTTCACCGATGAAAACCTACCTGTTAAAGTCAGAAAAAGGGCAAGACAAGGGAGATACTTCTTTTCCGCAACCTATTGGGTTTATTAGCCCTGAAACGCATACTTTAGAGTTTACTAAAAAGACCTCACAGGAATATAAGAACGATGCCCGTCAAATGTTGCACGTTTACACGACAAACGACAAAGCAACAGGTTCGGATGACACGGCAACGGGTAAGTTGATTGACCTAAAAGCGATGTATGCTTTTGTGCAACCTGACAGCGACCAAACATTTGATATTTTTCAGTTCTTATTAGATGTTACTGGAAAAGTTCGCGAAGGTGAAAACTTTAAAGGCGCAAAACTGAATTATCCAACATCATTTGACTTTAGAACAGATTCGGACATTTTGGATGATATTAGAGTTGCTAGAGAATCAGGCGCACCAACACACATCATTAACTCATTGATGTACCAATACATTGCACATCGTTTTTATACTGAAAGCGATACGGCACGAGTGAGTGAATTGATTATGGCGGCTGATAGGTTGTTGACATTAAGTAACGAAGAAATAATTCAAAGAAAGGCGCAAGGCGCGGTTGATAATTGGGAAATTGTTCTACACGATTCTGCATTTACGCTAATCAATGAGTTGATAGATGAAGATGGTGGTTTCCTTGACCTTGAATTACAGGCGCAAGTTGACGCATTGGAAGAACGGGCAAAGCAAAAAACACCTTCGGGAATAAATACTAACCAAGCAAGAGCAGAAAGGTTGTTGAATGGCACTATCGGAAATTGATAGAATTATAAATCTAAAGGTCGAAAGGCTTGAGAACATTCCTGATGCGTTTGCTGATAGGATGGTTCAAATTCAACGCGCCAAATTTTCCGATATAATCGCGCTATTGGATAAGCTGGACTATTCGGGCGGTAACATAGTTGTCAATCAGGCAAATCTTTTACGAATTGAGCAGATAGTTGAGCAAGCGAAAGACCTATTAACAACAGGCGAATTTGAAACAGTTGTTGGCGAATTGTTGGGAGAGTTCGATAATCAGGCCGCGATAACTTACAGATACTTTGATAAAGCGTTTAAAGGCTTTGAAGTTCCTGCAATTGCAAACGAGATATTGGCGCAAAAGAAAAGTGAGGCGGTTGTTGATTTACTCAATTCAACAGACCAATACTTGACGAATCCTGTTAGACAAGCATTAAGCAATGCAGTTACTTCGGGAGCAAGTCGGAAAGACGTTATTGATGTATTCAGATTGCTGATAGAAGGTGATGCTGATAAGGTTGGAAGATTGGACAGAGCAACACGGCAAATAGTATCGGACACATTTGCGTTAAGCGATAGAGCTGTTACAAACGCAGTGGCAGAGCAATTAGATGTTAAATGGTATCGTTACGTAGGCGGAACAATGGACACAACTAGACCATTCTGCAAAGCACGTAATGGTAAATACTTTTCAAAAGAAACAGTTGAAAGTTGGCCAATAACAGAAGGTGAATGGGATGGAAGAATGGCAGGAACAGACAGCAAAACAATATTTGTAACAGCAGGTGGTTACAATTGCCAACATTCAATTTTGCCCGTAGCAGAATCAGCAGTACCAAACAGATTCAAAGAAAATGCTTAAAAGTCTAATAACATATCTCAACCTAAAGTTAGACCTACTGAACTACTTTGATTTGACCAGATGTTTGGTTGAATTAAAAGAAGATTCCGAAGGCGCAAGACAGCCCGTTGAATACATTTCAAACGGTGACTATGACGTTATCAATTGGGATGAGTTCAACGGTGTTTCTTATTGGCGTTTGCGCGATGAGATTACAAGTGAAAGAACCGAAGAACGCAAATACAAGGCTGGTTCAAGAAACAACATAGAAACAACCGTTCCGCTAAAGTTAGTATTTGCCGTTCCGCGAACTAAACTAACAGAGGATGACGCCTATTCATTTGACCGTATTCGTCAAACGATGGTCAAACAGTTTGCAATTGATGATGATGTTATCAAAACCACGTTGCAAGCTGAAAGCGTTCGTATCAATGTTGTAACGGCTAATTCAGACGCTAAAGATGTTTGGGAGGATGAAACGGGCGGTACGGGTACTTTTGAGCCTAAATATGAAACGGTTTTCGGGTCTATTGATGTTGACGTTGTAATAATTTCAAAGCATAGTTGTTTACCTACTGAATGTGACGATGTTGAAAGCGATATTTTAAGGTCGTTTGATTGGTGTGGGAATACGGCTGTTACCGTTGGTCGTTTGACAGAAGCGCAACAAACTTGTATATCTGATTTCCTTTGTTCCTGTGCTGACGCTACGGTACAACTTAACGGTTCAACCATAGGAACTATTCCAAGTGGTTCAAGTGATAGCTTTCCTGTATTACAGGACGGTTCACCCGTTGGAAGTTGGAACGGTTCTGCATGGATTGTTCCGCCTGAATTAGAAGATGAACTTAGACAGGATTACCAACCCGAAGGTTCGCCATACACGTTTTACTCATACATAGGCGTAGCACCTAATGGCAGCGCAGAAGGTGACAGCGTGTGGTTCATCACAAGAATACTTCACAATGCCAACGGAACAACGGCAACAGCAACAGCCGCAGATGTTGCTTGGACAGACAGATTAACAGCAACTTATACATAAGCAAGATGGAAAAGCACAGAATAGTGATAAGCCCGAATAAGAATGGCTACTCGCTGATAACACAAACATGGATAGAAGATTCCGAGGGAAATCAGTCAGAATTGAAATCCAAGGTTACTGAGGTAATACCAACCGATACTGACATTCTATCTCTCGTTGAATCAATTCAAAATCAACTGAAAAATGGCAAATAGATACGCAGTACAGGATGGAGACTGGTCTGAAGCTGCCACATGGGATGGTGGTACGCTTCCAGCAGTTGGAGACACCGTCAGACCTAATAACTACACAGTTACTATTGATATTGACGTAACCGTTGACGCCATACGAAGCGATGCCAGTGCTCCGGCATCTGCCACTGGAAATTTCGTGGTCAATGATGGCGTTACGGTCAATGTCACCACAGAAATTGTATCTGGAAACAATGTTGCTGATAGTCTATTCATTCCTGCATCTGGAGGTGAAATAAACATCATTTGTCCGCTTATTTGCGGAGAGTGCTTTCAAACGCCAACTGGTACAACAACCAATGTAACAGGTAACGGTGATACGGTTGGCAGCAACAACAGCGGTAGCATTTTCAAGATGTCAGGAGGTACAATGAATTGGAATGGAAATTTAAACACCACTACGGGTGGGTGGATTTCAGATCTAATTTTAGGTGGAACACTTAATATCACAGGTAATTGTTCTGGAAGTGGTAAGGGTTTTTGGGTTCGAGGAGCAGCTTCTGTTAATATAACGGGCAACTGCTCGGTAGAAGAGTTAT
>Ga0180432_10009217_pt1 | contig 12091 bp, 8 predicted proteins | sample SS_ome_10_FD_132414 | JGI IMG/M metagenome (GOLD analysis project Ga0180432, IMG submission 132414) | Hypersaline lake sediment archaeal communities from the Salton Sea, California, USA - SS_1_MS_2 metaG | ecosystem: Environmental > Aquatic > Non-marine Saline and Alkaline > Hypersaline >...
AGGGCGATGCGAACACACCCAAAGCTAACAGAGACCCAATTCTGGTTCTGGGAGTGTTGTTTGACAAACTCGACTGCAACATTAATTATCCGCAGAACCCACGCTCGATGTCCAGACATCTGTAACGACCACGACAGGAACAGATATGCCTTGCCTGCGATCTGTTCGGCTGCACCGGCTACAGCCGCCCTTTCCGGCTGATGCTGGATGGTGATGGTGATGCAGGGCAGACCAAGGAGGTGAAACTCAAGAATGCTGCGAGGCCTAACCATCGCGGCTGGCGCATACCCACCAACGTGGCCGGTCCTGTCATGCTCAGCTTCTTGCCCATGCGCTCTGATGGGCTTGGCCCCTTCGAAACAGCCTCTCTCTACTATCTGCTCCGCTTCATCGGCGATTACGGGACTCTTGGGGCGAAGGCGAGCCACGGCCAGGGCGTGGTGAAGGTGAGCTTGGACGGCTTCTCTGACGTGATGGACCTGAATGAGTGGATGCGGGAAGCCCGGTCGAAATCGGGTGAGAAACCGGACAGCCCCGAGGGCGCACCTGACATGCGCGATTTCGTTGGCGCCACCCTGGTGCTGGATAGCACTGCCACATCCAAGGCCGGCTGGTGGAAAGCCATCCCGCTCACCGGGCTGGAGAGCTTCAACTTGGGTGACGACCCTTCCTGGATTCCCTCGGCACCTGCTGTTCGGGCGAAACTCCGTGAATGGCTCCGTAATCCTGGTACTGTCCCGCGTTTCAGTGGCGATCTTGCACTGGAGCGTCATCGCATCATGGGAAGAGGGGGGCAGGGACCAAAAGGCTCAGACGTCTTTGTGACGCATCTCTATAGGGCCGAAAGCCAGTGGGCCATGAGGATTTATGGATTCGTGCCCCGGAATGGCAATGAGGTTGACCAGGCTTTGCGCGGTTTGCTGAAAGACAGCAATCGTTTGGCGGCGATGGTGAAAACGGCACTCGGGGGAATACCTGTTGGAGTGGCACCGTATCCAGACGGCATTACCTCGCTTTTGGGCACGAGGTCGGAAGGGTGACGATTATGGGTAACGTGGACTACTTCGATCGGCATTTGCTGCAAGCAAAAGGTGACATCGCCGAACAGAAGCGGATATTGGGGAATACCCTTATGGCTGAGGCAGAGGCTGCTGCTGCACAGTGGGGCCCTGAGCTTGCACGCTTCTTTCCAACTGACGCAGAATTGAACGCCTTGCCAGAATGGTCTTGGCTGCTCAGACTCACATTCAAACTGGTCCAGCCCTTCATCAGCAAGGCTGAGGTCGAGCTTCACCCGTATGAGCAACGCCAAGAACGAGGAAGAACGAATTGGTTTGAGGTTCAGAACCCGATCGTCCGCGACCACCTAGCTGGTCTCCCCATGGTCAGGCCCACCACATGGAAAGGCCACCTGCGCTTTGCTGCCCGGAGGGCTGGCATTTCAGACCCCGTGATGCTTCGGCTGTTTGGTGAGAGCGCGGGAGACGAAGGCGGAAGAGCGGGCCGACTCCATTTCTTCCCGACTTTCTTCACCGTGAATGTAGAGAAGGAGGTGGTTACACCCCTGAAGCGTGACACAGGGACCCCAGTGCGCGGTCCCATTGACATCGAGATCGTCCCCAAGGGCTCCGAGGGCACGTTCTGCCTCTTGTACGTCCCGTATCCGAGAGGAAAGGAGGGGTGGTCTCGGCAGCAAACCAGCGAGGAACTGAAGGCGGTTGCTGGAGCATTGAGAACGATGTTTCTGGAGTATGGCTTCTCCGCCAAGAAGACGGCGGGATGGGGCGTGGTTGAAGACAACGTTCAGCAAGGCTACCTCTGGGCAAGAGGACAGATGTGGCCCCCACCAGATCACCAACTGGGTGGTGGCACCGCATTCCGGGAACCTGTCACTGATTGGCTTCGTCTTATGAGCCCGGATGGCAATCCCCTATCCCAGCTACACAAGCCCGATGGCAAACTCCTGAGCAACAGCGAGTTTCAGTCCCTTGCCGACAAGCCGGCGAGCCTCAACATCTACAAACAGTTCCGCATGTGGTACGACGCCCACGGCGAGGAATGGCGTCGCAGACGGACAAGCATTACTCAGTCTCTGCAACCTATTCGGTCCTATCCGTTTGACTCGATAACTGAAATGGAGAAGCAGTTGAAATGGCCTGCCGAAAGGCTGCTTGGAGATGGTGCCAATGTCTGAGTTTCTTCAGAAGATCGCGGATCATCGCGAGGCCATTCTCCTTGGGGAGATCGGGGCCTTGCTCCACATGTTTGGCAAATACTCCTCCGAGTTCCTCCAAGCCAACTCCCTGGAAGGTGGAGCAGAAGACTCTCACCAGAACCTGAAGCACCTGACTGAGCTTGAGCCTTGCCTCAGGGACAAAGGGCTCCAGGGAAAGCTCAGATTCACACTGAGCGGACGAGAGGAAGGACTGAATGAGGACTTCACTGACTTCATTACAAAGTATAGCAAACGCCAGGCAGATTCTGCACTTCTGAAGCTCTTCAACACCTGCCATCGGATGACCTCGGCGGATGAGAAAGGCGTGGTTCGGAGGAAGCAATCGAAGGTGGACATGTGGATAACCACCCCCTTTGGGTACCGGGTACAGAAGATTGACCTGGACGAGATCGATTCTGCCCGGGCGAAGATGGATTGTGACCTCGCTAAGCTCTTTGCCTCATTTCTCCAGGGAACGCTGGACATTGATGGGCTACACGACCAAGTAGTGACTATTCTGCAAAAGGGCATGTCTAAAACATTGGGCGAGACCCGTCAGCCTGCCAATGATGTAACTCTGTGGGCACAGTCCCATGGAGTGGCGTCACTGTACAAGCCGGTGCTGGCAGCGCTGGCCATTGGCCTTGACCCCTGTCCCCGGAAGCCAGACGACGAGCTTGATTACAGCAACCTCCGTTGGCGGTTGTTCGGCGTGGGCTGGAATGGCCTTGGTTTTGTCCAGCGTGGACGAAGACCGGGGGATATCCTGAAGCGCCGGGACATAGTGAACGTGATACTCAAAGAGGTAGAGCAGTTGTTGGAGGTGGCCTATCCCATAGGAAACCTGTTCTATGCCGACCTCAATGGGGCCTTCATCACCTTCCCTGGAATAGATGACGACAAAGCACTGGAACTGGTCAGGCAGATTACACGACAGTTAGCGCAGACGGTGCGGCAGGAATCGGACAACGAGCTCTGGCCCTTCTTCACCTTGAGCCGGCCAAGGCGCACCCTGACAACCATCACCAGAGAGATTGATGTGAGGGACCGGCTTGCCTCCATACCCAGGATAGCCACGTTCCTACGGATGGAGAAGGATACAGGGCCACCTGAGGAGCATTTCTTGGAGCACAGTCCGTACCTGGAAGCTCCCCGGTCTGGCGAGGACATTTGTCCTGTCTGCCAGTTCAGAAACAAGCGTGAGTTCAGAATCGTGAACAATGTCGGAAGGGGAGATGAGGTATGTAGTGTGTGTCGGGACCGACGCTCCAATCGCCAGAAGGATTGGCATGATAAGCGCCATGGCCAGACCATCTGGGTCAACGAGGTCGCGGACGAGAACGGCCGTATCGCTCTTTTGACCCTGCGGTTTGACCTGTCCCGCTGGCTGAGCGGTGAGTGGCAGACAACAACGTGGTCACAGACCCTTGAAGAGTGGGCAAGAGGCGAAAGACTCGTCTCCGCTGAGGGTCAAGTTGTCAAGGGTCTAAAGGAACTCACGTCACAGGGCAGAATTCAGCTTTCAAGCGACAACCTCTATGCAAGTGCCCTTAGTCTGGCTGAGTGGGTGCTCAACAACCCAACCAGAACGGAGCGAAAAGCGGTACTGGAAGCATTCCTGGAGAAAGGTGGCGGCGAGTATGAGTTGGCCCAGATAACTGGTCTTCTTGGGGACGTGCAAGGGCTATATGGTGCTTGCGACGCGCAGTCGCTACTCAAGTTCTATTTTACCCAGCATCCTTCCCCTCCGCGCCTGATGCGCATCTGGGAGGAGACCGAAGCCTTTCTTGATATATGGCTCAAGTGTTTAGAGGCCGACGTCTTCGCCGCTTGCCCACAACGTCTGTGCTTCAAGCCTGTGTCACAAGTTCCCGGTGTGCAACCACGTCGCACCTATCGCATCACAGTTCCGGGATTGAGACCCGGGACGATGACGGTTGTCACCCTCACTGAACAGGAGTTCCTGACCATAGATTCGCTGGACAAGTTCGAGTTCACGAGCGGAGAGGAACGGCTTCAAGGGCTTGCCGCGGTCCAGGCAGCCCTTACCCAGGCCCCGATCGAGTCCTGGCAGGATGACGACACGGGTCAGCCACTGCCTGACATCCGACAATCCGTAGCAGTAGAGCCCAGCAGTTTCGGAGCGGAGCCGTACCTGCCATTCATCACGGTGGCTCGCTCGCCTGTGTTCTGCCAGGTGCTCATGCCCGCCACCAACCGCGCTTCATTGGGCTTGAGAAAGCTGCTTAGCCTTATTGACGAGCGTTTCGGTAAGGTGCGAGGCAAGTTGCCCCTTCATGTCGGTCTCCTGGTGGCCGGCAGGAAGTTCCCGCTGTATGCACTCATTGAGGCAGGCCAGCAGGTTCTGTCTGATCCGGTCGTTCAGGCAGGATCGCTCCAGCATCCCTGGTGGGATACGACTGCCCATGCCGCTGATGCTTTCTATGGCTCCTACCCGACGGAGGAACCGGCAAGCCAGGGCGGCCACGTGTTGACGGGCCTTGTTCCGGTGAACGCAGCCCAGAGTTTCTGGCTGACGCCAGGCTACTTCGACTTCGACTTCCTTGGCTCAACCGCCGACGGTCATCGCCTGGTCTATGAAGACGACGAGAGAGGCCATCCGATCCGGCCCGCCGTGGCTTATGGCCATCTGCGCCCGCGCCCTTTGCCTCTACACCGTCTCTCTGACCTGTTTGATGTCTGGGATAGTCTTGTCAGCAGCGCCGGTCTTGGCAAGACGCAGCGTCATCAGCTTGCAGAGGGCCTAGCCACCAAGCTTGAGGAGTGGAAGGTTTTGGAGCAGCAGGAAGTGAGCCCGGTCCTCCATCAGTTCAGCAAGACGCTTCTGAGGCGTTCATTCGACAACAGGTGGACGGCACTCAGCAGCGATCAACGATGCTTGCTGGAGCATGCGGCCGGAGATGGGCTGCTGCTGGAGGCTCTCGAATTATTCCAGCACGTCTTGAAGGAGGGATAGTCATATGGAGGAGGCTGCCAAGTATCTTGTTGTATGTTTGGACCCGGTGCACATCGGCACCGGCGGCTATCGACTCGGCCGTGTGGACATGAGCATTGTCCGGGAGCCGGCGACCGGTATTCCCAAGATCCCCGGGACATCTCTGGCTGGCGCAATTCGCGCCTATGCCGAAATGGCCAGGCAGAACCCCAACATGCCTGAGATTGATGACGTCTTCGGCACAATCGAGGGTGACCAGGGAAAACAAGGCATGCTCCGTTTCTATGACGGGGACATCGTTCTGTTCCCTGTGAGCTCTCATCTGGGAACGGTATGGGTAAGCACGGGGGAACGCCTCAGGAAATGGTTCCAGGGCACTGACGGCACGGGTGAGTTGCTGTCACTCCCTGATGAAGCAACGGGCGATGACAAGGTCCTGGTTCTGAAGGGTATAGACCCCGCCAAGCCGGTACACCTGGGATGGCTACTGCTTGAGACCGCCGCTACTGCAGGATCAGGCACCACCATCCAGCTTCCGCCCTCTCTTTCCTTCGTCAAGCGGCTGGTAGCGGTCTCGGACAAGCTGTTCCACCATCTGGTGAACGACCATCTGGAGGTAAGGACATCGGTCCAGATCGACGATGACACTGGGGCCGCCCAGAGCGGCGCACTGTTTACGTACGAGGCCATCCCTCGGGGCACCATCGTAGGGTTCGAGTTGGCCATTGACCCTCGCCGTGGCGGTAAGACATCTCCGGAGCAAGTCCAGAGACTGCTGGCAAGTGCATTCGCCACACTCAAAGCCCTGGGTATCGGTGGGATGGGGACCCGCGGGTTTGGTCGCCTGGAAGTCTTGACTGGTGGCGCTGTCGAAGGCGCAACGGCCGGGCAGAGAGGGCAGCAATGACCAGCCCGACCAACCTGGACTTCATCTGCATGAAGACGGCTCAGGGGATGGCAGGTTGCCAGGGTAAGCCAAATGACAAGGAGAACGTGGCAACAAAGGCACTTGGGGTGCTTGTAGAGAACGGGCCCTACGGGCTACTGCTTTACCTGGAAACCGTCGATAGTAGCAAAGGGAAGATCGCTAAGGACTACCAGAGGAAACTACTGGGGCTTTGTGGCGAGGAGCTGGTTGCGGCCTACCTTGACATTCGCGACATACCATCGGGGGACAACTTTGAGCGCATCACCAGGTGGCTTCAAGACCTGGCCGGAGACCTGGATCGCTACCTCTTCGTCAAGCGCTTGTGGCAGCAGACGTTAACCTATACTCGCTACCACGCTAAGGCACTCGAGAATGCCGCGGCCGGTCAGACGCCGGTGGAGGAAGACAGCCAATGACTTGGCAGTGTCTTGTCTTGGGGCTTGAGCTGCTCAGCCCCCTGCACATAGGATTCCTGCCAAACCAGCCCGGCAGTGTTCTGGCGCGGACCCGATGCTACGTGCCTGGCAAGAGTCTGTGGGGATCGGTTGTGGCCAGCATTACGCCTAGACTTCACCAAAACGTCACTGCCAGCGACTACCAGGACATCGGCCGGCAGCTATGCAGAGACGTGTGTTTCTCTTACTTCTACCTTTCGGATCACGCGCAGGTCTTTTTCCCCGACTATGGGGAGAATGGCCTGAGTTGGGGAAACATGTCTGACCGAGAGTTCCGCTCCCGCTTCGTGGGGGCATATGTTTCAACCAGGCTTGGAGAGTCCGGTGGGGCACAGGACGGAACTCTTCACGAGATCGAGTTCATACGGCGTCAAGCCGGTTCTCCAGCAGAACCCGTCGAGAAAGTGGTTCTGGCAGGCATGGTCTGGATCCAGAAAGGCGCCAAAGTAGGGCAGCAGGTCATCAGCGTTCATGATGGGTCGGCATACGCAGGTGATGTTGACATCTTCGCTGGAATACACCTTGGCGGCGAGAGAAACTACGGCTTCGGGCGGGTGCGTCGGGTTGTCCTTCCAGAAGGGGTGCAGAAGGAGGTCTGCGACCACTGGCCGGACAGCCCCGAGGTAGAAGTGCCCGTGGACATCTCACGCCCATTGCCTGGTCACATTCCGTACCGGAAGGACATACCGTTCAAGGGACAGGTTGAGATCGTTGCGGGCAGAGAATACCCATCCGGTGGCGAAGCCGAGCCCTTTCGAAGGGCTGGTGCTCATATCTCGGCAAGCAGGGATGATGAAGGATACTGTTTCGGTCCAGGGACGCGCTTGGGCAGCACTGGCGGAGGGGCACGGCTCAATCCCTGGGGACGACTGGTGTGGACGCAGTAGTTGAGCGGCCTGTTTCACAGCCCTCAGAGGGACGATGGATGTGCCTGTTCGGCCAAAACTCGACGAGACGCCAAGTGTGTGAAGTTGCCATCATCCAAGGCCAACGATCATGTCCCTCGGTTGGCTCGTGTCCTGCAGGTTCACACGGCTACCCAGCGCTTGCGCAACAATAGGGATGGCTCGATTCCGCCCAGGTTCATTCTCCGAGGTGGGCCTGTTCTCGTGACTCGTGTACCATCCTGCAAATTCAGCCGAATGACATGCTCTATTCCTGCCTGGTCAACTTCAAGGCGGAGCACGATGCCGTCATAGCCCCCACCCGCGGCTATCACGCCTACGCCCTGTTCCTGGATGCCCTCCGCCAGGCAAATCCGGAGGCGGCCCAGCACCTCCACGACATGTCCGGTCCGAAGCCCTTCACCCTCTCCCCCCTCCAGGGCAGGTTCCGTCGCCAGCCCAATGGCCTGGCCCTCACGGCAGGCGAGACCTACTGGATAAGGTTCACCGTTCTCCAGGCAGACCTCTTCGCCCGACTGCTGGACTCCCTGCTCCAGGCCGCCGACCGCACCCTTTGCCTCGACCAGGCACCCCTCTCTATCAGCGAGATACTCACCACCCCCGTCGCCTCACCCTGGTGCCGCTGCCAGGACTATGAGTCGCTCGTATCTGGGGCCTCCGCTGACCGGATGATACACCTGAGATTCATGTCGCCCACGGTGTTCCGCTCTCAGGGCAAGAGGAACGTCCTGTTCCCCGAGCCCCGCTTGCTGTTCAACAGCTACCTCTCCCGGTGGCACGACTTCTCACCTGTGCCGCTGGACGATGGGTTGGCGGCCCTGGTCGAGCGCGCCGGCAGGGTGGCCAGGTACAAACTGGAGACCAGGATGCTGCACTTCGGAACGTACCAGGAGACAGGATTCGAGGGGACGTGCAGCATAGAGATCGCCCCGGAGGTGCCCGAGGAGATGGTCAGGGGGCTGAACGTCCTGGCGGACTTCGCCTTCTACTGCGGCACCGGTGCCAAGACCACTATGGGCATGGGGCAGACCAGAAGAATAGAGAATTGAGATAGAGATAGAGATAGAGATAGAGATAGAGACCCAGCCACCTGCGGCGCGGAGAGCGACGGGCAGAGACTTGAGACAGGGATAGAGATAGAGATAGGGATAGAGATAGAGATAGAGATAGAGACCCAGCCCCCCGCCCCAAGTGGGCACGGACAGGGGCAGAGAGCCGCCCCATCACCCGGGCGCACGAATGCCCTAGCCGCCCATAGTGCGAGATGAGGTTGATCAATGTCTGTATAACATCTCTATCAGTAGGAGTGTACTCGTGGGACGTGACCTCTGGGGCAAAGTCTGCTCCCCGTCAAACCTCAACCTGGCCTGGAACAGGGTCAGGGAGAACCGCGGCGCCCCCGGTGTTGACCAGGTTACCATCGACCAGTTTGAACGCAACCTGGACGGCAACCTCAGCTCGCTTCATACCGAGCTCGAGGCCGGGGCCTACAGCCCCCTGCCGGTGCTCCGCTTCTATGCCAGCAAGGAGGAGGGCTCACAGCGGCCCATCGGCATCCCGGCAGTCAGAGACAGGGTGGTCCAGCAGTCCGTACTGGCTGCCATATCTCCCGTCTTCGAGAAGGAATTCCTCGACTGCAGCTTCGCCTACCGGCCCGGAAGGTCTGCCCTGGCAGCAGTGGCCCGGGTCGAGACCTTCGTTACCGACGGCTGCCCCTGGGTATTCGATGCAGATATAGAGAGCTTCTTCCACTCCATAGACCATGGCCTGCTGATGCAATTCCTCTCCCAAAGCCTTTCAGATGACCGCATACTGGACCTCGTGGGCAGGTTCCTCACCGCAGGCGTGTTCGAGGACATGACTCTCCAGGAGGAGTACCTGGGAATAGTGCAGGGCAGCGTCATTTCCCCCTTGCTGGCAAATGTCTACCTCCACCCCCTCGACCAGGAGCTCACAGACGCAGGGTACCACCTCATCCGCTATGCTGACGATTTCGTTGTCCTGGAGTCCACCCAGGAAAGAGCAGCCAAGTCGCTGGCGGACGCCAGCCACACCCTCAAAGAGCTGAAGCTCAGGCTGAACGAGAAGAAGAGCAGGCTCCTTCACTCCAGCGAGGGATTCGTCTTCCTCGGCTATCATATCGATGCCAAGGGCAAAGGAGCCAGCCGCAAGGCAGTCCAGGCCATCACCCACAAGATGACTGAGATAAGCAGGAGCAACGGCAGGAAGAACACAGAGGCCAAGCTGGAAGAGCTGACACAGTGCCTCCGGGGCTGGATGTCCTATTTTGACACCTGCCGCGGCATAGAGCCGCAAGATGGCTTCCTCCTGGTCACTTTGCTGGAGGCGAGCCTGGAGTCAGCCGATGAGAAGAGCGCCAGGAGACTGCTCGAGAAACGCAAGTCCCTGGTTATAGATGACCCCGACATTCATTATCGCCTGGGGCGGGCTGCCCAGGCCATGGGCATGCTGGACGAGGCCCTCGACGAGTTCGCTGAGACGCTGGCATTGCAGGAGCACCATATTCGCGCCGGCGACGCTCTCAGGCAGATCGACCTGGTCGACGAAGATGTGTACCGCTCAATCGAGAGGCTCAGAAGGCTCATACACGTCAGCCCGGGTCTGCCACAGCCGTACCGCGACCTGGCCCAGTGCTATGCCGAGGTCGGCGAATACGGCCTGGCCAAGGAAGCGTACCTGAAAGCCTCGCAGATGGAGGGCGAGCTTGATCACGACGCAACACCTGTTCCGCAGGTTATTCCCCTCGCAGTCGAGCCGTCGCCGCTTTCCTTTCCCGACGAAGACGTCTCGCTCTTTCTGTCGCTCTTTCGCGGCAGAGACGGCTGCTTCGCCCGTCAGTGGGTTGACGCCAAGGGGAGGAGGGGTTTCTACCCTGAAGCCAGGTCCCTGGCACCTGAAGATATCAAGGCTCACCTGGCAGGAGAGCAGACCCTGGGATTCTATCTCGTGACTGAGTCCGACGAAGTCCATGTGTGCGTCATCGACATCGACATCAGCCAGCGCGTGCTCCTGGAGTACGCAGCAGATGAAGAGAGACTTGCCGAGCTGCAGCACCAGACAACCCGGTATGCCGCCAGGCTCGCCGCGGTGTGTGATGACCTGGGAATACAGACGGTCGTCGAGGACAGCGGCTACAAGGGACGACACCTGTGGTTCTTCCTGGCCGCACCGGTTGCTGCCAGGCTGGTTAGAAGGTTTCTACGCTTCATCTGCGACAGGAGCGGGGACCCTCCCCCGGGAATCCACACGGAGATATTTCCTACCTCCGACAAGGTGAAGGCAAAGGGACTCGGCTGCCTGATCAAGCTGCCCCTGGGCATTCACAAGAGGACGGGCCGGCGCTGCCTGTTTCTCGACCGCACGGGCAATCCTCTGCCGGACCAGGCCTCTGTGCTGACTCAGGTTGCTCGCCTCCCGGAACGCAGGATCGAGGAAGTCCTCCTCGCCTTTGCCACTGCGACCGCCCCCTCCAGGGTCCCCAAAGGACAGACGTCTTCACTGGTAGCCAGCCTCCTTTCCGGCTGCCAGGTGGTCAGCTACCTGGTCCGCAAAGCCGAGCGGGCGCACTATCTGGACAACGCGGAGCGCGTTACCCTGCTGTACACCCTGGGTCACCTGGGACAGGAGGGCAGGGACTTCCTCCATAAGGTCATCGGCAACTGCATAAACTACGACTACGAGATGACCGAGAAGCAGATCAGGAAGATGAAGCCCTACCCCATAAGCTGTGCCAGGATACGGGAGAAACACGAGGACTTCGTTCTTGACCTGGACTGCAACTGCAAGTTCAAGCTCCCCAAGAACGGCTATCCATCTCCCATACTCCATGCCTTCGGTCAGACCAAGACGTGGCCGGTCAGCCTGGCGGCCGCAGCAGAGAAGGCGGACTTGCCTGAATCGGAGGCCGGGCCCCGCACTGGGGACCTGAACCAGTGGCTCAGGCAGTATATCGAGCTGAGACGGCAGCTCAGGGGGGTGGAAAACAGCCTGGGAAGGGTCGAGGAGAAGATGAGCCAGTACTTCGATGGCCTGGGGACCGACGGAGTGCAGACGCAGTACGGCTTGCTGGAGCGGCGCAAATCGGGGGACCGCCTTGAGTGGATAATCAGGATGTGACGGTCCGTACCTCGTCCAGGACTTCGCCTGGAAGAGGTGTGGACCGCCGGGGTGGGGGTGGGCATGTCTCATATGTGCCTGTCAAGGTTTCGACGAGTTCTCCTGCGGCGAATCGGTGATCGCCTCCGGAGGAGCGACCTGACCGGGCAGGAAGTTGCCCTCCGGGGCCGGCAACCGAAGATACTAACTGCAATGAGACGATTACTGGGTTGCACGGTTGCGTGCCTCGTCACGGTCAACGTTTAACGGTTGGGGTCGGGGGAATGGGAGCAACGCAACCGAGTGACGAAAGACGAGACCAGTAGCGCAACCGAATGACGAGTACCGGAGCCTGTTCACCAATGCAGTGAGACGATCTTATTATGAGACCATTAGAGCCTCTTGCAAAAAGCGGTGTAGGGCTGGATTTTTGGCCATAGCTGGATATGACGACCTCTGTTGAATGGGATAGAATAGGGGCAAAAGGCAGAGGGAGGTAGATGATGGCATTAGTAA
>Ga0180432_10009218_pt1 | contig 12090 bp, 13 predicted proteins | sample SS_ome_10_FD_132414 | JGI IMG/M metagenome (GOLD analysis project Ga0180432, IMG submission 132414) | Hypersaline lake sediment archaeal communities from the Salton Sea, California, USA - SS_1_MS_2 metaG | ecosystem: Environmental > Aquatic > Non-marine Saline and Alkaline > Hypersaline >...
GGGAGTTTTATATCTGGTTGAATTCAGAATGAGCATACCATACGAACTCATCGGCGAAGCCGCAATCTACATAACCCTAACATCCATCATCCTATTATCCACTGCAATAATGCTAGGCCTATACTCCAACAAGAGACTGATATTCCCCACCTTCGTTTTGTTCGTGCTTGATCTAATGTATTCACCAGCGAAATGGCTGTGCCGTGTTTTCTCCATCCGAAGCACGCTCATCGACGAAATCATGGTCGAGATAAGAAACGGCGTCTACCTAGAGGATTACAAAAAAATCAAAGACAACAAGATACTAGTAGGGCCTCAATGCATGAGGCATCCTGAATGCAAAGCCCGATGCGAGCCGCGAATCGGATACATCTGCCAAAGCTGCGGTAAATGCGATTTCACGCGCCTGAAAAAAGAATGTGAGAAAAAAAAATACGAGATGTTCATCGTACCAGGCGACAGTTTCGTAAGAAAAATCGTGAACCTACGCAAACCAAACGCAGCCCTAGGAATCGCATGCTTCGAGGAACTCAATGAATCAATGCATGACCTCTCACCAACCCTGCCCGTGCAAGGTGTTGCGCTACTAAGAGACGGATGCTTTAATACAGCAGTGAACGTCGAAGAAGTTATTAATAGGATGATCTAAGATGATGCATGAAATATACGGCTGGATAGGGAAAACTATTGTATACGGCACCTGGATAGCAGCAATTCTAGTAATGGTGTCGCTTTTTTTCGGGTATATAGCGCTACGCAGAAAAATCGTGCTAAACTCCCTCTTCGCAGGAGTCCTAGACTTCTTCTATATGCCGCTTAAAACAATATACGCGCGTTTCGGAAACATAAGAGAACTAGACAAAATAATGGTCAAACTAAAAAATGAAGCGAACAAAAAAAGATACGAGAAAACAAAAAAACGAATCCTTCTCGCACCACACTGCATGCGATCACTCGCCTGCCCAGCATCAAGTACGCGGGAGGGGATACAATGCATCTCATGCGGGAAATGCCCGTTCACTGAAATAAAAAAAACAGCAGAAGAATTAGGCATTAAACTGCATATCCTAACAGGCTCATCCGCCGTCAGATACATAATAAAAAACGGAGACTTCGACGGCGTGCTCCTGCTAGCCTGCAACTATGAGCTCAACAAGGTAATGCGCTACCTATCGCCTCACAAGACCACCTCATACGGTGTGCCCCTGGTAAAAGACGGCTGCTTTAACACAGAAGCGGATCTAAACCTGCTATATGAGGCGATGAAGATGGGATCCACAGTCATTTCACAAGAAAAAACACAATAAATACAAACCATAAATTCCGTGATATACCCGCAGCCCATTAACTTAATCTCACACACCCCAGCTAATCAATTCTCAGAAAAAAACTGTTCATAATACAGGGATTTAAATAAAGCATTCTCTGATTCCAATACAGAATTCGCCTCCTCCAATAAAGCATTCACCTCCTCTAGGGAATCAATTTTTGAGGATAGATTATTTAATTGTGTTTGTAGTGATGTTTTTTGTGAAATCAGCTCATCGATTTCGGATTCAAATATAGAATTCTCCTCTTCCAATAAAGCATTCCCCTCCTCTAGTGAATCAATTTTTGAGGATAGATTATTTAATTGTGTTTGTAGTGATGTTTTTTGTGAAATCAGCTCATCTATTTGGGATTCAAATAAAGAATTCTCCTCCTCTAGGGAATCAATTTTGGAGGTCAAATCTGTATAAAAAAATACCGAGAATACAATCAAAATAACTAGGAGTATAGCCCCAAAAATAATCGAAGGCAATTCATATTTCCCCATATACTCTTATATGAAAAGATTGTATTTAAGCTTTACTTAAACGCTAACCGGATAATGCTATTATTGAAAGTAATGCGCTTAATCAGCTTATTTACGCGAACATCTCACCCAACATCGCATTCAATCTCTCTGTCAAGGAACTACTTTCTCCCAAGAACCCTGTCCATGAACGATTTCTTGATTCCCAAGGCCTTCTCTATCTTATCCCTTAAGGAAGACTCCCTTGGAGCGCCAACAGACCGATCCAACTCCACACCCTCATCATCCAGAAACAAAACAGTGGGAAGAGACCTCACACCATGCTGTGAAGAAAGAAGCTTACCCCTCTTACTCTTCACCCTGATCTTCTCGAAAGAAACACCATAGCTCGCATAATCCGGTGCAACCGCCTTAACACCCGCCACCGCCTTCGGACAATGAGGGCACCTGTGAGAAACAAAAACCAGAATCCTCATGCTCTCCCGCCCTCAGAAAGCTGTCTCTTCACATAAGAAACAAGGCCACCAGACTCCACAAGACTCAAAACAAAAGAAGGCATAGACGGGAAAACACACTCAGACCCGCTTGACTTATTCAAAACCCTACCATCCCTGAAATCCACCACAACCACATCCCCATCAGACGCCTTAACAGCACACTCAACAACAGGCAAGCCGATGTTAATCGAATTACGGTAAAAGATCCTCGCAAAGGATTCAGCTATAACACAAGACACACCAGCACCAATCAAGGCCCTCGGTGCATGCTCCCTGCTGCTACCACAACCGAAGTTCTCACCAGCAACAATAACATCCCCCACCCCCACATCAGATGCGAAAGAAGGGCGAACCCTCTCAAAGACATGCTCAGCCAGAACCCTCATATCGCCGGTAACCAGATACTCCGCTGGAATAATCTGGTCCGTATCCACGTTATCACCGAAAACCCAAACCCTGCCCTCAACCCTGTCAACCATTTCATCACACCATAGACTCAAGCATAAACCAAATCCAGGGCTCAGAACCCCCATCAACATCCACCAGGGAATAAGCCACCGCGCAAAAACACAAGTCAACCCACGGAGTCCTCGAAATAGACCCGCAAGAGCCTAGATCAGAGTTGGATAAAGCATTACACAACTTAATGTAATCCCTGTCATCTAATCCAGCGCAAATCGAGTCATCACCCAGCCAATAAGACAACAAAATAAAACACCTATCCCTCGAACCCCTGCCGGATACCAGATCACACACCGACGGGTCAGCTTTCTCCAAGCCAACAGAAGCCAGGCAAAAAGCCTCCACATCAAGATCCCTGCACTCAAGACACTTTGATGTGTTCAAATCAAGAACCGACTCACAAAAACGCACCCTGTCCCTGTTTACGACACCATCGCACAGGCTCACATCACCAGACTCCAGAGCATTCCACACCAGACACCAATCTGCCACATCATCTGATGCGATATCAGCGCAAAGACCAGGATCCCCCGACTTAAGCGAATACCTTAAAACACACTCCCCCCTAAGCAGGGCAGTGGACAGGTTATCACAGTAGGAGATATCTGAATTCAAGGCCACACAATACTCCCTGAAATCCACGTTACCTACGAAAGAACACGCCTTTATGGGAGCAACCGATGCAACAGGAAGATAACACCACGTCTCCCGCGTCCGGCTTGCTATATCCGAGCAAGCCATAAGAGATTCATTAAACGCATCCAGGGAAGCACCAGCTACCAAGGTAGAGGTAGATGATAAGGTGGTCGAGGAGGACGTTGACGTGCTCACAGAAGAGGTTGTTGAAGTAGATGATACCGTTGAAGTAGATGAAGTCGTAGTCTGCTCTTGTTCCTGCACGCAACCAGTCAACAATACAAAAAATAACACAAACACGGTTTTTTTCATTTCAAATCACCTGGATCAGTTAATTATCCCGTTAAAGCTGAGGCAGCTTTACCAAGCTAAGAGCGCTTATATACCTCATTTACTTAATTATCAATAGGAATGAATAAATAATATCAACCTAGGAATGTTAGGGGACATAAAATCAGCGATTAAGGGGGGCAGGATAAACATAACCGATCACGCGGATGAGGAACTTGCGAAAGACAATATATGCAGTGATGATTTATACCACTCAACCCTCTACGGGAAAATCATCGAGGAATACAGGGACGATAAACCATTTCCAAGTTGCCTGATACACGGCAGAGATAAGAAGGGCAGGCATATCCACAGTGTATGGGCTTATTCGAGTGAATATAATATAGCAGTTGTTATAACGGCCTATATCCCTGACCAGGATAAATGGGTTAACTATGAGAAAAGAAAATGACTGAACTGATTCCGGTATGTCCGTTATGCGGCGGAAGAGTTGTGAAACAGGAAACCGAAAAGATAATCAGGGTAGGGCAGGATGTTGTTATCCTGAAAGTCCAGGCAGGGGTCTGTCAGCAATGTGGAGAAAAAATCTACACAAAAGAAACACATGATAGAATCCAGGAGATCAGAAAAGAACTGAAGGAAAGGATCCGTGAGCTGAAGCCAGTTGGACGCACATACATCTACGGTACATGATACCTTGATATACTACTAGAGATCGTTTGGATCAGTTATATATCCCGTTAAAGCTGAGGCAGCGACAACAGCCGGGGAGGCTAGATAAGTCTCTGATCTGGGGTGGCCCATTCTCCCGATGAAATTCCTGTTGGTTGAGGAAACACACACCTCACCCTCAGCCAGAACACCCATGTACCCGCCAAGGCAGGCGCCGCACGTTGGGCCGGAAACAAAAGCATCCGCATCCAGGAAAACCTGAACCAAACCCTCGCTAACAGCCTGCTCAAAAACCCTCTTAGTCGCTGGGACAACAATCAAACGCACACTGTCTTTGATCTTTCTACCCTTAAGTATCCTCGCAGCAACCCGCAAATCCTCAATCCGGCCGTTCGTGCACGAGCCCAAATACGCCTGATCAATCTCTATACCAGATAGCTCGGAAGCCGCAGCGGTGTTTGAGGGAAGAAACGGCTTAGCCACCGTCGGGACGAAATCAGAGGCATCATACTCAAATACCTCACTATAGACTGCATCACCATCAGCAAATACCTCACTATATGAACCGCGCACCCTATCTTTTAGATAATCAAAGACCCTATCATCCGGGGGGATGATACCAGCCTTACCGCCTGCCTCAATCGCCATGTTAGATATGCTAATCCTGTCAGCTAAAGAGAGTGAATCAATCGTTGAACCATAAAACTCCATCGACTTATACAACGCCCCGGAGACGCCGATATCGCCGATAATGTTCAAGATAATATCTTTTCCCATGACCCACTCACCCAGCTCACCGTCCACAACAAACTTCAAGCTCTCAGGAACCTTAAACCACAGCCGACCGGTCGCCATAACAGCAGCAGCCTCCGTGCTGCCCACACCGGTAGCGAAAGCACCCAAGGCGCCGTAGCTGCAGGTGTGGCTGTCAGCTCCAACAATCAACCTGCCGGGTGCCACGAAACCCTCCTCAATCATCAACTGATGGCATACCCCGCCCCGACCGACCTCGAAATAGTTTTTTATATCATACCTTGCGGCGAACTCCCTCATAGACTTAGCCTGCTCGGCTGAGGGAACATCCTTGTTGGGCACGTAATGATCCGGAATCAACACAATCCTCTCTCGCAGAGGCTCGGTATCAAACTCCTTATAGACCTCGAAGGCAGGCATACCCGTAACATCGTTCACCATAACATAATCAACGTCAGCCTCGATAATCTCCCCAGGTGAAACCACATCTCTACCGGCCTTAGCCGCCAGAATCTTTTCCGCAATAGATGGCATTTTCTGGATTAAAATATTGGATGACAGGGAAATAAAACACGTGATTTAAACCAGGGAACCTAAATAATATCATGTTCCGCGAACACAACGTGGAGGAATTCAATTTCACACAAGCTGAGGAAGAAAAGTTCTCTGATCTGGAGAACAAGTTCATCGAGAAATACTTCAATGTTCTGCCAACCACAACACCATCTGAGAGAAGGGATATGGTTATACGATTCATAATATCCGAAGACATACACATGGGAGAAGAAGAGGTGCTTAGAGCAGCTGACTACATATCAAGTTACGGGATACTTAAGCCACTTTTTGAAGACGACGAAATAGAAGAGATACTAATCCTAGACACCAACAAACCAGTCTATGTAGTCCACAGAGAAAAAGGCAAATGCTCCACAAACATACAATACAAATACAAGGAGCAGATATTCAAGCTCATAGAGAAAATAAAAATCTTCTCCGGTGAGCTGACAGAGAAACCCATCTTGGACACAACCCTGCCCGAGGGAGTCCGGGTGAACATCACACTACCTCCCGTATCATTTAGAAGGCCTGTTATAACCATAAGGAAATTCCTCGAGAACCAGCCCACCATCGTGGATTTAATAAACAACGGCACCGTCACCGCAGAAGCGGCAGCATTCCTTTGGACCTGCATAGACGGATTCAACATAGCACCACAGAACCTGATAATCTGCGGGGGCATTGGATGCGGGAAAACAACCCTACTGAACGCTCTACTGATGTTCTCAAGGGAAACAGAGCGGATTATATCAATAGAAGACACATTCGAGCTCAACCTCGACTACATAATAGACTGGGTTCGTATGAAATCAACAGACAATATACCCATGACGGAACTGGTAAAAAACAGCCTACGGCAAAGGGGTGATCGGATAATTGTGGGAGAAGTCAGAGGCGAGGAAGCATTCGTATTAGCTGCCGCGATGAACGTGGGACACAACTGCATGGGCACCATACACGGTAACACCGCAAGAGACACCATCCTGCGGATGAGATCCCCTCCGATGAACGTTCCCATAAACATGGTAAGCGTCATACACCTCATAATCACACTAAAAAGATTCACGGAGAAATCAAAATCAGTCAGGCAGGTTGTTGAGATAAAGGAAGTCGGCAACATTGTGGGAGAAGTAGTCCAGCTTGGTGAGGTCTACGTCTACGACAGCGAAGAAAAAAAGATAGTGTTCGAGAACTTCCCGGCTACCATAATAAACTCAATGGCTTACAAGTCAGGTATATCCCAGAAGAAAATCCTCAAAGAGATAAAAATAAGAGAATCCGTATTAGACTTCATGACACGAAACAAGATAAACGAGCAATCCGATTTCATCCAGTTCATAAGGAAATACTATGAGGACAAGGAATACGTTTTGGAAAAAATCAAATCCAAAAAGAAAGCCAGGAAAGATAATGATTCCCTGCTCAAGATACACTCCTCCCGTCACTTCTAGAAAGAAAGAATCTTCTTCCTCTGACCCATCCGGTAGTTGCAGATGATATTATGATAACCGGATAATTCCTCATCAAGCTCCCAATCCCCCGTGTCCACCAAAAGATTCTCTGTTCCAGCAAGCTTGGATGGTGTAGCCAGTATTATGATGTTTCTGACTCCAACCTTTCTTAATACCCTGGAGGAAATCTGCTGGTTACCTCTGCCGAATACGAAACCCTGTGCGCCGATAGGTGATACGATAATCCTGGACTTAGGATATTTATCAATCAAAGCAAGGATTTCCTTCTCGGATAAATCCCGGCCCACAACAACCCTATTCTTTACCGCATCAACACCAAGCAACGTCTTTTTCAGGCCCAGGGCGTCGAATACAGCCTTCGTAGTGCTGCCGGCTCCGACAATATAAAGCGAGTCATCGTGCATGAATTCGAAAGCAAACAAGGCAATTCTTCTCTTACACTCATCATCGCTTTCGGAGGTGAATATTGATTTAGGGTGCTGTATCAAGGCCTTCTCATAGGGGACCCTGGCAATGCCATAAAGCTTGGAATCCAGGACATTAGACCTGTATTTATCCTCGTCTATGTCCATAACATCAGCGTCAGTTAAATCAAGCTCACCCCCAATGAACCTGTTGAACAGGTCAGCTGAAACACGGGTGTTCAACGCGAAAACACCGGAATACATCTTAACCCCTGCGGGAATGCCCAGCAGAGGAATCCTATCTCCCACAACAGAGTAGATATCACGTGCCGTACCATCCCCCCCACAGAAAAAAACCAGGTCAACATCATTCTCCAAGAAAACCCTGCACGCGTTAACAGTATCACTGCTGGTTGTTTTCCTGCTGGCCGGTTCATAGACCATCTCGTAGTCGAAACCACCGCCCTCCAAAAGGTCAGCTCCCATGGAACCCCCACAAGAGAGGAACAATAACCCCTCCCTTTCCAATTTATCAAGGGCCTTCGCCGCTCTGGCGGGAGCTACAGGCTTAGCACCCCGCTCAACAGCCTCCTCTACCATGCCATCAGTACCCTTCAAACCAACAGTACCCCCCATCCCGGCCACGGGATTAATGAGAAAACCTATCTTTTTCATCATAGTCACGCATTCCAGCAGCCATCAGGTATCCCCTAGCCCGCTCTGTTTTCGGGTACTGGTTCACAAGCCTCCAGAATTCCTTGTTGTGTTTCGGTATCTTCAGGTGCGCAAGCTCGTGCAAGACAACATAGTCGTGAACGAACCCGGGCATCTTAAGCAATCTATCAGATACCCTGATTGTTCTATCTCTAAGATTGCAGTTACCGTACATGTGGGAGTTCTGTCTAGTGCTGTAACATATACTCTTCCATGACAGCTCCCCGCCGAAATATCTCTTGTTGAGTCTTTCAGCCAGCTTCTCAAGTTTCACATCCAAGCTCCCTTCCTCAATCTCCTTCCTCCGATGATAGGATCCAAATCGCCTCTTAGCCCACTGAACATGTTTATGCTCCTGCTCGCTCGGCAGACCTGCTGGGATGCGCAATTGGATCACCCCATCCACCTCCCTGGCACTCACGGTTTTCCTTCTTCTAGCGCTCCTGATTACTTTAATCTCCATCTCCGGGTTATTGAAATAAAAAAAAAAAGAGAAAAAAAGGGTTGAATACCTATTCAACCTTCGGCAGATTCGCAAGCGCCTGCTTCACCAGCTCAGCCGGGTACTCATAGTCTATGAGCTTTCCCTGATGGTATGCGTCATAGCTTGCCAGATCAAAGTGTCCGTGCCCTGAGTTGTTGAAGAATATAACCTTCTCCTCACCTGTTTCCTTACAACGCAGTGCCTCATCTATCGTTGCCTTCACACAGTGCGCTGTTTCCGGGGCAACAAGGAACCCCTCCGTCTTCGAAAACAGGGATGCTGCCTCAAACACCTCATTTTGGTGGTATGCTTGCGCTCCAATAACATCCTCATTAACAAGCTTACAAAGCAGTGGTGCATTCCCGTGATACCTGAGTCCGCCGGCATGAATGGGCGGGGGAACAAAATCGTGACCTAACGTATACATTTTCACAATAGGCGCCATCTTCGCGGTGTCGCCGAAATCATATGCATACATACCCTTCGTCAGGGTAGGGCATGCCATCGGCTCACATGCTACGACCTTGGTATCCGGCTTCTTTCCGGTTAATTTATCCTCCACAAACGGGAACACTGCACCGCAGAAATTGCTTCCGCCGCCAACGCATCCGTAGAGCACATCAGGGTACTCGTCAACGGAGGCGAACTGCTTTTTCGCCTCCAAACCAATTATCGTCTGATGCAGTACCACATGATTTAGTACGCTGCCAAGTGAGTAGTTGGTGTTATCGTGCGTTGCAGCATCCTCAACCGCCTCAGAAATCGCTATCCCAAGACTGCCGGTAGAATCAGGGTCTTTCGCGAGAATCTCTCTTCCCGCCTGGGTCACATTAGAGGGTGAGGCTATACAGTCAGCTCCCCACTCCTTCATCAGAATCTTCCGGTAAGGCTTCTGCTCGTAGCTTATCTTTACCATGTAAACCGTGCACTCCATATCAAAAAGTGATGTGGCGAATGATATAGCTGAGCCCCACTGTCCGGCTCCGGTTTCTGTGCTAATCCTCTCAACACCCTCCTTCATGTTGTAGTATGCCTGCGCAACCGCAGTATTTGGTTTATGGCTTCCTGGCGGGGAGACACCCTCCCATTTATAGTATATCCTGGCAGGAGTCTTCAACGCCTTCTCCAGCTTAAAAGCCCGATAAAGCGGGGACGGCCTCCATACCCGGTACACATCAAGTATCTCCTCAGGTATTTTTATGTACTTCTCCTGGCTTACCTCCTGCATAATCAATTCCATGGGAAAAATCGCCTTCAAATCATCTGGTGTCGCAGGTTCCATGGTGCCCGGGTGCAGGGGCGGATCCAGGGGGGTCTTCATGTCAGCCTGTATGTTGTACCACTTCTTAGGCATCTCATCCTCACTCAAAAATATTTTCTCATCCATTTAATACACCTTCTTTTAATTTTTCATTAGATTATTCTGATGTCTTATTAATAAACTAATCTGCTTCATTTGTTTCTTGTTGCATTCTTTAGTTCAGCGCAGAGTTTATTGATTTCCTTCCTAGCGTTTCTGATGTTCGTTTTGTTTTCATCGATTAATTTCACGAAAGCGCTGCCGACTATTACACCCTGAGCTCCTGCTTCAATAACACCCCTTACGTGCTCGGGCTTTGATAACCCGAAACCAACAGCCAGCGGGATTTCAGGCGACAGCCTCTTTATTCTATCAAGTGTTGGGTTAACTGCCTTAGAGAAACCCTCCCTTGCTCCGGTCACACCCAGGACGGCGACGACATACAGAAAGCCGCTCGCCTCATTTAAAATCTTTCGCAGCCTATCATCTGTGGTTGTTGGCGCAGCCAGGAAGATGAAATCAACATCATGTTTTTTTAATGCCTCAAGCAGGGGGGTTGCCTCCTCGATAGGCAGATCCGGCACTATCAGGCCAGATATGCCTGAATTACGGCAGTCATGAGCAAACCGTTCAAGACCCCTTTGCAGTACAAGATTGTAGTATGTCAGACAAACCTTAGGTATCTCGGAGGTGATTTCCCCAGCAATCTGGAAGTAGGTGTCCGTGTTCATCCCAGCCTTAAGGGCTCTCTCGCTGGCTTTCTGGATCACAACACCGTCAGCTATTGGATCCGAGAAAGGCAGACCGAGCTCCAGTATGTCAATGCCTCCATCAATCAATGAATCAACGATTTCTAACGTATCATCTGGTGTCGGGTCTCCGGCGGTTACAAAGCCAATTAACGCCCCCTCACCCTTATCTCGCAGCTCCCTGAATTTCTCCCCTAGTTTCATAGCTTCACCCCCAGAGCCTGCGCAACCACAAAAACATCCTTATCACCTCTCCCTGAGAGGTTTACGATGATTCTCTTATCCTCATCCAACTCTTTCGCCAACTTCACAGCATGGGATACTGCATGCGCTGACTCCAGTGCCGGGACAATACCCTCCTCCCTGCTCAAAAGCTTGAAGGCCTCAAGCGCTTGCTTATCTGTTGCATACGCTGTTTTAATACGTCCAGTCTCTGCCAGATAACTTAGCTCCGGTCCAACCCCCGGGTAATCCAGGCCTGCTGCGATTGAATACGAGATTTTTATTTGTCCATACCTGTCCTGCAAAAGATTAGAGTAGGTTCCATGCAAAACACCAGGGGTCCCAGCGCATAAGGTTGCCCCGTGTTCCCCGCTTTCTATCCCCAGACCACCTGCTTCAACGCCAACGAGCTCCACGTCATCACCAAGAAACTCATGGAATATCCCTATGGCGTTGCTTCCACCGCCGACGCAGGCTACAACGTAATCCGGCAAAACATCCTCTTTTTCGATGAATTGTTTCCTTGCTTCCTCCCCGATAACCCTTTGGAACTCCCTCACCATCAAAGGATAAGGGTGCGGTCCCACTATGCTGCCAATCAGATAATAAGTAGTCTCTACATTAGTAAGCCAGTCCCTCATCGCCTCATTTATCGCATCTTTTAGGGTGCATGAGCCGGACTCTACTGGAATAATCTGCGCATCCATCAAATCCATCCGGAAGACATTCAGTTTCTGCCGCTCAATATCTTCTGTTCCCATATAGACCTCACACTCAAGCCCTACCGCTGAAGCTGCCATAGCCGTTGCAACCCCATGCTGTCCAGCACCGGTCTCTGCAATAATCCTCTTCTTACCCATCTTTTTCGCCAGAAGAGCCTGACCAAGGGTGTTGTTCAGCTTATGGGCGCCTCCATGAACCAGATCCTCTCTTTTGAGATATATTCTAGCGCCACCCACCTTCCTGGTCAAATTCTTAGCGTAATATAGTGGAGTCGGTCTGCCAGCGAATTCCTTAAGTAAGTAACCCAGTTCCCTTCTGAACCCTGGATCGTTTATATGCTCTCTAAATCCCATCTCAA
>Ga0180432_10009219_pt1 | contig 12089 bp, 9 predicted proteins | sample SS_ome_10_FD_132414 | JGI IMG/M metagenome (GOLD analysis project Ga0180432, IMG submission 132414) | Hypersaline lake sediment archaeal communities from the Salton Sea, California, USA - SS_1_MS_2 metaG | ecosystem: Environmental > Aquatic > Non-marine Saline and Alkaline > Hypersaline >...
GTCATGCTGAACAGGACCATGCCGAAGAACTCGCCGCGATCGGCCGCGCCCGGCAGGTGCCAGCAGATTAACAGCAGCAGCGCGCCGATGCCCAGCGTGATCAGCCGCGTGTAGGTGACCATCGACCCGAGCTTGATGCCCGTCAGGTCGGGGGCTTCTGCCCCGCAGTAGGTCCCGCACGCCATCCAGGTGACGTAGGTTGACGCTACGATGCCGACGGCCGCCACCAGGAAGACCAGCCCGCTTGCCCGACCGCGACCGAACACGCCCACGATCAGCGCAAGGACCGCTGCGACGAGCAGGATCAGCTCCGGCTTCAATGCCTCAATGTATCCGATGGCCAACACGCTAATCGTCTGCTCCAGTTGCGGTCATGTTGTGTGCGATAACCGTGTCGCTTGTTTCCCGTGCCGGCGCCATATCAAGCGTACGCACGGGCAAAGTCCAACCCTTGCGGGTTGACCCCTGCCCATGCCACCCGGTGTCGTCTGTTGTTGCGTTAGCACCGCCCTGCGCGAGGGCGGTCTCCTCGGCGACCACGGGCAGCACGCGGTTGAGGATCTGTCGCTCGAGCGCCGGCTGCATCGACCGCGTGACCGACGCGGGCCAGACGCCGATGATCAGACAGACGGCCGCGATCGGGGCCAGCACGCCGATCTCCCGACCGGTCAGGTCCGGCTTGAGACCGTGCGACGTGTCGGGTGTGTGCGGCGGCTCGACGACGGGCCCGAACAGCACCCGCTGGCACATCCACAACATGTAGAGCGCGCCCAGGAGGATTCCCGTGGCGGCCACGGCAGCGTACGGGATCCCGAACGGGCCGGGCCGGGGGCCCATCGCGGAGTTGAACGTCCCCAGCAGGACCAGAAACTCGCCCACGAAGCCGTTCAGACCCGGCAGACCGATGCTCGACAACGTGAACACGATCAGGAAGAACGCCAGGATCGGCATCCGGCGGGCCAGCCCGCCGATGTCCCTGAACTGCCGCGTGTGATACCGCTCGTAAATCATGCCGACCACGAGGAACAGCGCCCCCGTGCTCAGCCCGTGATTGACCATGTAGATCAGCGAACCGGTCAGGCCCGCCATCTTCAGGCTGAACATCCCCAGCACGCAGAAGCCCAGGTGGCTGACCGACGAGTAGGCCACCAGCTTCTTGACGTCGTCCTGGACCCAAGCGGCCAGGGCGCCGTAGATGATGCCCGCGATCGCTAGCACGCCCATGAACGGCCCAAACGCAATTGCGCCCTCCGGCACCATCGGCAACGCGAACCGGAGCAGCCCGTACGTGCCCAGCTTCAGCAGGACGCCGGCCAGGATGACCGACCCCGCCGTCGGCGCCTCGGTGTGCGCCAGCGGCAACCACGTGTGCAGCGGGAACAGCGGCACCTTGACCGCGAACCCGATGATCATCCCCAGGAACACCCACCACTGTACATGCGGCGGAATCAGCCCCAGTTGAGCCTGCATGTACAGCCGCTGGATGTCGAAACTGAACTTCCGCCCAGTCAGTGCGTTGACGGTCTCGTCGATGCAGGCCTGGTCCGCGTCGTGCGGCAGATCGACCGCCACCACGGTCCAGACGTTCTCGGGCGTCAACTTGTCGGCGTTGGCATAACCGGTCCAGGCCAGGTACAGGATGCTGGCGAACGTCAGCACGCTGCCCGCGACGGTATAAATGAAGAACTTGTTGGCCGCTCGACGCTTCTCTTTCCCGCCCCAAATCCCGATCAGGAAGAACAGCGGTACGAGCGTGAACTCAAAACAGATGTAAAACAGCAGCAGGTCCATCGCACAGAACACGCCCAGCATGCCCGTGTGCAACAGGAGCATGAGGATGTAGTACAGCTTGACCTGTTCCTGGATGCCCGAGAAGCTCGCCCAGACGGCCAGCGGCGTCAGCAGCGCCGTCAGCGCCAACAGCCAGACGCTGACCCCGTCGATGCCGACGTGGAACCGGATGTCGAGGATGGCCAGCGGCCCCTCGCCGCCGCCGATCCACGCGACGTCTTTTTCCAGCGCGTAGCCGCCCGTGGCCGACGCCGACCCGCCCAGGAACATCCCCACCGCCACGGCCGTCAACACCAGCGTGACCACCGCCACCAGCAGCGCAAGACGACGGATCGCGGCGGCCGACGACGACGGCACCAGACAAATCAACCCCGCACCCGCCAGCGGCAGGAAGATGATCAGCGTCAGGATCCAGTCGTTAAGCCACGTCACCGTTGAACCTTCATCCAGCTAAGCGCTCGTATCCATCACATCTTGGCCAACACCCACGCCAACAGAATCGCGATCGCCAACGCGCCGGTTAGCGCGTAGCCCTGCAACGCCCCGCGCTGGACCGATTGCTGCATGGCCCATGCCGTGCCGCGCGGGATGGCCGTCACGATCCAGATGATCCCGTCGATGCCCCAATCGTCGATCCTCCAACACAGCCGCCCGATGCCCCGTAGCGGGCGGATGAGACATGCGTCGTAGATTTCGTCGACGTACCACTTGTTGTTCAGTATGCGGTAGGCCGTCGGCAACGCCCGCGCCACGCCCTCGGCGATGGCGGGCTTCTTGTTGTACGCCAGCCAGGCCGCCGCGATGCCCGCAATGGCCAATACCGCCGACAGCCCCATCACGGCGTAGTCGTGTCCGTGCTCCTCGGGCGCCCAGTGCGGGACGGTCATCACCCTCTCGACGTAGTGCGCGAAGTGCCCGGCGATGTTCCAGTATCCCGCCAGGACGGCCCCGAGCGCCAGCACGCACAACGGCCAGGTCATTACGCGTGGCTGCTCGTGCGGGTGGGCGCCCTCCGGTAGGCGCGGTTGGCCGTGGAACGTCATGAAAATCGCCCGGAACGTATAGAACGCCGTCATCACCGCCGTCACCAGCCCGATCACGCCCAAGGCCGTGTTGTGATGCAGCGCCGCCGCGACGATCTCGTCCTTACTCCAGAACCCCGACAGCAGCGGGAACCCCGCCAGCGCCAGCCCGCCGATCCAGAACGTCATGCAGGTGATCGGCATATGCTTGCTGAGCCCGCCGAGTTTGCGGATGTCGATCGTGCCCGCCATCGCGTGCATCACGCTGCCGGCGGCCAGGAACAGCAGGCCCTTGAAAAACGCGTGCGTGTGCAAATGGAAGATCGCCGCCGCCGGGGCCGCCACCCCCAACGCCAAAAACATGTACCCCAGTTGGCTGACCGTCGAATACGCCAGGATCCGTTTCAGATCGTACTGCGCCAACGCGATCGTCGCGCTGAAGATCGCCGTCAGACCACCGATCCACGCCACGACCGTCATGGCCGTGTCCGATGGGGCGAAGATGATCCCGCAACGCGCCACCATGTACACGCCCGCCGTCACCATCGTCGCCGCGTGGATCAACGCGCTGACGGGCGACGGGCCTTCCATCGCGTCGGGCAACCACACGTACAACGGGAGCTGGGCGCTCTTGCCGATCGCACCGCAGAACAGCAGCAGCGCGATCCAGGTCAGGCGATGGGTATACCCCAGTTGATAGATCAATTGGTCGGGGTTAGCGATGTGCCGGTTGGCCAGTTCGGCCGCGTTGCCCTCCAACGCCAGCCGCGTGGCCTCGAACACCGTGCTGTAATCGAGCGAGCCGAACGTGAAGTAGATCAGCAGCACGCCCAGCCCGAACCCGAAGTCGCCGATCCGGTTGACCAGGAACGCCTTCTTGGCCGCCGCCGCCGCCGCCGGGCGCTGGTAGTAAAAGCCGATCAGCAGATAGCTGCACAGCCCCACCGCCTCCCAACCGAGGTACAACAGCAGGAAATTCCCCGCCAGCACCAGCGAGCACATCGAAAAGACGAACAGCCCCATAAACGCGAAGAACCGCTCGTAGCCCCGCTCCGGCTGCCCGTCGTGCTCCCGCATGTAGCCGACCGAGTAGATCACCACCAGCGTGCTGACACACGTCACCGTCAGCAGCATCACGATGGTCAACGGGTCGATCAGGAACCCGATGCTGAACCACGCCTCGTCGTTGGGCAGCGCGCTGACGCCCGTCGGGATCCAACGGTAAACCTCGCGCGGACCGATGTCGCCATCGCCGGTCAACCACATCACCATCGATACGACGAAGGCACCAGCCACCCCCAAGATGACCGGCCAATGCGCCCGCCCGCGGAGCACGCGCAGGAACACCCCCACCAGCAACGTGCCCAACAACGGCAGCAGCGGGATCAAACAGGAATAGTGCCAACTCGCCAGCACCGCTCGCTCCGTCCGTCTGCTTGAAGCGCGCCTATCCGCTCATCGACCGCCACGCCTCGCTATCCAGCGACCTGCGCAGCCGGTACAAGAACACGATTAACCCCAACCCGACCGCCGCCTCGACCGCCGCGACGACCAGGATGAACAACGCAAACGACTGCCCGTTTAACGTCGGGTACACGCTGTTGAACCCCAACAGGTTCACCAGCACCCCTTGCAGCATCACCTCGGTGCTCAGGAACATCACGATCAGGTTGCGCCGCGCGACGAATCCGATCAAACCCAGACCAAAGAGCACGGCGCCGAGCACCATGCAATGCCACTTGAATGCAGCCAGGATCGCGGCGTCGGCCATCATGCGGCACCCCCGGACGTCTGGTCGGACGACGCCGTCAGACGACGCGTCGCCAGCGCGATTCCACCGATGATGCCCACCAACAGCAGTACGCCGGCCGCCTCGAACGCCACCGTGTACGTCGTCATCAGCTCGGTGCCCAACGTGAGCGTGTTGCTCCAGCTCTTCACCGCCGCCCCCGCAGCAGCAGCCGGTTTCGCAGTGCCGGCCGCGGCCTGCGCCTCGGCCAGGGCCCCGTGCGTCGTCACCATCTGGCTCGCCAGGGCCGCGATCAGAACGAAACCGGCCAGCACCGAAAACAACGGCTCCCGTGCCTGCGTGTCGTACTCCGGCGGCATCGACTGCTGCGCCAGCATGATCACAAACACGTACGTCACCAGAATCGCACCGGCATAGATGATCACCAACGCCGCCGCGAGATACTCCGCACCCGCCAGAATCGCGATCCCCGCAACACTCAGCACCAGCAGGATGAAATACACGGCCGAATACACCGGCTTGCGATGCGTCACCACGCGCGCTGCCCCGATCACCGACAGGATCGCCAACACGTAGAACACCACCTGGCTGTGCCCCAGGTGCTTGGTCACCACACCGATCATTGCCCCGATCGCCGCCGTGCCCAACAGCACCGGCGCGATCCGGCTGACCCGACGTCGACCGGGCATGGCCAGGTACACCGCGATCCCACCGATCACCGGCACCAGGTAGAACAGTAGATATCCTAAAAAACTGGTCAAACTCAGCTCACCCTAATCCAACATGACCGCGCTTAGCCGCGCTCCCTTCACACCAGACGACCCCGTGAACGACCGCCGCACGCCCGAACGCGGCCCACGGCCCCCGCTAGGCCTGGCGGTGCCCCGTGTCCGGGTAACCCGTGATCGGCGGGTTCAGCCTGGGTTTCCGGCCCTTCGTCCGGTCGTACACGGCCAGCAGGGCCTCCTTGTCCAGAACCATCTCCTCCCGACTCGTGCCCACCAGGTCGTACTCGTACGCCAACTCGATCGCGTTGACCGGGCACGCCTCTTCGCACATGCCGCAGTAAATACACCGCAGTTCGTCGATCTCGAACTTGACCGGATACTTCTCCCGATAGTCCCACGGCGCCTCACCGCCCTCGATGTGAATGCAATTGGCAGGACACGCCGTCGAACACATGAAACACGCCACGCACGCGACGTTGCCCCGCTCGTCCCGGTTCAGCCGGTGCAACCCGCGGTACCCGTCGCTCCGCAGGGGCAATCCCGCCTTCTGGCCGTGCTCGTACGTCTCGGGGGCCTCACGACGCTCCTCGGGATACTGGACCACGAACCGGTCGCGGCCCTTGCGCTTCCGAAACAGGTGCTTCAGCGTGATCTTCATGCCGGCCAGGATCTCCGGCACGTACATCATCTGCCCCGCACCCAGCCGGGGTCCCTCAATCTCGACGATGTCGGTCTCTTTCCAGTCAGCCATCGCTAATTCGCTACACCTAGCTCGCCGCGGCCACGGGCGGCATGTTGGTCTGCCGTCCGGTCGGCCGGCTCACCAGCTTCACCGCGATCATCGCTACCTCCAACAGCAGCAATTCACCCACCGGCGCCCAGAACGACCGCGGCCCGATCTCCTTCCACCCGTCCTCGCCCACGTACGCCAACACGCCCCCCCACGCCACCAACGCCAACCCCAGCGGCACCAGCCCCTTCCATGCCAACGACAGCAACTGATCGAACCGGAACCGCGGCAGCGTCCATCGAATCCACATGAAAACGAATAGGAAGACCGCCACCTTCCCGAAATAGATCCCGATCCGCAGCGCCACCGCCCACCACGCCGTCGATTCCGTCAGCCAACCCACCCACGGAATCGGCTGCCACCCCCCGAAAAACAACGCTACCATCAACGCGCTACTCACGATTATGTGGCCGTACTCGCCCAGGAAAAACAACGCGAACTTCATCGAGCTATACTCGGTGTGGAACCCACCGACCAGCTCCTGCTCGCACTCGACCAGGTCGAACGGAAGACGGTTCGTCTCAGCCAGCACGCACGTGAACATCACCGCGAACGCCACCGGGTGCAGGAACACGTTCCACGTCGTCAACGCCTGGCTGGCCACGATGTCTTCCAGCCGCAGCGACCCGCAGGCCAGCACCGCCACCAGGATCGCCAACCCCAGCGGCACCTCGTAGCTCAGCGTCTGGGCCGCCGCACGCATCCCACCGTAGAACGAATATTTGTTGTTGCTCGCCCACCCCGCCAACGCGACCCCATAGACGCTCATCGCCCCCACCGCTAGCAGGTACACCAGCCCGATGTCGATGCTGGCCACCTGAACGGGGATCCGCTCGCTGCCGAACCACTCCAGATATCCCCCCCACGGGATGATCGCAATCCCCAGCAACGCCACCACGAACGACAACGCCGGCGCCAAGATGAACAGCGCCTTGTCCGCGTGGTCCGGCAGGAAATCTTCCTTCACGAAGAACTTGATTCCGTCCGCCACCGGTTGGAGCAGCCCTTTGGGCCCGGCCCGGTTCGGCCCGTACCGGTCCTGGATCCACGCGGCCACCTTCCGTTCGTAGAACGTCGAATACGCCACCATCGTCATGAAGATTGCGATCAGCACCGCCATCAGGATGATCGGGAACCCCAAATCCGCGTCCGTCAGGATGTCAATGACGATGTTTCCCAGCATCTCGTCCCAATCGCGAAACCCCTATCGGGTCTCCGCCTCCCCCGTCAGTGTGCGTGCGCCGGCGCGGCCGGCGCCTCGGCGACCGACGCAAACGTCGACATCCCCGCCTCCGCCATCCGCTCCCGAACCCGGCCGGCGTTGAACACGCCACGGTGCCCGGCGATCTCGAACAGATATTGTCCGTCCTGCATCAACCCGTCCGGCGGCAGGACCGCCCGTTGGAATCGTTGCAGGTTTCCCTGATCGTTGATGAACGACCCTTCGCGCTCCGCCCAGGCACACGTCGGTAACACCAGGTTGGCCGTCTCCGACAGCAACCCGTGCAGGTAGTCCTGCACCACCAGGTACTCCAGATGCTCCGCCGCCTTGATGAGCTCGCTGTCGCCCCACGGCTGCGGCGACCCCGACGCGATCCACGCCGTCGTGATCCGACCGCTGCCGATCTCGACGACGAAATCCTCGAACGTCGCCGCGTGCCGCCCGCTTGCTTGCAGGATTACCTGCTCCATGCCCCGGCGGTTCGGCGCCTTCTCCGCGCTGATGATGAACTTCGCCTGCTCGCGCGCCGAGCCCACCGGGAATACTTCATCCTGCGCCACCCTGGGCGTCGGCAGGACCACGTACATCGCCCCGGGTGCCGTCTCGCGAACGAACGACGTCAGCAGCCACGCCTCCTCACAGCTCATGAACGGCGACACCGCCACCCCCACCTGCTTGCCGCCATCGACTTGGCCGGCGCGCTCGAACTGGCCTCGCACGATCTCGGCCACGTCTTTCCAGTCCACTGGCGTCGCCGCCCCCCCACGCCGCACCGTCGGCTGCAGGAGCCGCCGATCGTCATAGATCATGTCCCAACAGAACCGGCCCGTATCGCACATCCACCAGCCGTTCACATGGGGGTTGAACCGCGGCTTCACCCGCCACACCTTCCCCAGGTTGTGATCGATCCGGATCGTGCACCCCCGGCTGCACATCGGGCAGACGCTCTCGGCCGATTCCAGGAACCACACCCGCTGGGTCATCAGGAACTTCTTGTCTAACATCGCGCCCACCGGGCAGATGTCCACCACGTTCCCCTGCAGCTTGTTGGCCAGCGGGACGCCCTGGAAAACGTCGATCTCATTCCTGTGTCCGCGGTTGACCACACACAGTTCCCCCGTCCCCGCCACCTCCCGGCAGAACCGCACGCATCGTGTACACAGGATGCACCGATCCTGGTATGACAGGGTCTGCGGGCCGATGTCTTTATTCGCATTGTTGTGCTTCGGGTCGACCATCCGCGACGTCGCCCGGCCAAACTGCAGTGCATAATCTTGCAGCATGCACTCCCCCGCCTGATCGCACACCGGACAGTCCAGCGGATGGTTGAGCAGCAGGTACTCCATCACGTGACGCTGGTTGTTCGCCACCATGGGGGTGTTGAACCGCACCTCCATCCCGTCCCTGATCGGCATCTGGCAGCTCGGTGTCAGCTTCGGCGACCACGCCAGGTCCCCCGTCCTGGGGTCCTGCATCTTGATCTCCATCAGACACAGCCGACACGACGCCACCACGCTCAGCCCGGGGTGATAGCAGTAGTGCGGGATATTGAACCCCGCATCCAGCGCAGCCTGAAGGACGCTGATCCCGTCGCGGCATTCGACCTCTCGCCCGTCAATGATGATCGTGGGCATGATCAGACGTCCCTAACCACGGCCATGGCACGGGCCTTGAGCCCGTGAGACCCAGTTCTGTTCCCTCACGTCACCTTCACGCGACCGGCCCCCACATAGTAGGCCGGATTGATCCGCTCCAGCGCCCGCTCGGCCGCGCCGGCCGGTTGCGCCGCGATCTTCGCTTCCAGCTCGCTGCGGAACTTCTCCACCACGCTGCGGATCGGCCAACCCGCACCGTCGCTCAGGCCACAAATGTTCATCCCAGGCATCATGCCCATGGTCTTGCTGACCTCGATCAGCAGATCCAGATCCTCAACCCGGCCCGCGCCGTCAGCGATCCGCTGCGCGATCCTCGACATCCAGCCCGTCCCCTCTCGGCACTGCGTGCACTGCCCGCACGACTCGTGTGCATAGAACCGCGCCAGGTTCAACAGCACCGTCCGGATGTCCACCCGCTTCGGCACCACCACCACCGCCCCCGTCCCCAGCCCCAGCAGCCCGTACTTGCGAACGTCGTCGAAATCCAGCTTGCAGTCCAGTTCGTCCGCACGCAGGATCCCCATCGAGATCCCCCCCGGCAGCACCCCTTGCAGCTCCTCGCCGTCCAACATGCCCTGGGCGAAATCCTGATCGAAGATCAGGTCCCGAACACTGATGTCCATCGCCGCCTCGTACACCCCAGGCCGCTGGACCGGACCACTGATCGGGAACAGCTTCGGCCCGTGGCTGCCCTCAGGCCCGATGCTCAGGAACCAGTCCGGCCCGTTCTCGATGATGTGCTTCACGCAGCAGATCGTCTCGACGTTGTTGATCACCGTCGGCTTGCCGAACAACCCCGCCACCGCCGGAAACGGCGGCTTGATCCGGGGCCAACCACGCTTGCCCTCGATCGACTCGATCAGCCCCGTCTCCTCGCCGCACACGTACGCCCCAGCACCACGATGGATGTAGATGTCCGTCGCGAAATCCGACCCCATGATCTTTCGACCGACCAGGCCGGCCCGATACGCCTCGTCTATCGCCTTCTGCATGATGTGGAATTGCTTGTGGAACTCCGCACGCATGTAGATGTACGCCGTCGTCGTCCGCGTCGCGTAGGCCGTGATCAGGATCCCTTCAATCAACTGATGCGGATCCTCCTCGACGAGCGTGCGGTCCTTGAACGTCGGCGGTTCCGCTTCGTCGCAGTTGACGCACAGATACGTCACTTCACGGTCCGGCGGCAGGAACCCCCACTTCACGCCTGCCGGGAACCCCGCCCCGCCGCGCCCACGCAGCTCGGCCTTCTTGACCGCCCCCACCACCTCGTCGCAGCCCATCTCCAGCGCCTTGGCCAACGCCTGGTACCCCCCGCGCTCGCGGTACACCTCCAGCGTCTGCGAGTTCGCCACGCCGTAGTTGCTCGTCAGGATTGGTTCTAGCCTTGCCATCCGTTTCTCAACCGATGCCGCTTCTTGCCTCGCCCCGGACCCCTCAAACCCCTGCGCCGGCCATGCGCACTTAGCCGTCCGACCCCGGCTTGACCCCGTCGTACACGTAGCTCCGGGGCACGTCGATCTTATCGTTGTCCGCGTCCGCCAGGATCTGCGGCACGTCCGCCGGCTTAACCCGCTCGTGCAGCCGCTCCCCGATCAACATGCATGGGGCGTGGTCGCAACCGGCCAGGCACTCCTCTGTGATCAGGCTGTACTTCCCGTCGGGCGTCGTCTCGTGCTCCTCGATCCCCAGCTCACGCTTCACCGCCTCCAGCACCTGGTCGCCCCCCATGATCTGACACGTGATGCTTCGACAGACCACGATCACCTTCCGGCCGCGGGCGTGTGTCCAGAAATGCGTGTAGAACGTCGTCGTGTCTAGCACGTCCGACGGGTTGATCCCCAGACATTCCGCCACGTCCTTCATCACACCCAGTGACAGGTATCCCGCCGTTTCCTGCGCCACATGCAACGCCGGGATCAGCGCCCCGCGATGGTCCTCGTAACGATCCATGAACCCCTTGATCTTCGCCTTGGCCTCGTCGCTCAGACCGGGACCCAGCTCTTCGGGACTCGGTTCGCTCTGTCGGTCAATCGTCTTCCAGGCCATGGGTTATGTCTCGCTGTAACCTGCGTCTCACCCGCGCGCCGGACGTGGTGCTACCGATCCAGCTCCCCGGCGATGATGTTCATGCTCCCCAGAACCGCAACGATGTCACTGATCTGATGTCCTTCGATCAACACCGGAAACGCCTGATAGTTCATCAACGTCGGCGGGCGGCACCGCGCGCGATACGCACACCGACCACCGTCACTGACGAGGTAGTACCCCAGCTCGCCGTTGGCCGTCTCCATCGCACCGTAGGCCTCGCCCACCGGCGGCGTGAACCCCCGGTTGGTCATCACCATCTCGAAATGGTGGATCAACCCTTCGATCGAAAAATAGATCTCGTTCTTGTCCGGCAGGGACACCTTCTCATAGGGCAGCACGTTCACCGGGCCCGCCGGGATGTTGTCGATCAGCAGGCGGATGATCTCCAGGCTCTGTCGCATCTCCTCCAGCCGCACCAGGAACCGTGCGTAGCAGTCCCCGCCCTTGCCGATCGGCACCTTGAACGGCACGGGCGACGCACCGTGCCCGTCCCAGTCCTCCGCGAAGCACAGGTACGGTTCGTCCTTACGCAGGTCTCGCTTGACCCCGCTGGCCCGCGCCACGGGTCCCGTCAGCGACCAGTTGATCGCCTCGTCGTGACCGATCACGCCGACGCCCCTGGTCCGCTCGATGAAAATCCGGTTGCTGACCAGCAGCTTCTCCAGCTCGTCGACACACCGTGCCAGTCGGGGCAGGTTTTCCTTGACCGCCACTGGCCAGCTGTCCGGGATGTCCCGGAACAGCCCACCCACTCGGCTGAGGCTCACCGTGAACCGTGCCCCGCACGCCTCCTCGAACAGATCGTAGATAATCTCGCGTTCATTGAACCCGTACACGAAGGCCGTCAGCGCGCCCAAATCGAGCGCCGCGGCGGCCACCGACAGGAAATGATCAAGGATGCGGGCGAGCTCGGCAAACAGCGTCCGTAGAACCCTGCACCTCGGTGGTACGTCCACACCGAATAGCATCTCGCAGGCATGATGCCATGCCAGGCTGTTGGCCGCCGGCGACAGGTAGTACCTCCTGTCCGTGCCCCAGACCCA
>Ga0180432_10009221_pt1 | contig 12086 bp, 13 predicted proteins | sample SS_ome_10_FD_132414 | JGI IMG/M metagenome (GOLD analysis project Ga0180432, IMG submission 132414) | Hypersaline lake sediment archaeal communities from the Salton Sea, California, USA - SS_1_MS_2 metaG | ecosystem: Environmental > Aquatic > Non-marine Saline and Alkaline > Hypersaline >...
ACCAAGCAAAAGGACGAAGTGAAGGTAGAAAAGAAAACGATGGAAGGCATCATGAAGGATATTGCTCAAGTGCCAGACAAACTAAGCATGGTTGGTTCACCTGATGGTGCTAAACATGTGAAACCAAAGAAGGAAGGAGAGAACCAACTTCAAACTGGCGACGGCAAACAAATGATGGATAGCACAATCCCTGGACCAGGTAAGTAAAATGGCTAAAGAAATCGCAGAAAGCTCTGCTTCTGATGGTGCTTTATTCCTCGAAGAAATTCCAAAGAAAAAGGTGTTTCAAGAAGTGTGGATGAATAAGCATGAATTGCCTCCTAAAAAAGGCAGACAATTAGAAGCTGCAGAAGAAGGAACTTTAATGGGCCGACTAGCTTCTCGTATGGCATCTCGAGATATGATTGATGAGCTTGATATGGGCCCAAAAGGACGAAGCCCAGAAGCAAAGAAAGCACAAATTGCTGATGATGAATATCCAAGCAAATTGCGAATCGAAGGACCTGCTGAAAAGAAAGAATTACAAGTTGGTAAGAAAATCGAAAAAGAGCATAAAGCTACTGTCGAAAATCTTAAGAAAAATCCAGGTACTCCCAATGAGAAAGCTTTCGAAAATATTGCAAAAGATCACATGAAGGAGCACAAAGACTATTACGATGATAAGAAAGGTTTGCCTGCTATGGAACGCAAATTAAGTGAAACTGCAAACGAAGTTACACCATCAATTATGCCTGGTATGGGGTTACATCAGCAAACGGGAGATGTTGAAGCATCAAATATGTCTGACCCAAAACCTCTTTCACAGCAAGTACGAGAAGGTAACAATATGGCTCAACAAGGCAAGAAAGCTGGAAACATTTGGAACACTATGAAAGAGCCAAAACATGAACAACAAAAATCGCTTAAAAAGTAGCGATTAAAAAGACAACATTTATATACTTCAGAAGTTCCCTATATAATATAAATAACTGGGTTATCTACTAGTGGAAGCGATTAATAGGCATGATACACGATACGACATCTTCACTTCTAGCTTTTCTGGCGTTGAAATTGCTGATGACCAGCAAAGAGCAATCCTTCTTTTACCATTAATGCATGTTGGTGCAAATAAAAAGGGTTTGTATTGGACTGCAAAGATGCTCAAGAAAATAGGTAATCTTTTTCGTTCTGTTCCTTTTAGATATGACCTCGATGGTCAAGAAGGTTCATCTCATACTATTAATAAACTGTCCTCTCCTCATTTTGATGTTGGCTGGACATATTCTTCAGAGGAAGGTTCTTGGTATGACCCAAAAACTAAAATTCTCTGGACTAAAGGTGAAATTACTCATCCAGAAGTCATTAAAAAATTAGGTCGTACTACTTCTGATGGTAAACGTGAAGTTAATTACGGTTCTATGGGCGTCATCGTCGAAAAAGCAATCTGTTCTATCTGTGGGGCTGAAATGAATGGCAACACTTGTGAAGAAGGACACACCCGCCTCGAAAAATATGATGGTAAGACTTGTTATAAAGTTCCCGTAGAAGTATCAAAAGCTTTGCACGTAGCTTTAACTAATGACCCCGCTGATGGTGAAGCTGAGATTAAAAACGTGTTGATACAAGAAATGGGTGATTCTATGCAAGAAAAAAACTTCCAGAAAAAAGGCAACCAAGATTCTGATGAGTCAAAATCAGACGACTATTCATCAGGTCCATCTGAACAACGTGACCAAGCAGGCGAACAGATGGATAAATCACAACTTAACTCTCAAATACCAGGTGGTCTGGCCACCTCAAGTCCGCAAACGGAACAGCCAGGCATGGCACCAAGTCCTGAAGTTATGCTGAAGGATTTAGCCGAGCGTATAAAAACGATAGAACAAAAAATTAGCCTTCAGGCAATGAGTGAACCTAAACCAGAAGTTGTGAATGCTTCACCGCAGGACCAATTTGTGCAAGATAATATGGGTTCTACTTCATTAGATGAAGGACAAGGACAAACGGAGGCTAGCAACATGGACGTAAAAGACGGACAAACTTCGAATGCTAAGACTTCTGTAAATCCTGAGAAGGAAAAGGCTGTAATGCAGGACACTATGGGTGGTGATCCGATGAGTCAAATCATGGGAATGCTCCAGCAAATTCTGCAACGGCTGCCAGGCGCTGAAATGCAAGATATGGGTAAAGAAGCTCTATCTGCAGGAAAGGGTCAGGCTAAGAAAGCTCAGGATGATTTGCCCACCGAACACCAGGTCCCTGGTGATGCAGTAGGTAATTCAGAAGACGAAGGTAATGCGAAGAACAAAGCAAACATGATGAAGCCTGGTTCAGTAGCTACTGCAGACAATGCAGAAGAACCTGAGGAAGATGAGAAATCAGATTCTGAAGTGGCAGAATCAGGAGAGGTAGATAAGCTCAAGACTGAGTTGGCTGACATGAAAAGTCAGATGAAACAGATGCGAGCTAATCTTGAATTGCAAGATTCAGGTAATGTTCCTGAGTTCGGTGGTTCAGCACCAAATAAGAAATCTACAGAGATTGCTGATATGGGTGCATCTGGACGAATAGAAGCTTTCGGTGAGTATGGAGCCTGGGATAGTATCTTTAATGGCCCCTCAAGCGCTGAAAGATTCAGGAGAGGTAACTAAAAATGGCAGTAGGCGGAACTGTTTCAACCCCTGTTTTCATTAAGGACGGCCAATACATGAGCTTCACGGCTGATGCGGCTATCACGATTGGAGACGTTGTTGAACTAACGACCACAGGTACTGATACCTGTACTGTCGGTACTGTTGCTGACGGCGCAACCACTTATTTGGGTGTTGCTGTAGGCGGTGACCGATTCAGTAGAACTCAGACGGATGATGAAATTGCAGCAGGAGCTAAAGTTACTGTATGTTCACGAGGAGTAGTTCGTGTTTATACTGACACTTCAGCCATCTTAGTTGGGTCTCATCTAGAAGCTGGCGCAGCCGGTGTTGTATCACTTTCTGGTACTAACGGTACTGCAGGACATTCAGCAGATGTAATTGGTGTCGCACTTGATGCTAATGGCAGCGCAGCTACAACGATTCGCATGCAGTTGAGGCTGCAGTGAAGGAGGGTAATAGAAAATGGCATACGGCGGAATAGGCGCAACAAGCGCTACCACATGGGCCCTCTTCAAGGAACAAGTCGACGATACGATTGTCAAGGCACTTCAGCCAAAGATTATCTATCCGCTTCTCGCGAAGACTTATCCAGCGAACGGACCTGTAGTTGATTATAACACGACAGACAGCTGGCTCAACCCTGAGGAAGAGTCAGAAAGCGGTGAGTACCCAAGTCAAATCATGGACTTCACCCGTAACTTCGCTACCATCAAAGATGTTGGCGTCGCACCACGCATTCCAATCAATTGGATTAAAGATGCGCGATGGGATTTGGTTAATGACCACGTTGAGGCTATCGGTTTCGGTATTGCTCGACACATTAACTCAGATTTCCTTACGGCACTGAACACCTTTGTTGCAGGCGGTACTTACAGAGGACAGACTTACACTGCTCCGACCAACCACGTAACTACGGCTACGGCACTTTGGTCTGCTGCAGGAGCTGATATCATTGCTGATATTAGCGATGCACTTTCTGTCTTGGAAGCAGATGACGCAGGAGACGGACGAAAATTCCTCATCCTTCACCCAACTGCTTTCAAATACCTAAGGACGGACCCTAACTTGCTCAAGTTCTTGAACTACGGCAACGCAGACCTTATCCAAAAAGGTATTTACCCAACGCCATTCGGTGTGGATATCCTTGTGACCTCACAAGCTACCGCAACGTACGGACTTTTGGTAAATGTCGACTTGGCATCTATTAGGTATTACGAACGTGAACCACTGACTGTTGAAATTGAGAAGGCCGCACGGTCTAAGCACCTCGACGTAGTCGCATACATTAGGTATGCAATTGCTTGTGCTCGACCTAAAGGTATTGTTAAAATCAACACCATTACTTCTTAAGTGAAGTATATTTTTTTCTTTTTTTCTTTTAACACCTCATCGGTGACCCGTAAGGGGATAGGGAAACCTATCGTGAACAGGAGGAACAAAAAATGGCATACGAAGATGTTTATAGAAGTTTAAAAATTCGGTCAGGTAAACTGGCTAATGTGAAATCACAATTTACTATGGCTCTGCCTGGCACTTTCGCAGAATTTGGTTTCCCATTCAACGCAGAAACGCTTACTGAACAAGCTGCAGGTTATGCAAAGGTTTATGATGCATCAGCAGCTGCATATCTACCATTAGCAACTTCTAGCTCAGGTGCAGGATATACCGCAAATTATCAGTTATTTCCAGACACTGAAGCTGTAGGAGATTATGCAATCTTTGGCGGCGCAAGTAAATTTGGAGTTATGTATTTCGACATGTCTGCAACTGGAGCAACTTATTCTGCAGATGGAATCACTTGGCAATATTGGAATGGTGACGAATGGTCTACTCTAACTATTGTATTTGATACTACGAATACTACACCAGCAGCTGGCGGTAAAAGACCGTTTATGCAAGACGGTTATATTGTCTTTGATGCACCGTCTGATTGGGCGAAAGTAGAAATTGACGACCAAGAGGCATATTGGGTACGAGCATATGTTAACGCAGCAACTCTAACTCAGATACCACTTACCAACAGTAAAGAACACCAACTTGTTTCAAGCACTGTTGCAACTGAAGTTCCAGCCGACGGAGAGCTTGTTCGTGGAAGATTTACTTTTACTACGAACTCTGGTGCAAATGCAGACAGCAAAATCATATTGTGTGATTTGACTAGTGGAGCATGTTCTGCAATTAAGACGTTGACTAAAGCACTAAACCAAGGCAATGAAGTTGCAGACTTTGATATGACTGTTTCAGCAGGAGATGCACTAGCCATCTTTGGCACTGATGAAGACGGAACCACAGAATTTGCTGACGGTATGGTAGAAATAGACTTGCTTAGGAAGTAAGTCAATCTTTTTATTTTTTATTTCATTGTCACACTCACCAATCATTAAATAATCCAAGGAGGATACAAAAATGAAAGTAAAACTCAGAGAAAACTTAAGATATTTTGAACAAGACGACACAGACTTTACGATTATGGCTAAAGAAGTTAAAGAACTTCCTATTAAAAATCTAAGGTCTTATTCAATCAAACACTTTCTATTTACAGGCAAATTAGGTGTTGTCGAAGGCGATGTCAAGATTAAATTCAAATCTGCATATCTATACATTTCACCTGAAGGTCTATATGGTAAAGAGTATGGTAAATATTTCTCAAAAGATTTAGAATTTGATACTATGCACTGGCATGCTCGAGATGAAATACCTGTTGATGTTGCTGACAAACTAGACGCTTACGAAAAAGAAATCCTTAACCCTCAACTAAAAGAGGAGCCTAAAGAGGAGCCTAAAGAGGAGCCTAAAGAGGAGCCTAAAGAGGAGCCTAAAGAGGAGCCTAAAGAGGAGCCTAAAGAGGAGCCTAAAGAGGAAAAAGTCGACCCTTCTATCTTTTCTAAAAAAAAGAAAGCGAAAAAGAAAAAATCTGTTAAGGAAGCAGAGAAGAAATACGATAAGATGGACGTCAATAAAGACGGTAAAGTTGATTTGAAGGATGTAGTCGAAGTGGCTAAATCAGCCTTCACGAAATAAGCTAAGGAAGCTCGCCAAAAGTCGTACTCTCCAGACTATAAACACGGAGAGGAGGAACAAAAATGGCACGAAAAAGTAATAATACTGCTCTCAACACTATTGCTAGCAGACTCAATTCTACGCTTATGGACAACAAGCTTGAAACTACTGTCACTTATGCAGCAGCAACGACTGGAAAATTAGCAACAGGTACTTTCACTCTAGCTACTGTTACAGGTGTTGTAGCAATGCAAATCTTCGGTGTGTGTACAACAAATTTAGCTGGAGCTGGTGCAACTTTAGAAGTTGGAACTGCAGCTTCTACAGCTGGATTAATAGCACAAACTACAGCAACAGATATCGATGCGAATGAAATTTGGCACGATGCATCTCCAGATGCTTCAATTGAACTTGTTACTGTAGCTACAACGAAGATAGTTACTGATGATGTTATCTACACTGTTGGTACTGCAGATATTTCAGCTGGTGTTATCGAATATTACATACTTTGGTCACCAATCAGCGAAGACGGCAATGTAGAGTTAGCATGAGGTTGAAAAATGGCAGCAGGAACTTATAATTTCACAATTGAACAAGGCGCTGCGTTAAACAAGCAATTGGCTTTTTATACAGACGCTACGAAAACTTCTACTGTAGATTTAAGTTCATACACTATGGCTATGCAGATACGAAAAACAAAAGATTCTGCAGATTATGTCGACGAATTAACAATTGCTAATGGCAGAATTGACGACACGAATGCTGCTACTGGTGTTATAATTCTTAAATGGACTGCTGCACAAACAGCAGCTTTCAATTTCGACGAAGCTGTATATGACCTTGAATTTACTACAGGTGGAGTGACTGATAGAATGTTAGAAGGTACTATCACTTTAAGTAAAGAGGTAACAAAATGACTGTTGTAGTCATAACTGATTCAACCGTCTTACCTGTAGAAATAACAGCAAATCCATCTTATACGATAGAAATAGCAACAGCCGGTGCAGCCGGTCCACAAGGTCCCACAGGTCCAACAGGCTCAACAGGTGCTACAGGCCCAACTGGCCCAACAGGTGCTACTGGCCCAACAGGTGCTACAGGAGCTACAGGTCCTACTGGTCCTACTGGTTCAACTGGTCCCACAGGCCCAACAGGTGCTACAGGTGCTACAGGTCCAACAGGTGCTACAGGTCCAACAGGTGCTACAGGCCCAACAGGCCCAACAGGTGCTACTGGCCCAACTGGCTCAACTGGTTCAACAGGAGCTACCGGCCCAACTGGCCCCACTGGAGCTACTGGTCCAACAGGTGCAGATAGTGTCGTTCCAGGTCCTACCGGCCCAACTGGCCCAATAGGAGCTACCGGTCCAACAGGTGCAGATAGTGTCGTTCCAGGTCCTACAGGTCCAACAGGTGCTACAGGCCCAACTGGCCCAACAGGTGCAGATAGTGTCGTTCCAGGTCCTACAGGTCCAACTGGAGCTACTGGAGCTACTGGAGCTACTGGCCCTACAGGCCCTACTGGAGCCGATTCTACTGTTACTGGCCCAACTGGCCCAACAGGTCCCACAGGTCCCACAGGTCCTACTGGAGCTGCTGGTGCTGGTGTAAATTGGCTAGGAGCTTGGGATAGTGGAACTACTTACGATGAATTTGATGCTGTTTCACATAATGGAACTTCATACATTTCAAATACAAATTCGAATACAAATCACGAGCCTCCTAATGCATCCTATTGGGATGTCTGGGTAGCACAAGGAGAAACTGGCCCAACAGGCCCAACAGGTGCTCAAGGTCCGACAGGTCCGACAGGTCCTACTGGTGCTACTGGTGCTCAAGGTCCGACAGGTCCTACTGGTGCTACGGGAGCTACTGGTGCTCAAGGCCCAACAGGCCCAACAGGCCCAACAGGCCCAACAGGCCCAACAGGCCCAACAGGAGCAGACTCAGACGTGCCTGGTCCGACAGGTCCGACAGGTCCCACAGGTCCCACAGGTGCTCAAGGTCCTACCGGTCCTACCGGTCCTACTGGTGCTCAAGGTCCAACTGGTCCTACCGGTCCTACTGGTGCTCAAGGTCCAACTGGTCCAACTGGTGCTCAAGGTCCAACTGGTCCAACTGGTCCAACTGGTCCTACAGGTGCAGACTCAGACGTGCCTGGCCCCACAGGACCAACTGGTGCTACAGGTGCTACAGGTGCTACAGGTGCTACAGGTGCTACAGGTCCTACAGGTGCTACAGGTCCTACCGGTCCTACCGGACCCACTGGACCCACTGGACCCACCGGAGCAGCAGCCGACTTAGATTGGGACCCAACACCGGATACTAATTTAACTTTCGAAGGAATATCTTCAACATTTACATCAGCAGATGTATCTGCTTTCGGAGATGTTTGTTATTTGAACTCATCAAGTCAAATGGCCCCAGCAGATGCAGATGCAGAAGCAACAGCTGATACTATGATAGGTATGGCAACAGAAGCAATAGGTTCATCATCAACAGGGACTTTCTTATTAAAAGGATACATTCGAGATGATACATGGAATTGGACTCCAGGAGCGAAACTATATATATCAACTACCCCAGGTAACCCAACTGCAACTGCTCCAAGTGGTTCAGGAGACATAGTCAGAATTATAGGTTATGCAGTAACAGCAGATGTGATTTACTTTGACCCAGACGATACATACATTGAACTAGCATAGGTGACATTATGGCAACAATAGATGAACACTACAACCTAATCAAAGCGCAAATAGTTGCGCTGAAGAACGCGTGCAAGCAATGCGTTATCGACACAGGCTTCGTGCCAGAGTTAGAGATAGCTGTGAACACAACGCTCGAATACGTTGATGGCAACCCTCAAGTAAAGGTTGAACCTTTCCACGTGAGGTTTGATGGCTTCAAGAAACGAGGACCTGTCGTTGTGAATGACGCAGAGACAGAGCGTGTCAAAGAAATCTTTGATAGGGACCAGAGGGCTGAACTATGACTACATTCACTAGTGTTCAAAACGGCGATTGGGATGCCGGCGAAACATGGGGTAACGGCTCAGGAGGAGATTATCCTACTAAGACGACAGCCGACGATGTTGCGAACATTGGTCATCAAGTAACGTATAACATTGATAACTCATCTGGTAACAGGATGGGCAACGTCAACATTCAAACAGGTGGCGAGCTCTACTTTGACACTACAGCGTCAACCTACCTCAAGATAAGAGGGAAGATTGACCTACAAGCATACAACAGCGAATTTCACATAGCCACGTTTGCTTCTCCACTGAGTAGTTCATACACATGCACGATAGAATACGACTTAGCATCAGACGGTGCTAACGAGTGGTTGGATTATAGTTCAGATGGTGTAGTTATTAGTTTGCATGGTGCTGTCAAGACGCAGCGCGAAGAGTTATCAACGACGGCTAACGCTTCACAAGCAGACCTTGTATTCTCAACAATACCCGCTGATTGGGCGGCAGGTGACCGACTAGTCGTCCTCTCCGATGATGAAGCAGGCACCGGTCGATACACCGAGACAGAAGAGGTTGAGATTTCAAGCATTAGTAGCAACACTGCTACACTCACAGGTAATCTTAGCAATCAACACAGTGCTGGGACAGTCGTGATGAACATGACGAGGAATATCAGGTTGTTCGCAACCAACTCATCATATAGACCATCAGGTTCTTCAAGAACCGTTCAGTTCTGGGTTGAGAACGTCGAGTTCGACAATATAGGCTCAAACTATGTGTTGTCAGTTCAAGACCGTAACAACAACGGAAACTTGTTCAAAGGGTGCACGGTGTCAGGAGCTAACGATTCAATCTATGTGAGCGGTATGGTTGGTTGTATGGTGAAGGACTGTAACTTCTACAACGCAGGCAGCAATCACTTCGACGGTCAAAACACTACTGGTTCGTATGAGTTCATCAATTGTATGTTCGTGGACGCAACGAGCACTTGTTTGAATTTACAAGGACGAGGTGGTCCTTTCAGATTTTATAATTGCGTCATCGCATGTAACGCTAGTTACGGTGTGAGTTGTTCTAACGATAGAGGGTTCGCTGAGTTTGTCAACTGCTACTTCTACGGTAATCAAGGACGAGGAGTCCACGCTTATAGAAGTGTTTATAACTTATACAATTGTGTGTTCGGCGAACGAGAGGATGGCACCAGCCAAACTAATGGGGACGCAGACATGGGCATCGATGGTGGTTTCATCAAAGCTCACGATTGTTTATTCAACAGCTCAGACACTGCTGACATGAGCGGTGGAAACGGAAACGGTTTCCCAATGATAATCAGCAGTAATCACAACCAAACAGCCGGTTCATACAGGCAGTTCGAGAGCGACACCACTTATTGTGTTCAAGACGATGCCACTACTTATAGGACGAGTGCTCCTTCAATCAAGCTTAACTGCACGATGGGATACGCGTCAGCGATTCACAAGATACCAATACAAGTGTCAAGTGGTGACAACGTGTCTATCGAGATATACGGTAAGGCGTCAAGCTCAACACAGTTCAACGAAGGCAAAGCTCCTTGGGCTCGTGTGACAGGTTGTGGCATCAAAGATGATGATGAATGGGATGTTTCAGACACTAATTGGAACGCTTTAACGCTAACAGGCACTGCTTCAAGAGGCGGTGTGATACTTTGTGAGATTGGTAGTCCAGAAGAGGATGCCGACTTCTACATTGATGACATTACGGTGACAATCACATGAGCTCAACGATAAGCATAGGGATGTTTGACTACGGCACTAACGATGTGGGTTCAACTACTGCTAAGGTTCCTATGTTTGACTTTGGCTTCTTGATTGAAGAAGGCGGAGCTGCTGGTTACGCTAATGATGTCAACGGTGTAACTGCTGCTAACATCGCTAAGATAAACGGTGTCGCAGTAGCAAGTATTTCAAAGGTGAATGGAGTATGAAACTAAGCGTTAGCATGATAGTTAAGAACGAGGAAAGTTGCTTAGCTACATGTCTCGAAAGTGTTAAAGACGCTGATGAAATTATAATCGTAGACACAGGTAGTTCCGACAACACTGTTCAAATCGCCAAGAAATACACAGACAAAATCTATGAAGATTTTAAATGGTGTGATAGCTTTGCGAAGGCTAGAAATCATGCTCTTGATAAATGCACAGGCGACTGGATACTTTCAATCGACGCAGATGAAATCCTTCAACCAAACGGCATAGCTTTAATTCGAGAAGCTATTGCTAAGACGAAAAAAGAAACAATCTACTGTTTAGTAAAAGCAATCAATAGCAGTCATGTTCATAGTTTCAATAAAGTGTTTAAAAGAGCTCCACACATTAGATGGAAAGGAGACATTCATAACTACTTATCAGTATCTGACGGAGATAAAACAAATATAACGATAAAGTTCGGATACTCAGAAGCTCATAAAAAAGACCCAGATAGAGCACTTAGAATACTCACTAAAGTAGTTCGCGAAAATCCACATTCCCAGCGAGAAAAGTTTTACCTCGCGCGGGAGCATTATTACAGAAAAGACTATAAACTAGCAATTTATTATTACGACTATTATTTAGAGACTGCAAATTGGACACCAGAAATTGCAGAAGCACACTTCATGAAAGCTGTGTGTTTTAAAGCACTAAATCAATATGAAAACGCAAGAAACGCTTGCCTTGAAGCAATCAAGATAAATACAAATTTCAAAGAAGCTTTATTGTTTATGGCTTCTCTATCTGGCCCAATAAACAAAGCACGCTGGACTCTATTTGCAGACTCTGCAGATAACTCAAATGTATTATTTGTGCGAGAGAAGGAAGAAAAGGGAAGTGAATACTATGATAATCTTTTCAAGCTTAATCATGATTTTTCTCGATATGAGGAAATACATAAGGAAATTGCTAAAATCGTAGGAGGTTCATCAATACTTGATATTGGTTGTGGTCCCGCTACACTAAAGAAGTTCGTCAAAAACTACAAAGGGTTTGATTTCAGTCCAGAAGCTGTGAAACAAGCCAACGACGTCAACGTGTGGCAAGGTAACGCATACGAAAAGAAGAATTATGCTCCTGCTGATTATTATGTTGCTACTGAGGTTTTTGAGCATCTCGATGATTTGAAAATCCTTGAGAATATCCCAACTGGTGCTAAACTCATCTTTTCGGTACCATCATTTGATGACCCATCACACTTAAGAACATTTACGGAGGAAATCGTGAGAACACGATATAAGAAACTACTTGCAATTGATAACATCACAAGGTTCAATTGGCACCAGAAATGGATAAAAGGACCTAACGTTGATGATTACATTTTGTTGGTTGAAGCGAGGAAGATTTAGATGGTAGACACGACAAGCATAGAAAAACAAAGTTTTAAAATAAGCGTAGGCGTTGCAATAACAGTTATCATATTCTTAATAGTTATGTCATTCAATCTTGCCACTTGGAAAGCGAGCACTGAA
>Ga0180432_10009222_pt1 | contig 12086 bp, 7 predicted proteins | sample SS_ome_10_FD_132414 | JGI IMG/M metagenome (GOLD analysis project Ga0180432, IMG submission 132414) | Hypersaline lake sediment archaeal communities from the Salton Sea, California, USA - SS_1_MS_2 metaG | ecosystem: Environmental > Aquatic > Non-marine Saline and Alkaline > Hypersaline >...
CCGATCAGAACCACCGAAACCCGGTCTTTCTCGCGGGCGGCCTCCATCAGCCCGGGCAGCTCGCGCTTCTTCTCATCGAAGAAACGCCGGGCCTCGCGGTAGGCCGCCGAGACCGAGGGCAGGTTTATGCATTCGCCCAGGACCGGTTTCAACGCCTTGTAAAGCCGGAAGGCGGGCAGCAGCTCGCCGCCGCTTCCGGAATGAACCAGCGGGGTCAGGCACTTTTGGGTCAGCTTCTGGTTCTCCATGGTGGGGATCAGCGAGGGGGCGAACTGGCTGTAGTAGCAGTACTGCCGCCGGGTTCCGCTCTTGTGCTCGGCCTCCAGGTAGAAGGGCGTGAAGATGTAGTCGGCCTTGTCGGCCAAAAAGTCCACATGGCCGTGGAAGGCGGCCATGGGCGCGCAGAACTCCGCCGCGGCCAGCCGCTTGCCCCGGGTGAGCGCATCGGTGCAGCCCTGGCTGGTTATGGTGCGCACGCCCAGCAGGTCGAAAAACTTCCTCCAGAGGGGCAGATCGTCCACCAGGTACAGGGCGGCGGGTATCCCCACCACCGGGCCCGGCCCTCTAGCGGTACGCCTGAAGGCGAAATGCTCGCGGCGGGTCTTGAGGAGATCGAACCCCGAGCGGTTGGACGAGACGAATTTCTGCACGTCGTAGTCGCGGCCGCACAAAAAGCCGTAGGCCACCGTCTCGCCGCGAACCTCGGCCACGCGCAGCTTGCAGTGGTTGTTGCACAGGTCGCACACCTCCGAGCGGACCTCGATCTGCTCCTGGTAGAGGTCCAGGCCCCGGAACTTGCCCGGCCGGCGTTTTTCAGCCGGGGTGTCCCGCAGCAGGAGCGCGGCGCCCCAGGCGCCGGTCAGGTGGCAGTAGCGCGAGACCTTGACCGGCTTGTTGAGCTGCTGCTCGAAGGCGGCCACCAGGGAGCGGTTCTTGGCGGTGGCGCCCTGGAAGCAGATGCGCTCGCCGATGACGCCGCCGCGGGCCACCTTGGTCAGGTAGTTCTCGCGGACCGAGTGCAGCACGGTGGCCAGCACCTCGCCGGTGTCGAAGCCCAAGCTGAGCAGGTGGTTGATGTCCCGCTCCATGAAGACCGTGCAGCGATCCGAGGCCAGCGGCGCCCGCCGGCCGCGGGTGCGCTGCTCGTACTCGCAGAGCGGGCAGTCCAGCCGGCCGGCCTGCTCCTCGATGAAGCTGCCGGTGCCCGCGGCGCAGACGTGGTTCATCACCGACTGGGTGACCGTGCCGCGGCTCAGGTTGGTGAACTTCGAGTCCTGCCCGCCGATCTCGATTATGGTGTCCACCTCGGGGTCCAGCCGGCAGGCGGCGGTGGCGTGGGAGGTGATCTCGTTCACGATCAGCTCGGCGCCGATCATCGTCCCGATGAACTTGCGCCCCGCCCCGGTGGTGGCCGCCCCGGAAACTTCCAGCCTTAGCTCGTTTCGCCGGCACCAGTCGGCCACCGCCTCGAAGATGCCCTGGACGGCCAGAAGCGGACGGCCGGAGGTGCGGGTGTAGAACCCCGCCAGGACTTCCCCGCCGTCGCCGAGAAAGACGGCCTTGGTGCTGGTCGAGCCGACGTCCACTCCCAGGGTGACCTCCAGGGTTCCGCCCGGCTCCGGCCGGCGGTAGATGTCCACCTCCACCGCGCGGGCGCCTTCGACTTTTTGGGGCTCGAAATCGTAGCTCTCCTCGCCCCCGAAGTCGGGGTAGTCGTCCGACAGCAGCTCCAGGGGCGGGTAGAAGGTCTGCTTGGCCCGGGGGGGCGGGATCAGCAGGTCATCGGGCGTTGCGGCATTAATGGATTCAACCGCAGAGTTCTCGAGGTCGTCTAAAAGCAGCAGGGCGGCGCCCAGCGCCCCGTAGACCGCGGCGTGCTCGTCGATTATCAGCTCGTGCCCCAGTATCTGAGAAAGGCGCCGGGCCACCGCCTGGTTCTGCGCCACACCGCCGGCGAACACCACCGGAGGGCGGGGCCGATCGGAGGTGAACAACGTATCGAAGATGTTGGCGGCCAGCCCCCGGCACAGGCCCTCGCAGATGGCCTCCAGCGAGAAGCCGTCCTGCTGGGCGTGGAGCAGGTCGGTCTTGGCGAACACCGCGCAGCGCGTGGCGATCTTGGGAATGTCTCCCTCGGCCAAGAGCGCGGTCCGGCTCAGCTCGGCCGAGTCGGCCAGGCCCAGCCGCCCGGACTGCTGGTCGAGAAAGCTGCCGGTCCCCGCCGCGCAGGACGAGTTGAAGCGGCTGTCCTGGTAGCTGCCGTCTTTGCCGAAGCGCGCCAGGGAGAACTTCTCTCCGCCCACCAAAAGCAGCCCGCCCAGCCCCGGGTGCAGCCTGCGGGCGGCGGTGGCGCAGGCCACCTGGGAGTGGTAGCGCCGCGAGTGCCGCACCACGTCCGCGGCGCTCCCGGTCAGCGCGATGTGCGCCACCGATTCCAGGTCGATCCCTGACAGCCGGCGTCCCAGCTCCTTGCGGATCTCCCCCTTGTGAATCGAGTAGGACGTGGACAGCCGCTTGCCGCTCTCGTCCAGCTCCACCGTCGAAAGCGCCACCGCGCCGATGTCTATTCCCAGTATGTTGCCTGCCACCGGAGGCTCCCGGGTTCGTTCAAGGCCGGTAGGATAGCAAAAAAAGCGCTGGCAATGTCAATCTTTGCCGGTTTCAAAATCTTTTTACATTTTTCCTACATATCCCCGACCACCCTTTCCGTAAAATCTATGTAACGTTGTAAACAGCGAATCACAATAGGGAGGTACGGGATATGAAAGCACTTACTATGTTTTTCCTTACCGCCGCGATGACCGCTTCCGCCTGGGCGGGCACGCCCAGCCGGCCGGAGCGGGCGACCATCTACCGGGACGGCTACGCGGTTCTGGAGGAGACCCTGGGCCGCATGGAGCCCCGGGGAGCGGTGAGACTTCCGGCCCAGACCGATCTGGCCTCGGTCCGGGTGCTTATGGGCGGCAGGTATCTGAACGATATCCAGCTGGAAGAAATAATCGAGGAGGAGAAGACCATTGAGAGGACCGTCGTCGGGCGGGTCGTCGTGGAGAAGCCGGTCACCGTCAAGAAGCGGGTGGGCTACCGGATGCGCCCGGGGATAAAAAAGCCGGTGGGCAAGGGCAAGCTGCTATTGCGATACGGCACCACCGGGATCAACTGGCAGCCGCAGCTCTCGGCCGAGATCCTGGATGCGGAGCGCGTCGACGTAACCATGACCGCCCTGGTGAGCAACACCGCCCTGGATCTGAAGAACTGCCGAATCCACCTGGCCTCAGGAGCCGGCGCGCTGCCCGGCCGGGTCTACTTCGCCCGGCAGCACTACGCCGGCAACGTCGGAGGGCGCTCGGCCGACCTGGTCTACGATCTGGGCCGGCGGACGGTCATGAAGGACAAGCCGGGGGTGTTGACCGTCAGCTCGGCCGGCAGCCGCTACGAGCGGAAGCTGATCTGGCACACCGACACCCGCGAGTGGGTCCGGGTGGTCTTGATGATCAAAAACCCCTTCAAGGTGCCGGTGTGCCCGGCGCCGGCCAGCCTGTACCGGCGCGGGGCGCTGATCAGCCAGGACACCGCCGAGTGGGTGGCGCCGGGCGGGCCCATCGTACTGGCCGCGGGCCACGCCCCGGAGATCGAGGTGGAGCGCTCGGTGGAGACCAGCGAGCGCCTGGCCAACCGCGCCCGGCCCTTCACCCATAAAACCAAATTCAAGGTGACCAACCGCGGCGACCGGCGCATCCGCCTGGAGGTGGTCATGCCCAAGAAATTCGGCTCGCGGCACAAGACCATCTACCGCTTCAAGCGCAAGCCCGACCGCAAGCCCGGCGAGACTTTCATCTGGGATCTGGACCTGAAGAAGGACCAGACCAACGTGATCGCCTTTTCCTTCGACTCCGAGTACGCCCGCTTCCCCGGCTACGAGACCTACGAAAAAGCCCGCTACGAGATGCACTAGCCTGGATTTTGACCCGGACGAACACGAAGATCCGGCGGCCGAAACAGCCGACGGTTGTATTCAATCGAACTTGCGGCTAGTATCCGGATTGGAAGGAGAAATGTAATGAGAGTTTTCACCTGCATGGCCGGTGTTCTTCTGGTCCTGTTACTGCCGGGGGCGGTCAACGGGGCGCCATATGTCTACCACCGGGTGGGCGACGGCGAGAGCATGTCGGCGACTGCTGAGCTTGAAACCGCCTACGGGACCCGCGAGTCCCGTTTCTTCGGCAGCGAGGGGTTCGAGCAGGGGCTGCGGGTGCGGTTTCAGCCCTGGTCGTTTCTCAACTTCGAGGCCTGGGGCGGCCTGCTGGTTCACGACGGCGGCCTCGAGGAGGAGGCCTTGTCCTTCGAGGTGAACTGGCGGGCCTTGAACCAGGATGACCACTACGTCGACCTGCACCTGGGCGCCGGGTACATCTACGATTACCGCGACGACCACATCCCCCGGCTGCGGGCAGCGGTGGGCCGCAGCTTCGGAGATTTCGACCTGCTGGCGGGCAGTCTGCTGGAGATCCCCACCAGCTCCGACCGCGACGAGGTCGACATCATGTTCAGCCTGGCGGGCTCCTACAAGATTACCGACTGGTACCGGCAGGGGCTGGAGTTCATCGCCGAGGACCTCGAGGGTTTGTGGGAACCGGAGGAGGCCGAGGGCGGCGCCAAGTTCCTCATCGGTCCCACATCCTGCTTCCAGGTGACCGGAAACCTGGAGATCAAGGTCAACGCCGCCCTGGTGCTTGCCTACTTGGAAAACCAGACGCAGCCCCCGGGCGTGGATTTGGGCGACGAGGTCGGCTTCATGGGCCGGGTGGTGCTGGGTTATACGTTCTAAGGAGCAGAGATCATGAAGAGAACGGCCATTCTTCTGGTGCTGACCTTGGCGGCCTGCGGGGAGTCGGGGAACGGTTCGGGCGACGGGCTGCCGGACGAGCTGGCGTTCGAGTTCACCCGGACGGACGTGGGCGATCCGCTCGGCGCTTCCGAGGTCGAGGCCTTCACCCGCAAGCTGACCGGGTTCTGGAAGCAGGTGGGGTTCTTTCCCTGGGTGCTGCGCATCAGCCACGGGGTGCACGAGTCGACCGGCAAGCGCGACTACATGGTGTGGTGGAGCGGGGTGGACGCCTACCGCGAGGGGGACACGGTGCGCTTCTATCACCACGACCCGGACGGCGGGGGGCATAACATCATGATCCCCACGCCGCGGATGCTCTCGTCGGCGCTGGGCGGGTACATGCTTACCGGCGATCCGCAGATGGCCGAGGTGGCCGAGCAATACTGCAAGGGGATCACCGCCACCATGCTGGGAATGGTCTACGACGAGAACGACACCATCGACTTCCTGGCGGCCCGCAACATCGCCACCATCGACCACACCTACCAGACTCAGGAGGGCTACACCAAGCAGATCGACTACTCCGGCTGGCACACCTCCTACGAGCACTGGAACACCTGCCGCTTCAACTACCCCGACAACCCCTACTGGGGGTCGGTGTGGGTGACCAACATGCGCTCCAAGGACGACGTCCCCCATCTGTTCATGGCGGTGCCCTTCATCACCTACGCGGCCTCGCGCGCCGAGTCGCCCGATGTCAAGGAGGCCTGCGCCGAAACCCTCGAGCACATGACCGCCTTCGCCAAGGACATCGTCGACCAGGGCTACCGCATCCGCAGCAAGGACGAGAACGGCGTGCCCTTCATCCCCGGCTACACCGGCGACGAGGAGAAGGACCAGGCCGCCGGGGACCTGGCCAGCTTCGTTATGTGGGACGAGCTGATCGAGGACGCGGAATGCAACGCCAAGCGCACCTCGGCGCTGATCGGCTATGGCGACGGCCGGGAGTTGGACTGCGGCAAGGCCGCCGGCAACGCCTACGAGGATATGGCAGTGCAGACTCACTACTACAACCATGACATCATCCGCTTTTTCCACTCGGCCCACATCGCCAACGCCCTGATCAACCACGACAACACCGCCGCGAAGGAGCTGCTTATGGGCATGGCCGAGCGCATCGACGGCTACCTGGACACCCCCGACGCCGAACTGCCCTCCGATCGCTCGCGCTCCGAGTGGGAGAACGACATAGTGCAGCTGGCCATCCGCGCCGCGGCCTACGGCTACCCGCTGACCTCCCGCGAGGCGCGGATCATCCACGAGAAGTGGGGCATGGGCGTCGACGAGTACTCCGCCTGGGAGTACTGGGACCTGTGGAGCCCGGACCACGCCGACGGCCGGCTGCCCATCCGCCCGTGGAACGGCAACAACGGCGATCGCTGGGCCCACATAGAGGACATGGTCCTGCCGCTGGAGTACTGCTTCTCACCCCTGAAGAACCCCGCCGGCGCGCAGTTCGTAGACTGCGATATCATCGCCGATCCCGCCCAATGGTGAAATTCTGATCCCCGGGGGGGGGAATGCCCTTGAAAAGACCAACCGGAATGAATATATGGATTTTGGGGGAAGGTTTTCTTCGAAGTGTAAAAATGCTGCCAGCTCAAAGTGGGCCACCGAGGATGAGCGGTTTGCGGCCCGCACGCCCGGCCTGTATTTCTTATCGCCCTGTTTTCACAGTGATTATTCCGGATCCACGGCCGGGCATGGAGATTGCTGTATGGCCGGGCGGCGGGGCGGCTTGAAAAAGGGCGTGAAAATGGGAGACGACAAATACGGGCACCTGGCGATGATCGCCGAACAGGCGGTGGAGGGAATGGCCGTTTCCGACCTGGAGGGCGTAATCCAGTTCGTCAACACGGCCTGGGCCAGGATGCACGGGTACGAGAGCGTCGACGACCTGATCGGCAGGCACCTGAGCGTGTTTCACACCGATGAGCAGATGAAGAACGAGGTGGTGCCCTTCAACGAGATGGTGAGGCGCGACGGCTGTCGCACCGGTGAGGTCGGCCATGTCCGCAGGGACGGGTCGGTGTTCCCGTCGGAGATGGCCGTCTGCATGTTCAGGGACCGGGAAGGCCGGCCGATCGGGCTAAACGCGGTAATGACCGACATCACCGAGCGCAAGCGGGCCGAGGAGGCCATGCGGCGCCGGCTGGAGTTCGAAAAGATCGTCTCCGCCATGTCGTCGAGGTTCATCGCATCTGACATCGACGGCACCGTCGAAGCGGCGCTGGGGGACATGGGCAGGCTGAGCGGGGCCAGCCGGGTTTATCTGTTTCTTTTCGACGAGCGCAGAACCGTGATGAACAACACCCACGAATGGTGCGCCGCAGGAGTCGCCCCCCAGATCGACAACCTGCAGAACCTCCCCACCAACACGTTTGGGTGGTGGATGGACAAACTACTCAGGGGCGAGGTCATCCGCATCCCGGACGTATCCGGGCTCCCCGCGGAGGCGCAGGCGGAGAGGAAGATACTGGAGGAACAGGACATCCAGTCGGTGCTGGTGTTCCCGCTGGGCGTCGGGGGCCGGCTGGGGGGGTTCGTGGGATTCGACGACGTGTTCGAGGCCCGGGGATGGAGCGAAGAAGATCTGAGTCTTTTGCAGATCTGCTCCGACGTCATCGGGAACGCCATCTACCGCCGGCGGGCGGAGGAGGCGCTGCGCGCGGCGCGGGACGGGTTGGAAAGGCGGGTGCGGGAGCGGACGTCGCGGTTGGAGGAGGTCGTCGGGGCCCTGCGGAAAAGCGAGGCCAATCTCGCCGAGGCCCAGCGGATCGCCAGGCTGGGCAACTGGGAGTGGAACGTTATTACCGACGAGATGACCTGGTCCGAAGATCTGTGCCGGCTTCTCGACACCGTTCCCGAGCAGCTGGGCACTCGCTTCGCCGACTTCCTCGGGTCGGTTCACCCCGATGACCGGGAGGCCGCCGAGAATGCCGCCCGCGCCGCCCTGAGAGACCGGAGGCCGTACAAGCTCGACCACCGGATCGTCCTGGCGGACGGCACGGAGCGTATCGTCCATCAGCGCGGGGAGGTCGTGTACGACAGCACCGGCCGGCCGTCGCGGTTGTTCGGAATCATCCAGGACATCACCGGGCGCAAGCGCCTGGAGGAGGATCTCGCCCGTCTGGCGGCGGCGACCGAATCGTCGGCCGACGGAATCGTCATCACTGCTCCGGACGGCATAGTCCAGTACGTCAACCCGGCGTTCGAGCGGATCAGCGGATTCTCCCGGGAAGAGTGCGTGGGGCGCGACGTGAAGCTCTGCAGCGGCCCGGGGGTGGACCAGGGGTTCCGCCGGGAGGTCTTCGAGAATCTGAAGCGGGAGGGCGTCTGGAGGGGATGCCTGGCCAGGACGAAGAAGGACGGCAGCTCCTACCGGGAGGAGCGCACCATCACCGCGGTCAGGGATGGCTCGGGGGAGGTGGTCAACTACGCCCACATCATCCGCGACGTGACCGAGAAACTCCGTCTCGAGTCCATCGCCCAGGCGGTCAACACCATGAGCAACACCGCCTACATCTTCTCGGGAATACGGCACGAGATCGGAAATCCCATCAACGCCGTGGGGGCGGTACTGAAGACGCTCAGGTCGGGAATCGACGACTACGGCAAGAAGGAGGTCTGCAATTACCTTGACCGCGCCCTGCACGAGATCTCCACCGTGGAAGTCCTGCTCAACAACCTGAAGAGCTACAACATGTACGAGAACCCCGATATCTCCGAGGTGAGTCTTCCGGACTTCATGGGCAAGTTCCTGACGCTGGTCAGGCCCGATTCCGAGGAGAAGGGGGTTGCCATCGCCGCCAGCGTCGCCCCCGACGCCGAGTCGTGCCGCGCGGACCCGCGGGCTCTCCAGCAGGTGTTGATGAACGTGCTCACCAACGCCTGGGACGCCTGCGGGGGGAGGGAGAACCCCAGGATATCCATCGACGTGGCCAGGAACCGCGACATGATCCAGATCGAGGTGAGCGACAACGGCTGCGGAATGAGCGCCAAGCAGCTGGAGAACCTCTTCAGGCCCTTCTACACCGGAAAGCCCCACGGCACCGGTCTGGGCCTGGCGATCGCCAGGAAGATGCTGGCGATGATGAATTCCAGCATCGAGGTGACCAGCGAGAAGGGCGTGGGGACCACCGCCAGCATTCAACTGCCGGAGGCTCGAGGTGAAACCTGACGACGCCGGCCGGACGGTGCTGATCGTCGACGACGACGAGCTTTTCTGCGACGCCATCCGGGACTACCTGGGCGCGAGAAACCTGCGGGTGTTCACCGCCCACACCGGGGAGGCCGGGCTGGCGGCCTGCTCGCAGGAAAGGATTGACGTGGTCCTGCTGGACCAGAGGCTGCCCGATGCGGACGGGCACACTCTTTGCCACGACATCCTGGGGCACAACGATCGGTCCAAGATCATCTTCATCACCGCCCAGCCGAGCTTCGATGTGGCGGTGAAGGCCATCCGGGCCGGAGCGCACGACTATCTCTCCAAGCCGCTGGATCTCGAAGAGCTTTCCCTGGCCGTCACCAAGGCCTTCAAGGCGATCGACCTTGAGCGACGGGTTCAGATCGAGGACTACAAGAGCCTCAAGGAGAGCGAGGAGGCGGTCCTGGTGGGCTCCGACCGGGGGCTGTCCGAGGTCGCCAAGCTGATCGACCTGGCGGCCTCGGTGGATTCCCCCGTCCTGGTGACCGGCGAGACCGGCACCGGGAAAAACGTCGTGGCCAGGTCCGTTCACTACAAGAGCGGCGCCCGGCAGGAGGCGTTCATCACCATCAATTGTTCGGCCCTGCCGGAGAACCTCATCGAGGCGGAGCTATTCGGTTACGAGAAGGGGGCCTTCACCGGGGCGCTGGCCTCCAGGAAGGGCATCTTCGAGATGGCCGAGGGCGGGACGCTGTTTCTCGACGAGATCGGAGAGATGCCCATACACCTTCAGACCAAGCTTCTGGGAGCCCTGGAGGACAAGAAGATCCGGAGGCTGGGAGGCGATTCCTTCCGGCCGGTGGACGTCCGCATCATCGCCGCCACCAGCACGGATCTCAAGCAGGCGCTGGACCGGACCTTCCGGAAGGACCTGTACTTCCGCTTGAGCGTCATCAGGATCCACATCCCCCCGCTGAGGGAGCGGCCGGGGGACATCCCCGAGCTCTGCGACTACCTGCTCAACAAGCTGGTCAGCGGACTTTACGCCGAGCTGCCCCGCGAGGAGCTGGAGAAGCTCATGCAATACAGTTGGCCCGGCAACGTGAGGGAGCTTAAGAACATCCTGGAGAGGGCGTCGATACTCCACCGCGGGCGGACCATCAAGCCCTCGGAGCTTCTGGATATGCCCGGCGGCGACGAGTCGCGCAGCCGCAGGCTCCATGCCGACGCCGTGTCTCTAATGGAGGTGGAGAAGAACCACATCAAGTTCATGCTCGAGGAGAATTCCGGCAACCTGACCCGGACCGCCAAGGCCCTGGGCATCGCCCTGTCGACCCTCAAGAGGAAAATCAGCACCTACGGTCTCAAGTGAGCCGGTTTTTCAAAACCGGCCACTCACAACGCGCACTTCGCTTTCGCCGCGCCCGGAGTACCGGCACTAACTCCTTGATCTTGCACGCCCGGAAGGCCTGGCACGGCGCTTGCTTGTACTCGATATGACCAAGAAGGGGGTCCGCCATGTCGAGTTCGATAACCGCCCGCGCCCTGAAACGAACCAAAACGGTACAGGTACACAAGGTCTCCTGGCCTCCCGCCGGATTGAATGTGGAGATTCTACGCCTGTTGATGCTTTACCCCTACCGGGACGACCAGTTCAAGGCCATGGGCATGGGCCCGGAGGAGATGGCCGCCCACCAGTTCGTCCGGCTGGGCGAGCCGGGAGGAGCCCTGCTGGTGGCCGACGGCGTGCGCCGGCTGTGGGGCCTGGTCCACCTGGTGCCCGAGATGTGGCCCAGCGCCTTTCTCAACCGCCACATATGGTCGATCCGGCAGTTTCTCGTCGCCGGTGACGCCCCCCGGGGAACCGCGGAAATACTTTCGCGATCGGCCCTGGCCGTTCTGGATGAGCCGGTCGAGTTCCTTTCCGCGCGGGCTCCGTCTGGTGACCACCTGGCCGTTCGGGGACTGCGCGACACCGGTTTTCGCGTCGTGCAGGAACAGGCGGTCGCGGTGATCGACTGCTTCGAGGGCGCGTTGGAGCCGGCTTCCTCCATCCGGTTCGCCCCCATGGAGCCGAAGCACCTGAAGGCGGTGGCGGACATCGGCAAGGATTGCTGGCGGTACGGCCACTATGCCCTGGAGCCGGGTTTCGAGTCCGAATGCGTGGACGAGCTTCAGAACGTCCTGTTGTCGGGTTATCTGCAGGAACCGGACAGCGGGGCCCTGGTGGCTGAGAACGGCTCCGGAGAGGTTCTGGGGTTCGTGGTCTACTCCGAGGAGAAAGACACCGCGGAGTACACCCGGCGTCGTCCGGCCACGTTGGACCTGTTTGGGGCGCGGGCGGACCTGCGCGACGGCAGGCTGGGAGAGCTGCTCAACCGCCACGCCCTGGCGGCCTTGAGGCGCCTGGGCGTGGACGCGGTCACCGTGAGGACCGCGACGGCCGGCCGGGACTCCGCCATGACAATGAAAGTGCTCAGGAAGATCGGCTACCGGATCGCCTCGACCGATCTGATCCTGCACCGGTCCTTGATCTCAACGGCGGGCGATCGGAGTGAATTGGTGGAGCCATGTATGCATGGAACCATTGGGCTTCCGGCGAGCCGGCACGCCTGCTGATCGCCCACACCGATCCGCAGCTGCGATCGCAGTTGGCGTCGCAGTTCGGGCACAACGGCTGGGTGGTCCATCAGTTCGAGGACGGCAACCAGCTTCTCGACTGGCTTTCGGAAGACCTGCTCTTCAACGGCGGGCCGGGGAAATCCGACCTGATTGTCGCGGACGCCCGCCTTCCCGGCCGGAACGGGCACGAGCTGCTGGCGGACCTACGCCGCGCGGGCTGGTCGATCCCCTTCATCCTCACCTCCAAGAAGGAATCGCAGGATCCCCTCGCCGAGATGCAAAGGTACCCGAGGGCCTTCATCTTCGAGGCGCCGTTCGAGATCTACGATCTGGTAACTGCGTCCTACTACCTGCTGGATCGGACGTCGGTGGAAGATTCCAGGGCGTTGCCCTGGGCTGACGTTAGTTGAATCGCCCTTTCAGGGCTCG
>Ga0180432_10009225_pt1 | contig 12085 bp, 13 predicted proteins | sample SS_ome_10_FD_132414 | JGI IMG/M metagenome (GOLD analysis project Ga0180432, IMG submission 132414) | Hypersaline lake sediment archaeal communities from the Salton Sea, California, USA - SS_1_MS_2 metaG | ecosystem: Environmental > Aquatic > Non-marine Saline and Alkaline > Hypersaline >...
GGCCGCTGCCGATCCACCAGACGAGCCCGCACCCGGCAACGCGCTGTCATACCCGAATGCTTTCGCCGCCCAGCCGCCCGCCCCGAACGGATCTTGTCGCGCTGGTGCAGACAGCGCCGCTGCGATGCTTGATCGCGGCCCGCCCAAGCGCGACGTCAATCTGTACGCCGCTGTTCGGTTTGGTGTTCCGTATCGCCCATCGAGACGAGCAAGGCCCGTCGACGCAGTGCCTGGTAGCCCTGGCATGTTGCCCCGCATGGCGAGGTTGGGATTGCGCGACGGCAGACCCGGTGCGCTGGCAAAATTCGAGTACGCCCCAAGGCCCGGTTGCGCGAAGTCGCCAACACGGCTTCGGTTGGGATTGCGCGACGGCAGACCCGGTGCGCTGGCAAAATTCGAGTACGCCCCAAGGCCCGGTTGCGCGAACCCAGCCACACCGTACCGGCCCGCCAAGCCCGGCGCCGCCATGTCGCCAACACGGCTTCGGGAAGCATCAGCAAGCGCCGGCCCCGGCGAAAACCCCGCCACACCCAGCGTGCCGTAGGCATCAGGAAATCCGTAGTCTTCAACTCCGACCCGCGCGCCATACATGGCGCCTTGCTTGCCGGCGGTCGACCGCGAGCGATCCACCGATCGCGTTGGTTGGCCAATCTCGCCAAACGCGTCCGCTTTGCCGAAATAATCATTGTCCGTGGCCATGGCGATTGCGCCAAGATCCGAGCTAAGACTTCGCGGTGAGGACCCGTACATCCCCCCGCCGGTCGTAAAGGCCCCGCTTCTGTGATCGTCGTATGCCGTCGAATATCCCGGCTCGATTGCGCCCGGTGGCTGGCTTTCTGCCCAGTCCCGAGCCGCACGAGCACGGTCGTAATAGCTATCCGACATCAGAAAAGCCCTCCGGTTGCCGCGCGCACGCCCGTGGCGCCCAAGCCAAACAAACCGGACATCATTGCGTTGCGCTGGTTTTGTTGCTGATAATACCGGTCCATTTGGCTGTTGTAGCCGTCTTGGATGATCCCGCCGACATTCGTCGGGGCGATTGAGCCGCCCGAAAATCCCTGGAATTGCGGAATATTGACTTGGCTTTGCTGCGCCAGTGCGGCGATCTCATTCAATGGTTGCGACCGCAACGTGACGGCTTCATTGAGTGCCGCATCACGCGATCCGCGATCCGCCTGCATTTCCTGCAACGCAGCGTTTCGAGACTGGATATCAAGCGCAAGCAACGCATCGTTGCGCTGCTGACCCTGGACGGATCGTGCGTTGTCGTAAGCTTCGGACCCATACGTCACGCCTTGCGCCAGAAGCCGATTGCGTTCCTGATCTTGCTGCCGATTGAAATCGTCCTGCCAACGGCCGTACATCGAGTCATAAACGTCGCCGCGATACGCCCCGAACGAGCCGTCACCCTTCATCGATGGCGCGATTTCCGACGCGTCAAACGGCGTCGAAATGATATCGTTCGCCCGGTTCAGCTGCTCAAGCGCAATGTCATTCGACCGGAGCGCGAGGTTGTTTTCCTGATCGTATTTCTGCTGCTCGATCGGTGACAGTTCGGTGTTGATAGAAAAACGCGGCACACTGATGTCATTGCCCGATGCGTCTTTGACCGTCTCCGTTCCGTCAACCGTGCTCGTTGTTGATCCGAACGGGCTTGTCTGCGATGTCGGGTTATTCAAGTACGCCTGCGCAACAGCGGTATTGACATTGCTCAATTGCGTCGCGCTGGCCGTCTGGCGCGGATCGGGCGGCGGCGGGGGGCTCGGCGTTTTCATATTCGGATATCCTCTGGCAACAGCCCCATCACAATTCGTTCCGTGCCGCGCTTGACGCCCTCGACTTCAAACCCAATGCCGCGTGCAAACCGCAAGCACCGCGCATTGTCGCGCGCGATCTCTGCCGTGATGCGCCGCACGCCCAACTGATCGAAAGGATAAGCAAGTACGGTTCGAATAATACCACGCAACGCCTTGGCTGGCGACGTTGCGTAAAGCGCCATGTCAACGTCGTCGCCCAAGTGTTTCGTGAACACCGCACCGAATGCAAGATTGCCGCTCGCGTCTTCCGCGCCAAGCGCCACAAACCCGGCCGGCTTGCCGCCACCCAAATTCTTGCGCACCCATGCTTCGATCCGTTCGTCGTCACCGTGAATGACGCCGTTGACCACAACAATCTCAGACAAGATCGCCAACCTCGAACATCACTTGAGATCCGTTGTATGTGACTTGCTCAGTTGTCGCCATTTGAATAACGAGTGCCAGATGGTGGCCTTTGCCCCGCGCGACCACCCAATTCGAGTTGGCGTTTGACGCAACGCCCCAGCTTGCGACGTCCCACTCGGCCACGTCCCATTCGGGTCCGATTGTCTGATACGCCTGAGCTGAGAAAATATCAGTGTTCGCATCAAAGTTCGAGCGGACGCCGACGTGCGGCTGATATCCGCTTGGCCCGAAGATTTGTGTTCGCACGCGACGCAAAAACTTTTCGCCAAGAGCCCCGTATTGATCAAACCGATGGATGATGGTTGCATTGATTTCGCTGCCATTGTCGGCCGCCCCGCCCATCTTGCAGACCCGGCCATCCGTGGTGCCGAAGTACATATTTGAATCGACGTGTGCCCAGGACGTCGCGTTGAGATCGCGCCATTCGGACCAACCGCCGCCGGTTGTTGAGTACACATACTGGTAGTACGTCGTGCCCGCCGTGATCGGGATATTGACCAGCGCCAGCGCTTTCTCCGGCCATTCAAGGATCTGCCAGCCCGCCACGCTCCGGTTGGACGCGACCGCCTGGAATTCCGCACCGATATTCTCGGTGGCAGCAACGCGCTGCTGATCGGATCGTGCCGCGCTCAACACGCCCGACAATGGTACAACGCCGGTTTCGGTGATGATCCCGACGTCAGAGCCGTATTTGATAGTACAGGAACAGCCGATCGGCGGCGGCAGATAGAATGTCCCGGTCTTGGTCCAAGCCCCCGGATCGGACGGGTCATACCCTGCGTACAGATGGGCCTCACCTGTGGACATGAGGAACAGTACAACGTCGTCCATCCCTGAGCCGCCGTCTCGCGTCCAGCTCGCAATCGCGTGCAACGTGCCGCCAAGGCGTGAAAACGGACCGAAATCAATCGATGTCGCCGCACCGGCCAGATTAGCCGCTGGCAGATACCACGCTTTCTGTGTGTCCTTTTGAATAAACCACAATCTGTTCTGGTGCACAGTGTGGCGCCAGAGATTGGATGCCGTCACGCCCGTGATTGTCGGCGTCGTCCAGGTCGATCCGTCATAATAGCGCGGCGCGTCGTACCCGTTTGTAATGTACAGAAATTGCCCGCCCGTCGTTGCGAACATCGTGCCGGTCCACATGCCAGAATTCAGGCTTGTGATGGATGCCGCACCGGCCGTGCCCGCCGTTGTCACATCGAAGATACTGTCGTCGGTCGCCGCAAACAGTTTCGCCGTTGTCAGCCCTTCATAGCCGAGCACCCGCCGCACCGCCGATCCAATCGCGGTGACATGCTCGGTGTATCCCGGCCGCGTGACCAAGCCCTCCTCATTGCTGATCACATTGCGCAGTGCAATCGCGTCGCGTGGCTCGAATTGAGACAATCCCCGATCGCTGATCCAACCCGTTGGCGCTGGGAGAAACCGCAACCGAGATCGTTGTGGGCGCCGCCGGACACGCGGCCGGGCTGGTGATAGCAGCATCACAGACCGTCGATCGTATCAGGCACGGCCGGTGCGCGTGGCCGTATAATTTTGGACGGTATCATGTTGATCACACGCTGGCCGCCGTCGTTGGCGCGGAGCGTGGCCACCCGGTGATCGTATTCGCGGACTTCTTCGGAGTAATCCAGTCCTTCGGACGCCCGAAGCCGCCAGACCACGCCAAGGGTGATCAGCTCGTCATCATCGATCAACGGGATATCGTCATCGGCGGCAAACGCCAGTCGATATGTGTCGGCGGCCGCATTCGTGCCAACGGCCTTCGAGACGTATTCATACGCGATTGTCTCACCGGCCGGTGGGACCGGCTCCATCAAAAACGCCCCGTCGCGAATGATAAACGCATCGTGCACGCGGCTTGTGACCTGCGCTTGGTGTGCCTGCCAGTCGTCCACCGACAACGGCCCCATCACTTGCCATGTGGTCGTCCGGTTCCAGATTGAGCCACGCACAAAGCGCCGGAAGTCACCGTCCGATGGCCACGCATTCGTCTGCTCGGCTTGCGCCACCGTGGCAAATGTGTGCTCGCGCCGCAGCGCCGTCCAATCGTGGACGTTGGCCAACTGCCGGCATGTGCGCGTGATCATGCGCAGCAGTTTGGTGTTGGTCGCATCGCTGGACGCGGAGAAAAGGCCAGACGGCGGCGGCAAGCTCACTTCCGCCGCCGCGTCCGTTGCGATGTCCAGGATTGATGCCATCAGGCGGCGGCCTCGTCACGGATGATATTGCCGTCCTCATCGCGAGGCAGCGGCTTGCGGCCGCGCTTCTTGGGCGCGTCGTCTTCCGGCTCGGTCTGTTCTTCCATCATCGCCATGAGCTGCGCCAACTGTTCGCGCATCTGTGCGTTGTCGCTTTCCAGCTCCGCGACCTTCGCGTCCCGTTCGCGCATGGTCTCAGCCACGACTTCAACGTCACGCATTTCCAACCACTTGCGCGCTTGCGCCGGAAGATTGCGTCGACCCGGCAGATTGATCCGCTCAATCACCGTATCTGGCGCTTCGATCAGTTCCTCGACCGTCTTGACACCCGCTGCCGTAATCGCTGTGATCTGGTGTTCCGTGAGTTGATGCCATGCGGCCAGTGCGGTGCCGTGCTCGGGAAACTCCTGGCCTTCCTTCCACGCCTTGTACTGCGGCATGATGTAATCGCGGAGCATGCACATTTGCACGGCGGCCTGGTCGTTGATCGGGTCTTCCGGCTCGCGGACCTTTTCGAATTCCTTGATCATCATCGGCGTCACCGCGCGTTGATCCTGGCCGGGCGCGTGCAGCAGCACATAATCGCGCGGTTCTGAAACCGTGCGCGTGACAGATGATCCGTTGACGTCAACAACGTGTCGTGCCGTGACATAGCGAGTTTCAAAACCTTTGACGACGGTCGGCGGTGCGAGATTGCTCATGGTGTCCTCAAATTAGGACGGGCGGCCGAAGCCGCCCGCCACCGTTGGTTAAAACGGGAAATCGCAAATCACTTCTTTGTCGGAGATATCGCCGGCATATGCGCAGATATGATCTGTCGCCGCGTCCGACACATCGAGCGTGCCATCCGTGGCGCCGTTTGGCGTCAGCGGATCGCCATCGGCGCCGGCCGTCAACGCCGTCTCAAGCGTGGCCGGCCCTTTGATCTGCACCCAACAGTATTCACCGTCTGCTGGCGCAGACACCAGAACACCGGCGCCAATCTCGACACTATCGGACAAGTCTGACGTGACCTGCGCATTTTTGTAGCCGTCAAGAGTGTAGTAATAGCAGACGTTACCAACGACGGCCGCAACGCTGCCGGCCCCGCTGTCATATTGCACATACTTGTACACCTTGAAGGCACCGTCGAAGTTTGCACCAACCACGCCGGGCGTGAATTGCGCGTCCGCATCCACCTGATCGGGCTTGAATGCTGTAATCCACATGGGTCTGACCCTTTCAGATTAGGTTGCGATATCGTGCAATTTGCCCTGCAGCGAGCGGTTTGCACAGCACATATTGCCCATCCAATAAATCGGGATGACAACCGCATCCTGATTGATTGGCGCTTTTTCCTCATCCTGATCCCAATCGGCATCTTCATGAACAATCATGTACAGATGCTTGGTATTCAGGAAGTACATGATTTCGGCGTTGGTGCCGAAATTCGTGTTGTTGTCGTGGATGACGGACGCCTTGTCGAACATCACAGCCTGGAAGCCAAGCTTGGCCATGTCCGCCGAGGCGTATCGCTGGTAATCCGTCAATCCGTTGACGTACAGCGAATACATATCGTTGGACGCAGTGATCAGGTCGACGTGATCGGGATGGCGCGTTGTCGCCGTGTACAGTGAGCGCATCGCCGCTTTGAGGTTGGCGAACGTCAGAGCTGTGCCGACAAGGGCGCCGTCCTGTGCAACCTCACCACCCGTAATTTCCTGAAACTTGTTCTTCCACCACGTGTACGTTGACGCATCAATCCCGCCCACCGTGCCGGTGCCGTCTGCGGTGATGATATGCGCCAACCCGCCGACTTGGTTTGTCAGCGCGCCGGACGAATAGATATCGACTGACATCGTATTCGCCGCCGTGGCGAAGGCCACTTCCAACCTGGCCTCAACCAGATCAATGAGCTTTTCGGTGCCCTTGTTCTGCTTCAGCTCGCGGCCCGTCGCCGTGACGTGCACGGCCGCTTGTTTCCAGTCGTACTTGGCGGCTGTCAGCACATCGCTCTGTGCAATATTGAGCGTATCGCCGCCCGAATACCGCTGATAGGTATCGTTTTCAGGATACGACAGCGGAACGGCGATTTCATATCCGCCGCCCTCTTTCTTGATATTGCCGCGCTCTTTCATGAGGCGCAGCAGTGCGTTGTGGTTGGTCACGTTGTCCGCAAGCTTGCGCTTGTGATTGCGCAAAGTTGTGGTGACCATTTCCGTAAACGTGGCGTTTGGGGATGCCATCGGTCAGGGCCTTATGATTTCGCGGCAATGGCGCGCATTTCATCCCGCCAATCTTTCGGGGCCTTTGACCCCTTGGACTGGCCCTTGATATTCGCGGTTTTGGATGCCTTCGCGCGCTTGATTGCATCGTCTGATGCAGGTTGCCGCTTCGGTTGCTGCCACGGCACCGGCTTGCCGTTCATTCGCAACGCCCGTTCCGAGGCCAGCTTGAGAACCGCACCCGGTCCCAGATTCGGATTGCGCTGCCGCACAGAAAAAATCTGATCCTGGATGTCATCCGCGTACTGTTCAAGGATCGGGTACTGATCAAGAACGTTGCCGACTGCCTGTTCATTTCGTTGCTGGAGCTGTTGGAACTGCGCTTCGCGGGCGGCCTGTTCTTGGGCGGCGCGCTGCTCTCGTTCCTGCCTCAACTGTGCTTCAATCTCACGCTGCCGCTGTTCGAGGCGTGTCACCTGCGGGTCAGGGGGCAACCCGTCATCGCTATACCCTGGCGAGCCATCTGCAAGGCTGGCGAAAGCATTGGCGAGGTATCCGAAGTCAGCACCGGCATCGACGTATGCCTGTGCGATATTGATCAGCGCGGTGTTTGGGTCCGCATTCAAGGACCGTTCGGCCGTGGTCCACATCGCAACGGCTTCGGCCGGATGCAGCTGGCGGCCCATGGCGCGCGAGTTCTGTTCAAGAATGTCGCGGGCGCTGTCGAACTCTTTCAGGATCGGATCGGAAAACTGGCGATAGCGCCCCATCTCGGTACGCTCTTGCTGCACGGCTTGTTCGACGTGCGCAATATACGATTGTACCGCTTCCGGTGCGGCCAACCAGTCCTCATCGGAAATCCGGTTGCCAACGGCGCGTGGTTTTTCGACGGCCGCCGAAGCCTCGTCCGCCTCGTCAATCTCGCCATCGGCTTCATCGCCAAGATCAAAATCGTCATCGTCTTCGGCTGACGCGTCGTCGTCGCTCAAATCAACGTCGGCATCGTCATCGTTCGCCGCGTCTGGCTGATCCCCGCCGGCCCGCGCAAACCGCCCGCGCTCGTCCCGTGCCCGTTGCTCTCTGGTCTCTGCCGGTGCCTCAGACTTCGACAGGATTGAGCGCATATCATCGCGCCACGCATCCCCCGACGATTGCGGCGCGGATGGTTCGGACGGGGGCGCGGTTTCAGTCGGTGCCGCCGTCTCAACCGAGACGGACTGAGCTGCTGTGTCTTCAAGCGCCATGTTTCACACTTTCATGCAATGGAAGACCGTGCTTCTTCGTGAAGCGTTTATTTAGATACGGTAACGGCTCTTTCGGCGGGTCCATCTCGACAGCGCCCGCGCGCTTCATGTCCTCGCGCCGTACCGCGCGGTCATCAATCAGCTTGCCGCTTGTCATGGATTCGTATTCCGGCATTTGCCGCATGACCTGCGGCGCCGCGATGGGTCCGGCCCGATCACCCTGATTGAGCATAGGCAGTCCGTCGCGCCCGACCCATTGGCCGTCGCGCCATTTGTATTTATTGGCTGGCATGGTTATTTCTTCGGCTTGAGTTTGGGCTGCGCCCACTTGCCAACGTCCTCGTCATAGGGACGCTTGGCACGCTTCGGCTGCGGTGCACGGATCAAGTGCGACACATCAAGCGGATCTTGCATCAAAGCTCTGGCAATCTTTTCGGCTGCCGCGCTATGCCTGGCCATTGGTGTACCCGTCGAATGCTTGCGCCGCGCGTTCCTGCATCCGCTGGCCTGCCTCGGCTTGCTTCAATTCAAAGTCCAGCCGCTTTTCAGCCATGGCCATCTGATGCAATTCGCGGCTCTGTTCGCCTTCAAGCTCAAGCTTGGCCATCTCCGCTTTCTGCTTTGGATCGTCTTGCGGCTGTTGCGCCTGCATCATCTGCTGTACGGCTTGCGGGACTTGCTGTTGCAATCCGTCAAGTGCATCCTCAGCCTGCTTGCCCAACCGGAATTGACGGCAGAATGCGGTGTACACTTCAACCAGCGGCACGGCCAATTGCGGCGCCTGCTGCAACGCGCCCATGGCCGCCGGCAGGAATTGGCTCGTCACCTGCATAAACAGGTTCATTTGCTCTTGTGAGCGTGTCATGTCGGCGCGGATCGTGCTGTCGGTTTCGACGTCAACCCGAAACCCGCGCATCTCCGGAGACTGCAACAACTGGATGGCCTGCGGAAACGCTTGCTGGTCTTCCGGCCTGGCTGGCAGCGCCGTCATTTGCGAGATCGCTTCAGGCTGATAGTTCGCCGCGATCACCTCGACTTTCATCCGGAACAGATCGCGGATCGTGTTTTGGATCTGCCGCTGCAACCGTTGCACGCGGACCGATCCCCATTGCGATTTGATCTGCTGCGCCGTGGCCGTTTCGTTGGCCTCGCTGACACCACGAACAATGTCGCTAATGCCCGTGACTTCGTAAATCGTTTGCTTGGTGCGCTCGCGCTGCATTTCGAGCTGTTGAATCGTCGCGGCAATCTGCTCAATCGGCCAGTAATGAATCAGATCGTCAATGCGAATGCCCTGGCCGATGTACGTCTCATCGAGCACGGCCATCTCGCCGTCATCAAGCGTGGCGACCTGATCGGCATACCGCGACAGACTGCCGGCCACTCCGCCCTTGACCTGTAGCAGCTTCGCCAGCGCATTGATTCGCCGCGTAACCGTATCGAGTTCTTCCGTCAGTTGCATTACGATCGTGTTCGGACAGATCGGCACCAGCGACGATGCTCGGCGCAACCGCTGCAACGGCGGCGGAACACAGAAGAAATTTTCTAGCCCGAGCACGTCATCCGAGATCGATAGCGGTCGCTCCCGGTCTTGCTCGGAAACCCAATAGATTTGCCGCGTGTCCCGGTCCCAGACTTCATAAACGACGGCGGTTTGATAAATGCCCTTGTCCTGGCCTGCCGACTTGTGACCACCGCGCGCGTTGCGCTCCCACGTCGGCCGATCGTCGTTGGCCTCGACCTCGGCCGGTTCGCCCATCGGCGCATCCGCACGGAGCTGGTCAATCTCGTCCTGCGTCAAGTTGTGTTCGAATGCGATCCACGGGACATCACGCCACCGGCGGCCTGGCCCCATGACAAACGAGCGCCAAGGCACGTATTCACACCAGACACGTTGATCCGAGATTGTGCCATCCGGTTGTGGTTCGCCGGAATAGCGCAGCCGGATCGTCCCGCGACCGGCCACCAGCGCATCGGTGATCACGGCTTCAATTTCGTCGTCGAATTCATACTGATCAAGCTGGTAATTGATCGCCCGTTCGCAGATGTCGACAACCAACTTTGCCACCGGGTCTGCGTCAGAGTATCGGCGGCGCACATCAGGCACGGGCGTTGAGTTGTATACGGCCGGAACGATGGTCTCCACATTGGAATGCAAAATGTTAAACGCCGTGTTGGCGTCGTCCCCTTCATACAAGCTTTCGGCGGCCTCAGCCTGATCGCGCCAATCTTCTTCCGCCTTCCGCTGGCGTTCGATTTTCTGCAACCACAGAGCGGCAAAGCTAATGCCTTGCTCTTGTGCATCGGCGTCGCTTTTGATGTGGCCCGTCGAATTTGGAAGGCTCAAGAGAATTTCATTCCTTGCTGTGTGGTCTCACCCCCGCCTGAGACGAGACCGAGCGAAACCGTTTTCTAAGCAGCGCGGTTTTGACGGACCTTGCGTTTTAAGAAGTCCTGAATCCGGGCGTCCAGATCCATGTTTGACTTGAGGCGGCCGTCGCGCACTTGCATCGCGGCAACCTTTGGCGCGGCCGGCTTCGGCTCTGGCTTCAGCTCGCGCCACGCCATCGCCATGTACCGGAACGCATCAGCCGCGTGTGATGTCCAATCATGGAGCGGGCGCGCCTTGAAAACCTTTCGTTTGTCGTCGAATTCCGTGCGATACTGGCGCAGTGCCTCAAGCCCGTCTTTGCAGCGTGTGCGGTCGATCCACATATTCTCGAACGAAATCCGCGCCGCGTTGATCCCATCGTCCACAGTGTGGTTCGGGACAATCTGCGGACTTGGCGCGTCCAACATCTTCAGTGTCTCAAGGCGTGTGCGCCCGGTGCCCAGCTCTCGGGCCATGGCATCATGCGGCAGGTACGTCTTGCCTTCGGCCCATTGCTTTGCCCATGGCTTAGCGGCCAGCACGTTGATGTAGTGCAGCAGCGGTTGCCCGTGGCTTTCGTAGTAGTCGACGATCCGCAATCCATCTGGCGCCGTCTGGAATGCCCAAATCGCGGTGCTATCGCCAATCCCCAAGTCCCAAGCCGTATTGACGGGCAAGTTCGGGTCAACGTCGACATCGCAGATGCGGCCGGCGATGTCGGCGTTGGTGATCTCTTTGCCGTAGTAACTGCCGACGACGGCGGCGCTGAAGTCGCATTCCATCTCTTGGGCGTATTGCTCTGGCGTCAGTGTCTCGCGGACGTCTGCAAGTTCGTCGGCATCAAGCAATTCGCTCTGGCTGGCCTTCAGCACCATCGCGAACCAGTTACCGCTCGCCTTGGCTTCCTGGAACTTTTCGAAGAAATCGTTGCGCCCTTTTGGCGTGCCAATGAACACCGCCCAACCTTTGCGATCGGCCAGCATTGGCCGGATGACTTCTGGCCATGCCCTCGGGTCCATGTCGCCGTATTCGTCCAGGATCACGCCATCAAAGTAGGCGCCGCGCATCCGATCATAGTTGTCAGCGCCGTACAGTCTGATGCGTGCCCCGTTGTGCGCGAAGTCAACGCGAAGCTCGCTTTCGTTGATTGTCGCGCCTGGCACTTTGGCTGCGTACATTTTCAGGTAGGTCCAGGCTGCATCCTTTGCCTGGTTATAGAACGGTGCGACGTATCCAAACCGCCCATTGACGGTGCGGAACATCAGCGCGCGATGTAGGAGATCCATGACGCATGCGACGGTCTTGCCGGCGCGTCGGTGAGCAACAATGCAAGCCCAGCGGTGTTGGCGCAGATGGAACGCCGCGAATTGCCAGCGGCATTCGTAGCCCAGCTCAATCGTTTTCGGCATCGCTGACGATGAACTTCAACAGCTGCTTATCGGTGATCCCGACGTCATCAAGTGACACCGTTGGTACGCCCGTGACGACAACAGGGCTGTCTTGATCGCCGGAATGCTGTGTCATCGCGAGGCGTGGGTGCAAGTATGGCGCAGCCTTGGCCGCATACTCTGCGGCGGCTTCCAAATCGTTGGCCTTGCGTGCTTTCATCATGGCCTCGAGCATGACATCAAGCGGCATTGTTCCGCCTGTCAAAGCTTCAACGCTTGCGCGGAGTTTGGCCTTTTTGGCCTTCGCGCCACGTGGCCGTCCAGCACCAACGCGCTTTCCGCCTCGTTTCGGTTTGATTGTTTCGGACATAATCAAAGTTCCGGTTGTATATCAGTCTCTTAATTCAAATTCAAATCCGCGCGCGGATTAACCAACCTGCGATATCGCGGAC
>Ga0180432_10009226_pt1 | contig 12084 bp, 12 predicted proteins | sample SS_ome_10_FD_132414 | JGI IMG/M metagenome (GOLD analysis project Ga0180432, IMG submission 132414) | Hypersaline lake sediment archaeal communities from the Salton Sea, California, USA - SS_1_MS_2 metaG | ecosystem: Environmental > Aquatic > Non-marine Saline and Alkaline > Hypersaline >...
CAATAATAATTCTATTGGCAAGATTTTTCCTAATTAATTCCATCTTTTTCCATTTATTTTACAACCTGTTTTTCTGAATGATTCGAAAACTCCTCATTTTCCATCAAGAAAAGGTTGTTCATAATTATACAAAAATATTGACAAAAAGAAAATATTAAGTTAATATAATAAATAATCGATAATATACGAAAGTAATCGTAGGCGGTGTTTCCGTTGATATTGAAAGATGATCCGGTTTATTTTTTAAAGAAGGAGATATTATTTTCCTTCTGGTATGCTTAAGAAAAAAATTCCAAGATAAATGCTCGTGTAATTATTTTTTGTACAAAACGAACTAACCATTACTACAGATATCTAAATCAAGGAAAGGAGGTTGCCAGGAGAAAATTCAAAGATTTCAACAATCTTAATTCACAATCTTATAAAAATTATTATAAAAGGAGTTTTAAAATGAAGGGTAAAGTACAGAAATGGGGAGGCTTTTTAGCCGGAATGGTAGTCCCCAATATTGGCGCATTCATTGCCTGGGGTTTAATTACCGCATTATTCATTCCCACCGGCTGGCTGCCCAACGAGAAATTCAGCGCACTGGTTGGACCAATGATTGTTTATTTGCTGCCGATCTTGATTGGGTACACCGGCGGTAAAGCAGTATATGGCCATCGCGGTGGCGTTATTGGCGCAGTCGCGACGATGGGCGCAATCGTTGGCTCTTCTATCCCGCAATTCCTGGGCGCAATGATCATGGGCCCTATCTCCGCCTGGATGCTCAAATGGGTGGATGAAAAACTCGAACCCGTCATCCCGGTTGGCTTTGAACTGCTGGTCAACAACTTCTCCCTCGGTATTTTGGGCGGCGGATTGACCATGTTGGCATTGGTAGTTGTTGGACCATTTGTTGACACCGTCAGCGGCGCTGCTGGATCAGTCGTGCAATGGTTGATCGACGCGCGCTTGCTGCCATTGGTTGACTTAATAGTTGAACCCGCGAAAGTTTTGTTCCTGAATAATGCACTGAACATTGGTGTGTTGGCTCCCCTGGGTGCCGCAGCCGCCGAAACAACCGGCCGCGCGATTCACTTCATGCTCGAGAGCAACCCCGGACCAGGACTCGGCCTGTTGTTGGCTTACTGGTTTGCTGGAAAAGGTCTGTTGAAAGACTCCGCACCTGGTTCAATCATTATCCACTTCCTGGGCGGCATTCATGAGATTTACTTCCCATACGTTTTGGCCCACCCGATCATGATCTTGGCCATGTATGCTGGCGGCATCCTGGCTGACCTGTGGTGGACAATCACAGACGCAGGTTTGGTCGCGACCCCATCCCCCGGTTCCATTTTCGCGTATCTGGCGATGACCCCCAAAGGATGGCATTTCCAGGTTTTGATGGGTGTTTTGATCGGCGCAGTAGCCTCATTTGTAGCGGGATTCTTCCTGCTCAAGCGGTTCCCCGTCAAAGAAGAAGAATAAAAAAATCTTCACCTTATTAAACAAAAAGAGTCTTCACAGGTTTTGTGAAGACTCTTTCAAAATAGCGATAAATTTATTAGAATTACTGAAGTGAAAATAAAAGGATTTCTTAAAATGGCAAAATCAATTAAAATTTCGGAAATTAAGACAATAATTTTTGTGTGTGAAGCGGGGATCGGTTCCAGCCTGATGAGCGTCAACGCTCTAAAAAAGAAATTTCGGAAAGCGGGTGTGGAAGGCGTTACGATCAAACACTCCGCGACAACTGCCCTGGAAAAAGACATCGAATTTATTATGTGCCATAATGGGATCATCGATTCAGTGCGCGATAGAGTGCCTGACGCTGTCATTGTTGGGTTTAATCTGTTCTTCAATGATCCGGTTTTTGATGAAGTGTTAAAAGCTTTCCAGGAAGATGGGGAATTGACCAGCACTATTTGATGTGCCAACGACCTTTCAACACCCTGGTATTGCACAAGGGAAAATTTTCCTGACGATTGACACGAAATAAATTTCTAACAGAGAGAATGAGTAAAAACCATGGCTGAAATCTTAACAAAGGACACGATCCGACTGCAGGCAGACGTGGCAACAAAAGAAGAAGCGATCATACAGGCTGGTGAATTGCTGGTGCAATCTGGATGTGTAAAAGCGGATTACGTCAAGGGAATGCTGGAACGAGAAAAGACCATGTCCACCTTTGTGGGGAACGGTGTTTCCATTCCACATGGCCAATTCGATGATCTGAGTTTGGTCAACCGCACGGGAATCTCTGTTTTACAAATTCCGAAAGGCGTTGATTGGCTTCCGGGCGGAACGGCATATTTGATCGTTGGCATTGCGGCAACATCTGAAGAGCACATTGGCATTCTTGCAAATCTCGCTGAAGTTGTTGAAGATGAGGAAACGGCAAAGATGCTGGCAGAGACGGATGACAAAGAAGTCATCCTTGAATATTTAAACCGGGCGCCACGCAAGAAACCCGGTGAGTAATCTCTATCTTCTTTAAAATACTAAAATTAATATTTAAGCTTTCTTTACTTATAGGTTCGATGTCTATGATTTGCCTGCCTGATATTACGTTGGCGGTGTATGATACCGATTTTAATCATTGGATGCGGAGAAAATGATGTCCTGTTCATTTAAGAAATATACCCAATTGAATTATGAATTGCCGAAAAAAACCCTCTCATGGAACATGTACGGAGCAGGGACAGAAAATATCGGCCGAGATGGCGAACCCGAAGAGGAAGAGATTGGCGAACCGCGTGCAGACCAGCTGTTGGTGCGCGTTGACGCGGTTGGGCTCTGTTTTTCTGACGTGAAATTGATCAAGTTTGGAAAAGACCATCCAAAACTGTATGGTCGTAACCTGTCCACCAATCCAACACGGGTTGGACATGAAGCTTCGTTAACCGTTATCAAGGTTGGAAAAGATTTAAGAGATACCTATTTTCCCGGCCAGCGGCTGGCGCTGCAGCCCGATATTTACAAAAACCAGATCAGCACAGCCTATGGTTACACCATTCCCGGAGGATTGACCCAATACCACCTGATGGGTCCGGAAGTACTGGATGCGGATCACGGCGCGTACGTGATCCAGGCGAAGGGCGATATTGGCTACGCTGCGGCGGCACTGACAGAACCGTGGGCCTGCGTGGATGCAGCCTATACGCAACGCAGGCGCCTGGCGCCAAAAACGGATGGTGTCATGTGGATCATCGGCAACGGTTCTGATGCCAGCGCATATACTTTTTCCACATACCTGCAACATCCCAAAAAAATCTATTTAAGTAATACGGCGGAAAGTTTTCAACAATATATCCAAGATAATAAAGCGGAAAATGTACAAATCATATTGACGCAACCGATGAAACCGGAGGATTACGCAGCTTTTTCAGATAGCGCAACCGGCGGGGATGGATTTGACGACATCGTCCTGCTGGCCCCGCTATCCGCACTGGCGGTAGCGGAGGCAGCCAAACAAATTGCTTTTCGCGGGTTGATGAACATTGTCAGCGGGAAAGCTTTAAAGGAAAAAGTCGCAATCGACGCAGGCCGAATCCATTACCATTACACGACCTACGTGGGGACGAACAAGGCGGAAATTGCATCCGCGTATGGAGAGGAAAGGAACCGCTGCAATTTGCGAGAAAATGGCACCGCGCTTTTTGTCGGCGCAGGCGGGCCGATGGGGCAGATGCACGTACAGCGGGCGGTAGAAAAGAAAGGCGGCCCCGGAACAATTGTTGCGACCGATATCAGCGCTGGGCGATTGGCTGTTTTGGAAGAGATCATTGCACCCCTGGCTGAGGCAAATGGTGTAACGTTCATTCCATTCAATCCGGCTGCTGCTGATATTGACCTGCAGGATTTCCTGGAGCAGGAAACCGGCAGCGCTGTGGTGGATGATGTGGTGGTGTGTGTGCCAGCAGCAAAACTAATGGAAGATTCAGCCATGCTGCTGAAACCAGACGGTATGCTGGTGTTCTTCGCGGGTGTTCCCAATGGCACATCGATCCTGGTGAACATGAACCCGGTTTTCCTGGGTAATCTCCAGTTGACCGGCACCTCCGGATCAACGCTGCGAGACCAGGAAGTGATTATCGAAAAAACTGTTTGCAAAGAGATGGACCCCAACCGTTCTGTGGCTGCGATTGGCGGGCTGGAAGCTGCCCGAGATGGAATCGATGCGATGATGGCAGCTGAATTTGCTGGAAAGATTCTGATCTTCCCGCAAATCAGCGGGCTACCCCTGATTGGATTAAAAGATCTTAAAGAAAAATATCCGACGATCGGGGATAAACTTGGCCCTAATAACCTTTGGACCGTTGAAGCGGAACAAGCATTAATTCAAAAATTTTGGTGTGGAGTGTAATCTTATGACAGATAAAAAAATGATCCTCAAACGAAAGAAGTATGTGCAATACGCTTTAATTGGCGCTGCGCTGGGTTTGTATTACGGGATTTTTTATAAACCTGGGGGCGATCCTGATTTTGGCATTGCAGTGGTTTTGAGCGTATTTGCTGCAATATTGACCACGATTGTCCGATCGTGGAAAAAAGCATTTCCAATAAAAAAGATAATCGTTGATTTCGTTAAAATGTTCGCCTTTTTCCTGATCTTTCTTCTATCCATTGTTTTACGGAAAATCGCATACGATTTGGGGGGAAATGTTGCTGTGGTTGTTGAAACCACTCTATTTGGCGTGATTCTGGGGGTATTGATGGCATGGCAGCGTTTCTTTGAAGTGAAAGAATAAGCACATTTTTCGATGATCTACACCGTTACGCTCAATCCCGCGCTCGATAAAGAATACCGCGTACCGAAATTGGAACAAAATGAGGTCTTGCGAGCCAAAGCAGAGCGCACAGATTTTGGCGGGAAGGGGTTTAACGTCTCCCGTATGCTGTATGCGCTTGGGATGGAAAGCACCGCGGTAGGATTTGTTGGGGGAGAGATAGGAAGGGTGATGGATGAAGGCTTACAGGCGATGGGTATATCCACGGATTTTGTGACCGTCGCTGATGATACCCGGACGAATGTGAGCATCGTGAGCCAGCTGGATGGACAATACATCAAAGTGAATGAACCCGGCCCAACTATTACGGACGAGGATATGCGGCGTTTATTTGAAAAAGTAGATGGTTTGCTGGCACCCGGTGATTGGTGGGTGCTGGCCGGCAGCCTGCCTCCCGGGGCACCCGTTGATCTGTACGCCCGCTTGATTACACGGATAAAACAGAAGGATGGGAAGGTCATTCTGGATACCAGCGGTGAAGCGCTAAAGTTGGGCTGCGCGGCAGGGCCATATCTGATCAAGCCGAATGTGGAAGAGGCGCGGGAAATCATTGAGATGCCTGCCGGCAAGACAACCGATATTGGAAAAATGATTGCCCGCATCCACGCCATGGGCGCGAACCTGATTATCCTTTCGGCCGGGAAACACCAATCGTATCTGAGCGATGGCAACCGCCTGTGGGCTGGGGTTCCACCCAGAATTTTAGAAAAGAACCCGACTGGAGCCGGTGACGCGATGCTGGCGGCAATTGTTTACGCGCTGGCATTGGAAAAACCCCCCGCAGAAGCATTTGCATGGGGGATTGCATCTGGATCGGCAGCCGCAAGCCAGCCAGGAACGAGGATGGCTGAAAAGAGTGTGGTTGAAGCGCTGATTAAAAAAGTGATTGTGAAAGAGGAGTGATATGCCATACGAAAAGGAATCAACCTATACATTCAATTACCCGCTGGAAACTGTATTTGAATCTGCCTTGACCTGTGTGTCGCATATGGGCGGTAAGGTCTTGAAACAAGACCAGGGAAAAGGCGTGCTGCATGCACAAATGGATAAAAAATTGTTTGGCGATTACCTGGGTGACCGCAGCAAATTAGAAATGCGGTATTCTGCAGGCGATGGTGAAAAAACAGATGTCTATATATTCGCCTATCCGCTGAATGCTGTTGGCCAGAAACTCATGTTTGGCGCGCGCCAAGGTGTTGTGGAAAAAATATTAGCGGCATTTTGCGAAGAGATGGAAAAAAACCTAAACAAATAACGTTTTGTTATTTGTACTTCATACTTTCAATAAATGGAGTCAGATCTGATGATCCGCTTGATATTAATTCGGCATGGACAGACGATGGCCAATCTTCAAAAACATTTACAAGGCCAAAGCGATGGTGCGCTAACAAGCGTAGGAGAAGAACAAGCCCAACGTCTCGCTGAGCATTTTCACGAAATCCACATAGACCATATCATCTCTAGTAATCTTCAACGAGCGGTGCACACGGCACAGGCGATTGCGAACGTACGCGGATTATCGGTTGATATCCAACCAATCGTGCGGGAATGGCACTGTGGATTATTAGATGGTTTACCCGCGGAGCGCTTGTTTGAGACGTTGGCAGCATCAAACGTCTCCATGCCGGATTTCCGCCCAGAAGGGGGGGAAACGTTGCGAGAAGTGCAGCAGCGCGCCGGAAAGTTCCTACACCAGGTTGAAGAGTTATATGATGGGATGCACGTCGCGGTATGTTCCCACGGGGATTTTCTGCGGATGCTGATAAGCCGCCTGAAAAAGATTTCCATCGCACAAGCCAACCAGATCGATCTGCAAAACGCCTCCATTAGTACGTTTGATCTCATCGACGGCAATTGGAAAACAGTCGCGATTAACCAAACCATCGAACCGGCAGTGAACGCATAAATCATTTCCTTCTTTTTTGATTTAACCTATCTAATCTGTCGAAGGTTTATATGTGTTAAATCACACGAGAAAACCATGTGGCAATGGATAATCCCCAAAAATATTATGGGTAAATGCTTCCCGCTAAGATAATTCGGATATAATCACGCGCATGAATTTAAAACCATTTCAAGGGAAACTGCAATCCTATTTCCGCACGCAGCGCGGATCAATCGTTGGATTATGGGCAGCGTATTTTCTTTACTGGGGCTCGATTGCCCCTTTTGTACCCTATCTTGGATTGTATTTGGAGAGCGTACAGCTGAGCGGGAATCAGATTGGCCAGCTGGGCAGCCTGCGGGCGCTGGTTTCATTTTTTAGCGCGATCGCACTGGCGTTCCTTTCCGATGTGCTGCGGCGGCGTAAACTCATTCTGTTGATATGCGTGGTTGGTATGATCGCGGCTTTAATCCTGTTCCCATATATGGCATCCTTCGCTACATTATTGCCTGTGGTTGTGTTGTATTCCATTTTTCAATCGCCGGCGATCGCAATTCTGGATGAGGACACCCTGCGCGCGCTGGAAAACCCGCGGGATTACAGCATGGTGCGGATGGGCGGATCACTTGGATGGGGCATCATGGTGTTCCTGGCTGGTTTGATCCTGAACCGACCGGATGCACCGCTTTCCGTGATGTTCAGCCTGCATATCGTACTGCTGCTGCCGCTGCTGGGATTGATCATTTTCCTGCCGGCAGCGCACCAAAACACACCAAAGGAAACAGAGAAAGCGCGTTTTTCTGACATTTTGGATCTAATGCGCTTTCCTGGATTCGCATTATGGATGGGGATCATTTTCCTGTTTGGGTTGACGGAAGCAAGCATGATCAATTTCCTATTCCTGCACATCAAGAGCCTGGGAGGAAATTCGATTGTGATGGGCTTGGCAATGGTGATGGCAATTGTAGGCGAGATTGCGGGGTTTGCGGTTGCCAAACGGCTGCAGGGACGGATCGGTTCCCGGCGCATGATGGTGATCTCGTTTGTGTTCCGATTGGTTTGGTTTATCCTAATGGCACTGATCCGGCAGCCAGCAGTGATCTTGCCGGTATTGATGCTGAGTGGTGGAAGTTTTGCGATGATCGAGGCGGGAAGTGTGGCGTATGTGAATGAACGCGCGCCGCGCAAGATCGGCACAACAGCGCAGGGAGTTCGCAGTGCGATCCTGATCCGGCTGAGTATGGCAGTCGGATCACTGCTGGCGGGCTGGCTGTACCAGGATTTCGGGTCGGGGGTGATGTATGGAGCGATGGGTGCGTTTTCCGCCGCATCGCTTGTCCTGGCGATACGACTGCGGGCTGCTGACCGCAGGCGAGAAGCATTAAAGAGTCTCTAATCCGTTGCGATTCTGCTAGAGTGGACAATAAATAGCTGACCAAGACTTGCATGCTAAGAGTGAAACGTGGATTGCGATGAAGGATGTTTTTTTCGGATAGGATGGATACGGGTCAACGCATTATCCGTGACATTGACGCCCGCACCCGAACGGTACGATTTGTACAAATAAGACTACAACACATACTATTAAAAAAGGAAAAGACGATGAATGCATTTTCTGCCGGACCCGCATACGCCCAATGGATGGATGAAAATGATCCGCTGGCGCAATACCGAGAGGCGTTTGCCATCGCGGACCCTAATCTGATCTATTTGGATGGAAATTCCCTGGGGCGGCTGCCAAAGAAGACTGAAAAAATGCTGCAGGAGGCGGTGCGTGATGCATGGGGAACACGATTGATCCGAGCCTGGAATGAAGGTTGGATTGAGAGTGATCGGATGCTGGGTGCAAAGATAGCCAAGCTGGTTGGGGCGCAGGCGGATGAGATTCTGGTGACGGAAGGCACATCAATCAACCTATTCAAGCTGGCAACGGCAGCCCTAAAGGCACGTCCAAACCGAAAAGAGATCGTCAGCGATGTTTTGAATTTTCCCTCCGACCTGTATATCCTGCAGGGAATTATCGATATGCTTGACAACCAGCATACCCTGCGATTGATTCCATCAAGTGATTCAATCCATATCAAAACGGAAGATATGCGGAAGGCTATCAACGGAGAGACCGCGCTGGTCAGTTTATCGCATGTGGCGTTTAAGAGCGCATTCATGTACGACATGAAGCGTGTAACCGACATCGCGCATAAAAACGGGGCTCTGATGTTGTGGGACCTGTGCCACTCAGTCGGCGCCGTTCCGGTTGACCTGAACGCGAGCGGTGTGGACCTTGCGGTGGGATGCACGTATAAATATCTGAACGGCGGGCCGGGTTCTCCCGCTTTTTTGTATGTGCGCAGAGAACTGCAGGAAAAATTAATCCCACCCATGTGGGGGTGGTTTGCCGCGGATAAACCGTTCGATTTCAACCTGAATTTTCAACCGGCGACGGATATTTCCCGCTTTCGTGTGGGCACCCTGCCGATGCTTTCGCTGCTGGCGATTGAACCAGGAATCGATGTGTTGCTGGAAGCGACGATGGAGGCGGTGCGGGCGAAGAGCGTGCAGCAAACGCAGTACATGATTGCATTGGCTAAGGAATGGCTGTTCCCATACGGATTTACTTTGGGTACGCCAGAAGATCCGAGCCAGCGCGGATCGCATGTTTCGCTGCGCCATACTGAAGGCTACCGTATCAACTGTGCAATGGTCGCACCCAATCCGCCAGCGGTCCAGGTGATCCCTGATTTCCGGGCACCGGATAATATCCGAATGGGGATTGCGCCGCTGTATACTCGGTTTATTGACCTATTCCGCGGGATGGAACGGGTGCGAGAGATCATGCGGGATCGGCTGTATGAAAATTATTCACAAGAACGGCAGACGGTAACCTAATTTTCGTTCTAGCACCGTTACTGATTCGTTAAGAGATAGGTAGATCGCTATCCAGCAGGTCAGCATGCGTGTTTCGGTGGGTTTCTGCGATTGTACAGTACAATAAAATCATCTTAAAAAAATGCGCAGGTGAAATATGACACGAAAAATTGGCCTTGTTACGGACATAACCAGCGATATCCCAGCGGAATGGATACAGCAATTTAATATTGCTGTCGTACCGATGACCGTTGTTTTCGGGGATGAGGAGCTAGTTGTTGGAAAGGATATCAACGCAAAGCAGTTTTATGAACGCATGCGCTCCGAAAATGTTCATCCAACCACATCCCAGCCCGTTCCCGGTGATTTCCAGTCGGTTTTTCAATCCATGCGGGATAAAGGAGCGCAAGAGATCCTGTGCATTACCATCAGCGAAGCCCAGAGCGGCACATTCAATGTTGCCCAACAGGCGGCAGCAGAGGCAGATTTTCCGGTGACGGTTGTAAACAGCCGCAATAATTCGATGGGATTGGGCTGGCAGGTGATCGCTGCTGCCCGCGCGCGCGAAGAAGGGGCTGGCCTGAAAGAAATGGTCGCGCAGGTGAAAAAAATTCGCGGAAAGATGGCGTATTATATTCTGCTTGATACGATAGAATACCTCAGCAAAGGGGGCAGGATTGGCGAAGCGGTAAACCTTTTGGATTCGCTGCTGAAGATCAAACCGCTGGTGCATGTCAAAGCAGATACTGGTGAAGTGGGGGTGGGCCTACCGTCGCGCTCCAGGAAAAGCGGCAAACGAAATCTGTTCAGGGTATTTTTCAAACATATGGATCCGTCTAAGCCGCTGCATATTGCCGTGCTGCACAATGATGTGCAGGAAGAGGCGGAAGCGCTGGCGGAGCAGGTGCGGGTGGAATTCGACCCGGACGAACTCATAATCGGCATGGTCAACCCGATCCTGGGCGCGCACACTGGGCCGGGTGCGATCGCGCTGTGCGGTTACAGCGGATAAATACCGCCAATTTATTAAATTCTTATCATTCAACGGGTATAATGTTCCCCTTGTGTTTGCGGTGATCCGCAAACAATAATAACAATTTAAGTTTAAAGGGAAAACATGAATACAAATCATAAGCAATATGAAGAACAGCCGGCTATCGTAATTGACGATGGAAAAACCTATCAGGCAGTATTTGATATGGAGAAAGGCGGCACGTTCACGATCGCATTATTCGCCGATAAAGCACCGGTTACGGTTAACAATTTCGTGTTTCTGGCGCGGGAAAAGTTCTACGATGGTGTAACCTTCCACCGAGTTTTGGAAGGATTTATGGCGCAGGGCGGCGACCCAACAGGAAGCGGCGCAGGCGGGCCGGGATACCAATTTGAGAATGAAGATTCTGGGGTGGAGTTTGACCGGCAGGGATTGGTGGCAATGGCGAACGCAGGCCGGGACACGAATGGCAGCCAATTTTTTATTACCTATGCTGCATTTCCGCATTTGAATGGCGGCTATACAATTTTTGGTGAAGTGACATCCGGTATGGATGTTGTGGCTGGGATTACCAGGCGCGATCCTTCCAAAGCGCCCACATTCACGGGAGATGTGATCACATCTGTTACAATCACAGAAAAATAATATTTTGGATGGTTTGATGGATTTCACAATTGAGCCTGTAAGTACTCCCAGAGAATTAAAGGCATTTATCAATTTCCCGCATCATTTGTATGCGGGAAATCCTTATTGGGTGCCTTCTCTGAGAAAAGATGAACGGAGTACGCTGGATCGTTCCAGCAACCCATCTTTTGCTTACTGCGACGCCAATTATTGGATCGCGTGGCGGGGCGGGAAGGTGGTAGGCCGCATCGCTGGCATTATCAACCACCGCCATCACGAGAAATGGAAACAGCCGTTTATGCGTTTTGGATGGTTTGATGTGATCGATGACCGCGCGGTCAGTTCCGCGCTGCTTGCGAAAGTGGAAACTTGGGCGCGGGAAGAAGGCCTTTCGGCGGTACACGGCCCGATGGGATTCACCAATCTGGACCATGCCGGCATGCTGGTGGAGGGGTTTGAAGAATTGGCAACCCAGGCAGCAGGATATTCCTACGCGTATTATCCAGCCCTAATGGAAGCTGCCGGCTACCGCAAGGACGTGGATTATGTTGAATACGAAATGGATGTCCCGGACGAGCTGAATATGCGCATTTCCAAGCTGGCCGATCTGGTACTAAAACGGTACCACTTGCGGCTGGTATCAGCCGCGGATAAACAGGAATTGATACCCTACGCGCACCAGCTATTTGACTTGCTTGGAAAAGAATACGAGCATTTATATGGCGTGGTACCGCTCAGTGAGGAGCAGGTGGAAGCATATATCGCGCAGTACCTGGGATTCATTTCACCGGAATTTGTTCCCATTATTATCGATCAAGACGATCAAATGGCTGCTTTCGGGATTGTGCTCCCTTCACTGTCCAAGGCGCTGCAGCGTTGCAAAGGGCGTTTGTTCCCGTTCGGTATTTTCCATTTGATGCGAGCGTTAAAGGTAAACGACCGTG
>Ga0180432_10009228_pt1 | contig 12081 bp, 13 predicted proteins | sample SS_ome_10_FD_132414 | JGI IMG/M metagenome (GOLD analysis project Ga0180432, IMG submission 132414) | Hypersaline lake sediment archaeal communities from the Salton Sea, California, USA - SS_1_MS_2 metaG | ecosystem: Environmental > Aquatic > Non-marine Saline and Alkaline > Hypersaline >...
ACCATCATCACCAGACCCGGGTGGGTGTTACCGTCCTCGAGGACCGCAAGCTCCGAGATCAGATGGCGAGCGAGCTCGAAGGCGGCGTCCGCCTCGCCGCTCTCCACGAACAGCCGTAGAGCGACCGCCCCGTTCCCCCTCGTCTTGTACGGAACCTGGGGGTTCAGGCGCACCAGGAGAGGGAGATCCCAGAGCCCGATATCGATCGGGCTATCCGCGATTCGCTCGACCAGGACGGCGCACAGGTAGGTGGTGCACATCCCGAGATCCGCGGAATCGGTATCGTCGATACCGAGCCATACTATCTCAGATCCCTCGGGAGGACTTCTTACCGCCAGAGCGGGCTTCCCAAAGCGAAAATAGAACTCTTCGTCTGTATATTCCCGATTAAAGCCGCTAGGATACATATTTTCGCACTTCGGGGTTTGCGCTGTCTTTGTTTCTTGGAAAACTTTAAATATATCTCTTGAGACCCTCTTTCTCGTGGAGAAGGAACAGATCGTCTCGGAAGTCGTGGACACGCTACAGGAAGCGGACTTCGAGGTGTCCCGGGTAATCCCCTACGGGTCGTACTGCTTCGACATAGCGGCCAGAAAGAAGCTCCTTCTGATGCTGAAGGTCCTGGTGAATGTCGATAGCATATATCCCGCCCAGGCCGAACAGCTGAAGCGCCTCTGTCACCTCATATCCGCATTTCCGATACTGGTCGGCGATCGGACCCGGACCGAGAAGATCGGGGACGACGTTGTTCACGAGAGATACGACCTGCCCGCGGTCAACATAGAGACCCTCCGCATGCTCGTTCAGACCTCATCGATGCCGTTGATCTTCGGGACCAAGGGGGGCTACTACGTGCGCATAGACGGCGACGCCCTCCGGCGCGAGAGGGAGAAGAGGGGCCTCTCACTGAAGCAGGTGGCCGAGAAGATCGGCGTCAGCCGCGAATCGGTGTACAACTACGAGCACGGCGGCAACGCGACGGTGGAGACCGCGATGGCGCTGGTCGACGAGCTGGGCGCGGATCTGGTGAGACCGGTTAAGGTCCTGAAGCACGTGACGATGAACGTGCCCCCCGAGAAGACCCCCGGTGACACCCTGCTCGGCGCTGTGATATCGGAGCTGAAACGCATCGGGTTCGGCGTGTATTCCACCCCCAGGACCCCGTTCGATGCCATGGCGAAGCAATCCAGCGATGAGATACTGACCGCGGTCTTCGAGCGCTACGCCAGGCTGAGGCAGAATGTCAGGGTCATCTCAAGCCTGTCTCGAGTGGTGGACATCAACACCTTCATGGTCAGCGAGGACGAGACACGGTCAGAGAAGCTGGACGGAGTCCCGGTATTCCGGAGGGAGGATCTCTCGACCCTAGAGAACCGTCGTGACCTCTCAGCCATGATGAGGGAGAAGAGCGAGGACTAGAGATCGGGGAATATCTCGCCCCTTCGAATCAGGGAGACCCCGGCAACCGACCTTACCATCTCAACCCTGAGCTCGAAGTCCGGTTTATCGAGGTCAACCGGGTTTTCGAGCAGATCTGCCAGCTCCCGTATGAGGGCCATCCGGTCGGTATCCGAACCCCTTTTCCGGATCCTGACCCGAAAACTCTCGCCCGTATCCGGTTTGTACCTCTCCAGCAGGTCCCTCGCAGCACTGACGATCGAGGATGGATCGTTCGTCACCACCGTGTCTATCGGCACCACACGCTTTATGACGTCATTATGCCAGGGCTCCTCAATCAGGGTATCCCTGATCGTCCCCACCGCTCGCCGGGCCTCCCCTCCAACCCATGCCTTGATCAGCCCGCTGAATACGGTCTTGCTGGCCCGAAACACCGAATCACCCTCCCCCAGGATGGATCCGAGATCGGATATGCACCTCGCCTCCAGCCCTCTCCCCGTTGAAACGAGGAGATCGAAGCCCTCCACATCGGCCTCTCGTGAAGACATCTCAGGGATGCTACAGACCGCATCCTTAACTCTCTTTGCCCATCGCCGATTCGATGAAGGGCCACATGAGTTGGGAGTAGAACCTGTGCCCGCCGGGGCCGTATCGATGCACGAAGCGTTCCTTCGCCCCCGCCGAATCGTAGATCCTGGACAGCCCCCGGACGGCGCGATCGACCTCATGAATCGGGAACAGGGTGTCCTCCCTTCCGTTCACGATGCATAGATCCCGGGGCGCTATCAGGCCCGCAACGTCATGAAAACCGCCGAAGCGGAGTATGCCGGGAACCGCGTTGCAGTCACAGTGGTGGATAATCCCGTTTGCACCCACGTAGGTACAGAAGGAGCAGCTGGGAACGGCCACCGTGACCCTCTCGTCGCAGGCCGCGGTGTATATCGTGACCACGCCTCCCCCCGAGTTGCCCATCATCAGGACGTGGCCCGTATCCACATCCCGCAACCCCTCCGCCCAATCAAGGAGGTTCAGCATGTCCCAGACCCTCTCTCCAATCGGGGTCCGTCCCGCAAGCAGACAGTGCATCAGCTGGGCACGGCAGTCCCTTCCCCCATGTCGATCCTTGAGATCCGGTATCGACGCTGGCTGAAATCCCCGGGTGTTTGGCGCGATCGCCACGAACCCCCTCTTGACGGCCTGGACCGCGACATCCCTGTCCTGGGTCTCGATCCTCAGCCTGTGCTCCTCGTCACGGGCTATACCGGCGTAGGGATTCATCCCGTACTTCGAATGTCCGTGCGGAAATATCCCCAGCGGATGCGGCCCGCCGTCGAGGGGCCTCAGCATCCAGAAGCTGATCTCGATTTCGGGCTCACTCCTCATCCAGCCCTTCTGTCTGAGATAACCATCGACCACCTCCCCCTCGTCCAGCCTCACCCTCACCCGGTGGTCATCGTTCGTTTCAGCGATACGATCCAGCCCGATCAGTTCCCGCAATCTGGGCCTGGCCCTCGCCTGCCACTCCGCAACTTCCCCCGGGTTCCCTCCCCGGCACGCGTATTCGCGCCTCCCCTCGTCGTAGAGGCGGCCCATATGCAGCAGCAGTTCCCTCGAGTGACTCACCTTTGTCATTCCGCCCTCTCCAAGCAGGGACACTATCGGGAACCGTATATACGTGTTGACCCGATTCGGGCGACACATTTAACGACAACCTCGCATACCATACCGGGGTAAACATGAGGACGATCTCTGCTCTCGAGATGCGCGCGATCGACAGGAACGCCCAGCACCTGGGCGTCGACGCCATAGTGCTTATGGAGAACGCCGGCAGGCAGGTGGCATCCGAGATAATGAGGAGGAGGTCCAGGGGTTCCGCGCTCGTCATGTGCGGCCCGGGCAACAACGGCGGTGACGGCTTCGTGGTGGCCAGGCATCTCTGCAACAACGGCTGGAAGGTCGCGATCGCCTATATCAGCGAACCTGCGAGGCCCGAGGCCAAGCGAAACTACGAGATCGCATCGAAGATGGGTGGAATCGAGCTCAGGAAGGTGACCGACTCTTCAGCCGCCTCGACCCGCGAATTCAGGGAATGGGCCGAAGGCAACGATGTCGTGGTGGACGCCCTGCTCGGCACCGGCGCGAGAGGCGAGCCGAGGGAGCCAATCGCCTCCGTGGTCGAATCGACATCTGGAGGGGATGCGATGAAGGTCGCGGTGGACCTGCCAACCGGCGTCGATTCTGACACCGGAGAGGCTGCGTCAAGGATATTCAAGGCCGATCTGTCGGTGACCTTTCACTGCGCAAAGCACGGACACAGGCTGGGGCGGGACTCGGTCGGCGAGGTGGTGGTGGCGGATATCGGGATACCCCGGGAGGCGGAGGAGATCGTTGGGCCAGGGGACCTCTTTCTGGTCACCAACAGGCGATCCGCGGAATCACACAAGGGGCAGAACGGCGTTTTGCTGGTCATAGGGGGGAGCGACGATTACCAGGGTGCACCGGCGATATCGGCGATCGCGGGTATGAGAACCGGGATCGACCTCGTCTACGTGTTGGTACCGGAATCGATAAGGGACGTTGTGGCCAAACACACCCCGTCCCTGATCTGCCGGGCCTACGAGGGCGACCACCTGAATCAGGACGCGATCGAGCTGGCCCTCGAGTTGGCCGAAAAATCGGATGCGGTTTGCATTGGGCCCGGCCTGGGGGCCGAGAAGGACACGCTGGAAACCGGCCGGAGGCTGGTACGGGAACTGAAGGCGAAACCGATGGTTATCGACGCCGATGGTCTGAAGTCGGTGAAGGGTCGGATCGATCAGCTAGGGCCCTCGGCTGTGATCACCCCCCACGCCGGCGAATTCGAGATGCTAACTGGGACCCCCCTCCCCCCTGATCTCTCGCACAGGAAGCGGGCACTCCTGGAATGGTCGTCCAAGACGGATTTCACGTGGGTTGCCAAGGGGCCAGAGGATCTGATCGCCAGAGATCACAACATCAAGGTCAATCTCACCGGCAACGAGTGCATGACCGTCGGAGGCACGGGAGATTGCCTCACCGGGGTTATTGGCGCCCTGATGGCCCGTGGCAACGATCCGTTCAGATCGGCGTGCGCCGGTACATTCGTTGCAGGCGTGGCGGGGGAGATAGCCACCGAGGAGAGGGGCTGTCACCTGATGCCGACCGATGTAGCCGAGGCCGTGCCAGAGGCCTTTCTCCGCTTTGGCTAGCGCGGCAACTCGAAATATTTAAGAAAGAACCACCATGTCGGTATCCGGTGGGCCGGAATGATAGAAATCGTCGTTAACTTCCTCGGCCTTTTCGGCATATTCCTGGCGGGATTCGGGATTCTCACCGCTGTGCTGAAGGTCGTTAACTTCTCTGGTAAGTTGCTCAACATGTACAAGCCGGAAGAGGTGAGCTGGATCTTCACGATCGTGATCCTGGTTCTAGGGGTTGGCCTGGTCGCAGTTGCTCAGTACTACGCCAAGAAGAGCGAAATGGTCTGAACTACCGTATGCAGATCATGGTCGAAGTGAACTGAACGTCTCCAAGCTTCCTGATACTGGCGGTCACAAAGGAGTCCAGCGTCCTTAGGTCTTCCACGGTGATAAGGGCGATAACATCGTACTCTCCGTAGACAGCCCAAGCGTCCTGGACCTGGGGCATAGCCTTCAGACGCTCGACGAGATCGGTTTCCGCACCGGGACTGGCCGTTATCAACACGAAAGCCTCGACCATCTTCACACCGGACCTGAATCCGTGTTATCTTTCTATTAATGCTTTCCTGGACCCCCCACCCCCCACAACCGGTCGGACGCGGGGGAGCAGCGGTAAGATATAAGTCCTGAGGCATACAGCTCAGGTTCATGGGCAAAGCCTCGGGGCCAACCGTCCTGAAGAGAGAGGAGGTGGAGCACATCGCCCGCCTCGCCAAGGTGGATCTCACCGAGGAGGAGAAGGAGAGGTTCAGGGACCAGCTTGGCAGGATCCTGGAGTACTTCAGGAAGATAGATGAACTGGAACTGGACGATGTGGAGCCGACGACCCACACGATGGATGTGTGTAACGTCTTCAGGGAGGATGTGGAGAGGGAGTCCCTTCCACCTGAAGAGGTGTTGGCCAACGCCCCGGAGAGGGAGGACAGCTACTTCAAGGCCCCGCGGGTCGGCTAGGCGAGGCCGACCCTCTCGGATATCTCTCTCTTGAGATCGGAGATACCCGTCCCGGTCTTGGCCGATACCGGTTTGATGGTGTCTCGCCACTGACGCCAGGGGGGAAGGTATCCCAACCTGTCGGCTATCCCGTCGAGTACCCGGTCAGGGAGATCGACCTTGTCCATCTTGTTTGCCACCACCAGTACCTCTATCCCCAGATCGATCAGGAAATCGTGCATCTCGATGTCGATCGGTATCTCCCCCCTGGACTCCCACCTGTCGCATATCTCGCCGAATGCCTTCGCATCGATCACGAGAAGGGCGAGATCTATCTCCTCCCGTGACCGCTCGAGCTCCCTCACGAACCCGGTTTTGTGATCCTCGATCTCCGCCCGGGATACGCCCCTCATGAAGCCGAAGCCTCCCGTATCCACGTACTTCACCGGCCCGACCTGAACCTCAACAGGGGCCGTGGTCACGCCTGGACGTCTGCCCACCGGAACCTTCCGTCCCGTCAGCCCCCTTATCAATAGCGATTTGCCAACGTTCGATCTCCCGACCACGTAAATCGTCTTGATGGAAAATCGGCTCCTGATCAGATCCTTGTTCTCGGCCTGGTGTCGGACCTCCTCCTGCCCAACACTATGCCCACCAGCAGTCCCAGTGCCAGAAATGCCGCGCCAGCCAGCGCCAGATCCTCTATATCGTTCCTGTACACGACATCGGTCGTCCCCTCAAAGGGCTCTATGACCGGCTTGCGGCCGATCTCCTCTCCCCCCAGCCTTGCCGAGATGATGGGGGACATCTCCGCGATCAGCCGAGCGTACCGCAGCTCGAGCAACGCGTCAAACAGCATCCTTATCTTGGATCCCGTTGCCGTAGCCTGGGCGGCTTGCTCGGCGTACCACTCGCCGAACTCGAAGTGGCTGAGGGCGAGGATCGGATTCACGCCGTAATCCCTGCTGTATGATATCGAGGCGGTGGCCATCTCCCTCTCCCTTTCCACCTTCAGCTCAAGGGTCTCCAGCAGCTTCTCCTCCGAGGAGTAGGAGGGCGAGAGCTCGAGGTGAGCATTGACATAGGCACGGGCGTTCAGGCTGTCCAGTATCGCTGCCGCGTATGCCCCGTTTTCAGACTCCTCTATGACGTCATCGAGGATGCTGGAAGCGGTGGCGATCAGCTCTATGTAGGAACTCTGAGCTATCGACTCTGCATATGCCAGCAGGTACTTCACATCCGCGATATACTGCTGGGATACCTGCTTGAGCACGGTTCGGTTGAACTCGACGTCCCCCTCGAACTCCTTGCACAGGCCGCTCCACCAGAGAGCGCTCTCCGCCCTCTGCTCCACGTAGGCGGCCCTAAGCAGAGCATCAAGCATATCGCCCTGGTAGTATAGCTCATACGCATCCTCGACGCCATGGTGGGCCTCACGAGCTCGCTTCTCCGCCGCGGCGTAACACTCGAAGGCGGTAACACTGGAGAAATCAGTCGTGTTGACCGATTCCAGGATCTCCCCTACCCTCTCGTCCACGTCGTCGATGATCTCCTTAACGTCCTCCCTTCTCTGGGTATCCAGGTACTCGAGGGTGTTGGTCACGTAGGTTGAGTTTATCTTCGACTGAAACGCCAGGCTTGCGCTGAGGTAGAACTCCTCGTCCTCCCTCGCCTCCTCCGAGCTTCCTATCTTGGAGATCGCATCCTCAAGGTAGGGTTCCAGGTACTGGTTCTGCGCGTAGGTGAGTGTGGCAGCCTCGAAGTCGGTCTCAGCCTGATCCTTCAGGTCCACCGCGGAATCGAGCATATCCTTCGAGGCCTCCTTCATGAGTTCCAGGTACTTCTCCAGATCGATCTCCCCCCCGGAGCCAGGCCTGGATATCTCTATTCCCAGAATCCATTTGGCCGCCTCCCTGAGGTCATCGACCTCCAGAACTGTGAGATTCCAGTGCTCCCTTGCGTACTCCTCGATATTCACCACGTTGAGGCTGCTGGGATTCTCCCTCGCGGTGGTCTGCCCGGTGGGGACAAGGAACTTCGTGGCCCCGATGGAATTCGCCGCCTCGGCCTTCTGGACCACGCCGCCTATCGGACCGATAGTCCCGTCGGGGTTGATGGTACCGGTCATCACCACCTCCGGGTTCGCGGTTCGGTTCAGAAGGGAGGCCAGTATCGCAACCGACAGGGTTCCGCCTGCCGAGGGCCCCCCGATTATCGGGGAATCCGACCTGATCTGAATGAAGATGTCCACGACCGAGAGATCCACGCCGCCCAGCGAAGCGGCTACGTCCGCCGCGATTCTCGCTGAGCCCTCGGTGTCAACCTGTGTGAACGGATAGGTGTCGAGGAAGATCCCGCCCTTCCCGGGTTCGGCCCAGACCGTTATGTAGGAGGGAACACCGATCCAGCCCTCGCTCGTCTGGGCGACAGCGGGGGCCATCACCGTCACCTCACTGTACGCAGCGGCTGCAGGAAGAAGGAGGAGCGCCAGCGAGACAATGACCAGCACCCGCGGGGAAAGGGATAGCGATCGCATCGGCTCAAGCTCTCGGAAGGAACGATTAAATCTTTTCCGAATCCATCATCTGTGACCCGAATTCACAGAAGCCCGTATAGCATCCTCGCGCCGACTACGAGGAGACAGATACCCAGGATCTTCTCCAGGACCTTGGCCCTGGTCCGCCTTGCCAGAAGGGGGCCTATCTGGGTTCCAAGCACTATTCCGATGCACAGCGGTATAGCATAGTCCAGCCTCGAGTGTCCGAGGAGGATATGGCTCATCGCCGCAAATGATGATGTGAAGGTCATTATGAACATCGAGGTTGGGCAGGCGATGTGCATCGGTACGCTCATGGCAAGCCTGAGCAAAGGAACGATCAACACCCCTCCCCCCAGGCCGAAAACACCGGACGCCATTCCCGCCGAGAAGCTGCCCGGGAGCCCCCGCACTGTTTTCGGGGAGTACTCGAAGACGTGTCCGTGGGAGTCAACCTTCCTATTGGTGTGTTCGCCTTCGGAGGGCTTCTCAGGGAGTTCCGGTGCAAGGAGCATTCTGACCCCGAGCCCGAGCAGGAAGATACCCAGAAGGGCCTCCAGTATCACTGACTCGACTATCGTGGTTGCATAGGCCCCCAGCAGTGCCCCGGGAATTGAGCCGGCCGCAAGTATAAGGCCCAAGCGATAGTCTATCCTCCGCTGTTTCCAGTAGGCCGCTGTCGAGGAGAGGGAGGTGAAGACGATCATGATCAGGCTCGTGCCTGCAGCCTCCTGCATACTCAGGCCCCACACCAATACCAACATGGGAACGATGAGGAAGCCCCCTCCAACTCCAACCATTGCTGCAAGACATCCGACGGCTCCGGCCATGATGCCAAGCGCCAAAGGGTCCATATAACACAACCATGTGTCGCTGTTTTGAGGGTCCAGAAGAGGACCCCTCTATAATCTTTCCGGGACCGAGTTGATTTGAGCGGTGAGCCGTGAACCGTGAACGATAGAGAAATAAGTCACACGACGCAAACTGAGGCGTTGAATCACTCTTCCGAGTTTCGCCGGCGACTTCTGAACTCCCTCGATGACGCGAGGGCCGCGTGCTTCACCGGCGATATCGAGAGGGACGGCCGGCCGATCGATCTGCTCGTCGTAGAGGATGACGGGGGCCTCTCCCGGGACCGAGAGACTCTGGGTGGCAGGGAGTTGCTGCGGACCAGGGTCTCCGTGGAGCTCTTCGAAAGGGATATCGAGAACGGCTTCCTCGGGGAGTACGTGGCATCGTTTTTAATGCTCCCCTACTCGCCCCTGATCGGGGACGGCTATCTTCACCACCATGAAACGAATCTGAAGGAGAGGGTCATCAGGGAGGAGCTTGAGAACCTCCACCTCGGGTTCCCGAACCTGATCGTGGAGCTGCTCATTGACCCCCGTTTCTTCTTCCACGCCAGGATGCAGAGGAGAATGAAGATCCACCCGCCCTCGAGGAGGGACTACCTGGACATGGTATCACGGAGCGGCAGGGAGCAGTGGCACGGATTCGAATCCGCCATCGAAAGACTCCACTGCAGGGGATTGCTGGAGGGGAACGAGCTCGTCACGATAACCGAGAAGATGGCGAGGGAAATGCCTGAAGATCGGTCCAACCCGGTTGTGCCCTTCCGGGAGGTTGAGCGCACCGTCAGGAGGCTCGCGGCCTACGGGATAGCGGGAAACATGCTCGACGGGCTGACTCTGGACGAGGCAACCCAGGGCCTGCAGAAACAGGTCTACGAACAGCTCCCGGATCCCAAATCTTACATCTTCCTCAGAACCGAGGGCGGCCTGGTCTCAATCGATGACAAGAGGGGGATAAGGGAACTGATCGCCGGCAAAGGATCAAGCACCCCCGAGTCGCATTCTGTCAAGAGGATAGGAGGGGCGCTGAACTTCGTCTACCTGGTGGAAGTCGACGCCGGCGACAAGAAAGAGAGAATGGTGGCCAAGACTTACCAGAACTGGTATGGGCTGAAATGGATACCGGTGAACATATGGACAGTGGGCGCTCAGAACTTCGACGTACTGGGCGAGAGAAGGATGGCAAACGAGTACAAGATGAACAGGCACTTCGCCTCCTCCGGCTTCCGGGTACCCAAGATCCTTCACGTCAGCGTTCCTCGCCTCACGATAGTGGAGGAGTACATCGAGGGGACGCCGTTCTCCGAGATCGTCCGCGATTACCTGTCAGATGGGGAGGAGAGTCAGGCCCGCCACATAGAATCGCTTGGTAGGCAGATATCTCGGATACATGCGCGTGGTATAACCCTCGGAGACTCCAAACCGGACAATATGATACTTGACTCCCAGGAGGAGATATGGTTCGTCGACCTTGAGCAGGCCGCGGTGAAGGGCAGCCAGACCTGGGATCTAGCCGAGTTCCTATACTACTCCGGGCACTACACGCTGCGTTGGCGGAGGGTCAAACCCATGGCCGAGTCCTTCATCAGGGGCTATCTTGAGTCGGGAGAAGTGTCCGTGGTCAGGGGGATTTCCGCCGCGAAGTACAAGCGGGTATTCGGGTTGCTGACGCCGCCCCATATCATCATGGGGATTTCGAAGCTCTGCAGCGATTACCCGGAAGTCCCTTCCCCATCGGGCTGATCGGGCTGAGCATCCCTGATCATCTCCCTGACCCTCTCCCACCCTATCTCTTGGGCCAGGTCATTGATCTCCTCCCATGCGCCTCTGAACTCGTTCTCCATCGCCTCCTCCATCACCGTTCTTGCCCTCTCGGCCATCTGCCTGTTGAGGGCGACGAAGAGGCCGTGCTCCCCCTTCCCCTGGCAGAAGGCCCGGTCACCCTTCCCGATGATCCGCACGAACACGGGATGCTCTAGATCTATGTGTACCGACTTGCCGATCGAATGGAGGTACACCGGGGAATCGCAGATCTTGATCTTCATAACCCCCCCGTGGCTCACGAGATGATAACTTTTGTCACCCGTTTCCAGCCGATACGCCGGCAAACCATATATGAGAAGCCCGGATTACGGGAAAACCGTGAGACCGATCAAGGTCATTGTCTTCGATCTTGACGGCACCTTGGTCCTATCTGCCGTCGATTTCCTTGAGATGAAGAAGCGGGTGATGGAGTATATCATGGAACACTATCCGTCTCTTGCCGAGGAGGTGGACTCCAGTTCAAATCGGGAGGTCCTCCAGAGGTTCTCGCGTCTCCTGCCTCAGGGAGCCCTGAGGGACAGGGAGATGGCGGAACTAAACCGCATAATGGATGCGGTTGAGTTGGAGGCGGTCGAGAGTCTGCGTCCCGCGTGCAGGATCAGGGAGCTGATCCTACAGCTGCGTTCCATGGGCCTGAGGGTTGCGATACTGACCAGATCCTGCGAGAGATACACCACCGAGGTGTTGAGAAGATACGGAATATCCGGCCTCCTGGATGCGGTTTCCTGTCGCAATCACGGGTTTCCGGTGAAACCGGACCCCGAGTCTATCCGTAGGCTGGCTGAGCTGTTACACCTGCAACCGGACGAGATGCTGTTGGTGGGTGACCACCCAATGGACGGCCAGTGCGCCAAGCTCGCAGGCGCCCTGTTTGTGGCGGTCAGCTACGGCTCTTCGGGACCCGAGAAGCTCGAGAAGTTCGACCCGATCGCGATACTGGATGACCTGGACGAACTGCCTCGCCTGATCAGAGATCTGGAGGTCTCACCCCGATCGCAGCGGCCGAACACATATCAGTAATGAAGGAGGGGGGATGACGATGTCCGTCACCTGTGCTGGAATTCTGGTCGCTGATGTCGTTCGGCGCTTCAGAGAGAGGGCCGAACCCGGCCGTCTAGTGACCCTGGAGGAACCTATAACACTGCACGTGGGCGGTTGCGCGGCCAATACCGGCATATGTCTCTCCAAGATGGGGATAGAGTCGAGGATCGTGGGGAAGATCGGCAGGGACTACTGGGGCAGGTTTGTCATCGAGACCCTGAAGGGCCACGACCGGATCGATGTCACGGGTGTTACATATGCGGATAGTGCCATGACCGCG
>Ga0180432_10009229_pt1 | contig 12081 bp, 8 predicted proteins | sample SS_ome_10_FD_132414 | JGI IMG/M metagenome (GOLD analysis project Ga0180432, IMG submission 132414) | Hypersaline lake sediment archaeal communities from the Salton Sea, California, USA - SS_1_MS_2 metaG | ecosystem: Environmental > Aquatic > Non-marine Saline and Alkaline > Hypersaline >...
GGCACCGGCGAAGGTCTCGAGCACCTGGCGGGCTTCCTCGTAGCGTCCGGGGATGAGCAGCAGGCCTTCGAGGGCGATGAAGCTGTCCCGGCCCCAGTCGCCGAACCAGGGATAGCCGGCCAGGATCGTCGCCCGCCCGCTGGTCGAGCCGCCGTGTTCGCGCCGGACCACGAACTGGTTGGCCGCCGTGGCGAGGCGTCTGGCCACCGGATCGTTCCGCATGGAGTCCGGCACGACGATCCGCGAGCGGGGCAGGGGTGCCGACAGGTAATCGCGGGCGGCGGCCACACTGCCGATGAAGCCCACCGCCGCCAGCTCGCAGGCCAGCGAGCGGCTGCCGTGGGTGCGGAAGGTGCCCGCGTTCTGAAGATCCTCGCGTTCATCGAAGCCCCGCTGGAGTTCGAGGCGGTAGCGGAACTTCAGCCACCAGGCGGGCAAGGTGTGCCAGGTGACTTCGCCGGAGGTGGGGAACATGGCCAGCGTGGTTTCGTGGGCCACTCGGGGATGGACCCAGAAACCGTCGGGGCCGCCCTCAAGGTCCCAGGCGTCCGGTTGCTGGTGTTGCATGTGGTGGTAGTCGCGCATGGCCAGGAGGGGCTGGACCTCCAGTTCGAGCGGCTCGTCGGCGTGGGTGTGGATTTCGTAGCTCAGCCGGACGGCCCGCTGGCCGCTGCCTATGGTGATGCGTTTGCGGGCTTCGAAGCGGTCGTGGCGGTAGGTGAACTCCACCCAGGGGCCGGGCGGGTTGGCGTCGATGGTGAAGTTGGTGAGCAACTGGTAGCCGTTGGGGTGCAGCACGTCGTCGAACTCGAAGGTGGAAAGCGACACGGGCTCTCCACCGACGCGCACGATGTCCGCCGTGGCGGCCAGGAGCAGATGACGCTCCAGCGGCGGCCGCTTCGACGCCACCAGCAGGCCGTGATACCGCCGCGTCGGGCAGCCGATCACCGTGCTGGAGGCATACCCCCCCAGCCCGTCCGTCAGCAGCCACTCCCGGCTCAGCAACTCGTCCACCGAGCCGGTCAGCGCCGGACAACCGTTCTGGAGGCCCGGCAAGTCGATTGCAGCCATGGCGCGTGTTCCTCCCGCTACTCCCGCTCCGAGTGGAGCCGGAATGGGCACCGGGGTCGGAGACCAGGGTCGGCATTCTAACGCCACACCGCCGCCTTGGCGACAACTCGGCACCGCAACCCCTGGTTCCGGATGGGCGGTTTCAAGCTATTGAACAGCAGTAGCTTACCACTGCTTCTTCCGGGACGGGGTCGGGGGGTGGGGAAGTGGGGTGAAGAAACGCGGACTGCAACGGCGATATCCCCTGTGGAAGCGGCAGGTTTGGCGGTGCCCGTGGGAGGCGGCGGCACCGTCCGGCTGGGGATTCGCGCGTTATGTTCCAAACAGTGGTTCGGCCCGAGGATGCGACCTGGGGAGGGCTCGGGCAGGGGGCGTACGCGTACCTGCCAGCGGTGCTGGAGCGCATCTTCCGGGGCGGGCGGCCGGATCTGGTGAGCACGGCCATTCGCGGCTACTGCGAACTCGGGTTGTGGGGGCCGGCCGGAGAACTGCTGCCCGCCCTGCCAGCGTGCGATCAGGATTCCAGCGCGGCCCGCGCCGTAGGCCGGATGATCCAATCCGGCCGTACCGGGCAGCTCAGTTGGAAAGCCTGCCAGGGGCGTTTTCGCCGCAACCTGGAGACGCTGCTGGCCCGGGACGGCAGGTGGGCGGCCGTGGCGGAGGCCTGGGAGCAGGCCCGCAAGCGATACGAGTTGTACCGATCGCGGGACGGAAACTACCAGGTCGCCCTCCTGGACGATGCCGGCCGACGGCGATGGGTCCCGGCGCTCCGCGACCACCGGGCATGGGCCGCCCGGCAGCCGCTGCAACACGATCCCAAGACCGCCATGCCTCTTCCCTACCTCTTCGAGGGTCTCGGGCAGGGGCATTACCTGCGGCGAGTCCACGAGGCCACGCGAGACACCTTCCTGGGATACAGCTGCGCGCTGTTCATCGTGGAGCGGGACCCCGTCGCGTTCGCTGTAGCCTTGCATGTGCAGGATTGGCAGAAGGTCTTCGCGGATCCGCGGGTGAGGGTCTTTGTCGGCGAGGACTGCCTGGATCGGTTGCGGGCGCTGTTGGCCGGCGACGTCGATCTCCCGCTACCCAGGGCCTGCGTGCAGATGCCGCGCTGGTCCCCGGAGCTCGACCCTCGGCCGATCGAGGTGATCAGCGCCGTCGCCGAGGAGTCGGCCCGGCGGGATGCCCGGAGGCTCGACGAACTCGCGGAGCGGTACGCTCCCCGCGACGTGCGTTACTGGGCCCGGCGCTTCTCGGAGGCCCTGGACGGGTCGGGGCCGCCGTTGCGCATCCTCAGCGCTGTGAGCAATCACACGACGTTCCTGCAATACTCGATGCGCGACGCCCATGCCGCGTTCCAGCAGCTCGGCTGCCAGACGCGCCTGCTGATGGAGCCGAGCGATCACCACTGCATCAGCGAGGCGACGTATCACCAGGCCGTCGCGGAGCTCGATCCGGACGTGTACTTCGTGATCGATTACCTGCGCGGGGGGCACGAACAACGGCTGCCGGCCAACCTGCCGATCTTCACCTGGGACCAGGACCAGTTGCCGCACGCCTTCAACACCGGGACGGCCAGGACCATCGGACCCCTGGACGTGGTGGCCGGTGTTTCGGCGGGGTTCTGTGTGACCACCCTGGGGTGTGATCCGCGCCGGGTGGCCGCCGTGATCATGCCGACGAACCCCGAGCGTTTCAGCGCCGAGCCCGTGGATGAGGAGCAGCTCGCCCGGCACCGCTGCGACGTCTCCTTTGTCAGCCACGCGTCGCAGACGCCGCAGGAGTTCCATGACCAGCAGCGGCGCCAGGTGAAGGGCGACGGCGGCCGCCGGCTGCTGGACCGCGTGCAGGAACTGGTTGTCGAGGCCGCCAAGACGGCGACGGCCCTTACGCGGAGCCAGAGCGAGGCCCTGGTCGATCGGGCCGGCCGGGAGGTGGGCGTGTCCGTGCCGGAGGCCTCCCGCGAGTGGCTGCTGGGCTGGTACATCTGGCGGGTCATGGACCGCAGCTTCCGACACCAGGCCCTGGGTTGGGTCGCCAGGTGGGCCCAGGAGACGGGACGGAAGTTCCATCTCTACGGGCGCGGCTGGGAGCGACACGCCACGCTGGGCCGCTTCGCCCGGGGCGAGGCCCACAACGAGCAGGCGCTACGGTGCATTTACCAGGCCTCGGCCATCAACCTGCAACTGATCCCCTCGGGCTTCCTGCATCAGCGGGCGCTGGACGGCCTGGCGGCGGGCGGTTTCTTCCTGACGCGACAGACGACGTCGGATCATCAGTACGCTGCGATTCGTCGCATCCTGGCGCGTGTTGCTGCTCTGGGGATCGACTCGCTGACCGATCCCCGGGCCGCGGACGACGCCGAGCTCCAGGCGGCGATCCGAAACTACGAGCAGCGCACCGGGCTGGAATGCGACGTCCACCATCCCGCCGGCCTCGCCTACCTGCGGGTGGCCGGCACCTACCCCTGCGCGGGCGAGGTGTTCCCGCGGTTCGACGAAATCGTCTTCAGCGACGAAGCCTCGTTTCGGCGGGCGGCCGACCGTTTCCTCGGCGATCCCCAGGCCCGGCGTGCCCTGGCGGCCGACATGCGGCAGGCGGTGACCGAGCGGTTCTCGTACACCGCGACGATGCGCCGCTTCCTCGAGTTCCACCGGGATCACCTCCTGCGGGTGGCGGGTGAGTCGGCCACTGCCAGCGGGCGGGTATGACCCGGCACAACCCTCGATCCGGGTGACGGGTGCGATGAGCATCGCGGGCGGGCGGGCGCCCCCGGCGGTCAGGAGCCGTGCGCCGCGGGCTGGGGCGTGCGGTCCGGCGTCGGCCGCGAGGCATCCGGCGCAGAGGGGGCCGCGGGCCGCGGCCTGCGGCGGCTGTTGTTGTACTCGTCGCAGTGCCGGAGGAAACCCAGGGCCAGCTCGCGGAACTCGGCGGAGGGCATGGTTCCGGCGTGGCAGCGGTCGACGTTGAGGAAGTCGGCGGTCAGCCAGTCCTGCTCGTCGAGCCGGCCGGCCTGCATGAGCTCGTCGCAAAGCGGGGAGCCGGGGTAGGGGGCGAACACGCTCAGCTCCACGTAGTCCGGGTCGATCCGGGGGATGAAGCGCATGGTCGCTTCCATCTCCTGGCGGGTTTCGCCCGGGATGCCCATGATCAGGAAGGCGTGCAGCGACAGCCCCACGCTGTGGATCATGTCGGCGGCCCGCCGGATCTGGGCGACGGTCAGGCCTTTCTGCATCTTCTCCAGGATGCGGTCGCAGCCGGACTCCACGCCCATCTGGACCTGAACGCAGCCCGCCTCTTTCATCAGGGCCAACTGTTCCTCGTCGAGGGTCCTGGCCTGTACCAGGCAGAGCCACTTCACCTCGGCCCTGCTCTCCAGCAGGAGCTTGCAGATGGCCATGGTGCGCCGGCGGTTGGTGGTGAACAGGTCGTCCCAGAAGGTGAAGAAGCGGGCCCCGTAGCGGTCGCGCTGCTGGAGGACTTCGCCGACGACGTCCTCCGGCGTGCGCAGCCGCACCTTGGGCGAGCCCCACACGCTGCGTACGGCGCAGAAGGTGCACCGGAAGGGGCAGCCGCGCGAGGTGATCAGCTCGCCCATCATGTGGTCCACCTTGCGCTGCGGGAGCAGCTCGGTGCGGATGAGCCGGTCGCGGGCGGCGAGGGGCAGGGCGCTGATGTCGGGGATGAGCTCCCGCCGGGGGGTGTGGACCACGCCGGCGGGTCCGCGGAAGGAGAGGCCGGCGACGTTGCCGAGATCGGCGGCGGATCGGTCCAGGCCGTGCAGCAGCTCGACCATGGTGCGCTCGCCCTCGCCCCGCACGGCGAAGTCGACGTGGGGATCGCGGAGGATGAGGTCCGTGCAGGTGCTGGTGGCCGGCCCGCCGAAGATGATCGGCATCTGCGGCTTGATGGTGCGGGCGATCCTCGCCAGCACCCGGGCGGACGCCAGGTCCAGCACGCGGCAGGTGATGCCGAGTACGTCGGGGTCGCGCTCGCGGATGACGCCGGCCACCTCCTGCCAGATCTCGTGATCGGGATTCTGGAGGGCGTCGAAGTAGCGATGCCAGTGGAGGGCCATGTGGGTCAGCGGGTGCTCGACCGGCTGCATGCTGCGGGCGAAGTCGGGGCCCCACTCGGCGTCATAGATCTCGACCTCGTGACCCGCGTCGGCCACGGCGGAGGCCACGTAGGCCAGCCCCAGCGGGTAGCTCGGCCACTGGCAGCGGACGAACCGCCGCGCGGGTGGATTGACCAGCAGGACCTTCATGGTGCGCTCCCTGACGCCGAGCTGCGGCCGCCCCCGGGCATGCCTACCGGAACCGGACGGCCGCCGCGATGCCCGTCCCGTCGCGCCGGTTGGCGTAGGTCTCCAGCTCCCTGCGGTGGGCGACCGCCGTGTTCCAGACTTCGTGCAGGTAGGGATGCTGGGGGTGGTTGATGTCGTCAAAAGCCAGCATCCCGCCGACCCGCAGCGACCCGACCACGTTGTTCAAGTCCGCCAGGGCCCCGTCCCGGGAGTGGTCGCCGTCCACGGTGATCAGGTCGAACTGCTCGGGGGCACCGCTCAGCAGCTCGGGGATCAACTCACGGCTCGAGCCGCTCAGGAAGGTGATCGGTCGCGTATACCCCAGGCGGGTGAGCTGCTCGGCGACGAACTGCGGTCCCGGGTTGTCGGTTCCGGCGTAACCCTCCACCCACAGGTCGCAGGCGACGATCTCGGCGTCGTTGCATTCGTCCGCCCCGAGTCCGGCGCAGACCGCGGCCAGGCTGTGCCCGCGGCGGGTGCCGATCTCCAGGTAGCGTCCGGGCCTGGCGAGCGACGCGTAAGCGCAGAGCACGGACCACAGATCCACATGCCGCCAGTGGCGGCCGAACCGCTCGATCGCGGCTCGATAGCTGGCGGCCAGCCTGGTGAAGAAGGGGTCCGGGTCGAGCTGCTCGAAGGCGGCCATGAGCCGTTCCTTGGTCTCGACGGCCTGTGCCAGGCCGATCACGGTGTCGAGGTTGACGGCCTCGGACGGCAGGGGCAGCGTGTCGACGCCGATCTGCATCTCGCCGTGCTTCTCGTAGGGCCCGGCCGGCAGTCCCTCGTACAGCCGGACGATCGGCGTATCGGGGAAGCAGGTTCGAGCACGGGCGAACAGCCTGGCTTCGTTGGCGTCGGAGGAGATGACGATCGCGTCGAACGCCGCTGCGTCGGCCTTCTCCGGTGTGACCACGGGCAGCCCGCGAAACTCGGGGATTCGCTGCCCGCGATCGTCGATGAGCGTCACCACTTCGGGACCGGCCGGGGAGGCAACGGCATCCAGCAGCCAGCCCGTGTGCTCACCCGCTCCGAAGAGAGCCACGCGCTTGCAGCCCGCCAGGCGGCTGGTCCAGATCTCCCGAACGTAGTACGGCCAGAAGTTCAGCATGACTCCGTCCTGTCTGTAGAGGCCGCTGCCCTGGTGTGACACCGGTCTTCAGCCGGTTGTTCGGGGCGTTCGGCACGCCCGCGGCGTTTCCGTGGCCCGTCGTCAGACCCGCACCGCCCGGGCGGTGTCTTCCGCCTCCGGCCCGACGGCCTGGGGCACCACGTCCTCGTAATCCGCCCTCGCGAACACGTCGAGGTAGCCCCCGCGCGACGCGTTCAGGATTCTCACCCCCAGCGCCGCCGCCAGGTCCGCGACCTTGTAGTACATGCGGTAGAGCGTGCTCATCCCTTCCAGGTTGTCGAGGTACGTCTCCGAACCCTCCCGCTCGATCGCCTGGAAGGTGGGATGCCCGGCAACCGATACCTCCCGGTAGAAGTGGTTGCAGCGGATGATCGGCCGGCTCAGCCAGTCGTGGTCCATCCCGATCAGGTAGATGGGGTCGCAGCCCGTGTACAGGGCGCCCAGCAACCCCATGAGCGAGACGCTCTGCAGGTGGGGCAGCGGCCGCGAGAAGTCACCCGGCAGCGGGTCGTCTCTGACAACGGTCCCCCGGAAGATGCAGGGCCGTACCCGCTCCATGGGCAGCAGGCCCTGCTCGCGGATCACCGGCAGTTTTCGCGCCGGGACGAAGAAGACCACTTCGGGCGTCCGCCGGCGGATGGTCTCGAAACACGCCGCCAGGGCCGCGCTGCCGTCGAAGTAGAGCGGGTCGATGATCGTGTAGAAGGTCGGCTGCCAGGGTGCCCGGCTGGTCCTCTCGGCGGCGGCCATCAGCGGGTGGCGCCAGAAGCCGTTGGCCACGAAGGTGACCTCGGAGGCCAGCGGCCGCAGGTCGTGAGTCCGCAGTGACGGCCCGTTGCCGATCACGAACGCCCGCCGCCCGGCGTGGTGGTTGCGCAGCTCCGCGTTCTGGGCCACCAGGGCGAGGTCCTCGGCGCTCGGCCGCCAGCGCGGGGCGTGCACGCGGCCCGCAAGCCTGTCGAGCGCCCGGGAGGCGCGCCGCAGCCCCCGGGCGGCCGCCCGCCGGCTGGCGTCAAACATGAGCCGGCTCCAGCGGACCGCGCAGCTTCTCGCGGATGGGCAGCTCCGAGTCGTAGATCCGCTTTACGCCGTCACCCAGTGACGTCTCCAGGGCCCGGATGTGCTGGGCCAGCTTGATCATGCCGTGCGGCTCGACCGAGGCCATCTGGTCCGTCCCCCACATGGTCCGCTTGAGGGTGACGTGGCGCTCCACGATCCGGGCTCCCAGGGCCACGGCGGCCTCCGTCGAGGTCAGGCCGAACTCGTGCCCGCTGTAGCCCACCGGGCAGCCGTACCGCTCGATGAAGGCGGGAATGACCCGCAGGTTGAGCTCGTCCTCCCGGGCCGGGTAGCTCGAGTTGCAGTGCAGGACGGCGAAGTTGTCGCTGTGCCGGCTGAGCAGCTCCACGGCGTGGTCCACCTCCTCCAGGGTGCTCATCCCCGTGGACAGCAGGAGGGGGGCGCCCTTGCGGCAGGCGTAGACCAGCAGGTCGTCGTTGGTCAGGTGGGCCGAGGGGATCTTCAGGAAGGGGATGTCCAGGTCCAGCATGAAGTCGACCGAGTCCTCATCCCAGGCCGAGGCGGTGGCCGAGATTCGCCCCCAGCAGTAGGCCCACAGCTCGTCGTAGGCCGCCCGGTCGAGTTCCAGCCGTTTGCGGTATTCCAGATAGGTCATGCGCCCCCAGGGCGTGTCGCGCATCGCGCTCTTCTGCTGTTCGGGCACGCACTTGTCGCAGTTGCGCTTCTGGAACTTCACGCAGTCCCAGTCGGCCACGCAGGCGAAGTCGATCAGCCGCTTGGCGATGCCCACCTCACCGTTGTGATTGATGCCGATCTCGGCGATCAGGTAGGCCTGGGTCAGTTCGTCGAATCGGAACGAGCCGTTCATCTCGCGTCTTCCCGGATGCTCCCCGCGCCCGCCGGCTGCGGGGAATCAGGTGTTGTACGACTTCTCGCCCAGCTTCCACGCGTGGTAGAAGGTGTCGAACACCGGCAGGTTGTGCGCCGAGCCGGCCTGCCGCAGGGTCTCCAGGGCCTCCAGCACCTCCTGCACGCCCGACAGCACGCCGCGCCGCTCCAGCACCCGCATGGCGCCGAGCACCGGGCTGTGGTTCCAGATCTCCCGCATGGTCTGCGTCTTCATGTCCCCCACGGGCATGAACTCGTTGAAGTCGAAGAAGCTGGTCACCACCACGCCGTTCCAGTTGATGTCGGAGTAGCGGTAGAGGTAGGTATGGTCGGGGACCTTCTCCAGCGTCTGCCGGCTGCGGAACTCGTCGATCCGCCGCTTCTGCTTCGGCTCGGTGATCATCTCGGCGATGACCCGGTCGTAGTCGGTACGGCCCACCCCCACGCAGTCCACGCCGTGCTCGAAGGCGGATTCGATGAACGCCTCGATCTGCTCGGGCGTCTCGTCGAGGATGGTGGTGGACAGGTGAATGAACGGGTAGGGGTGGTCACCGCGGATGCCCACCAGCCGGTCGATGTTGGCCAAGAGCCGGTCGTAGCTGCCGCCGATCCGCTGCGACTCGTAGCTTTCCCGGTCGACGCCCTGGAAGGAGACCTGGAGGACGTCCAGATCGCTCTCCACGAAGCAGGCGGCCGCCTGGTCGTCGATCAGCATCCCGTTGGTGGTGAAGTACAGCCCGTTGGTCCGCTTGATCCGGCGGATGAAGTCCAGGGCCTGGGGATGGAGCAGGTTCTCGCCGTAGCCGTTCACCTTGACAAAGGCGCCGTGCTCGGCGAACTCGTCCATCATCCTGCAGAGCAGGTCCTCGTCCAGGCAGCCCAGCGGGCGGCTCATCACCTGCCGGGCGCAGAAGGCGCACTTCAGGTTGCAGTGGTTGGTGAACTCCAGGGTGCAGACGAAGGGGAAGTCCGGGCGGTGCTCCTCGTCCACCGCCTGCCGGTAGCCCGGCTGCTGGTAGTAGTGGAACATGTTGTTCCGCCGGGGCGTGTCCGGGTGCGGGTAGTTGTTCTGGTCCGGACGGTAACGGACGGTCGTGGTGGTGTTCATGCATCCGGCTCCCCGAGGTATCCTCGCAGAATGATCTGGCAGTATTCGCTGTCCTGTCCGAAGGAGTCCACCCGCCGGGCGACCCGGTAGGTGCACTCCCGGAACCGTGCGGCCAGGCGCTCATGCAGGCGGCCGATCCCGGGCTCGTGCAGGTGGAAGGGGTTCACCGTGCTGGCGGCATCGTTGCCCAGCGGACAGGTGAAGAAGGCGTCCCCGCCAATGCGCAGGGCCGAGAGGAGCCGCCGGGCGAAGCCGGCCTGTTCGTCCTCGGTCAGGTGTTCGTACGTCTCGATGCAAACGATCTTGTCGGCCGGCTCGCACGCCCGGGCGAAGTACTCGTCGTAGGTGCAGAAGCTCAGATTGTCCGCCCGGAAGGCATCCCGGGCGACGCTGAGGTAGTCCTCCGCCACATCCAGCCCGGTGACCTGCCCGGCCCGCCGGGCGAGCAGCCAGCTCCCGTAGCCCTTGCCGCAGGAGGCGTCCAGTACGCGGTCGGCAGGGCCGATGTGCAGGGCGTCGGCGGCGGCGGTGTAGCGGCCGAAGTGGTTGGCCAGCAGCGTCACGTGCTCGGCCAGCGGCTCGCGGATCAGCGACTCGACGGCCAGGGTCTCGTTCCGCAGGATCTCGGGCGTGTCGGCGGCGGAGGCCTGCGCCGATCCATCGGTCGCGGCCCACAGCCGGGCCGCTTCGGCGAAGTCCGCCTCGGTGTCGATGTCGACCGTGCTGCCGAAGCCGCGCTGCACGTACGCCTGCACGCCCGGCAGGTACCACGTGCCGTGCTCCAGGAAGTCCGCGCCGCGGAACACGTAGAACATGCCGTTTTCCGTGAAGCGGCGCCCGGGCACGTCCTGGGTGTTCGGGCGTCTCCCGCGGGTCTCGAAGAGCGGCCCGTTATCATCCCAGAGAAACGGCGAGACGGGGGTCATCGACACGACGGCCGGACAGCCGGTGCGTTCGATCAGTTCGGCGATGGCGGCGAAGTCCTTCCGGTTCCGGAAGGGTGACGTTGGGTTGAGCAGCCAGATGTAGGATTCGTGCAGCCGGTACGTTTCGATGAGGACGCGGAGCAAGTCCTGCACGTCGGCCTCGACGGTGGCCAGCGCCGCGGGGCGCCGGTGCACCTGGCAGGGCGGCTCCGGCTGATAGTCCGCCATGTCGGTCGAGACGATGACGCCGCGGAACCAGTCGCCCGGCACGGAGGCGACGGCCAGGTCGGTCAGGCACCGGCCGTCTGCGAAGGCCCGCCAGTTCTTGCGGGGGCATCGCGAGGAGTGCGCCTTGGCCGGAATCACGGCCGTGTGCAGGGCGGTGGCCGTCGTGGTGGTCATAGGCTCGCTCCCGCCGACGTCTGATCCCGGCGTGCCGCCAGGACCAGGTCCGCCAGCTCGCGGATCGCCCCCCGGCCACCCGGCCGCCCGAGCACGATGTCCGCCGCCGCCGCCGCTTCAGGGTGGGCGTCCGCCGGGACCGCGCTCACGCCCGCCAGGCGCAGGCAGCCCAGGTCGTTGACGTCGTTACCGACGAAGACGACCTCCTCCGGCCTCAGCCCCCGGGTCTCCATGATCTCGCGCAGCACCGGCTCCTTGTCCGTGTGTCCCTGGAACACCTCGACGCCCATCTTCCGCCCCCGGGCGGCCACCACCGGGTTGGTCTCGCCCGATAAGATCAACACCTCCAGCCCTGCCGTCCGCATCAGGTACACCCCCAGCCCGTCGGCCCGGCTGCACACTACCGCCTCGGTGCCGTCCTGGGAGACGATCACCCGGTCGTCGGTCAGCACCCCGTCGAAGTCGAGGGCCACCAGTCGGATCGCGTTGCTGAGCTCACCCATGGAACCAGGCACGGTCGGCGTGCTCTGCGTGCGCAGCCCCCGCCGACCGCCGGCGCGGCGCACAAACCATCTCGGCTAACGGTGTTATCGGAGCCGCCCGCGGGGCGTCTTGAGGTCAAAGGGGGCCGATGACGGCCGGCCCGGACCGCCTGTCCGAGCGGGCCGGCGCCCCCCCTCAGGCCCCTCGCGACCTGCCGGTACCCCGCCGGGCGGTCGCCCCAACGGGGCTGCGGCCACCAGCCCAGGGTCGTCGCGCCGCGACTACCCTGGGACGCCGGGCCGCAACAGGACCTGACCACCCCAACGAGGTTGTGTCATCCTCCCGGCCCGCCCGTCGAATCCTGAGCAGGTCAGCGAATACATCGCCCGGCAGGAGGACCATCACTACGCCGCGACGATTCCGGGCGAGCTGCGCCCTTGCTTCGCCGGCATCACATCGATTGCGGTGGATGCCATGTGGGGGACGAAAGACGCAACCCCGGGCTGGAGGCCGGCACGCTGTTGCGGTGCAGCAAGCCGTTGAGGAATGGCACGTGGCGGCCCGCGTCCCCGCAGGCCCTCCGCAAGACAGGCGTGCGATGTGAAGACGGCCTCCTCGACGCAGGGCGCGAGCAGCCTGTTGAAGAAGTCGACCCCGGGAATGTGGCACCGGTTTCCAGCCGGTGTGAGGGCGGCTTCCAACCGCCCGCCACAGTTGTTCAACAGCCTGCTGGCCGATTCCCGATTCA
>Ga0180432_10009232_pt1 | contig 12080 bp, 8 predicted proteins | sample SS_ome_10_FD_132414 | JGI IMG/M metagenome (GOLD analysis project Ga0180432, IMG submission 132414) | Hypersaline lake sediment archaeal communities from the Salton Sea, California, USA - SS_1_MS_2 metaG | ecosystem: Environmental > Aquatic > Non-marine Saline and Alkaline > Hypersaline >...
AAAACCGAGTTCCTTCAGGCCGGACTGGAGCAGGCGCGTTACTTCCCAGACCCGCTCCCTGTGCTCGGGCTCTTTTTCCAGCTTATCGAAGGTGGCGTTTATCGTATCCACGTATATCATGGGCAGGCTCTTGGCGAAGATCTGTGTACGCGCGTTGTACCTGATGTACCTGATGACGTCCTGGTCCCCGGCCGTAAAGCCTCCGATGGCGGCGAACGATTTGGCGAATGTGCTGAAATAGAGGTCCACCTGGTCCATCACTCCGAAGTGTTCAGCCGTCCCCCTTCCGGTCGGACCCATGACCCCGCAGCCGTGGGCGTCGTCCACAAAGAGACGGGCGTCGTACTGTTTCTTCAGCTCGCAGATTTTATCCAGCTTTGAGAGGTCACCACGCATGCCGAAGACACCTTCAGTGACGATGAGTATGCCTCCCTTCCTGTCCTCATTCGCCTTCTGGAGCTGTTTTTCCAGATCGTTCATGTCGTTGTGCTTGTAGAAGCGGTGCTTGCAGCCTGCAAGGAAGGTACCGTCTATCATGCAGGCGTGTGAAAGCTTGTCGATGATGATGGTATCGCTTCTGTGCGCGATTGCGGAGAGGGTGCCGAGAACGCCGAGATAGCCGTAGTTGAAGAGTATGGCCGCTTCCTTTTTCTCGAATTCCGCGAGCCGTCTCTCGAGTGCTTCGTGTTCGAGCGTGTTGCCCGTCAGCATACGGGATCCCATGGGGGCGGATGCCGAGTACCTGGCCGCTGATTCAACCGACACCTTCTTGATGTCCTCGTCGAACGCGAGTCCGAGGTAGTTGTTTATAGACCAAATGATGACCTTCTGTCCGGCGAACTCCATCTCCGGACCCGGTATTGCTGAGAGAACGGGACGTGAGAAATACTTGTCCTTCATCATTCTCAGTATTCCGAGATAACCGCCGTCCTTATAACATTTGTCAAAAATATCCATTATTCGTTCCTCTCGTGAAAGATGACAAGACAAGGTAATCCGTGTATTCAAGTGCTGTCAAGAAAAAACCTGAAGCAAAGCTGAAGCGATAACGATGCCAACAATGCCTTGACATTCGGATGCCGGCTGTTATCCTACCTATGGTGAGCTTCGAGTTTTTCATTTTTTTACCATGTAAATGTTATCATAAATGGAATTTATTTCAAAATTTAGTGCATTCACTATTGAGGTTCACCTGCTCAACCGTATCTTGTGTATGTGAAAGCTCCAAATTATCTAAATTTATTGAAACTCGAAATTCAATCTACCTATCATGAAAATAGCGGTTGTGGGATGCGGCGGTATTGGCGGCGTCATCGCGGGGGTGCTCGCGGACGGCGGGCGGACGGTTCACTGTATAGATTCCGTGGGTGAAGCGGTCAGGGTCATGAACGAACGGGGCCTGCATATCAGCGGCAGGAAGGGCGACTTCACCGTGCCCGTACGAGCGTACACCGATATGGCTTCAAGCCCCGGTCCCTTCGACCTCATCGTCCTGGCGGTCAAGAGCGCGGCCCTGAGGGCGGTGTTCGAGGAGGCGTCCCGTCATCTGAGCGGGAGGGGATTCATACTCACCATTCAGAACGGGATCGAGATACTTCGGATTACGGCCGAGTATCCCGATATTCCGGTCATCATGGGCGCAGTAGGGTACAACTCGGTCATGACCGGGTTCGGAGAGTGCACTGTTACGGCTGAAGGGGGGATCACGGCGGGTGTTTTGAACGGGTGCTCGAACGAGGACCTGCGGCTCCTGAAAGAGCTGTTCGATCCCCGTATCATCATTACGACTACCGAAAATCCGGAGGGCGTGCTCTGGTCGAAGCTCATAATCGTATGTGGTGTGACCGGACTGGGTGGGGTCGCGGGTCTCAGAATCGGTAAGCTCCTGAAGCACGGTACGGCACGGAAGCTTTTCTACGAAGTGGTTACCGAAGGATCGCTACTCGCACGCCGGCTCGGAATCAAGATCGAGAAACTGGGCGGCGCCATCAATCCGGAAAAGTTCGGAACCCATGACCGGGGATACCCGCTCTTCATCCGGTACCTGCTTTTGAAGATCGTGGGCATGAAGTTCAAAAACCTCAAATCGAACATACACCACTCCCTTGACAGAGGTGAAAAGACGGAAGTCGGGTTCATCAATGGTGCCGTTGTGCGCGCCGGCCGTGAAGTGAACTTTCCCACGCCCTTCAATCAGGCGATCGTGGATATTGTCGGCGAGATAGAGGAGGGGAAACGGACCATGTCCGCGGACAACCTCAAGGTTATTCTCGAACGTACGGGAGAGGAATAACCCATCATGGAATGGCGGCTCGTCATCGATTTCACCATTGTCTGCGTCTCGCTCATCATTGCGTCCGTGCTCCGTTCACGGCTGCGCTTTCTCCAGCGCTTTCTCGTTCCGAACGCGATTACCGCCGGATTTGTCGGGCTCGGACTCATGTACCTTATAGAAGCGCTGTTCCCCGAGATGCTGCCCTCCCGGGAAATCCTGGGAAACATCGTCTATCACCTCCTCGCCGTGACCTTTATATCCATAGCCCTGAAAAAGCGCGAGCGGTACGTGGACAGGAACTCGATCGCGACCGCTTTTCATCTGACGCTCGGGTATGCGATTGAGGGATTCATAGGTTATACGATCACGCTCCTCTTCCTGTTCACGATCATGCCCGACCTGTTTCCGACTTTCGGCATGCTCTTCGAGATAGGTTTCGGCCAGTCATCGGGCCAGGCGTACGCCCTCGGAAAGCAGTGGGAGGGGCTCGGGTTCGAAAACGGCGGTACGGTCGGACTGACCTTCGGGGCCCTCGGGTTTCTCTGGTCCTGCTTCGTCGGTATCCCTTTTCTCAACTGGGGAATAAGGCGCGGCTACGTAAAAAACGTGAGCCCCTCCGCGTTTTCCAACAGGGGTTTCTATACGCGGAAACAGGACATGCCGGCTGCGGGGAGAAAAACCACGCATCCCGACGTCATATCCTCGGGCGGTTTCCACCTCGCGTTTATCGGTGCCGTTTATCTGGTCGACTACTTCATGATCAAGTGCATCGTCATGCTCCTTACACGGCTGGGCGGCGATTTCGCCCTTCAGTTCGGTAATATACTCTGGGCCTATCACGCCTTTTTCGCGACCCTGCTCGCCCTCCTCATCGGGAAGATGCTGGACCGGCTCAGGCTCCGCCATATACTCGACGATGGAATGCTCACCGGCATTTCAGCTACGAGCGTGGATTTTCTCGTGACGGCGGCGATCATGGCGATCGAGCTCGTGGTGGTTGTCCGCTATCTGCTTCCCATAGCCGTCATCTGCGTGGTGGGAGGAACGGCCGTCATGGTCGTGATCGTCAAGCTCGCAAAGAGGAGTTTTAACGATCACCTGTTCGAACGCGTCATATCGATTTTCGGTCTCCTTACCGGCACGGTGAGCACGGGGCTCGCCCTGCTCAGGGTGGTGGACCCGGAATACAAGACGCCGGCTGCCTCGGACCTCGTACTCGGCTCCGGATTCTCGCTCTTTTTCGGATTTCCCCTGCTCTTCTTCATCAATTTGCCGGCGCTGAACCGGTCCGTCAGGATATACCTCCTCACCGATGCGGGAATATTCGGCTTCATCGTGCTGCTGGTCGGGGTTATGGCGATTCTCGGGCTGCTGTCCCGCCGCGGACGGGACGGGTGGTCCTGATCCGGGGGCTTGTGCTCTATTGATTATTGACCTTGTTATGCGTGCCGGGTATTGTGTTAGTGCCGCAGGGCAGAACCGGACGCAACAGGGATTTCGACTTTTTTAAACGATAAGGGTAATGAAAAAATATTTAATTTCCCTCATTTTCTGCATCTCCGCCGTTATTTTCCCCCTGCGCTCCTATGCGGATGTGAAAAAGGTCTATGTTATTCCCATTCGCGGTGAAATCGACCGCTCTCTCGTCGTATTTGTCAGGAGATCCATCGACCGCGCTGTTCAGGAAGGGGCGGACGCCGTAGTCTTCGATATCAATACCTTCGGCGGGAGGGTGGATTCCGCGCTTCAGATCACGACGCTTATCGGTTCCGCGGGAGAAAAGAAAACGGTCGCGTTCGTTACCACGGGACCGGAGAGCACGGGAGTGAGCTGGTCCGCGGGCGCTCTCATATCCTTTTCGGCGGACCGGATATTCATGGCCCCGGGTACGTCCATGGGCGCGGCCGCGCCGGTCGCGATGGGGGCCGAGGGCATGGAAGCCGCGTCGGAGAAAGTGGTGAGCGCGGTCAGGGCCCAGATCGCCGCGCTCGCGGAGAAGAACGGATATAACGTGTCAATCGCGCGTGCCATGGTGGATGCAGATATCGAGCTCAGGGAGGTCTTTATTAACGGCGAGCTCAGCGTGGCGGACAGAAACGAGATCGAGGATCTGAAGAGGCGTGCCGCCCAGGAAAACCTGGTTGTGGAAGAGGGAAGGGTCATTTCCCCGGAGGGAAAGCTCCTCACCCTCACGGCCGGAGAAATGGAGCGCTACGGTGTTTCTTCCGGGACGTTCCGGGATACTGACGATGTCCTGGAAGCGTTAGGACTCGGGGATGCGGAAGTCGTATCGCTCGACCGGTCCGGGGCGGACAGGGCCGTGGGATTTCTCACCGGGTCCGCGATTACGAGCCTGCTTATCATCATCGGGCTCGTGGCCCTCTTCATCGAAATTACCTCTCCGGGATTCGGGATACCGGGCACCGTCGCGATAGCCTGTTTCGCGGTCGTATTCGCGAGCTACGCCCTGCTCGGAACGGTCGGGTCCGTGGAGCTGATACTCTTCGTTATCGGGCTCGTGCTTCTCATCCTCGAGATCTTCGTCATACCCGGGTTCGGCGTCGCCGGAATACTCGGCATCGCGCTCATTATAGGATCGCTCGTTCTCTCCATGCAGGAATTCGTGCTGCCCGATTTCGAGTGGCAGAAAGACGTGCTGAGACGCAACCTGCTCGTGGTCCTCCTGAGCACGGTCTCGTCGTTCGCCATATTCGCCGTGCTTGCATATTCCCTTCCTCAGATCAAACTCTTCAGCAGGCTGACCCTGCAGGAAGCGCAGACCGCGGAAAAGGGATTCACCGTTCAGGCCGAGGAGGAGGCCCGGCGGCTGGCGGGCAGGAAAGGAAAAGTTCTCACGACCCTCAGGCCGGTCGGGAGGGCGGAAATCGACGGCGAGATCGTATACGTGGAAACCGAGGGGGAATTCGTGGAACCGGGCGAGGAAATCGAGGTTATCGAGGTGAGCGGGAACCGAGTTCTCGTGAGAAGGGTGAAGACATGATGAATCCTGCGGGGAGGAGCATGTCATGACCGTATGGGTACCGTTGCTTCTCTTTATCGTGGGCTTTATCGCCCTGTTTCTCGAGCTCTTCGTGCCCGCGGCCGGAATGATCGGGGGGGCGGGCATCGTATGCATGATCGTGAGCACGGTTCTCGGATACCGGGGATTCGGCACCACCACGGGGTCCCTGCTTCTCACCGGAACGCTCATCGGAACCCCCGCCATGATACTGATCGGCCTGAAGGTCTTTCCAAAGACGTTCGTGGGGAAAAAACTCATACTCAGTCTCTCCCAGGACCGTGAGGGCGGGTACACCGCATATAATCCTCCGCTGTACGAGAACCTCACGGGCAGGGAGGGGACCGCGGCAACGATGCTGAGGCCCTCGGGTATGGTCATGATCGACGATAAAAAGTACAGCGTCGTTACCGCGGGCGAGCTCATAGAGAAGGGAACGAGGATACGGGTCGTCAGGGTCGAGGGCAACAGGGTCGTTGTCCGCAGGGCCGAATCAAAAGGGAGTATTCCGGGTAACAAATAGCCGTTATTTTATAGGTGAAGATCGACTCCGGTCCTGAGGAGGTCCGTTCACGCGGTTCTCAGATCCGGCGATCTCCCGGTCCATAACCGAGTCGTGAAGGGGAAAAACAATGTTCTATATTCTCTACATATTCATTGGAATCGTTGCGCTGGTATTCATCATTCTTTTCATCAAGTTTTTCGGCCTCTGGTTCAGGGCGCTTCTTTCCGGTGCCCCGGTCGGTGTGGCCAAGCTCATCGGAATGTGGCTCAGGAAAGTCAATCCCGCCACCATCGTCGACAGCAGGATCATGCTGTCAAAGGCGGGCATCCCGATCGATACCGACCTGCTCGAAACGCACTTCCTCGCGCGCGGGAACGTTCTCAGGGTGAGCATGTCGCTCGTGGCCGCGAACAAGGCAAATATTCCGCTTACCTTCCAGAAGGCGGCCGCCATAGACCTTGCCGGAAGGGACGTGCTCGATGCGGTCAAGACATCGGTCAATCCCAAGGTGATCGACTGTCCGAATCCCGAGAAGGGGAGGCAGACCATAGACGCGGTTGCAAAGGACGGCATACAGCTCAAGGCCAAGGCCCGGGTGACGGTCAGGGCGAACATCGAGCGGCTCGTGGGAGGAGCCACCGAGGAGACGATCATCGCCCGCGTCGGCGAGGGAATCGTCACCACGATCGGTTCCGCCGAGACCTACAAGGACGTACTCGAGAATCCGGACAACATCTCCAAACGCGTTTTGGAGAAGGGACTCGACGCGGGCACGGCATTCGAGATACTCTCCATAGACATCGCGGACGTGGACGTGGGCGAGAACGTGGGCGCGAAGCTCCAGGCCGACCAGGCAGAGGCGGACAAGCGAAGGTTCCAGGCAGAGGCGGAGAAGCGGCGTGCCGCAGCAAAGGCGCGCGAACAGGAAATGGTCGCGCTCGTTCAGGAAAACCGTGCCAAGGTCGTACTCGCCGAGGCCGAGGTGCCCAGGGCCATGGCCGAGGCGTTCCGCAAGGGGAATCTCGGCATCATGGACTACTACCGGATGCGAAACATACAGGCCGATACCGATATGCGTAAAAACATCGGCGGGGAGCAGACTCCCGAGGAATAGGCAGGTACACTTTTCGTTATAAAGGTCCGATCAAATGGAGCTCTTTTTTCTGCTCATATTTTTTATTGTCGTTATGCTCAACGTGGTGCTCGGTCTCACCGCAAGCAGGCGGAAGAGGAAGAGGGCCCTCTCAATGGAGGCATCCGCAGGGGAGGAAGCACAGGGGGCTGAAGAAGGAGGAGCCATCCTTGAGTCCATCCTCGCGGAACAGAACGCGGACAGCCTCGTTTTTTCCCCCCATACCGTCATGGAGGAAGCGGATAACTTACCGCGGACGGAAGAAGTACGGGAGGAGACGGGAGAGACGCCGGAACCGCCCCGCATTCAGGGTGCCGATGGTTCTATACCGGAGAAAGCGGGCGTATCGGAGCGAATACGTTTTCATGCCGTAAAGCGGGTCCATAGTGAAAAAGCGCCCGCGGTCACCCCTCTGAGGGACAGGCCACGGGAACTGGGGACCCTGGGAGGCCCGTCACGCACCTCTGAACGGCGCGCCGTTTCAGTCATGAAGCGGATCGAGGCGCTCCCGCCCCTTCAGAGGGCGATCGTTCTTTCGGAGGTGCTTGGAAAACCCAGGGGTCTGTCCGGAGAATGACGATGGCCCGCAATGAAAAACCGCTCGTTCTGGTGGTTGACGATACAGAGGCGAACATCGATATCATCGTGAACGCGTTCGACGACGAGTACGAGCTGAGCGTTGCCATGGACGGACCATCAGCACTCCGGGCGGTTTCCGAATACCCACCCGACATTATACTCCTGGATATCATGATGCCCGGCATGGACGGGTACGAGGTGTGCCGCACTCTGAAGGGAAACCAAGATACGCGGGAGATACCCGTCATTTTCCTTACCGCGAAGACCCGGCCAGAGGATATCGTGAAGGGATTCGAGGAAGGGGCCGCCGATTATGTTACCAAGCCTTTCAATATACCCGAGCTGCAGGCCCGTGTTCACGCGCATCTCGAGCTGAAAAAGAGCAGGGACCTCGTCGTACGCCGGACCGCGGAGCAGAGGGAGCTCCTGCACATACTGTGCCATGACTTGGCAAATCCCTTTACCGCGATCCTGGGCGTACTCGAAGTCCTTGGTAAAGAAAAAGGTGTCGATAAGTACGTGCCCATTCTTAACGGTGCCGCCCGGAACGGGGTCGAGCTGATCGAGCTCGTCCGTACCCTGCGGGCCGCTGAGGAGAAACCCCTGCGCCTGGAATCGGTCGATCTTTCCGATGCGCTGAAATCGTCTCTCTCACTTCTGGATTCGCAATTCAGTGCCAAGCGTCTGACGGTTGATAGTGACCTCGAACCCGGCTTGACAGTCAGGGCGGAACGCGTATCCCTCGTCAACTCCGTGCTGAACAATATCATGACGAACGCGGCCAAGTTTTCCTTTCCAGGGACTTCCATACGTATTCGTTCCTTCAGACTGAAAAACCGGGTCGTTCTCTCGATTAAGGATTTTGGTATCGGTATGAACCCCGATCTGCTGGCCGAAATATTCGACATCGGTAAAATGACCACAAGGCCGGGCACTGAAGGGGAGAGGGGAACCGGATTCGGAATGCCGCTCGTCAAGAAGTTCGTCGAAACCTACGGCGGCACCGTGGAGGTCAAGTCGTGTGTAAAGAGGGAAGAGGGCGGGGAACGCGGCACCGAGATCCTGCTCTCCCTGCTTCCCGCTTGAACCGTGCGTATAAGCGAAGCGGGTCTATGGGCAAAACCGGTAATACCTCCGAGGGGAAGTCTATCGTGAATTCAAACCGATCGGGTAAGGATCGCCTTTTCCTCGTCGAAGTCCGCGTTGGTGAGAGCGATTTCTTTGAACCTGGACTCCACCTTCAGGAATGCGTCGACTATGTTGGGGTCGAACTGTGTTCCCTTTCCCTCCTCGATGATTTGAACGGCCTTTGTGTGGGGCATGGGCGGTTTGTAGACTCTCTTGCTCACCAGCGCATCGTACACATCGGCAAGAGCCATGAGCCTGCCCGATACGGGTATTTTATCTCCCTTGACTCCTTCGGGGTACCCCGATCCATCCCATTTCTCGTGATGGGTATAGGCAATCTCGCGGGCTAATTGTAAAAATGAGCTGCTTCCAAGCGATTCTTCAGCCTTCAGGAGCGCATCCCTGCCGTAGGTCGTGTGTTTCTTCATCTCGTCGAACTCCTCCGGTGTCAGCTTTCCCGGCTTGAGCAGAATGTTGTCCCGTACTCCCACTTTACCGATGTCGTGGAGCGGTGCGGACTTGAAGAGGAGGTCTATAGTGCGGTCTTTTTCAAAAAAACTCCAGAACGTGGAATGGTTCTTGAGGTGTTCCGCGAGAAGTCCGATGTAGTGCTGTGTTCGCCTGATGTGTCCGCCCGTTTCATTGTCGCGGGTCTCGGCGAGCGAGGCGAGGCTTAGTATGGTGACGTCCTGGGTGGCGGACAACTCGCGCGTTCTTTCCTGTACCTTTCGCTCGAGTATCTCGTTCTGTTTGGCCAGGAATTCCTTCGCCGTTTTCAGGGTGAGGTGTGTATTGACCCGTGCCTTTACCTCGAGTATTTCGAACGGCTTTGTGATATAGTCGACGGCCCCGAGTTCGAATCCCTTCGTCTTGTTTTCCAGATCCGTCATGGCGGTGAGGAATATTACGGGGATATCGAACGTTTTAGTATCGCTCTTCAACCGGTTGCACACCTCGTAGCCGTCCATTTCGGGCATCACGATGTCGAGCAGGATGAGGTCCGGAGGGTTCATGCCCACGCTCTCCAGCGCTCCTTTTCCGTCAATGGCGACGCTTACATCGTAGTCTGTATCGAGCGCTTCCACAAGGATGTCTACATTCGCTTCCGTATCGTCAACCACGAGAATCGCGGGCCGTTCTTCTTCGTTCATAACTGCCTCCCGAATGGTCTTTTAAGGGTTTTCAGTTCCGCATGGATTCCGCAAGCACAGTGTTTCAAAAATGTATGACCGTTTTACGATAAATGAGCCTTCAGTTCCATTAACAGGGCCCGGGCTTCCGTGAACTTGTAGTGTTTTATCAGGGACTCCATTTCCCCGACGAGCCGCTCCGAATCCTCTTTCCACCGGTATTCGGCGATTTTTTCCATAACGGGAAGGCACTTCTTCGGCTGCCTCTTCTGAATAGAGGGCTCGAGCTCGTTCAGGAGGGAGAGCAGCAGGGAGGGCGTTCCCGTCTTCAGTTCTTCATCTGTTTTCGGTTCTATCATTTCTTCCTCCTTCAGTGCATCCATTGCCGCGAATACGGACCGCAGCTCCCGTGAAAAATGATTGTTAAGCTCTTCCAGATCCTCGCTTTTTTCCTTGATCGCGTTGTCGAAACCGGTTGCGGCCTTGTGAAGCCCGTCCGCTCCGATATTGCCGGCAACCCCCTTGACGGTGTGGGAAAGCCTGTGCGCGGCTTGAAAGTCGCTCTTCCCGAGCGCATCTCGTATCTTTTCATCGATCCCGAAAAAATCCCTTTTAAACTTGATGAGAAGCTCTCTGTACAGTTTTGCGTTTCCACCCACGCGCCTGAGCCCGGTATCGGTGTCGATTCCCGGCAGGGGAGGGAATGGCAAATACTCATCTGGTCCGCGCGGAGTTTTCTTATCCGAAACATCCGCTCCGCCCCCGTTTATTTTCGGGATCCACTTCAAGAGCGTCCTGTACAGCTCATCGGGGTCGATGGGTTTGGTCACGTGGTCGTTCATGCCCGCCTCAATGGACTTCTCCCGGTCGCCCGCCATTGCGTGGGCGGTCATGGCGATGATGGGAAGTTTTTCGATATTCGCCCTGCCGTTCGAACGGATTCTCCGAGTCGCCTCAAGCCCGTCCAGCTCGGGCATCTGTATATCCATTAAAACCGCATCGTACGTATGGGCCACGGCTTCACCGACCGCCTCGAGACCGTTCGATACGATGGTGACCCTCAAACCGACGCTTTCCAGCAACTCCCGCGCAACCTGCTGGTTGATCTCGTTGTCCTCGGCAAGGAGAATATGCGCTCCCCTTATTTTCTTTATACCCTCGATCGCCTTCGACCCCTCGCGTTCGCTTGAGACCTTGGGGACATCTTTACCGAACACCTCCATGATGGTGTTGAAGAGAACGGACTGGCTCACGGGTTTTATGAGAAAACCGTCGATCCCGGCGTTTTCCGCCTGCTTCATGACCTCCTCCCGTCCGTACGCGGTGACCATGATGACGGTCGGTATACGGGAGAGGTTTTTATCTTTTTTTATCCGTTTCGAGGTCTCTATACCGTTCATCCCCGGCATCTTCCAGTCCATGAGCACGAGCTCGAAGGGCTCGTCGGCGGATGCCGTTTCGAGCTTGTCGATGGCTTCGGAACCGGATTCGGCGGTATCAACGGAAAACCCGAAGGCCGCGAGCGCTCCCTCGAGTATCTCGAGAGAGGTCCTGTTATCATCCACCACGAGGACCTTCATTCCCTTGAAATCGTCCGAAATCAGGGGCCTTTTTTTCTGCAGCTCCCTATGCAGGCCGAATACGGCGGTAAAACGGAACGTGCTCCCCTTTCCCGGTTCGCTCTTCACGTCTATAGTGCCGCCCATCATTTGGACAAGGCGTCGTGAAATGGTGAGCCCGAGCCCCGTGCCGCCGTACTTGCGTGTGGTGGATCCGTCCGCCTGTCTAAAGGGCCTGAAGAGCTTCGATATCTGCTCCGGGGTCAGCCCGATACCCGTGTCACGTACCGAGAACATAAGCTCGGTCCTGTCACCCTCCACCTGCACGCACTCCGTTGAGATGACGATTTCACCTTTTTCCGTGAACTTGATAGCGTTACTCACGAGGTTGATCAGTATCTGGTTCAGACGCAGGGGGTCCCCCACAAGGGAGGTCGGAACCTCCGGTCTTGTCTCGAAAAGTATTTCAAGGTCTTTCTCCTGTGCCCTGACGGTCACGAGATCCGACAGGCTGTCCAGCACTTCGTCCAGGTGGAAGGGGGTTTCCTCTATCTCGAGCTTGCCCGCCTCGATCTTCGAGAAATCCAGAATATCGTTGATAATCCTCAGAAGCGCATGGGCCGATATATCGATCTTTTTCAGGTAGTCGCGCTGCTTCGGCGACAGGTCGGTCTGCAGGGCGAGGTGGCTCATACCCATGATGGCGTTCATGGGCGTTCGAATTTCATGACTCATGTTCGCGAGGAAATCGCT
>Ga0180432_10009233_pt1 | contig 12080 bp, 21 predicted proteins | sample SS_ome_10_FD_132414 | JGI IMG/M metagenome (GOLD analysis project Ga0180432, IMG submission 132414) | Hypersaline lake sediment archaeal communities from the Salton Sea, California, USA - SS_1_MS_2 metaG | ecosystem: Environmental > Aquatic > Non-marine Saline and Alkaline > Hypersaline >...
CATTGAGGCTGAACACGAAGAACAGCCCATGGAGATCACGGAGGCCATTCCGAGGCCTGCGCCGGTTGCCCTGACCGAAGAGGCAATCGTCGAGATGGAAAAGCAGCTGGAGCTGCGCGAGCGCTTCCTGAAGATTGTACAGAAGACGGTCAAGCCGAAATTCTGGAGGATATTCGGGGAATCGGTCTACCTTGAAGGCGCTGGCGGATATCAGTGCGGCGCCGTCCTGGGGATCAAATTCGATTCCGGGCCGCCCAGGAAAATGCGAAAAGAAAACGGCCATTACATGTGGATATACGAGGTCATTGCCACTCTTGGCGGAAGATCCAGCCCTCCCTGCCTTGGGACATGCGCCTCTGACAACAAGTTCTTTTGCCGGAAGCCAACGGCGAATGCGCCAAAGGCGCTCCCTGTCCCACCAGAAGAGGTTGACGAGGCCAATGTCATGAAAAAGGCATACGAAAATGGCATCAGCCGGGCCGTGACAGCGCTTCTGGGCCTCCGTGGCCTCAAGCGCGAGGACCTCAAATCCATGGGCATCGAGGAAAACAAGACCGGCGGAACCGTGGATTTCAAGAAGGGCTCCAGGGGCGGCGATACACGCAGCGCAGGCCAACGGAACAAGGACACTGCCGAGGAAAACAAGGTCCGCGAGGAAACCAGGGCAGCCTTCAAGGAAATCATTGCCATTGAGGGCGATCTTGTCCAGATGGGCCTTGATTCCGATGAATTCTGGCGCAATGTCACACGCTGGGAGGTCGATGGCGAGGTCAAGCGCGAATTCACGCGCGACGAGGCAGGCGAATACGTCGACAAGACTCTCACCAGATACGGCAATGCAAAGGCCGTTTTTGTATGGAAAAACAACGCCCCGGCCATAGCCGAGGAGATGAAAAAGGAGGTTGAAAGTGCTAAGTGAACTGGTCATGAAGGACAAGGAGGAGAAGACAAAGGACCGCTGGATAACGCGGTCCAACTATGCTTCCCGCCTTGGCGAGGAATGTGTGCGGAAGCTCTGCTATCACCGGACCCACTATGATATGCAGGAGAAAATCGACACCAGGGGAATGGCCCGCATGGACCTCGGAAAGCTTCTCGAGCAGTACAGCCGGGACCAGATCAACGGGGTCCTACGCCAGTACGGAATCGAGATCGAGCGCCAGGAATACCCTGCCAAGTGGGAGGAATTCGAGATCTCCGGGAAGACCGACGGGATCATCTACCTGGCCCAGGCAGAGATAGACGCAGGCCAGATCATCCCTGAGACCAAAAACAAAGACCGGACCATTCCGGTTATCCTGGAAATAAAGAGCGTCCGGGACACGGTCTTTGATCTGATCCACACCCTGGACGATCTCATGAATTACTGGTGGATGAAAAAGTACCTCGCGCAGATCCAGCTTTACCTGATTTCCACCGGATACGAGAACGGGATCATATTCATGGTCTCAACCGACGGGCGCTTTAAGGATTTCATGGTCAAGATGGACCTTGAAGTTGCGGAGGCCTGCGTAAAGAAGGCCGAGATCGTTCAGGAATATCTGCAGGCATATGCCGCTGCAGGCAAGCCACACGACGACATGGAAAAGCTGGAGGGTCTTCTCCCTGAAAGGATCAACCACGACATGGAGACCTGCAAGCGCTGCGATTTCCGCCAGGTCTGCGCCCCGCCAATGGAATTCGGGGACGAGCTGCAGGTAATCGACAATGATGAGCTTGAGAAGAGGCTGAACGAACGGGCGGAAAACAAGCAGCAGCGGGATATCTACGAGAAGGCGCACAAAAAGGCCAGGAAAGCCCTGGGTGGCCGGGAAAATGTCCTGGTCGGACGCTGGCACTGCAAGGGCAAGAAGGACAAACGAGGATCGGTGACCTACGAGTTTATTGATCTTGAGACAGAGGACGCGATCAAGGCGGTTCTGAAAGGAGAAAAGAAGTGATCATCACCCAGCTTGAATCAGAAAACATTAAAAAGCTCAAGGCCATCCGGATAAAACCTGATGGCTCTCCGCTGGTTACAATCGGCGGAAAGAACGGCCAGGGCAAGACTTGCGCCCTGGATTCAATCCAGTACGCCATTGGTGGGAAGGCATCCATTCCGGATAAGCCGATCCGGGAAGGCGAGGAAAAGGCCAGGGTCAAGCTTGATCTTGGAGACTACATCGTCGAGCGGAAATTCTCTCCCAGCGGCTCGGTCGTAACGGTCAAAAACCATGAAGGCGCCACGTTCTCCAGCCCGCAAAAAATGCTGGATTCCATGTACGGGGACCTTTCCTTTGACCCCCTGGAATTCAGCCGAATGAGCCCGAAACAGCAGGCTGAGATCCTGCGCGGATTCTCGCCTTTTGACTTTGAGAAAAACGAAAGCCTTGAGAAGGCGGCATCCGAGGCCCGGACGATCGTGAACCGGGAAATCAAGACGCTCAAGGGCCAGCTTGAGGGTCTGCCATTTCATGATGACGCGCCGGACGAGGAGGTCAACCCGACCGAACTGTACAGAGAAATCGAAAAGGCAAAGGCGCATAACAAGGGATTGTCAGACCTGCATGGATTGTCGCATGACCAGACAAAATACGGAATCACTCTTCAGGAACGAATCGACAGGAACAAAGATGCCATCAAACAACTTCAGGCCGAGATCGAAAAATGGCAAGGAGAGCTCGAGAAATCAAAGGCGACCATCAAGAATGCCGAAGCTGAAATTCAGGCTTTCAAGCTGATTGATATCGCTCCGCTTGAAGAAAAACTGGAGCAGGCCCATGGCCTCAATCAAAAACTGGCAGACAATAAACGCCATGCGGAGATCGCAGAGCAGCTTCAGGAGCGGTCCAAGGCCTCGGATAAGCTGACCCTTGATATCGAGATGCTGCGCGAAGAACGCCAGCTGGCTGTCAAGGACGCCAAGCTGCCGATCGACGGGCTTTCATTCGATTCCTCCGGGATTTCGATCAACGGCATACCATTCGAGCAATGCTCAAGCGCCGAGCAGCTTCGGACATCGGTCGCTGTAGGCCTGGCGCTTAATCCGAAACTTAAGGTCCTTTTGATCAGGGAAGGCTCGCTGCTTGACGAGGACAACCTGAAACTGGTTGCTGAGATGGCCGAAGCGGCCGGGGCTCAAGTATGGGCTGAAAAAGTCGGAAAGGAAGGCGTTGGAATCATCATCGAAGACGGAGAGATTCAGGATGACCAAGCAGGAGCATGAACGCTGGAATCATTGGTGGGAATGGGCATCTCGGGCTGAATTGATGTGGAAGCCCGGGGTGCCTCATAATGGCCCGACCCACCAATGGGATGCTGCAGATAGGGCCATGCTCGATTATCCGGATCTTTTACTGGAAAGGTATGGACGATGACAATCATTTCTTACAAATGGCTTGATGATAATCGGGAAATCATCATAGAAGTTGAAAAGACAAGCGGTTTCTGGATCTGGAAAAAAAAGGAGCAGTTTTTCATCTACAGTGACAGCATCGATTATTTTGTCGTGAAGGATGACAATGTGACGATAATCCCATTGGATGACCCGTTTTTGCGAAGAGTAATTAATATGATAAAGACAATCAGAGCAAAGGACACAGTGAAGGGCTTGGGTCCTTTGCATCTTTTGATGAAGGACAGGTTTTGATTGAGAGGAGAAAAGCATGACGCAGGAAAAGCTCTTTGAAGAAAAGCCCGACGAACTCCTGGGAATCGACTGGGACCAGACCAATCCTTTCCGTCGACGGCCACGGCAGACCAGCAAGGATGCTTACAAGGCCATTGTTATTGACGGTGGCCTGAACGGCATGCAGGCTGAGACCTACGGTATCCTGTACGATTTCGGACCGATGACCCAGGCCATGGCCGTCAAAATCTGGAGGAAAAGAACAGGGTCAGAATCCAGCGCCCCGCAGAAGCGATTTCAGGAGCTGAAGAAAATGGGCGTCATCCAGGAAGTCGGGGTCGAAGCCTGCGCAGTCTCCGGCCGCAAGGTAATCTGGTGGGATGTGACCGCCAGGCTCCCGAGGAAATCCGACATATCGATGAGGCGCGATGCCAAGAAACGGATCTGGGACAATGCCTACGCCATGGTGCAGGCCTGGAGAAAGAACCATTCGCAGGACAGGAAAATCAAGATCCTGCAGCAGCTTGAAGAGGATTTCAGGATTATGGGGGAGGGTGGAAATGCCTATCAAGCCTGAAAATCGCAAGCTTTACCCTCCGGACTGGGACAAGATCAGGGTGGAGATACTCAACCGGGCAGGCCATGCCTGCGAAGGATCTCCGGAATACCCTGACTGCAGGGCCGGGGATCGGCAGCCGCATCCCGTGACCGGAAGCAAGGTCATCCTGACGATCGCGCACATAGACCAGGACCCGACAAACAACGGCGAGCCAGGCAATCGTCCGAACCTGCGCGCCCTGTGCCAGCGGTGCCATCTGACGCACGATGCGAAATGGCGAGCCCAGGAGCGACAGAAACAGAAAGAAAATAAAGGTCGCCAGGAAACTCTTTTTGACGAATTTGAAAAAGGACTTGATTTCGGGGAAAAGTGAATATGATGTGGATATGGAATACCGCGAAATCCAACCTGAATTTTTTTGAGCCAAGCGTGCGGGTCCCACTATCGCGGTGTTCCGGCCTGCGCGTCTTGGCTCCCTTTTTGAGAAAGAAAAATGGCACGCGGCGATACCGAATTCTGCCGGCTTGAAACCGATTTTCCTGTCTCTGAGGAATGCCAGAAGCTGAAAACTCCAGGCACAAAGTGGGCTTACCTCGTTCTCTGGTCATGGGCTGTAGTGCGCCGCAAGTGCCGCCTTACTGCCGACGATGTGCTTACGAACTGCCCGCCGCGTGCCGAAGTGCAAAGGAAATCATTTCGCAGAATGTTGGCAGTGATGGAACTCGCAGAGTTGATATTTATTCATGCGAATGGTGATATAACTGTTTGTGGTGTAAGAAGAAAGCATAAAAAGCTACCATGGAAAGACGATGGAAAAGATGACCCATATGGGGACCATAAGGGGGTGGATAAGGGTCAGGACGAGCGACCCATAAGGGTCAAGAGCCAGAGCCAGAGTAAGACCAAGAGTAAGAGCCCCCCTAACCCCCCATCAAAGGAGCCCGATAACCAGGAAGAAGAGGGCCTTTTGAAAACTGGTTTGACAAGAAATCTTGAGCATGTCAAAAAGGCTGTAAATAAACACTGGCTTGCCCTTGAAAAAGAAGCCAGTAATGATGGACCAGAAATGCAATCTCTTTTTAAATGTTTGATTGAAGACAAAGAACTTGCAGCCGAAAAGAAAAAGACACTCCAATACATCCTTGTTGCAAAGAAGAAAAAGAAGCCGCCGGGGAACTTGATTGTTCTTTTGACGGCGGCGAAGTGGAGCCCGCCGGATGAAACGCATGAAGAGGCGGGAAAGGTGCTGAGAAAATGGGGATTGCTTTGAAAAGAAAACCACCATTCTGGGTCTTCGAGATTCAGAAGGCCTCCGATGCCTTCCACGAGGGCAAGATGACGGCCGATCAGTGGCTTGATTTTGTCAAGGCCCTGATCCAGGACAATCCTGCCTGGAAAGAGGTCAAGGCGGATATGCTGAGAACGCACTCGGATTTCAGGCGTATTGAAAAGGATCGAGCAGCTCAGAGGCCTCCGGAGCCAGAGCCTTTGCCACCGCTCAAGCCGCTGCCAGTGACAAAGCCAGAACCAGTAACGAAACCAGAACCTGAAAAGCCCACCGAAAAGAAATGGTGGATGGAGGACTGATGTCGGATCTGCACAAGGTTATTACGGACGGCCTGACGATCATGTTGAAGTCTTGCCCATTTTGTGGTTCGAGAGACGTTGCGCCACTTTATCGAGCATACCAGGAAACAATGATAAATTGCCGTGATTGTTATGCGCGAGGACCAGATCGTTCTAATTTGGATAAAGCAATTGAAGCTTGGAATGATCGGAAGGAGGACTGATGGAATCATGCGCATGCATTTTTGCAGGGGGCTACCAAGAGGCCCATTTTTATGAGGACAAAATCGTCCGATCAACAAAGCCAAGAAGGTGCGTAGAATGCAACGTGGAAATTCCTCCAGGCGAGAAGCACGAACTTGTCCGGGCTGTTTGGGATCCGCCTTTTTCATTTGACAAAATCAAAAGGATGCGAACATGCAAAGACTGTTTGAGCGTTCGGAATCAATTTTTTTGTAACGGCTGGATTTTCGGCGAAATGTGGGACATGGTCTCATGCCACATTGATGAGATGGACGGACAAATTGCAAGCTCTTGCCTTGTTGGGCTGACGCCGAAGGCCAGGGCGGACATCTGCGACATTATCGAGGAGCTGTGGAAGGAATTGGACGAACTGGAGAAGGAGGACTGATGAAAGTTTCAGAGCTTATCAGTGCCCTTGAAAGATTTGTCAAAAACTTCGGAGATCGGGAAGTTGAATTTTTGATGAATAATTACAGCGAAGATTCTGAACTGGTTTATTTTGATGAGATTCATGATGGGTACAACTCGATTGATAGCGATTTTCATTGTCAACAAGAATGTGTTTGTGAAATCAGGCTAAAAGAGGAGGACTGATGGCCAACTACAAATCCGGCAAAAGCAGAAAGAAATTCCGGGGCGAAGAGATTTGCGTCAATCCAAAGGACTTTCCGCCTGGCAAGATGCAGCGCAGCTGCGGGACCTGCGGGTGGAGAACACCAGAGGGCATCTACTGCGACAAAACAGGAGGCGTGGCAATCCACGTCTGCGAACACTGGGAGCGATGGAAATGAAATGCATTGTCTGCGGCAAAGAATGCCAGATGCCAATCTTCGAGCCTTTCTGCTCGCATCGGTGCGAGAAGAATCCCAAAGCAAAGCGGATCCATCGCCAAGTGCCTCCGAAAATGCCGCCCTGGTTTGACGAGATTATGAAGCTGAAAGACCGAGTGGAACGCCTGGAGGCCATCGTTGAGGAGCTGAAAAAGTATGTCTATTCTGATTTTCAGAAGGATATCGAGAAGAAACAGGCAATAAGCGAGGGTTAGGAATGAGTGACTTACACAAGGAATCAATAGCCCTGATCAATAGGTGGCAAGCATGGGGCAAAGAGGCTGAAGCAACAATCAAAACACTGGAATCAAAACTTAAAGCCTCACGCGGAATTATCCAACTTGTCGCAAACCAGGAATACTGGGATGGCAGGATGTGGATAGGAGACTGCAACCTGCAAGCCCATGCCGAGGACATCAAGCGGGTGATTGAGGCGCTTGGCGGAAGTGGTTGTACCTCCTCAACAGGGCAGACACAAGATGAGCTCTTGTTTGCCACAATCAAAACCCTGGAAGCCAGGATCAAACTCCTTGAGCAGTACGCCGACCACCTAGAGGACTGCCCTGCCAGGGTGTTTGCGATAAAGCCGGAGTGTTTCGGCAAGTGTGAGTGTGGGCTTGAAGAAATGAAGGAGGGAAGATGAATCAGTTAAAACTCAACGAGGTTTTGGACCTTCATAAAAAATGGCTTGATGATAAACCGGATGGAATGAAAGCCAATTTGCAAGGGGCCAATTTGCAAGGGGCCAATTTGCAATGGGCCGATTTGCGAGAGGCCAATTTGCACCGGGCCAATTTGCGAGGGGCCGATTTGCACCGGGCCAATTTGCGAGGGGCCGATTTGCAATGGGCCGATTTGCCACCAGTTACAATGATACTGCTGTGTAGTTGGGGCAAAGTAAATGACGATCTGACATTGGATCTTATGCGATGGGACGCATGGAACCACAGCAACGGACAAGAGGCATTTGATACATGGGTTAAAACTGATAAATGCCCGTATGATGCCGAGCAATTCCAAAGGGCAGCTAATTTCCGAGAAAACAAGGATCTATGGAAAGAACATGGGTTTGCAATACCGCCATCTGCTCATACTCTGGTGATGCGCCTTTTCGATGCATGTGGAGTGAAGCATGGGCCGCTGGAGGAAGTGAAGGAGGAGTGATGGAAGATGCCGAAGTTCGTGTTGCCCAATACGAAGAAGAGCTTGAGTGGATAGACGATCATCTGTTCAAAGACGTAGATACCAAGGCAACCAGAGATTTCATTACGGAGCCTGACAACATCGAGAGCAAGAGGCTGCTTGCCATCTGTGACTTTCGTGACCGAATCAAGGAACTGCAAGCCAAGCTTGAGACTGCGGTGGATGGCTTGAAGGAAATTCTAATAGAAGCTCGTTCGGAATTACGAGGTACAGTAGATAAAGTTGTGCGGATAGAAGAAACAGCATACCAAACTCTCAAATCTATCCAGGAAGAAAGCGAGAAACAAGACACCCGAACACCACCACAAAAAGCCGCTGACCTCTGCCAGAAAATCGAGCAAGCGCAGGAAGTGACAAAGAACAGCAAGCAGGTTTTCAAGAAGGAAGAAAGCGAGGGGAAATAATGCCAAGCAAAAATGAACAGTGGAGAGTAATCCAACAGAACACGGGATGGACAACGCCTGTAGCGTCAGGTTGCCCGAAGCTTGTGAAGTCAATTGTCCTTGTTGATTTCCCGCCAGTGAAAGGGCAGAAGTACAGATCAAGGATTATGGCCAGGGGATTCCAGATTGATGGCATATGCATATCGTCAAAGAAAGGCTGGCCCAAGAATCAGAAACCACCGAGGCCCGTCCGGGTGACAATCGAGGTGCTTGACTCTTGATCAGCAAGCCTGACAAATGCTGCGCTCCCGGCGAATACGCCTGCCAAGTTCCAATGCCACTGAAAGGAAGGATCAATTATATTGACCTTTGCATTGCGGATATTGTTGCTGCCTTAAATGCCGCGAATATCCAGACGGAGGCTAGCTGCTGTGGGCACAGAAAATGGCATGGTTCAATAATGCTTGCCGACGGCAGGGAAATAATTATTTATAGAGGGGAAAATAAAAAAATGAAAGCAGTGAGGGATTACAAGGGACTTCAGACTCTTCTTGCCCAATGGCAAAAGGAAAACTTCGACGAGCCAAATGACAGGGCGCAGCTTCAATTGACGCTTGGAGTCTGCGAGGAATCCGGAGAGCTTGCCCATGCCATCCTGAAGGAAGACCAGGGGATAAGGAAGGATCAGGACCTTGCCGCCCTAGCCGAAGATGCCATCGGCGACATCTGCGTTTACCTGATGCAGCTTTGCACGATCCGGAAGCTTGACTTTTTTGAGATCATATGGAATGTGAGCCAAAAAGTCATGGAGAGAAAAAGGGAAGATCAGATTTGCAGGAAAAAGGAAGAGGAGTAATCCGATGGAAGCAACCTATGCCGGAAAAAAGAAGCTGCAGGTAGGAGACAGGGCCTGCGCCAAGCGCGGAATGATGAAAGGGCACATCGGCCGCGTGGTCAAGGTGACGAAGCAGTACATTGCCCTGCGGTACAGCGAACAGTCAATCTTGACCTTCAGGCCCGATCTTGTGGCCAGGGTCGAATTCAAGAAAAAGGAGAAAGACGATGGCAAAGAAGAAGCAAACAAAGAAGAAGCCTGCAAAGAAAAAGACGCCAACGCAAAGGCTGAAGACTCTGGAAGCCGCATTCAACAAGCAGTATCTGAGCCTGGTCAAGAGAAACCAGGAAATGGAAGAGGCGAGGAAGCTGATCAAGGAGCTGGAAATGCAGAATCAGAGGCTTCAAGTGAAAAAGGATGTCCTTGATGGGCAGGCTGACCAGATAAAGCGGCTTGAAAAGTTCATAGGAAAAACCCCACAAAAAATCAAAGACCTGGAAACCCAGAATCACCAGCTGCGGGTCCACCAGAAGATCAATGAAGGGGCTGTCAAGAAGATCGAAGAGCTTGAGGCTGAAATGGAGAAATGCCAGGCCCAGACAGAAGCAGCAATAAAAAGTGACGAAGCAAGCGACGAGCATCACCGTTATTTTCGAACATGGATGAGGAACAAGCTGAAATTGGCCGAAGACACCCTTTGCATTCCAGATTTACCGCAGCAATCCGCGAACGTCCTTATTGGGACCACCTTGACCTTGCGCGAGGCAATGCAGGTGCATGAAAAATACTGAACATTTATTTCAAAAAAGGTAAAAAACTGTTTGAAAAAAGGTAAAGTTAGGCTAACATCCCCTCAGAAAGAAAGGGGTAAACAATGCCGAAAATAAAGAAAATCAACAAAGCGGATGGAACCGAAAGCTTGATCGAGCTGAACAAGGCCTTGGAAAGACTTTTAGCAGGCTGGTATGATCCAAGCGCGAAGGAAGAAATAGCGCTTGCGCTTCTGGAAACTGACATACATTTCCATACGACCAGCTTTATTTATCACGGCCCTGCCGTAAAGGACCAGGCCAGCGGCCTCCAGAAGATGAAAGAAAAGGGACAAATCTAAGTTTACCCCTTGGTATGTCCCTGGCCCGTAGCCCTGGAGAGGGGCACGGGCCTTACCCAGTTAAACGAAAGGGGTAAACATCAACACATTCCTTGCATACCCAGATTTCCAGAAATCCGCCAAGGTGCTAGACCGCCAACGCTTAGGCAAGGAGCGCCCCGAGGTCTTGCAGATTCTCCGCACCCTCCTTGGCGAATCAAAGGGGTGGCAGAATCACCCAGCCGTGCGGATGTGGGCGGGTTATGAAGGGCAGCTTGCCGCTTATGGCCTTGACATATGTAACGAATGGACAAGCCGTGGATACAAGGATTCTTGTTGGCAAAAGATATTTGATTTGGCAATCAAGCATTCTGTTTTCAACGCAGATTCCTGGAGGCAACCACCATGGCTCGGCAACCGCCGTTTCCACGAATCACACCGAAGCAACTTGCTCCGGAAATATCCAGAGCATTACCGAAAGTTCTGGCCGAAGCTACGGGATGATTTGGACTATGTGTGGCCTGCAGGAAAAAAGTAAATCTGGAAAGGATAAATCATGTCAACTGACATACCATATGCAAAAACAGATAAAGAAGCCAAGGCGGGAATCGAAGAAATTGCTAAGGCACTGGAAAACATGGTGAATTTATCGCCGCGCGCCATTGCCCGCTTTGAAAACGGAATAAAGCGCATAATAAAAGGCGTGGAGCCTACTCCATTCGGACCATGCCGCGCCGATCAAATCTGGTCGCACATGCAGTACGGGGAATTTCCATACCATGCTGCATCCGATGGGGAAATAGCCTACATTCATGCTGTCTGGGATACCATGCCTGGGTGGACATCCTTTCAGGATGCATTTTCCAGGATTGCAAAGGGGAAAGCGATCTAGCAATGGACCATCTGATTGAATTCACACACACGGGAATACGCCGGCAGCTCTGGGCGCTTTTCCAAGGCAAAAGATCTGATGCAGAGCGTTCAGCAGTAGGGCTTCTGGAGGACCTGGATCTGCACCGATATCGACGGCCCCGTGTCTGGGTGAACGGGAAGCCGATCAAAAGGAGGAAAAATGGCAAAGAAAAAACCTGCAGACCGATGGGAGCATCTGGGTGTCCGGGTGAGGCGCAAAATGCTCAAGCGGCTGCAAGCGCTTGCTGATAAGGACCGGCGGTCAGTCAGCTTTGTTGTCAGGGAGATTCTGGAGGAGGCGCTGCGTGGAAGATGATCTTCAGGACCTGCAGGCCCAGCTTGATCAGGCCAGGAGGAATCTTGCAACTTCGGACAAACTCCAATCACAAAAGGATTTGAGCAAGATGAAATGCCCAAAGTGTAAGACGCAGGGCTTTGCCAATATGACATATCAAACTCTTGCGACTGGATCGGTCATTTTCAAATGCCATGTTTGTCTGGCGACCTGGGAGGAGGAAATCGATGCTTGAAGAAACTAGGCAATACGGAAGCGCTCTAATTTTCAATTTATCCTCAATGGTTGACGGCATAATAAAAGAATGCTCCGATCAGCTTACCGGGACCAGGCTCCGGCGCCTGCGGGCATGGATTACAGAGCAGGCCGAGTATCTTGCTCAAGCGCCGATCGAGCAGCCACCGGATCCAGCAGATGAGGCGGAGGAGCGGTCTTTTATCAAAGCTGCTTTGACCGGGATATGCGCCAATCCAGAATCTGGCCCAGATGGAGTGGCAAGAACTGCCCTCAAAGTTGGAAGGGCAGCGTACAGCATGGCAAAAAATGATCCTTATAAG
>Ga0180432_10009234_pt1 | contig 12080 bp, 9 predicted proteins | sample SS_ome_10_FD_132414 | JGI IMG/M metagenome (GOLD analysis project Ga0180432, IMG submission 132414) | Hypersaline lake sediment archaeal communities from the Salton Sea, California, USA - SS_1_MS_2 metaG | ecosystem: Environmental > Aquatic > Non-marine Saline and Alkaline > Hypersaline >...
ACGTGTCGAGAGCCGTGCTGCTAAATGTCTCGCTATCCTCTTCCGCCACCGATCCTTCCGCCGGAGCCGCTTCCCCGCCCCCACACCCGGCCAACGCCACCACCACTAGAACCAAAACCAATCCAAATTGCCAGAACCTCATCGTTTTCCTCCACATACTGGTTTGCCGATTTGCAGATTTGCAGATTTGTCCACCTGCTGACTTGCCGATTCGCTGATTCGCTGATTCGCTGATTCGCTGATTCGCCCTCACTCCCTCCTCAACGCCTCAATCGGATCCAACTGCGCCGCCTGGGTCGCTGGATAGTAACCGAAGAAGATGCCCACCGCCGCCGCCGCGCCGAAAGATAGGGGTATGGAGGTTGGTACCAATTCGGTGCGCATCGTCCCCAGCTCATTGAAGAGGTAGGAACCTCCGACGCCAGCCAGGACGCCCACCAGCCCACCGATCAGGCTCAGCATCACCGCCTCCAGCAGGAACTGCAGCCGCACGTCGCGCGGGCGTGCTCCCAACGCCTGCCGCAGGCCGATCTCCCGCGTCCGCTCGGTGACGCTGACCAGCATGATGTTCATGATGCCGATGCCGCCCACCACCAGCGAAATCCCTGCCACCCAGCCCAGCAGGTTGCGAAACGCCTCCGTCGTCGATGCCTGGGCATCGATGATACTGTCCTGTGTCATCAGAGTAAAATCGGGCGATGCCGGATCTACGTCGTGCTGTCGGATCAGTACGTTGGTGACCTGAGACATCACGTCATCCATCATCTCTCTACTTTCAGCGGAGACGTAGAGCGTCCGTATGCTGTCCCCGCCAAAACGCGCGCGGGTAAACTTCTTGAACACCACGGTGAGGGGAATGTACACCCGGCTATCGTAATCGGTGTTGCCGACCACTCCCTTTTCCGCCATTACACCGACGACCGTGAACTTGGTCGAGGCGATTTTGATTGACTGACCGATGGCACTTTGCTCACCGAATAGTTCCTGGGCGACGTCATATCCCAGCACGACCACCTTGTTAGCCTGATCGTTGTCTATATCGGTCAGGAAGCGACCTTCCCCCAACGCGTACTCACGCACCTTGATGAAGCCAGTGGTCGTGCCGACGACCGAGACGCTCTCCAGCGTCGTGTTGCCGCCTTTGACGTCCTGGTTGGTAGATTGCTCCGCCGAGACACCGTTGATGCCGGTCACGTTCTGAGCGATGGCATTGATGTCGTCGTAGGAGAGCTCAGGTGGTCTCCCAGCCCCTGGGCCGAATCCCCCCCTGCTGAACGCGGGCATGACCATGACCAGATTCGCGCCCAGCGCGTTGATCTGGTCAGCGATCTCGGCCTCGGCGCCCGCACTGACCGCCATCATCACGATGACAGCTCCCACGCCGATGATGACGCCCAACGTCGTCAGGAACGAGCGGACTTTGTTGAGCGTCAAGCCCTCCCAGGCCACTTTGAACGTTCGCCACAGGCTCATATCTTCCCCCCCTTTCTTCTCTTCCCATTCAGTTTGTCCGACACGATCTGCCCATCACGGAGGAAGATGACGCGCTCCGCGTGTTCGGCGATGCCGGGTTCGTGCGTCACCATGACGATGGTCGTGCCCTGGTCGTGTAGTTGATGCAACAGCGCCAGGATCTCCTCGCTGGACTGGGTGTCCAGGTTACCGGTCGGCTCGTCGGCCAGGATGATGGATGGGTTGTTGATCAATGCCCTGGCGATCGCCACCCGCTGCTGCTGCCCGCCCGAAAGCTCGTTGGGCCGGTGGTGTACTCGCTCGCCCAACCCCACCGTTTCCAGAGCAGCGACCGCGTGTTCGTGGCACGCCGCGTCCGATAGATTCTGTCGCCCATCGTATAATAAGGGCAGCAGCACGTTCCTGGCCGCGGTCAGCCTGGGCAGCAGGTTGTACGATTGAAAGACGAAGCCGATCTTGCGGTTCCGCACGCCAGCCAGTTTGTCCTTGCTCAGCTTGCTGACGTCCTCCCCGTCCAGCACGTACGTGCCGCCGGTGGGGCGATCCAGGCACCCCAGGATGTTCATCAAAGTGGACTTGCCCGAGCCGGAGGGCCCCATGATGGCGAGGAATTCACCCTCTTCGACGGCTAAGTTGATCCCTCGCAGCGCGTGCACGGCGATGTGGCCCGTGCCGTAAACCTTGGTCAAATCTGTGATTTCGATCATGCTTTCAGACATATTGATCTCTCTTACTCCCCAAATATCACATCCCCATCCCCATCCCTGGGCCTGGGCCGCCGCCGCCGGGTGGCATCATCTGGTCCGTTGGCACCTCCGTCTCCGTACTTTCCTCTACCCCGGTGCTAACGATCTCGCCTGCCTCCAGGCCGGAGAGGATCTCGGCGTTGGTGAAATCCATGAGACCCACCTCGACCAGGCGCAGTACCATCTCGCCATCTGACTGTACAACGAAGACGGCATACTGATCCGCTCCCAACTCGCGCAGCGCCTGCAGCGGGACGAGTATCGTGTCTGTGGACTCGGCGGAGACGACTTCGACGTCGGCGTTCATGCCGCCCAGCAGAGCGGCCGGATGGGAAGCGACGTCCACGCTCGCCCAGGCCTGGACGGCCAGCGTGCCGTCCACCGTCACCAGCGCCGGGTCTATGCGGATGATCTCACCAGTGAAGATATCGTCGGGTAGGGCCTCGAAGATGATTTCCACCCGGTTGCCCACCGCCACCCCACTCAGATCCGACTCCTCCACCCACAGGCACAGCAGTGGCTCTGCCAGGTCGGCCAGCGTGATGATAGAGCCCGTTTCGACGTGCTCGCCGGGTATCGCCGTGACGTCCACCACGGTACCGGCGAAGGGCGCGCGTAGTTCCGCTGCCTCCAGGTCGTCGCGGGCGTCTTCGAGGGCCAACAACGCCTGATTCACCGTCAGTTCAGCGCGCATGACTGTGTCTGTCGTTGGGCCGCTCTGCACGAGTTCCAGATTCTCCGCCGCCTGGTAGACCGAGTTCCGGGCCTGGTCCACCTGGTTGCTGGCGCTCAGTTCCTCCATCTCCGCTTGCTTTGCGACGTCGCCAAAACGTGCTTCAGCCGATCCCCGATCCTCCCAGGCGTCGTCGAAGTCCTCCTGGCTGTTTGCGCCGTCTTCGAGCCCTTCCTCCACCGTCCAATACTGCTCGTTGTACCATTGATACTCGATGTAGCGAGCCCGGACGGCAGCATCGAGGTCGGAGTTGAGCGCCGTATCGTAGGTGTACTGCGCGACCGTTAACGCCGCTCGGGCGCTCTGCAGGGCCGCCCTCGCCTTCGCCACTTCGGCGTCGGTGGGCCCTTCAAGCGTGTCCTCCAGGTCGAGTTGAGCCAGGCGGGCCTTTGTCTCGGCCGTGGCCACAGCCAGCTCCAATTCGTCTGTCTCCAACCGGGCCAACACGTCACCTTCCTGCACCCGGTCACCGACCGCCACCAGAACCTCGTCCAGGTAGCCTTCGTTCTGGAAGCCAAGCTCAATCTGCGACGCCGGGGACAGCGTGCCGGTCCCACTGACAGAGACGACCAAATCGCCCCGAGATGCCTGGGCTGTGGTGATGACCTCCTCGACCACAGCCTGGCTTGGCAGGTAAACGATCTTGTAATAAGCGTATCCACCGCCAGCTACAAGCGCCAGCACGACGACTAAACCGATCCAAAAACCTCTTTTGCGAAACATATTCCCTCCAAGATCATATCTCAACAGAACGCAGATGAACGCGGATTGTTCCAATCCGATAGATGAACGCAGATTAAGAAGACAATAATCAGCGTCCTAATCATTGCGTCTCCCCCACGCTCACGACCTCTCCGAGTTCCAGGCCCTCGAGGATCTCGGCGTTGGTGAAATCCTGCAACCCCACCTCGACCACGCGCATCTCCAGTTCCCCGTCGGGCCCGACGACGAAGACAGAATACTGGCCCGGCGACGTCTCCCGCAGCGCCTCCACCGGCACGAGCAGTGTGTTCCGGGACTCAGCAGCGATGACCTCCACGTCGGCGGTCATGCCGGAGAGGAGATTGATGTCTTGAGAGCCAAGCTCCACGCTCGCCCACACCTGGACGGCCGGTGTGCCATCCACCGTCATCAGCACCGGATCCACGCGGGTGACCGCCCCGGTGAAGGTGTCGTCAGGGAAGGCTTCGAAGACGACGTTCACCTGGCTGCCCACCACGACGTTGCTGAAGTCCGCCTCCTCCACCCAGAAGCGTACCAGCGGATCCTGTAGATCAGCCAGTGTGAGGATGGGGGTGCTGGTCCCCACCTGCGCGCCGACTGTCGCCGCGATGTCCATCACGATGCCGTCGAAGGGCGCGTAAAGCTGTGCCGCTTCCAGAGCGGCGAGCGCCTCTTCGCGCGTCACCAATGCCTGATCCACCGCCAGTTCGGCCCGCATGAGCGTGTTCGTGAGTGGTTCGCTCTCCAGGAGTTGCAGATTCTCCCATGCCTGTTGGACGCTGTTCTGAGCCTGCGTCACCCGGTTCGCCGCTTGAGTCTCCTCGCTCAGCGCCTGGTTGACGGCTGCCTCCCACTTTCCCTGTGCCGAGATCATGGCATTCATGGCGTGGTCGTGGTCGCTCTGGCTGAGACGTCCCTTCTCATAATCGCTTTTCTTGCTCTGATAATAGCCCACGTACCAATCATAGTTGACCTTGGCGCTCTCCACGGCCGCGTCCAGGCTGGAGTCGGATGTGTTCTCGTAGGTGGCCCGCGCGAGCTGCAACTCGACCTGGGCATTCCGCAGGGCGGCGCGTGCATCGGCCAGTTCAGCGTCATCCGGTCCATCCCGAACGTCGGCCAGGTCGATTTGGGCCAACTGTACTTCGACGTCAGCGTCGGCCACGGCGCGTTCCAGGCTGTCTGTCTCTAGCCGGGCCAGCACCTCGTCTTCTTCCACCTGGTCGCCGACATCTACCAGCACCTCAGCCAGCACGCCTCTGGTCTGGAAGGCCAACTCCAATTCAACCGTCGGCACGAGTTCACCGCTGCCATCCGCCGTGATGATGATATTCCCTTGGGTCACCGTCGCCGTTTCCAGCGTCAGCCCCGTCGACTCCTCAGTCTGGACAGAGCCGCGCGTGTAAGCGACGTAGCCCCCCCCCGCTGCCAGGAGCAGCGCTATAATCAAGATGATCCAGGTTCCACGTTTCTTTATCACATTTCCTCCTACTAACTAACTTAATGACCAGGACACTCACAGACTCGCACACCTGCAAACCTGCAAACCTTCAAACTTGCCGACTTGCTGATCTGCCGATTTGCTGATTCGCTGATTCGCTGATTTGCCTGCCGATTCGCCGATTTCCCCCTCACGCCTCTGGCCGTTCTGCCAACGTCAGCGAGATGGTCTGCTCCTCCCCGCCTCGGATGATCGTCAGCGTTACCGTGTCGCCGACGGCGGTCTGTGTCTCCAGGTACACCGTCAGGTCTTCGAAGTCGTCGACCGGTTCGTCGTTCACTGCGATGATGATGTCGCCGTCCAGGGGGACGCCGTAGTTCCCGATGCGTGCCACACGGCTGCCGCCGCGTATGCCGGCCGCGTCGGCCGGCGCGCCTTCCACGACCTCGAGCACCAGCAGCCCGGTGTCTACCGGCACGTCCATCCCGGCCTGGCGAAGCGCCTCCGCCGTGCCAGGTGCCAGGGACAACATCTGCGTGCCCAGCCAGGGGTGCGGATAGGAACCACGTGCGATCAGCTCCGGCACCACGCGCCGTACCGTGTTGGACGACACGGCAAAGCCGATGCCAGAGGAGCTTCCACTCGTGCTGATGATTTGTGAGTTAACGCCGACGACGCGCCCTGTCAGGTCGAGCAGCGGCCCCCCCGAGTTGCCCGGGTTGATCGAGGCGTCGGTCTGGATGGCCTCACCGATGAAGCGGTTGTCCTCTGGACTCTCGATGACCCGCCCCAGTGCGCTGACCACGCCGGTAGTCAGGGTCTGTTCCAGCCCAAACGGGTTGCCGATGGCGACGACGAACTGTCCCACTCGCAGTTCATCCGAATCGCCCACAGTCACCGGCTCTGGCAGATTCTCACCGGCGTCAATTCGGATCACCGCCAGGTCGTTGGCCGCATCTGTGCCCACGATTTCGGCTTCGTACACCTGGTCGCCAGCGAGCGTGACCAGGAGTTCCTCGGCGTTTTCGACCACGTGGTAGTTGGTGACGATGTGTCCCTCCGCATCGTATACGAAGCCGGAACCAGTTCCCTCCTGCGGAATTGCTCGCCTGAACATGTCGTAGGCGTAGCTGCGGTTGGTGATGTTGACCACCGCCGGACTGACCGTCTCGTACACGGCAATGATTTGTGCCTCCAACATATTGACCGCCTCTGTCTCGTCAGGCAAGGGGGTCACGACTGGCGGTGCTACCGTCGCCGTAGGAGGGACGGCAGTCGGCGCGGCTGTCGGTTCGAAGGCTGGAAGACTGCTCAAGCTGCATCCGAGCCCCGCAAACAGCAACGTCAGAATGACGATAATCAGCCGCCAATACTTTCGAGATTTTGTGTTCACGATTACAACCTTACTCCTTTTCTGAGAATCCTCAGGGTCATAGCCTTGAGAACAGATTCATACCCATAACTTACGCGCCAATTTTAACCAGATTAGCTGAAAGCACCCTAAACAAATGCTGAGAATATGCTGAGAACAACAGGAACAGGGTAATTGCCGCGCTATGGAGCAGTACCCGGTGAGGAACTGGGGCTGGTGACCGTTTACAGCCTCGTTGATAGGGTACTGCTCCATAGACGGACCTCGGCCACAGGGAGAACTTACAATCCGGCGTAGCATGGCTTGCTGTCTGTTGAGTCAACAGGTCGATCAGTGAGCATAGCCACATATCATGGCTTCTGTCTCTTGCCCTTGTCGTCAGCCTGCTTCTGAATCACACCGCCGTCGCTCTCTGCCTGTGGGCTGCACTTGACTCGTGGACTGCTGAGAGCAATCTTCCCCCCAATATATCAGCGGCCTGTTCAGAAGTTGTTAAGAGATTGTTGGCGTTTGATTTGATTTCTCCATTGAATGCCTTGAGCCTTCTCACCTGCATACTTGCCCACCTGCTGACTTGCTGATTCGCTGATTCGCCGATTCGTCGATTTGCCCTCACTCCCTCCTCAACGCCACGATCGGCTCCAACTGCGCTGCCTTGGCGGCTGGATAGAAGCCGAAAAAGATGCCCACGGCTGCCGCCGCGGCAAAAGCCAGCGGTATGGAAGCCGACACCAGTTCGGTGCGCATCGTCCCCAGGGTGTTGAAGAGATACGATCCTCCAACCCCGCCCAGCACGCCGATCAACCCACCCGCCAGGCTAAGGATGACCGCCTCCAACAGGAATTGCTGCCGCACGTCGCGGGGACGTGCCCCTAACGCCTGCCGCAGACCGATCTCTCGCGTCCGTTCGGTGACACTGACCAGCATGATGTTCATGATCCCGATACCGCCCACCACCAGCGAGACTGCTGCCACCCAGCCCAGCAAATTACGGAATGCCTCGGTCGTCGACGCCTGGGTGTCGATGATGCTGTCCTGGGTCGTCAGCGTGAAGCCCGGCGACGTGGGATCGACGTCGTGCCGCTTGGCCAGCAGGTTCGTAACCTGCGACATCACACTGTCCATCACCTCTTTACTCTCGGCCGAGACGTAGATGAGGCGCACCTCGTCGTTCCCAAAGCGGGACGGCATGAACTTGTCAAAGACGACGGTGAGGGGGATGTACACTTGCCCGTCATAGTCAGTGGTGCCCACCACGCCCTTCTCCGCCATCACGCCGACGACGGTGAAGTTGGTTGAGCCGATCTTGACCTTCTGACCGACGGCGCTCGGATGTAGTCTATCCGCGTTTGCGTCGCCAAACAGCGCCACGGCGATGTCATATCCCAGGGCGACGACCTTGTTGGACCGGTCATTGTCCTCCTCGGTCAGGAAGCGTCCCACCAGCACCTGGTAGTCGCGCACATCCGGGAACCCGGAAGTCGTGCCCACCACCGAGATGTCCTCCAGAGTGGTTGTCCCTGCCTTCACCTCCTGGGTCGTCGACTGCTCTGCCGACACGCCGGTGATGCCGCTCACGTTCTCCTCGATGGCGACGATGTCGTCGTACGCCAACTGGACGCCGGCTGCCGCCTGTGGGCCAAAACCGCCCCTGCTCATCGAGGGCATGACCATAATCAGATTGGCCCCCAGCGCGTTGATCTGGTCGGCGATCTCTGCCTCGGCTCCTGCGCTGACCGCCAGCATCACGATCACCGCGGCCACGCCAATGATGACGCCCAGCGCCGTCAGCACAGAACGTCCCTTATTGAGGGCCAACCCCTCCCACGCCACTCGGAAACTCTTCAGTAAGTTCATCTAGACTTCTTTCTTCCTTTCTCTGCAATTCGCAACTTGCAATTTGCAATTTGTACCTTACACTTGCTACTCGATCTGTCCATCGCGGATGGTGATCACGCGTTCGGCGTGAGCACCATTCTCAGGTTCGTGCGTGACCATCACGATCGTCGCCCCCTGGCCATGCAACCGATGAAAGATATCCATGATCTCGTCGCTGGAGCGGGTGTCCAGGTTGCCGGTTGGCTCGTCGGCCAGGATGATCGACGGGTTGTTGATCAGCGCTCTGGCGATTGCCACCCGCTGCTGTTGTCCACCTGACATCTCGCTGGGCCGGTGATTCACCCGCTCGCCCAGTCCCACCGACTCGAGCGCGGCGATGGCTCGTTCGTGCTGCTCCTCCTCGGTCAGGTGCCCGTTGCCGTTGCCGTTTCCACTGTACAGCAAAGGCAACATCACGTTCTTGACCGCGCTCAATCGGGGCAACAGGTTGTACGACTGGAAGACGAAGCCGATCTTACGGTTGCGCACGCCGGCCAGCTCGTCCTTACTCAACCGGCTGACGTCCTCTCCGTCCAGCACGTAAGTGCCACCTGTGGGCCGATCCAGGCAGCCCAGGATGTTCATCAGTGTGGACTTGCCGGAACCGGAGGGCCCCATGATAGCCACAAACTTGCCCCGGCTCACCTGCACGTCCACACCCCGCAGCGCGTGAACCGCCACGTTGCCCGTACCATACACCTTGGTCAGCTCCGATATCTCAATCACGTTCTCTACCATACTACTCCTTTCACGGATTATATGACACGCATCACGCATCACGTTTCACGCAGTACGTATTACGCCTCACCCCTCTCTCCCACCATCCCCATCATTCTAACCGCAAACCCTGAAAACATCTTAAGCACGTGCTGAGAACACTCTGAGAACCTTCCCCTATCCTCTCAGCATATTCTCAGTATTCACTCAGGTTTATCTTAGGCGTTGCAGCTACAATATGCGTAGCTGCTCACCCTCCCGCAGGTTTGGGCGGTCTTAACCTGCGGGAGGGTGGCTGGGCAGCTACCAATATGCTATAATTCAGATTAGTAGGATGGAAACCAGGTCTTTCTACTATAAGCGGAGCGACGCGAAGCGGAAAACCCCGGTTTCTCAGGAGGATTGATGATGGTGACCGTGCTTATTGTGGATGACGACCGCAAGCTGCTCAAGATGCTGCGTCGCACCCTGGTTTACGAAGGCTTCGACGTCGTGACCGCTGCCGACGGGCACGAGGCCCTGGCGCAAGTGGAGGCGCATCGCCCCGACGTCATCGTACTTGACTGGCTCATGCCCGGACTGAACGGCATCGGAGTGACCGAGCGCTTGCGGGCAGCCCACGACGAGACGATGATCCTCATGCTCACAGCCCGCGACGCCATTGAGGACCGCGTCGAGGGGTTGGAGAGCGGGGCGGACGACTACCTCGTCAAGCCCTTCGCCCCGGCGGAGTTGCTGGCACGGGTCCACGCCCTGTTGCGACGGTCGGCAGCCGCGGGCAGGGAGCAGCCCCTCGCTTACGCCGACCTCACGCTCGACCCTGCCACCCGCGAGACGCGGCGTGGCGACAGGGTGTTTGAACTCACCCCGACCGAGTTCGCGCTCCTGCATTACCTGATGCGCCATCCTCGCCAGGTGCTGCAGCGCGACCAGATTCTGGAGGAGGTCTGGGGCTACGACTTCGGCGGAGACGACAACGTGCTGGAAGTGTACGTCGGCTACTTGCGCAAAAAGATGGAACAGGAAGGCGAGACTCGCCTGATTCAGACCGTCCGCGGCGTCGGATACGTGTTGCGCGAGGAGTAGATGAGTAGATCCGTATAGGAGTAAGATGTCCATTCGCCTGCGTTTGACTCTTCTTTATAGCGTGATCCTGGCCCTGACCTTGGCCGGGTTCAGTGCGATGCTGTATGGCACCCAGGCACAGTCCTTGCTCGCTGGCGAGAAACGAATACTTGCCGACATGGCACGGCGTTTCGGAGAGCACCGCTGGTTCGATGATAAGCCGCCTGAGGAACCCCCGTTTTCCCCGCCACCACTGGGGGACGACGGTGAGTTGAGGCAGGGGTTCGGCGCTCGCGCCATATACGTACAGTTCCTCAGCCCAGAGGGAGAAGTGGTCGGTCACTCGGAGGACCTGGGTGAGATCGTTCTGCCCCTCAGCGACGCGGGGTTGCGGGCCGCTCAGCGTGGGGAATCCTGGGAGGAAATCGCGTCGGTGGAGGGTGAGCGGATGCTCATTCACACCATGCCAGTCATGGTGGATGATCAAGTCACCCAGATGATTCAGCTTGCGCGTTCGTTGGCCGATCAATACCAATACTTGAGCACGTTGGCAAGAAACCTGTTCATCGGCAGTGGTGTGGCGACCGTCGCCGCGTTTGGCATCGGGTGGATCCTGTCGGGGCTGGTGCTGCGTCCCATCCATCGCATCACGCAGACGGCCCAGGCCATCGGCGCTGAACGGGACCTGAGCCGTCGCGTCCAATACGCCGGCCCCAACGATGAGATTGGCCAGTTGGCGACCACCTTCAACGAGATGCTGGCGAGGTTGCAGGCCGCCTACCAACAGGTCAAACAGTCGCTCCAGATGCAGCGGCAATTCGTGGCCGACGTGTCACACGAACTGCGGACCCCCCTGACGACCATCCGCGGCAACATCGCGCTGCTGCGCCGCGAGCCCGCGATCACTGTCGAGGAAGAGGCGGATGTCCTGGACGATATGGCGGACGAGAGTGATCGCTTGATCCGCCTGGTGAATGACCTGCTCGCGCTGGCGCACGCCGAGTCCGGGCGGCAGTTGCGCAGCGAGACGGTCTGGGTCAAACCTCTCGTCGAGGAAGTGTGCCGTCAGGCCATGCTTCTCGATCCAGACAGGACGATCACCTGCGAGTCCCTGCTCGACGTGGCAGTGGTTGGAGATCATGACGGGCTCAAGCAGGTGTTGTTGATCCTGCTGGACAACGCCCTCAAACATTCCACGGGGACGATCACCGTAGCGACGACGTGCGTGGCCCCGGCAGGTTCTCCCAACCCTGCGAGCCTCGACGTCGCAATCAGCATCCGCGATACCGGCCCCGGCATTGAGCCTGACGTACTGCCACACATCTTCGAGCGTTTCTATCGTGGCGACGACGCCCGGACCAGGCCAGGCATTGGACTCGGGCTGCCCATTGCGAAGGCGCTGGCTGAGGCCCAAGACGGCACGCTCACCGCCAAAAGTCAGGTCGGGCAGGGTAGCACGCTCACTCTGACCCTACCTCGCGCTTCCGTCGATCGCGCGCCCTCCTCGTAACCGCACCCGATCCGCATACCAGCCACCGTTTATTCCAGAGTGTGCCTATGGTCCTGCGTTTCCTCGACAATGTCGCGTTGATATGAAATCGTCCTCGCCAGACTCTTCGCATTCGCCGGCCTCTTCGGGGCATATCCGCGGCCCTGCGTTTCCTCGACAATGGCACGATGTCACGTTAATACAAAATTGTCCTCGCCAGGTTCCTCGCATTCGCCCGGCTCTTCGGGGCATGCCCGCAGCCCTGCGTTTCCTCGGCAATGTCGCGTTAATGCGAAATCATCCTCGCCCGGCTCTTCGTGGACCACAGTCCACGTTCCGGGCGGTGAACGGCTCACTCTGACCCTACTCTGGGCGTCCATTGGGGGACCAGATTGGGCGGGGAACGTGGCCTCGTTGTTTGTGCTAGCACTACCATCAGGATA
>Ga0180432_10009235_pt1 | contig 12077 bp, 13 predicted proteins | sample SS_ome_10_FD_132414 | JGI IMG/M metagenome (GOLD analysis project Ga0180432, IMG submission 132414) | Hypersaline lake sediment archaeal communities from the Salton Sea, California, USA - SS_1_MS_2 metaG | ecosystem: Environmental > Aquatic > Non-marine Saline and Alkaline > Hypersaline >...
CTTTTTATTAATAATTAATATTTACCACTTATAATGAAAATTCATCGGATTATTCAATCTTGTTTTTCAATAGAATTAAATGAGAAAATCCTCTATTTTGATCCTTTCAAAATCGATTATAATGCAGAAAAGGCTGATATTATCTTGATCACGCACCCTCATTTCGATCATTATAGCAAAACCTCGATGAATCGCATCATAAATGACGATACAATTGTTATTTGCCCTAAAAGATGTAGAAAAATTTTAAAAAAGTGGAATGCGAGAGGTTTAAGACCTGGAGAGCAAACTGTAATTGATGATATTAATATTAGGGCCGTTCCTGCTTATACAAGATTATTTCATAATAAAATATTGTTTAATTGGATTGGTTATATCATAAATGAAGGTTCTCAGAAAATTTATCACGCGGGAGACACTTATTACATTCCAGAAATGGAAGAATTCCCTGAAATTGATTATGCTTTCTTACCAATCGGAGGAATTTACACGATGGGTGTTAAAGGTGCTATAAAAACAGCAAAAGTCATTAAAGCAAAACATGTAATCCCCATGCACGAGAGAAAAAAAGATATAAATGAATTTAAAGAACAACTCGAGAAAAAATACCCTCACATTAAAGTAAATGCTTTACAAAAGAGAAGCTCTTCTATAATTTAAGATTAATGATCGATTGAGAAAAAGAATTTTCACGTGAGTACTTCTAAAATCTTGGTAAGAATCCGAGCTTTACCGCCCGTGGATTGTAATAATGTTTTTCCGCAAACCAAGCATTCTACATCGGTTGCAGAGCATCCGAACACGATTTGAGTGTTTCCGCAATTTAAACACTTGACTCGTAAAAACCTGCTCAAGGGTTGTGGAATTAGTTCTTTTGATTTTTTATTGTCAGCCATTTCATTTAACCTAATAATTCGAATTTTTTAATTCTATACGATCTAGCGTATTGTTTCTTGCCGCATTCAGAACATTCTAATAAGGGTGTCGTCCGTTTGTTTAATTTCGCGTTCTTATGGAATATCTCCTTGGGGAAGCTGCCATAGCCTTCTTTCTTACGTTCAAACCTTCTTTTCCCTTCAGATAACATCTTTTCCTTTCCTTTCTTGTATAGAGTCACGTTATGAATGCGATGTTCTCGACAAGTTGGACAGTATCGATTGATTGATTTCGGGTAGTTCATGTTAATTTAACACCAAATTCTTAATGTTCATGTTTCTACTTCTTGACTAATCTAAATAATCAATTATAAATTTTAAGTTTTATTATTTTTTGCCGTCTTAGCGCAGTATCGTTGGATTTTTCGAATTTAATAAAAAACAATAAATAATAAATAATCCCAATTATTTTTTAGAAAAAAAAGGTAAAAGAGAATAAAAAATGTTTAAAGAGAAATTTCGCGAAGGAATAATAAGTGCTAAGCAATTCGATAGAGATGACATCGATTACATTCTAAAAAAAGGAAAAGAAATGATGAATGTAAAAAACTCTAATATATTGAATGGGAAAATCTTAGCTAGTTTATTTTTCGAACCATCAACTCGCACTCGTCTTAGTTTTGAATCGGCGATGCATCGTTTAGGTGGGAGTGTTATAGGATTTTCTTCGGGAGAAGTTTCTTCTATAAAAAAAGGTGAAAGCATCGCGGATACGATTAGAACCGTGGAGAATTATAGCGATTGTATAGTCATGAGAAATCCATTAGAAGGTGCTGCAATGTTAGCAGCGAGGTTTGCCAGTGTTCCCATCATAAATGCGGGTTCTGGAAGTGGCGAGCATCCAACTCAAGCTTTATTGGATTTATTAACAATTAAAGAAGAATGCGGAACCATAGATGGACTAAATATTGGGATTGTTGGAGATTTAAAATATGGGAGAACAGTTCATTCTCTTTCAATACTATTGTCTAATTTCGATGCAAATATTTATTTTATTAGTCCAAAAGAGCTAGCATTAAGAAACAGGTATAAAGAATATTTACAAGAGCGACATTTGAAATTTAAGGAAATTACGAAGTATAGGAATGTCTTAGATATACTCGACGTGCTATACATGACGCGAATCCAAAAAGAACGATTTATTGACCAAGAAGAATACGAGCGTGTGAAAAATTCATTTGTATTTAAGGAGGAAGACCTTAAAGTAACTAAAGAGGGTTTTAAACTCTTACATCCATTACCCAGAATAACTGAAATTACTCCCGATATTGATGCTTACACGGATAAAGCCATATTTTTCAAGCAAACAAATTATGGTCTACATCTTAGAAAAGCTCTTCTGTCAGAATTGATGGCTGATTAGAAATTTCAAATTAAACGCCCATAATATACTTCTGTGTCATATTCTAAAGTTACTTTATTATTTTTTTGGTTTTGTTGATAAATTTCTTTTAAGCTTTTAATCATGGGATCGTGATTTGGGTGTTCCTTTAACGGGGCATATGACGAAGAAAGCAATCGACCTTCTAAACTTGGATAGTCTAGTTCTTGATAATTTTCAAATACAACTCTCTTGAAAGCTGTTTCCGAACCAAAAAATTCGTCGAATTTTGGCCTGATATTATAGATTTTTTTATATTCTATCCCATATGTCGATAGTATATTCTCGTAATCGATTAAAAATTTAATTCCAGATTTTTTCCGTCGATTCCATATCAGCGCGACGTGACCGGTTGGTTTAAGGACATGTAAAAATTCTATTCTTGCTTTTTCTTGATCAAACCAATGAAATGCTTGTCCGGTAATGACGATATCGATCGAGTTCTTATTTAATCCTGTTTCTTCTGCTGAGCCATTAATACTCACGAAATTTGGATATTTTTCTAACAATCTCTCAGCAGCAAGTCTCATCTCAGTATTGGGTTCGATTCCATGGACTTTATTTCCATTTTTTAAAAAAAGTTCGCTCAAAATTCCTGTTCCAGATCCAATATCCGCGATTATTGAATCTTTCAATAAGATTTCATTCTTTTCAAGAAAAGAGATTATTTCTTGGGGATATTTTGGTCGATATTTAATATAATTTTCCACTCTCGACGAGAATCGATTTTTTGAATTGAATTCGTCTGTCACTTGTTTATTTCCACTCTATGGCGTGATATTTTTTATTGAAAAAGCGTGTAATTTTGATTTGAACAATGCGTTTAAATGGTCTTCTAATGTCGTTACTTTGGAATTAAAATCACTGTTAAACATCACTCCTCCTTTTATTATTGCTTCAAATTTCTTAAAAACCGCTATTTGTTTTCTTAATGGCAAGTTAGTATCTTTTCTGATTATCTTTGGCGAATATTTCCGTGTTTTTTTGCCAAAACTTTTTCTCCCATTATTATTAGCATTTGATAAATAATTAGCGTAATGAGGTTGACTTAAAACGAAATTAGAACCCTCGCCATCGTTCTTTTCTTCAATCACATCTTCCATTAAACTTACGATTTTAAGAGCAAAGGACTCGCTTTTATCTATTTTATCTAATTCTATTCCACAGTGGTATTTAATCGCTTCGTTCAAGCCAAAAAAGCTAATAGATTTGATGGCGCTTTCCGTCCAATTATTAAAATTATCAGTGAATATTTGTGAATAGAGCGAGCGCCAGTTTTTTATTGAATTTAGCTTTTTCTTTACCAAGGATTCCTTATACGCAATGAATCTAAACACTGAATTAATCCTATCACGCAATATATCACAAAATACATCGTCTTGCTGGCTTGCTTCTTTAGCAATCAAGTCTAGATTGATTAAAATTTTATCCAAAACTATTTTATTCTCTGATGTGCAGTTTTTCTTAGAATTGTTAACCTTAACAACGGAAGAATTTATCAAATTTGAAGATTCATGATTATAAAAAATCATATTTTCCTTCATAATCATTGTAGTAGGCGTTATATTTGATACTTGAAAATTTGAATAATCAAAAAGTACAATGGGTTTTGAATTGCCATTATTATTACCTACTTTATCAGATAATTCATTCAAAAATAAATCGTCAATTTGAAACTGCGAGGATACCTCATCATTTAAATCGTTATATTCAAAATTTAAAGATATATGAGGTGTTTTATCTTCAAATCTTTCACTATATTGAGATATTTGAGATGTAATTATATCAAAATTGAAAAAAGTTTTTTCTTTTTCCAGATCTTTAAAATAAGAGAGAAAATTACGATTAAAACCTCCAAGTAATAAGTCTTCTGAAACGTAGGGATGAAGATATGTTAGCTGTTCGATAAAACTTAAAATTAGACGGATGGAATCTCTTGATTTGCTGATTTTTTTCGGCAAGCTTGCTTCTCTTTTTAATATCATATTTAATATTGAGCCTGTATTCAGGTAGAAACTTAATGGTCTCAAGCTCCAATGATTTAAATGAAGTAGGGCTATTTCACCTGATAGATATAGGTCTGCAAGATCGTTAGGCAATAGATTTAGTAGAAGAAATTGCTCTGAAACGTCTGAACCTAATTTTTTAAGAAATTTTTCAGGCGTGATGACATTATCTTGGGAATTAAATAATTTAAACGCTTCACAGGGTGGCGTACCTAATCTTGTTAACCTATGCCTTACTTCTTCTAACCCATTTTCTAATAAAATTGCGTTAATATACTCTCTCATTAGTGGAGCGGTTAAATATTCCACATTTGCTTTAAATAACCTGTCTTTCACTTCTTTAGCGATTTTTTTGGCCAAAAAAACTTCCAATTCACCTTCTGTAATGAGATATTCCTCAATTTTATTCTCATTAAAGGGTTCCTTGGAGTATTTTGAGGTTCTTATCATGATTGTCTTATTTTGATTGTTTAAGACTTGTTCAATAGACAAAATGTTTTCTAAGATTTTTTTTCCTAAATTTGTGAGATAATATCCTTCAGGAGTAGAAGATATCAAATCATTATTTTTTAGCGAATTAAGATGAAAGGAAAAATTCGTAGAAGTGGGATTATTTCCCAATACATCTTTCTGAAGGGCTGAAAACGATAAAGCGTCGTGATTACGATGAAGCTTCTTTAAAATATCGATCCTAATCGTTTGTCCTAAGACTTTTAGTTGTTTTTCTAAAACCTTGGAAATTTTGTCGGAACTCATTCTATTGTTATTAGAAGCACTTAAATATCCTTAATGAATAATAAACTAATCTATTATTTAAAATTGAGCTAGTAAATGGATTATAGATAATATGGAAGTGATATCTTTTGTGAAAATTATCTATATTCTCAATTTCTTATTCATTTATTTTCATGCCTGGACACTCTTGCTCCACATTTGAGACAAAGTGTTTAATATTTAGTCATCTCATTTCCACATTGATCACAAAAATATTCACCATTATTTTTAGAATGAGAAAGAGGAAAGATAGATCTTACATAAGTTAAATAAGGTTTATTTACATACGTACATAAAAGCGAAATCACCCAAACACAACACATAAGTATAAAGAGGGGCATTAAAATTTGTATAATACTAATTACTGGCACATTATATCCTGCTAATATAAAACCAATAATACTAAAAAATCCTATTAACACAGCAAAACTGATTATACCTATATATGCTATAGTTTCTAGATCTTTTTGTTTATTCTTTTCGTCCATACTTATGAATAGTTCTATATGATAATATAAGTGTTATGATTAAGCAATAAGTCAGTTATTATTAACTACAAATCATCTGGTTATTTAAACAGAACTTCTTATTTTTAATAAAACTGGCGAGTCACACATCTACCTTGCCGAAACCGCAATTCTTTCGATTTCATCCTTTCTTTTTACTGCTCTAGATTCTTGGCTGTTTTTTGCTGCTAGCATTAACTCTTGAGCAATATTTTCTGCGAATAATCGAACATTTCCATGAGATCTTGCAGCAATAGCTTGTACTAAAAACTTAATTGCTAAATCTACTCTTCGTTGAGGGGCAATATCTACCGCAGAAGCGTAGGAAATTCCGCCCATAGCAATCTTAGTCGTTTCCTCGCGCGGTGCGCAGTTTAAAATTGCGTCGACTAAAATTTGGATGGGATTCTCTCCCGTATTAAGGTGCATTAAAGTAAAAGCATCTTTAAGTGTTTTGATCAATTTACTTTTCTTACCCGTTTGGTAGGAACTTTTTCTTCCTTTAATCTTGCTCCCGATAAATCCGGGTGCAAGCATTCTATTGATAAGTTTTTCAATGACAGATATATTCGATTTCCAGAAACGCCTGTGTTCGTGACGACCACAACTGTGAGGTACAATAATGGGTTTTAGATTAATGTAATTTTCTAACGTGAAATCGTTAATCTTAACATCAGTAAAAGGATAAGTGTTAAAGAGTTTTATCTCGCTCTTAGTCTTGCTCATGATATTTACCTCAATGGTTTTTCTTTCTTTCCGTATAATAACGCTTCTAAGCTTACCCCGTTAACTTGAACTACTTTCCACCGAACTCCTGGAAGATCACCGATAGCACGTCCTTTTGCTCCACCAATACCCTCAACGATGACACGGTCGTGTTCATCTATGAAGTTGAGAGCGCCATCCCCTGGAAGAAATGCCGTAATAGCTTTTCCATTTTTCTTAAGTTGTACTCGCACGCATTTACGGATTGCCGAATTGGGTTGTTTACTTTCTCGTCCAACCTTTTGTAGCACGATTCCTAAAGCTTGAGGTGCTCCTTCAAGAGGATCTGCCTTTTTCTTGAGTTTCAGCTTCTTACGTTTGTATTCTGTTTTAGACCATCTATATTTCTTTCGATTAGCCTTGAGTGCTCTTGCAGCGTACAATCCTTTCGGTTTTCCCATTGTTGTTTGAATCCAAATAATCGTTAAAAACTTAATGTAATACATTAAATAATACATCTTTGAACTTAAAATTTGTGAATATGTAAAAATAAGATGAGAATAAAAATCTCAAAAAAAAGCCATTATTACCCACGCGTGTTGATTATGACATTATCCACGTCGTAATGGCGAATAACAAGCGTTTTAATTTTTCGTATCATGCTTCCATCTTTACCAATGGCTTTTCCCCTATCTTGTGGGTTAACGGAGATGATAACGGTTTTTTTTTCGTTCTTATTTTCTTTTATGTCAATGCCCTGAACTTTTATAGAATTTTTTGAAGTATTTAAAATGAAATGAATAAATTGATTAAGATCTTCAGAAAATGGGATGACGTCAATTTTTTTTTGGAGTTTTGACATTAAATCCTTCACGTGTTCGCCAGCTTTACCGATTGCCTTTCCGACATCCTCTTTTTTAACTAGAAAAATGATGACTTGTCTACTTTCGTCCATTGACTCCGGATTTTGAAAAATCAAGCAGTCTTTTATAATTGCCCCAGAAATGTTATTAAATAAAGACATTAATTCCATTGCTTTCCGGTCAATTTTGACTTTCTTTTTTAGCATTTAAACTTTCAGCTAGTATTAATTTTGTTTGGTTTTTAATGATAGTAAGTCCGAGTCTCCAGGGTCTATTACACCAATAACAGAAATCCAATATGGTTTAGCGCATGCTAATCCTAATTCGTGAGAAGAGCCCTTGTACTTGTGAAAGAACAGTTTATTTCCCATTACTTCGTTATAATAATTCAGTTGGCTTTCCAATTCTTTTGGACAATTATTAGCAAGTATTAACATTTTAAATGCATCTTTTCGTATTTCTTTTAGTACAGTATTCTTTCCATAGACAATTTTGCCCGTTTTATAAGCTACCTTGATGTTCGTATTAATGTCGAACTCTTTTTGCTTTTTTCTCGTTAGATCAATAGAGTCCGCGATGCTTTGCTTTTTCCTTGCCATTTTTTTCAGCAATTTATGTATAAAATATAATTAATCGATAATTTTGAATATGTACGAAGGTTTAAATTTTTTATGATATTTAGGAGCTATTTCTTCTTTCATTTAATATTTTTAGATTTTCATCAAGATCAAACATAACCTGGACAGATCCAGTCCCAATTTTGGCAACTTGCCCTATAATCACGTTTTCGGGGATCCCTAATAACCGTTCTTCTTCTCCGTACAGTCCAGCGTCAAGTAATTGATTAACAGTGACTTCAAACGCCGCGCGAGCAAATACGCTTGATTTTGATCCCGATATGCCGTGCCTTCCGATGGATTGAATTGTTCCTGAATGACACATTAAATCTGAGAGGATTAACAAGTGTCGAAGGTCAACATCAAGTCCTTGTTGCTCGAGTACTTTTTGCGCTTCATAAATTATCATATTTCGAGCAGCTTCAATACCAAATAACTTTTCAATCTCGTGAATGTGATTTGATATCGTTCTTGAACTATCCACGCCGTCAATTTGAACTACACCCTGCATATTTGTACCCTCGGTTTTTATTACCCATTCCTTATTATCATCAACAGGGGTTAACAAACCTCTCTTAATTCCACGAATCCCTTTTACTACCTTTTTTAAGATTTTCTCTCTAAGTTTTTGCATGCTTTGGAGGTCTTCGATTCCAGGATCAATGATTATTGAATTGCCTTCCCGTTTAATCGTCCCTTTTTTCTTATACCTCTTCAAGACTTCAGGAATTTCATCAATATCAATTCCTTTTCTTTCGCATATTTCCGGAATTAAGTTAATAACAATATTCCAATTTACGAAATCCAAGTCCACGTCATGAGTGATTTGTTCGATTCTAATTTGTTCTATGCGATTGTGTACTTTAATTGCTTCTTCTTCAGTTTTACGGTAATCTTCATCTAGATAAATCTCCATCATTGGTGTTGAAGGGAAGCGCCTTGCATCAACAATTTCAATTAATCGAGGAAGTCCTTGAGTGACTGAAAATTCTTCTACACCCGCATAATGAAAAGTTCTTAAAGTCATCTGCGTGCCTGGTTCTCCTATTGATTGAGCCGCAATAGTACCACATGGTTCTCCTGGTTCTTCCATTGCGTTATAAAAATTCACGTAAATCTTGTTTAAAAAGTATTCCAATTGTTCTGCTTCCAAATTCTCGTCTTTAATCTTCTCGTAAATCTTATCTATTAAATCTTCTGGAATTCCGTCGTCTTTTAATTCTTCAACTCGTTGTTTCAATACGGTTGGGGTGACTTTAACCATTTTCTTTATCCTCAATTCATATATTAGTTATCATTTTTATTTATCAGCTTTCCATTCAATATACCCTTTAGTTTTCTTACCTCGCCATATAGCATTCTTGCCTGTTTCATCAATGTATTGTTGTTGTAGAGCTTCTTCGTCGCTCAGCTTGGCATCCTCTTTAGGAGGTTCTTCCTTTTCTTCCTTTGCGGGTTTTATCTTAGCTGCAGTCTTCTTTGTAGCGGGTTTTTTTGCAGGAGCTTTTTTCTTTGCAGGTTCTTTCTTGGTTTTTGTTTCTTCTTTTAGTTCCTTTCGAATATTATCAACATTTAATGATTTAGCTTTCAGGAGTAAAACATCTAAGTTCACAGCTTTACCGTGATCTGTGTGCATGACATCTATACCATCGTCTCCAAATTTGAATTGGATGATATTTTTATCAGAATTTCTCACAGTTCCATCATTTTCAATTACCATATCTTGTAATGCGTTTACTAACCTTCGTTGCATGTATCCACTCGTAGATGTTCTCACAGCAGTATCAACCAATCCTTCACGGCCTCCCATGGCATGGAAGAAAAATTCTGCTGGTTTTAATCCGTTTCGATATGACGATTCAACAAATCCTCTTGCTTTAGGGGAAAGGTCGTTTTCCTTGAAATGTGGAAGCGTTCTTGAACTGTATCCTCTATTGATTCTTTCTCCTCTAATTGCTTGTTGCCCTACTACAGCTGACATTTGACCTAAGTTTAGAATATTACCTCGAGCGCCAGATTTCGTCATAATTACCGAATGAGCTTTATCTCCAATAAAAAACGCCGCAGTTTCTTCCGCTTCTTTTCTTGCTTCTGCTAAACCTTGCCTTAATCTTAATTCCAAAGTTTCCCTCATTGATCGTCCAGGAGCTCGTTTTAAAATCGTCGTATCGTCTTCATAGAAGGCTTGTATCAACACTTCGGCTTCTTCATCTGCTTTATGTAATATGTTTTGTATCGCTTCAAACGCTTCGCCTTTCACAAATACCTCGTCTAATCCCATGGTCATTCCATTCTGACGAATCACGTAAAGGAGCATTTTAGTGGCATCGTCTAAAAATTGTCTTCCCCTTGCGTTACCGTGATCTTTAATGATTCTTTGCAAGATGCTGTTAGATTGCATCGCACCAAAAGAATTCTCGTCAATCGTTCCGGTCTTTAATTCACCGTTTACGATCGTGACGTATGCATCGTATTCGCATTCTTCCTCTTTACAAACCTCGCATCTTTTACAAAACTTTGATTTTACTTTGATGTTTAAATCCTCAGGGAAGAGCGTGCTAAAAATTTGCTTTCCTGAGTACATTGGTTCAGGTTCTGTTATTACAGGTTTTAATTGTTCTAATCTAAAATTAGGATTGTCTATATAGATACCTCCTATGTACAACAGTTTCAAGGTATCTTTTTTATTATAGAGCGATTCTTTACTGGTAAATTGAAATACGCTGGATATGAAATCTTGAATTCCCCCTAGTATTGGTCCACCAAATCGGGGAGATAAGATGTGATTTTGAACTTTTAGCAAAAGTTCTGCCTCAGTTCTCGCCTCTTCGCTTTGAGGCACATGTAAATTCATTTCATCGCCGTCAAAATCGGCGTTATATGGTGGACATACGGTTAAATTTAATCTAAATGTCCGTCCATCCATTATTTTGACTTCATGAGCCATAATAGACATCCTGTGTAAAGATGGTTGTCGGTTAAACAATACCAAATCTCCGTTGCTTAGATGGCGTTCTACAGTAAATCCTGGCGCTAACATGTCGGCAATGATTTTTCGGTTCTTAACATAGCGAAGGTCAATCCTTCTGCGATCGTTTCTAATGATGTAGTTGGCTCCTGGGTGAATATTGGGGCCATTTATGACTAACTGTTTCATCTCTTCAATGTTCCAATCGTTAACATTGGTTGGGATGGTAAGAATTTTCGCAATTTCTATTGGTACTCCTACCTCGTTTATGCTAATGTAAGGATTTGGAGAAATCACGCTTCTTGCCGAGAAATCTACTCTTTTTCCGCTTAAATTACTTCTAAATCTTCCTTCTTTTCCTTTTAATCTTTGAGTTAATGTCCTCAACGCCCTGCCTGAACGATGTCTTGCAGGAGGTATTCCAGACACTTGATTATCAAAATAAGTCGTGATATGATATTGTAATAATTCCCATAAATCTTCAACGATTAAATGAGGCGCACCAGCATCAATGTTTTCTCTCAATCGTTGATTAATACGGATAACATCTACTAATTTATGCGTTAAATCGTCTTCAGAACGAATTCCACTATCTAATGTGATAGAAGGTCTCGCACACACGGGCGGGATGGGCAAAACGGTAAAAACCACCCATTCTAATCTGGCATTTTCTGGTAGTATTCCAAGGATTCTTAGATCTGAATCAGCCATCTTCTTTAATCTTCCAATTATCTCAATTGGAGTAATTCTCTTGGACCCCCTTCCTTCTTCTTCTTCGTAAAAGGTTGTTGGCTTCTCAATAACTATTTTTTTCTTAGTAGCTCCACAATATGGACAGATTTTCGTTTTACGAGCTTTTTTAAACACGAGTTTTGTTGAATCTTCGTCTCCTTCAAAATACAAGTCTCTATGTACGAGTTGTTCCTCCTTATATTGTTCTTTTTCTTCGTCCGTTAACATTAATCTAGAGCATTCAGGACAAATAGATCTTAGTACTTTCAAGACTTTTTTCGCATATCCCACGTGAATCACGGGTCTTGCAAGTTCTATATGACCAAAATGACCCATGCAATTTGATACAAGATTACCACAAGTTTGACACCTTTGGCCAGGTTCAATAGTACCTAATCTTTGATCCATTAAACCTGAAGGTATAGGCAATCCATCTTCATCGTAAGTATCGGCTGTAATAATCCGAGCGGCAGACATCTTTCGAATTTCGTTCGGGGATAACAAGCCAAACTTAATTTTTTCAATAAGCTTTGTACGGCTAAAAGTATAACTCATGTCATAAAGACCTCTGTAATATTAATGAAATTAAC
>Ga0180432_10009236_pt1 | contig 12076 bp, 7 predicted proteins | sample SS_ome_10_FD_132414 | JGI IMG/M metagenome (GOLD analysis project Ga0180432, IMG submission 132414) | Hypersaline lake sediment archaeal communities from the Salton Sea, California, USA - SS_1_MS_2 metaG | ecosystem: Environmental > Aquatic > Non-marine Saline and Alkaline > Hypersaline >...
ATGGACGGCAGCGCTCCTCGACGAAATCCTTCAGCAGCACCTGCTCACTTCCGCCCTGGCCGTGGTACAGGACATTGACGGCGTTGTTCCCCGAGTCCCATTTCAAACGAACGGCGGGGAAGACATCGAGCAGCTCGCGGATGTTCGCCTTCTCGGCATCGAGCGCCTTGACCATGGTTCCGATATCCAAGAGCAGGCCGTTATAGGCGGTTTTCTTCATCGTGGAGGGCACGTCGGCCAGGCTCTCGACCGTGTCGTACTCGGCGTCATCGAAGCCCGCGAGCTCCCGCTCGTATGCCGCGCGAGCCGACCGGTTGCGGACCACCAACAACAGCCTGATGCCCACCGCAATCTCCCCTAGTGCAAAACGATCACCCGTTCCGTAGCCTCTCGGGTCCCGCAGGTCAAGCAAAACCAATAGCATCCCTCGGAGATCGGTGTCCCCTCGGTCGTCCGGCCCGACCAAACCAGCCGGCCAGCCCACCCATCGAGGTCGTCGTCGGTCCACGCTCGAACCCGGCGGCCGGAGAGATCGTACACGTCGAGACGCTTGGGGGGGAGGTTGGGGGCGCGGTATCGGATCACCACTCGGCCTCGATTGGGATTGGAGGCGTGCAACTCGAGGCCGAGCGCGGATTCGGCCACGGCGCTGGAAGGGGTCGCCGGAACGGCCGCCGTCTTCTTCGCATCAAGGCGCCACTCCGGCCAGGGCATTCGCTCGGGACGGAAGCTTCCCGGACCCAAGTCCCAGCAGTAGATCCACGTGTCCATGCATCCGAGCAGGAGCTCCAGCCGATCGTCCCCGTCGAGGTCGGCCAGGAGAGCGGAGGAATACACCGTGTAGGTCGGATCGGTCAGGGGAAACCCCGGCACCACGGTGCCATCACTGTGCCACGCGTTCACCAGGCCGGTGTTGTCGGCCTGGATGATCTCCAGCCCTTCGATGCCGTCGATGTCCGCCACCGACGCCGAAGTCACCACCGTATAGGCGGTGCTTTGCGGCCACCCGGGGAAGTTGGTGCCGTCGAGTCGGTAGATCGAGACCTTCGAGTCATTGAGACCGATGATGATCTCCCGGTACCCGTCCCCGTCGAGATCGGCGAGCGTCGGAGAGCTTTGCAGCGAATAGCCCGCATCGAGCGGCCACCCGGGAAGATAGGTGCCGTCGTGATGAAGCACGTGCAGGAATCCATCGCGGCTTCCGACCGCGATCTCCAGGTCGCCGTCCTGGTCGAGGTCGGCCAGACTCGGCGAGGAATTGGCGCCGATGGCGAAGGCCAAGGGGAAACCGGGCAGGTGCGCACCGTCGCCATCGAGCGCATAGAGGTGATGGGTATCGTTGTCGGCCGTGATGACGATCTCGGGATAGCCGTCCGCATCCAAATCTCCCAAGGCGGGAGAGGAGCGGACCACGTAGGGGGTACTCACGGGGAAACCCGGGCAAAGGCTCCCATCTTCATTGACGGCATGGATGCCCCCGTCGTTCGATCCGACCACGATCTCGGGACGCTCATCGCCGTCGATATCACCCACGGCGGGTGTGGAAAAGATCATCCAGCCGGTGGTGTAGGGGAACCCCGCGACGAGAGCGCCATCGGCTCGGAACGCATAGAGCTTGCCGTCGAAGCAGCCGACGATGATCTCCGGTATCTGATCGCCGTCGAGATCGGCGGCGGCGGGAGAAGAGCACTGATTGACCCACGGATCGGGGCCGAGGGCGGAACCCATGTACTGCGGAAAGCCGGGCACGCTCGTTCCATCGTGGTTGAACACGTAGAGGTAGCCGTCTTGCGAGGCGATCGCCACCTCCAGAGGAGCATCGGCATCGAGTTGCACAGCAACCCCGGACTGTGAAACCGAGTAGCCCGTGGCCACGGGCCATCCCGGCTCCGGGGTAGGGTCGGCGCTGACCGGTTTCGCCGCCAGCGCCCAAATCGCGATCAGGAGAAGAATGCGAACCATCGAAGGTCTCCCGGGATGAGGTGATCAGCGGAAGTTCTCGACCAACATCAGATCGCACTCCGCATCCCCGCACTCGAAGAGCAGTGTGCGCCCATCGGGCGAGATCGACATCTGCGCGCCATGGAAGGGAAGGAACTGATAGAGCGAGTCGCACCGGCCGGTGGCGAAGTCACAAACCATGAGCACCGCCCCTTCCTCCGCTTGCCGCTGGTAGTAGAGGCCATCGGCCGTCGGGATAATCGGATGCCAGTAGTCGATCCATACCTCGTCAATCGGCAGCAGGGTCATCTCCTCCCCGGCCGCCGCTCTCCGCCAAATGCCGGAAGTCTGATATCTCATGTAGTAGAGGGTCTCACCGCCCGGCCCCTCGCACAGCAGCCGCGCCTCTAGGTCCTGTGTTGCTTCGATGCGCCCGTCGTCGGGATGGACGCACTTCGGGCGCCAGGCGTCGGGCAGGCCGGCATCGTAACGAATGCACCCATCGCGCGGCGACCAGAAACGGACGACCGCATCTTCGTCGGAAGCGGTGAGGCGTTGAGGCACCCCACCATCCTCAACCTCCACGACAAAGATCGTAAAGCGCCCATCCACGAGAACCGACATCGCCAGACGATCACCGTCGGGGGACCAGTGCGGCCGAAGTATCAGGGGCCCGCCGAAGCTGGTGAGTCTCCGCGCATCGTCTCCCTCGGCATCACAGACCCAGATCTCGTGGTGACCCGAACGGGTCGAGACGAAAGCAACCCTCGTCCCGTCGGGAGAGAAACTCGCCCCCTGGTCCAACCGCGTGGAGGTAATGAAGGGAACCGATCGAGCCCCGCTCCGGGCGTCTTCATCCAGGTCGATGCGACAGATGTCGTCGGTCCCCATCACCCTCTCGTAGACCAAGCGGTGCCCCTCCTGAGACACCGACGGCCGCAACGCCATCTGCCCCGGCGTGGGGAGCCAGGCGAGCGCGCCATCGGCCGGCGTGAGGCGCCAGAGCTCGTATTGACCCCGCCTGCTCGTCGAGAGGATCAGATGATTCCCGTCCGGCGTCCAATCGAGCCCCACCACGACCGCGCGCATCGAGGTGAGCCGCCGCGGCGTGCCCCCGTGCACGGAGACTTGGTAGACATCTTCGGCATACGCCTGATCCTTGCGGACGAAGGCGATCGATGCGCCGTCGGGTGAGAAGACGGGTGACTCGTCCCCTTGGTAGGCCGGCGGTGGAGCCTCGACTTCCTCCTTTTCGAGCGAGGAGATCGAGAGAAGCTGGATTCGCGGCCCCTGTCTGCTGTGCGCGCTGGCGGCAAACGCCAGCCTCTCCCCGTCGGGAGACCAGTCGAGGCCCGACCCGAGGTGATCGAGCTGGATCAGCCGGCGCACATTGCCGCCGATGGCGGGAACCGTGTAGATACCCGACTCCTCCCCCCGGCGAATGAACGCGACCGTGCTTCCATCGGGCGACCAGGCAGGATACTCCTCCCGGTCCGGATGGCGCGTAAGCCGGAGGGGGATTTCGGTATTCTCCTGCTTGAGGTAGATATCCCGATCGGTCCCGCCACCGGCGTCCCAGGCAAAGGCGACGCGCGTGCCGTCGGGCGAAATCGCCGGATGCCGTTCGGTCCCGGGGTAGCTCGTGAAGGGCACGCCCTGAAGAACGGCCGACAGCGGTGGCCCCGACAAGCGGGGTGAGTGCCAGAGAAGCGCGGTGGCCCCGACCGCGGCGACCACCAAGAAGGCAACCAGGATGGCCCAGCGCAGACGGCGGCGTCTCCGGATCGGATTCGCGGGCTCGCCGGTCGCCTCGATCCTCCATTCCACGGGACAGACCAAACGGTAGCCGGTCTTGCGGATGGTTTCGATGTAGCGCGGCTGCTTCGCATCGTCCTCGAATGCACGGCGCAGATCGGAGATCGCCCGTGTCAGCGCTTCCTCACAGACGACCGTCTCTCCCCAAACGATCTTCAAGAGGGCTTCGCGAGAGAGGACCTCACCCGGTCGATCGACCAGGCAGATGAGGACGTGCATCACCCTCGGTTCCAGCTGTCGGACTTGGCTGCCCCGGCAGATCCGATTGAGCGGGGGATGAACCAGCCAATCTCCCAGCCGGAACGAGGGTATGGAAGAAGGATGACCCAAACCTGTCGCCATCCGCGGGCATCTCCTGCGGTCGCTTCCCGGGGGGGATAGGTACATCAATAGGATACACCACGTCGGCAACCCTGAGAAGCGGGACTATGGAGACGGGCGAACGCCCTCGCGCCGAAGTGAGTCGATCAAAGCGCGCAGTGAGTCCGTTGGCGCCGCCGCACGGGCGCGATCGAACCAGGGTTCGGCTTCTCCCGCTCGTCCGCCCGCAACCAAGCACTGAGCGGCCGCCAGGAGGGCCGCGTATCCCGCGCCGTGTTCGGCGGCGGCCCCGTAGTGCCGGGCGGCGTCGCGGTAACGCTGCTGCGCAAAGCAGAGACGCGCGAGCTCGACTCTCGGTCTCGGATTCCAAGCATCGAGGCGAGCGGCGTCCTGAAGGATCAGCTCCGCTTCTCCCGGTCGCTCGAGCTGCCGCAGCACCTGCCCCAGGCGATAGGCAACCTGTCCATCCCGCGGGTCGAGAGCACGGGCCTTCCGGAGCCAGCGCTCCGCTTCCGCATCTTCACCCCGCGCCATCTCGACACTGCCCAGATTCTTGATCGCCTCCAGGTAGTCGGGCTCCAGCGCGAGGCATCCCTGCAGCGCCCGCGAGGCGTCCTCCAGGCGTCCGGTTCCGATGAGCGATGCTCCCAGAAGGTTGAAGCCATCCGCCATCCAGGGAGCGATCTCCACCGCGCGCATCGCTTCGGCCGCCGCGGTGCCGGAGCGCCGGAGATTGATCAGCATTTCGGCACGCGCCATGTGACCCTGCGCCTCGGTGCGTCCGGCGGCATCGAACCAGGTGGCCAGAGTCGATCGGGGCCGGGGCTCCGGGATCCGAACGTCGAGCGGGAGCGTCTCGAACTCGACCGGTCCCGACCCGCGCTCGAAGAGAACAGCCGCGTTGTCGTAGGCGACGAGTTCCCAATCCGGGTTGGTATCCAGTTCGGCGATCAGGGGCGCCAGGTAGCCGGGACGATGCCCGAGCAACGCCCACCTCACCTCCGAACGCTCGGCGAACTGGTCGAATAGCGCCCCGCGCACCAAGCAGGCCTGGAGTTGCTGTTGTCGTTCCCTGCTGTAGACCTCGGCGCGGCCGTCCAAAAAGACCCGAGTTCTGGGCCCCAGCAACCAGATCAGGTAGTGCCCCAGCGCGTGATCATTCATCAGACGCGGCGGAGCTGGGGCCGCGAGCCGCCGGATCGTGGCATCGGGGAAGAGCCGGGGATCGCCTCCCAGACCGAATCGCTTCTCGAGCCCCAGGTGCGCATAGAGGCTGGAGCTGACGATCCCCGCGGCGAGGAAGAGGAAGCCCAAGCCGAAGATCGCCCGCAGGCTCGCCAACCACACCGATCCCCGGACCCGGTGGCGGTAGGACTCGTCGGAGGTCAGCCCCCCCACCAGATAGCGGACGCCCGCCAGCAACTGGAGCGCAACGTAGGCGCCCACCACGGCAAAGAGCGGGATGTTACGCACGCTCTTCATGGCCAGGGCGCCAAAGGCGAGGAGCAGGATCAGGCGGAAGAGGTCGAGCTGTCGCAGACGAAGGATCACGATCACGAGCACGATGCCGCCAAACGCGACGAACGGCACGATGGTCGAGAAGGGGATCAGCGGATCGAAGGGGGATCGAAGCTCGAAGATGGCCCTCCCCACGGGGCTGGCCCCGCCGCTCATGACCTGGAGAAACCGAAGCGGCAGCAGAGCGCCCTGCACGCCGTAAGGGTTGAGGAAGCAGGCGACGACCGAGGCGAGGATGCTCCACAGCCACGGACGGACTTGCTCTGTGCTCACCCTGCGCCTGATTGACTCGAGCAGCCCGGCTCCCAGGATCAGAAGCCCCAACGGGAAAAGCGCCTCGCTGTTGACCCAGACGAGCTGAAGCAGCGGGAAGAGCCAGAGGCGTCGGATCCGCCCCGCCAGCGCTTCTTCGCACAGGGTGATCGCCAGGACGAGAAAGAGGAGGCTGAGGGTCTCGGGACGGGGAGCCAGCCGCTGGATGCAGGCCAGAGCGGCCAGCGCGATCAGAGATGCCGCGATCTCGGGCGCGGTTCCCCGCCGAACGGCCCGGGCGGCGAGGAGACCAAAGGCTCCCAGCAGAAGAAGCGCATTGAGCAGCGTGACGCCCGGTGCGCCCCCGATCCGGTGGGCCCAGGCCAAGGGGATCTGGAAGACCCAGTTGAGGTTGATCCACCGCTCATCGGCGGTGAAGGAGAAAGGATCATCCGACGGGAATCCGCCCCCCCCGAGCAGCCATTCCCCCGCGCGCAGGTGAAACCAGGTGTCGTAGCTCGCGATCTTGTGAATCGGCAAGAGGCAGACGACAGCGATCGCGCCGGCGAACAGGAGGAGTTGGGTCAAACGCCGCATGCCACCACCTCGGATTCGGGTTCGGTGGCACTATACGAGAGTCGGACGATGAATGCAGCGATCGATCCGGCGCCGGTGGAGCGCGTTGTTCTACTCGGCCGAAATCGCAAAAGCCTCGCTGTAGGCCCACGCATTGCCTCCGGGCGTCGACACCATCACGCGGTAGTCGGTTCCCGCTCCCAACGCCGGAGCCAAGTGGAAGGTGTGGTTGCCGTCATTGCTCACCCCCAGGCCGATGATCTGCACCATCGCCGCCCCCGCGTATAGGTACGCGTCGACCTGATCGCCGCAGGCGGGTAGCGTCTTCCATCGCATCGTCACGGCTTGACCGGCTCTCCAGAGTGTCGCGCGCGAAGGCTCCGTCACCTCCAGCGCGCAAGCGGCACCACGGATCGTGAAGGGTTCGCTGAAGGCGTCCGCACCCGGGCGGACGATCCGTACGCGGTAGTCGCTTCCCTCCGGGTGTTCCTCGGTGAGATCGAAGGTGATCTCGCGAGCCTGTCCGGTGCCCTGAACCAGGATGTCTTGGACGATCTCCGTTCCGTGGTAGAGGTAGATCGAGACCGCTCCCTCACAGGTCCCCGACTCGACCCAAGCCACCTCCGCCGGCTCCCCCGCCTCCCACTGCGTGGCGCCGTTGGGACTCGTGATCTCGAGCGTGCAACCGACCGGAATGTCGAAGGTCCCCTCGCTCTGATCGGTCGCCCCCGATCCGCTCTCGGTGATCCGGATGCGATAGCCGGCACTCGCATCACCGCAACGGGAGGGAAGCCAGCGCAACCGGCCCGTGTTGTCCGCGCCGTCGGCGATCGTACCGCAGACGAGGCCGGCGCCGGTCAAGAGCTCGATCGTCACCATCTCCCCGCAGGTGCCTTCGGTCTCCCACCGGATGTCACGCGCGACGCCCTCGGCCCAGGCTTCCCCCCCGTCGGGGGCGATGAGATTCACCTCACAGGCAAGCTGGAAGGGCTCGATGGCAAACACACCATCACTCTCATCGGCCGCTCCCCCGGTCAGATCGGTGACGCGGATGCGGTAGGCGTCCTCCGCCGCCGCGCACTGCGTCGCCGTCCAGTCGCAGGCCCCGTTGTTGGCGGTCGCATCCTCGATCTCCCCGCAAACCTCACCGCCCCGCAGGAGCTCGAGCTTGACCTCACTCCCGCAGGCACCCGTCACGTTCCACGCGATGTCGTAGGTCTCGCCCGCGATCCAGGTTTCCCCACCGTTGGGATAGGTGATCTCGAGCGCGCAGGGCGCCGGTTGGAGCACAATCCCGTAGGGGCTCTGGACAGTTCGTCCGCTGGTCGGTTCGGTGATACGCACCGCGTATCCGCCCGTCTCGCCCGAGCAGATGGCCACGATCCACAGATAGGTCCCATCGTTCTCCGCGCACTCGGCGATCGTGGCGCAAGCTCCCCCACTCTCCTGCCACAGATCGATCGTCACCTCGGAGCCGCACGTGCCGGTTGCATCCCATCGGATCTGAACCTCCTCCCCCTCGGTCCACACCTCATCCCCCACCGGTGCAATTAGCGTGAGCGCGCAGGCCGACGGTTCGGTCGAGAGATCATCCGATGCCCGCTCCCCCGAACATCCGGCGAGAAGGATCATCAGCGCCAAGAACGCCATGACTGCTCTCATCACGCACCCCTCTCTGTTGCCCTCAGGCAGCCGCCTGTGTCACTTCCAGGATCGGACCCGCCGCCACGCGGCTTGGCGCCAGGAACCGCCAGTCATCCGACTCTCCCATGAGGTGGCGGATGCTCTCGCCGGCCCATTTCCGCTCCGGCGCCCGCAAGGTAATCACCAGCGGAATGCTCCCGCGATGGCACCATCGGGCGAATGATGCGCTCGCCGGGGATGGTTCGATGTCCATCACCACGGCATCCGATCGCCAGCGGTCGAGGATTTCCCGTGCGGCGTTCACATCGCTTCCGGGAGGAGAAACGACATGGAGAATCCGGTCGCCGTCGCCCAGATCGTGCGTCGGCACGCCGGTGAGGTAGAGGATCCGGCATCCGCCCGCCGCCTGGGCCGAGGCGAGCAGGGCGGCAAGCAGGCTCTTCCCGGCGCCCGAGGGGCCGTAGATGGCCACCGCCGTCGCATCACCCAGGCGCTGGCCGATCTCGGCCGGGTCACGGAGGTGCCGGTCGATCGAGGGGTGGGGAAACGGATGGACGAGCCGATAACCTTCCGCTCCCCAGGAAAGGTAGAACCGGATCTGCTGGTGCGTGATCCAGTCGTCGAAGGGGGGGCCGCCGATCTTCTGCCCCAAGATCCGCCCCGGATCGGGCGTGGTGCTCTCATCCAGCCGCGTGCAGACGTCCCCCGGATCGGCGCCCATGAGGCCGTAGCCGCGCATGTGAAACAAGCTGCGGCCGGGAGCCTCGACCACCCAGCGTCCCGGAGCATGCCCCTCGCCCGCCGGCCCCGAGGCCGTGGCCGCCGAGATCGCGGCGAAGGTTCGGCTCAGCTCGTCGGCTTGCTCCAACGCGGCGGCGACCTGTTGTTCCTCCTCGCCCGATTCGTCCATCCGCCGGGCGGTCTCGAGCATCAGGTTTTCCGTCCCGACCGAGATCTCCTCGCTGGGTGGCACCGGTTCCACCGCGAACCGGAATTCCCCTTCGGTCCAGCGGAGCAGCTTCATCGCGGCCTCGGATCCGCCGCGGAGGTCCGGCCCCACGGCAGCCACGATCTGCCCCTCGCGAACGTGAAGCTCGCCCCGCTCATCCCCGCGGTGGAGGTGAAGAACGCCCGTCTTGCGCCCCAAGAGGAGGAACTGCCCTAACTCGAAGGGGGACGCGTGTTCGAGACGACCATAGAAGCCTTCGTTGCTGTCTGGCATCAATCCGGCACACTCCACAGTTGACTTGCCCTATCCTCTGGAATGGATCGACCTTGGCCGGGGAGATCTTGATCCGAGCGAAGCGCGGCAGCCCTGGAAGCGGCCGGGATGGTGGATCGAGAATTCGGGCTCGGTGCTGTATCTAGCAAAAAGAGAGGATGTTACGTTGTTCTCGGGTCTGAGATGATCCTTCGCCCCGGCAAGGAGGGCACCGCGACGAGGTGGATCGGTCGACCATCCCGAGACGCGAGGAGATCGACTGCGTTCTGGACCGATCGATCGCCACCGGCAGCCGCGGCGCCCTACAGAAAACAACACCAAGACCCCGCGGATCCGTCACTGGTCAGGCCGCATCCCTCTTCTCGCGGAATCGCTCCTTCTGGGTGGCGTGCTTGCGCGCCTCGGCGGCCGTGATGTCGCCGGCGCGCACGAGCTTGTCGATGCAGTCGTCCATCAGCTGCATCCCCGCCTTCCGTCCCGTCTGCATGACCGACGGAATCTGGAAGGTCTTGGCCTCGCGGATCATGGCCCGCACGGGCGCATTCCCGACCAGCACTTCGTAGGCGGCGACGCGACCCTTGCCATCGGCGCGCTTCAGCAGGCGTTGAGCCACGACCCCCTGCAGCGATTCCCCCAGCATGGTGCGGATCTGTTCCTGTTGACCCGCATCGAACACATCGATCAGCCGGTCGATCGTCTGTGCGGCCGACGCGGTGTGCAGCGTGCCGAAGACGAGCTGACCGGTCTCGGCCGCGGTGATGGCCAACGCGATCGTCTCCAGATCGCGCATCTCACCGACCAGGATGATATTGGGATCCTCGCGCAATGCGGCGCGGAGGGCGGAGTCGAAGTTCTTCGTATGGCGTCTCACCTCGCGCTGGTTGATCAAGGATCGGCGGTTTTCGTGCACGTACTCGATCGGATCTTCGATGGTGATGATGTGGGTGCGACGCGTGCGGTTGATCCGATCGATCAACGCCGCCTGCGTGGTCGACTTCCCGCTGCCCGGAGGACCGGTCACGACGACCAGGCCCTTGGCAAGCTCCGAGAAACCCTGCACCGTTTCGGGCAACCCAAGCTGTTCCACGGTGAAGATCTTCTGCGGCAGGATGCGAAAGGCCCCGGCAATCCCCTTGCGCTGTAGGAAGACATTGCACCGCACGCGCAAGACGCCCGGCACCTCGTAGCCGAAGTCGACCTCGCCCTCGTCTTCGAAGGCCTTCCAATCGACATCGGTCATCATTTCTCGGAGCAACTCGGTCAGGAGTTCCGCACTCAGAGCATCGTACTCTACCGGGTGAATCTCACCGTCCATGCGCAGCATCGGCGCCGACCCGGCGGTCAGGTGAAGATCTGATGCGCCTTGGTCGCGAACGAGCTTGAAGATAGCGTCGATCTTCGCCACGGAACCTCCCCCCGACTCTCGATTCTCTTCCGGTCGTCTCTACCGAAACCATCGTCAGCCGCCGGGGGGAAGCTGAAGGCTTTGTGCCAGATGACCACGGGGCGAGGTGGCTCGCGACCACAACCTCTTCAAACACAACGCACTACCACCTGCGCCAGTTGCACGCTGCCCGCGACCCCTCGGACGCCCAATCAGGCAAACCGGATCCATTCTGCCGGTGATCCGCCGGCACCAGGGACAGCCTGGTGATTCAAGGGCTCCAGCCCGAAACCGACTACGCCGTCGCCCTCAAGGCGGCCGACAAAGTGCCCAACTGGTCCGACCTCTCCAACATCGCCTCGACGACAACCGCTGAAGGGGACCGAATCGCCTTCTATTCCGATCGCGATGGTAACCCCGAGATCTACTTGATGAACGAGGATGGGGAAAGCCAGCGCCGTCTGACGTTCAGCATCGGGGACGAATACAGCCCCAGCCTCTCACCCGACGGCCGACGGATCGCCTTCCTCTCCGATCGCGCGGATCCCCAGCCGGGCGACTGCTTCCCCCACTGCAACTACGACCTCTACGTGATGGAGATCGACGGGGCAAACCTCCGGCGGCTCGCCGACACCGACGCCGCCGAGAAGCATCCCGACTGGTCGCCCGACGGCAGCCGGATCCTCTTTCAGTCATCGCGGGACGGGGACTTCGAGATCTATGTCATGGACGCCGACGGCGGCCATCAGCGCAATCTCACGCGACATGGGGCGAACGAACTCTGGCCGTGCTGGGTGTGGTTGGGGGAATAGGTGTCTGGCGGCTATGTCCCGGTGGCCTCGTCCTCGTCCCCTTTCTCCTCCACCGTCACCGGCGGCCTCGCCCGTCGCGCCCACCGCTGGATCACCCGCTCCCCGAACGGCATCCTCGAGAGCCTCACGATCCAGCGGTTGGCCATGCCCGGAATACAGATGACCTGCCCCCGGCGCAACGCCCGGAGCGACGCTTCCACGACCTCATCGGCCGTCATCCACATCCAGCTGGGGACCGCGTCGCGATCGAAGTCCCCGTACTCGGGCGTTTCGTGAAACCCGGTTCGCGTGTACCCGGGACAGAGCGCCTGCACCCGCACTCCCCGGTGGCCCACTTCCTGGTGGAGCGTCTGGGTGAATGTGTTGAGAAACGACTTGCTCGCCGCGTAGACGCTCGAGCCGGGCAAGGGGAGGAACGCGGCGATCGACGAGACGCTGATCACCCCTCCCCGCCCGGCGTCCAGCATCCGGGGCAGCGCCGCCCGGGTGAGGGAAACGGTGGCGAGCAGGTGCACGCGGATCATGTCCATCGCCTTGCCGGGACTGATTGCATCGAAGGTCTCACGCAGACCGAAGCCGGCGTTGTTGATG
>Ga0180432_10009239_pt1 | contig 12075 bp, 8 predicted proteins | sample SS_ome_10_FD_132414 | JGI IMG/M metagenome (GOLD analysis project Ga0180432, IMG submission 132414) | Hypersaline lake sediment archaeal communities from the Salton Sea, California, USA - SS_1_MS_2 metaG | ecosystem: Environmental > Aquatic > Non-marine Saline and Alkaline > Hypersaline >...
CGCAGGTGTACGGGCCCACCCTTGCGGGCCTGTTGGGCGAGGGTCGGCCGTGATCGTGGACTGCCACACGCATTGGGGCATGGCCTGGACCGCGCGCGACGGCGAGGACCCCGCGCGCTGGCTCGCAGAGCTCGACCGCCTGGGCGTGGACCGGGCGCTTGTGATGCCCCACGAGGGGATCCGGCGCCTGGACCGGTGCGCGGCGGACAACGACCGGGTCGCGCGCGTGGCCCAGCGCGGGGCCGGGAGGCTGTTGCCCGCGGCCACGGCCTGGCCCCAGGCCGGAACAGAGGCCCTGGCCGAGGCCCGGCGCGCCATCGAGACGCTGGGCGCGCGTGCTCTCAAGTTCCACCCGTGGATGCAGGGGTTCAGCACCGCGGAGGCGGTGTTCGGCGAGCTTTGCGCGCTCGCGGGCGAGAAGGGCGTGCCCGTGGTGTTCCACGACGGGACCCCGTGTTACGCGCTACCCGAGCAGGTGGGCGGGCTCGCGCGCCGGTTCCCGGCGACCACGTTCGTGCTCGGGCACGGCGGGCTGTTGTGGCACTGGCGCAGCGCGCTCGCCGCGGCCGAGCGGCCCAACGTGTGGGTGTGCCTGTGCGGGCCGCACCAGCGGGCCATCGAGCGCTTCTGCGCCCAGGCGGATCCGGACCGGCTGGTGTGGGGCTCCGACTACGGGTTCGGGTTGGAGGCCAGCTGCCTGGACTACCGGCTCGCCGCGCTGCGCGGGGCGCGCGTGCCCGAAGAGCTCCAGGCGCGGATCCTGGGCGAGAACGCCCTGCGCCTGCTGGGCCTGGCCGAGTAAGCTGCCCGGCGAGGGTGCACGAAGTCCGAGTGGACAGAAACGTCGAGGAGGCACAGACGTCCCATGCCCACGTACGCATACGAACACACGCAGGGCACGGGGTGCGGCCTGGGCGAGCGGTTCCTGGTCGACCAGGGCATGCGCGAGGCCGCGCTCACGCGCTGTCCGGAGTGCGGCGCGCCCGTGGAGCGCGTCATCACGCCCCCGCAGATCCGGCGCACCACCTCGGACAGCGACCTGCGCGACAAGGGGTTCGCCAAGCTCGTGAAGACCGGCGACGGCACCTACGAGAACGTGACCGCGCTCGAGGGCGAGAGCAAGGTGTGGGACCCGTCCAAGCCCGAGACCACCCCGGACCTCAAGCGCCGCCACCTGGACTGAGGCGGCCGGTCACCGGCCCGGCGCCGGCAGGCGCACGACCTCGACGCCGGCCTCGGCCAACAGGTCCGCGGCCAGGCCGTCCGGGTACGTGCCGCCGATGAACACCGTGCGCACGCCCACATTGATGAGCATCTTGGCGCACAGGCTGCAGGGCTGGTCCGTGCTGTACAGGTCCGCGCCCTCGATGCGGATGCCGTGCTCGGCGGCCTGCAACAGGGCGTTCATCTCCGCGTGCAGGCCGCGGCACAGCTCGTGGCGCTCGCCCGAGGGCACCTGCATGCGCTCGCGCAGGCACCCGACCTCGGCGCAGTGCTTCAGGCCCCGGGGCGCGCCGTTGTACCCGGTGGCGAGCAGGCGCTTGTCGCGCACGAGCACCGCGCCTACCTGGCGGCGCAGGCAGGTGCTGCGCGTGGCCACCTGGCGCGCGATGGTCATGAAGTACTCGTTCCAGGTCGGCCGCTCGCGCGGGGCCGCGGAGGCGGGCGACGGGGTTGGTCTGCGCTCGGGGGGTGCAGGCATGCGCGCCAGCATAGCCGGCCGCGCGCCCGGGTCAAGGGGGCGGCCGTGCGCGCCCCCGTGCGGGCGGTGCGCGGGGCGCCTTTGCCGGGCGGGCCCCGACCCAAAAAAACGCCCCGAAACCGCTTGACACTCCTCGCGGGATTAGCGTAGGGTTAGGTGCGATTTATCCCACGTAGGATGCGCGCCTGCGCCTTGGGGGTGTGGCGCTTTCGCGTGGCGGCGGGGGCCGGTCCGGCCCCCGGATATCCCGGCCGAGAGGCGCGCGGGGAGAACGGCAATGGCGAGCGTACAACGCATGAAGAGCTACCTGATGGCCAAGGGGATGCACCGCCTGCTTCCCCTGCTGGGCGACCACAGCCCCGGGACCCTGGTGCGGGTGATCGAGGCGCTCAAGGACACGGCCATGCGCCGCATGGCCTCGAACCATACCGGCGACGAGTACACCCTACAGAAGCGGCTGGAGGCGTCCAACGGGTTCTTCGAGATGGCCCGCCGCAAGCTGCCGGAGCTGCATCCGAATACCCGGCGGCGGCTGTGCGAGAACCTGTTCTTCAACGCCATGCACCTCGGCGACGAGGCCCGCGAGCGGTACAAGGACAAGCACGGCGAGTATCCGCCGTTCTTCCTCACGATCAGCCCCACCATGGCGTGCAACCTGCGCTGCACCGGGTGCTACGCCTGGCAGTACAACAAGGGCGAGGAGCTCAGCTTCGAGGAGATGGACCGCATCCTCACCGAGGCCAAGGAGGAGCTGGGCGTGTATTTCGTCACGCTGTCCGGCGGCGAGCCCACCATGTACCGGCACCTGTGGGACGTGGTGGAGAAGCACAACGACATGTTCTTCCAGATGTACACGCACGGGCACAACATCGACGAGGCGGCGGCAAGGCGCATCGCGGAGCTCGGGAACCTGTACCCCGCGATCAGCATCGAGGGCGGCCAGCCCGAGACCGACGCGCGCCGCGGCCCGGGCGCCTACCAGAAGGTGCTCGACGCCATGGGCCGGCTGCACGAGGCCGGGGCCCTGTACGGGTTCTCGGTCACCCACACCCGGTACAACCACGACGCGGTGTGCGGGGGCGAGTTTTTCGACGACATGGTCGAGCACGGCGCCGCGTTCGGATGGTTCTTCCAGTACATCATGTACGGCAAGGACCCGAACCCGGAGCTCGTGCCGACGGCCGAGCAGCGCTACGAGCGCCTGGAGGCCGTATGGCGGTTCCGGCGCGAGAAGCCGCTCTTGGTCTTCGACTTCTGGAACGACGGCGAGTGCGTGCAGGGGTGCCTGGCCTGGGGGCGCAAGTACGTGCACATCATCCCCTCGGGCTACGTGGAGCCGTGCGTGTTCGTGCACTTCGCCAAGGAGAACATCCGCGAGAAGAGCCTCGTGGAGATCCTCCAGAGCCCGGCCTTCAAGGAGGCGCGCCGCCGGCAGCCCTTTACCGACGACCTGCGCCGGCCCTGCCCGGTCATCGACCACCCGGACGTGCTCAAGGAGATCGTGGAGCGCTACGGCCTGTTCGCCACGGACGGGGCGTCCATGGCCATGATCAAGGACCTGCACCCGGTGGTGTGCCAGCGGGCCGAGGAGTGGCGCGCGTACCTGGCGGAGGTCGACCGCAAGGGCGGGCGCATCGGCTGCCATCCGCCCGGTGCCCACAGCGATTCGATGCCCGCCTGCGCGCGCAGCGCGGGCGACTGACCCCCGGGTTTCGCTTCTGTGTGGCGCCGAAGCCGCCCTGGGCGGTAGGTGTACTCACACAGCCGTTCGGCTGACACTCAATACCCGAGAATCTCGCGCGCGCGCTGCGGGGGCACGGGCGCGTACGCGCAGGGCTCCAGCGTGTAGGTCGCCCGGCCCTGGGACTGGCTGCGCGCCACCGTGGCGTACCCGAACATCTCGGAGAGCGGCACCCGGGCGTGGAGCACCATGAGCGCGCCCCGGGGCTCCACGCGGCCGACCTCGGCCCGCCGGGCGTTCAGGTCGTGGATGATCCCGCCCACGAACTCCTCGGGCACGGTCACCTCCAGGTTCATGATGGGCTCCAGGAGCTGCGGGCCGGCCGCCTGTAGGGCCTCGCGCACCGCGCGGTCGGCCGCCGCGGTAAAGGCCAGGGCCGAGGCGTCGCTCTCGCGCAGCTGCGCGTGCACGAGCCGCACCCGCGCGTACATGACCGGGTACCCGCCCAGGGGCCCGCTTCCCAGGCTCTCGTGCGCCCCCTCGAGCGCGGCTTCGCGCAGGACCTCGGGCAGGTCCTCCTCGGAGAGGTCCGAGTCCACAAACGGATGGGGCAGATCGGACGCGGGCTCGACCACCGCACGCACCGCGGCGAAGTGGCCCCGGCCGCCGATCTGCTGGTCAAAGACGCCCTCGGCCTCGGCGCTACGGCCCACGCCCTCGCGGTAGGTGACCCGCGGCGTGCCGACGTTCGCCCGCACGCGGAAGTCGCGGGTGATCCGGTCGCGGATGATCTCCAGGTGCAGCTCGCCCATGCCGCTGATCACCAGCTGCCCGGTCTCCGGGTCGGTGCGGTGCTTGAACGTGGGGTCCTCCCGTTCGAGCCGGCCGAGCACCTCCATCAGCCGGTCGCGGTCTTCGTTGGTGGCCGGTTCGATGGCCATGCTGATGACCGTGTCCGGGAACGTGGGCTCCTCCAGCACCAGGGGATGGTCCAGGTCCGTGATCGCGTCGCCGGTGCGCGCGAACTTAAGCCCGACCACGGCCACCATCTCGCCCGGGCCCACCTGCTCGACCCGCGTGCGCTGGTCCGCGTGCATGCGCCACAGCCGGGTGGCGCGCTCCTTGCGCTCCTTGCGGCCGGTCAAGATCCGCGCGCCCTCGCGCAAGAGCCCGGAGTAGACCCGCGTGTACACGAGGTCGCCGTGCGGGTCGCCCTGCACCTTGAACGCGTACGCGCACAGGGGCTCGCGGCTGGTGGGGTGGCGCTCCTCGATCTGGCCCGTGCGGGGGTTCGTGCCCCGGATGGGCGGCACGTCCTTGGGGCTGGGCAGGAAGTCGGTCACCGCGTCGAGCAGCGGCTGGATGCCCTTGTGCTTGAGCGCCGTGCCGCACAGGACCGGCGTCGCGCGCAGGGACAGGGTGAGCTCCCGGATGCCCCGGCGCAGCTCGTCCACGGTCAGAGTCTCGTCGTGCAGGTACTTGTCGGTGAGCTCGTCGTCGGCCTCGGCCGCGAGCTCCACGAGCCGCGCGCGCGCCGCGGCGGCCGGTTCGGCCAGGTTCGCGGGGATGGGCTGCGCCTGCACCCGCGCGCCGCGCTCCTCCTCGGGGAAGGTGAGCAGGCGCTCGCCGATCAGGTCCACCACCCCGCGGAACTCGTCTTCGCTGCCCACGGGCAATTGCAGAGGCAGCACGCGCGCGTGCAGGCGTTCGCGCATGCTGTCGAGCGCGTGGTCGAAGTCCGCGCCCACGCGGTCGAGCTTGTTCACGAACGCGATGCGCGGGACGCGGTACCGGTCGGCCTGGCGCCACACGGTCTCGCTCTGGGCCTCCACCCCGGCCACTCCGCAGAAGACCACCACCGCGCCGTCGAGCACGCGCAGGCTGCGCTCCACCTCGGCGGTGAAGTCCACGTGCCCCGGGGTGTCGATCAGGTTCAGGGTGTGCCCGTGCCAGGGGAACGTGGTCACCGCCGCGGTGATGGTGATGCCCCGCTCGCGCTCGTCCTGGAGGTAGTCCATGACCGTGGTCCCGTCATGGACCTCGCCCATGCGGTGCTCCTTGCCGCTGTAGAACAGGATCCGTTCAGTCACGGTGGTCTTGCCCGCGTCGATGTGCGCGATGATGCCGATGTTGCGGATGCGACCGATCGGCGTGCCGCGTCCCTTCGCCATGCGGGCGTCCTCGCTCTGGTCCGGTCAAGTGCGCGAGAACCAGGCATTGTAGCCCACGGCGGCCGGTTTGCAAGCCGCGCGCCCTGGGCGGACGCGTCCTGCGCGCGGGAACTTGGCTCAAGCGGCCCGCCGCCCGCGGCCGATAACCATACACGGATCGGGCCGCGAACCGGCCCCCCGCTGCGCGAGGACCGTGATGGCCGCAGTCTCCGAACTCGCTGATTCAGACCCGGCGCGCGCCCAGGGCGAGCACATGCTGCGCACCCTGGTGCGCCGGGTGAGCGCCGCGGCGTGGACCGTGTGGCTCGTGCGCCCGGCGGTGCTCGGGCCCGTGGCGGGCCTCGTCGCGCTCGGCGCCCTGGCCGGTCTATGGATTCTGGTGGTCGGCACGGGCGGCGTACAGGTCCAGGCCGTGGTCCTGTTCCTGGCCGCGGCCGTGCCCGTGGCGCTGGGCCTGGCCGGGGCGCTCTTCGCCGCGGCCAACGGGCTGTTACGCTGGTCCCTGGGCCTGTCGGAGGACGAGCGGGCCTACCTCGCCCTGCACCTGCCCCGTTCGGTGTTCGGACGGCTGCGCTGGGGCGCGTTCCTGCGCAACTGGCTCTACCGGGGGCAGTGGCTCTTGCGGCCGGCGACCGAGAGCCCGCCCGCGTACATGCACCTCTTCTACACCGGCCCGGCGTTGGCGGACGTGGCCCAGGAGACGGCCCTGTGGCGCACGCTGCACGCGTCGCTTCCCTACGGCGTGCGCGACCTGTGCCTGCCCGGGGCCACGGCGCGCCGCGTCCAGCACGTGGACCACCTGCCCCACTGGGCGCTCGTGCTCGACGGACCATCGGACGGGTATGCGCTCTCCGCGGTGCTCGACGGGCGGTACGGCGACTGGGCGCGCCGGTTTCTGTCCCGCGCGCGCCGGCGCCTGGGCCTGAGCGGCGAGGCGGGCGTGGACTTCGTGCTCGTGTGCCTGGACGCGGACCGCGACCGCAGGGTGCTCGCGGCCATGGTCTGGCCACGCGCGCTCGAGACCGCGCCCCGGCGCGAGGCGCCCGCGGCCGCCGACCTCGCGGCCGCCTGATCGTTCATCGACCCTGTCGTTCGAGCAGCACCACCGCCTGTGCGGCCACGGCCTCGCCCCGGCCCACCGCGTCCAGGCCCTCGCCCGTCTTGGCCTTGACGCCCACCTGGGCCTCGGTGCACCCGCACAACGCGGCGATGCGCGCGCGCATGGCCCGCTTTTGGGGCCCGAGCCGCGGACGTTCCAGATCCACGACCGCGTCCAGGTTGGCCACGCGCCACCCCCGCGCGCGCACCCGCGCCATGGCCGCGGCCAGGAACTCGGTGGAGTCGCGGTCGCGGTTCTCCTCTGCGGTGTCCGGGAAGTGCTCGCCGATGTCACCCTCGGCCAGGGCCCCGAACAGGGCGTCGGTGACCGCATGCAGGAGCGCGTCCCCGTCCGAGTGCCCCACCGCCCCGGCCGCCGCCTCGGGCAGGTGCACGCCCCCGAGCACGAGCGGACGGCCGGGCGCCAGTCTGTGCAGGTCCGTGCCGAACCCGACCCGGTGATCCATGGTTCTCCCTCCGATCCGGGCCCATGATACCGCCTCGCGCGCCGCGCGCCACCGGAAATCCCCGGCCCCGCGCGGCATTGACATTACCTCGCACCCCGGCTATACGTACAGAAGCGGCATGCCCGCCGGGCGGGGCCGGGTCCAGAGGGATGGTGCCCCGGTTTCCCGACATATGCAGAGGCAAGGCGTGTTCTGCGCCCAGGTGGACCGGCCGCAAAGGAGGGGCGCGTGACAGTCAGCGATACGGTTCTCGGCGGCGCGGCGAAGGTCCTCTCGCGCGTGTTCGGGTCGGCCAACGAGCGGCGGTTGCGCCAGCTCTGGCCGCTCGTGGAGCGCGTGAAGGGCCATTATCCCATGGCCCAGGCCCTGGCCGACGAGGACTTTCCCAAGAAGACCGACGAGTTGCGCCGGCGGTTCGTGCAGGGCGAGCCCCTGGACGAGCTCTTGTTCGAAGCGTTCGCCATCTGCCGCGAGGCCTCGCACCGGTCCCTGGGCGAGCGCAAGATGGTCCACGACAAGTGGGTCGGCCACGACATCCGGTTCATGGGCCACTTCGACGTGCAGGTCCTGGGCGGGATCGTGCTCCACCAGGGCCGCATCGCGGAGATGGTCACCGGCGAAGGCAAGACCCTGGTGGCCACGCTCCCGGCGTATCTCAATGGCCTGGTCCCCAGCGACCGGTGGACGGCCATTGCGCGCGAGGTCCAGGGCCCGGACCCGCAACGGTGGGCCTTCCGCCCGTTCGTGCGCGAGGATGCCGAGTCCCCGTGGCGCCTGGCCGAGGAGCTGGCGCCCGAGGACTACGCGCGGGGGTTCACGAACCTCGTGCCCGTGGGCCGGGGCGTGCACGTGGTGACCACCAACGACTACCTCGTGACCTGCGGGTGCGAGTGGAACCGGCCCCTGTACGAGTTCCTGGGCCTGACCGTGGGCGCGATCCAGGCGTCCATGGGCTCGGCGGAGCGGATCCCTCAGTACGCGTGCGACGTGACCTACGGCACGAACAACGAGTTCGGGTTCGACTACCTGCGCGACCACCTGAAGGTCCACGCCGACGAGCAGGTCCAGCGCGACCGCGTGTACGCGATCATCGACGAGGTGGACTCGATCCTCATCGACGAGGCGCGCACGCCCTTGATCATCTCCGGGTCCGCCGAGCAGGCCACGGACAAGTACTACGCGGCCGACCGAGTGGCCCGCAAGCTCAAGGGACGCGATCAGAACCAGGTCGACGAGGCCATCCAGGAGCTCATGCGCAAGGGCTCCGAGCGCGAGGAAGCCCGGGTCCAGGGCGAGGAGGGCGCCGACTACGTGTACTCCGAGCGCGACCACTCGGTCAAGCTCACCGAGCAGGGCCAGAACCGGGTGCTGCAACTGTTGGGCATCAAGGACCTGTACACGGGCGCGAACCTGGACTGGCTGCACTACATCAACAACGCCCTGAGCGCCAACAGCCTGTACCGCCGCGACCACCACTACGTGGTGCAGAACGGGCAGGTCGTTATCGTGGACGAGTTCACCGGCCGCCTGATGGAGGGCCGGCGGTGGTCGGACGGCCTGCACCAGGCCGTGGAGGCCAAGGAGCACCTGCGCATCAAGGAAGAGAGCCAGACCATCGCCACGATCACGTTCCAGAACTTCTTCAAGCTCTACGACAAGCTCGCGGGCATGACCGGCACGGCCATGACCGAGGCCAAGGAGTTCCTGAGCATTTACGAGCTCGAACCCGTGAGCGTGCCCACGAACCGGCCGCTCTTGCGCAAGAACTGGCCCGACCTCATCTACGGGACCGAGAAGGAGAAGTACGCCGCCATCGTGGAGCACGTGGCCCAGGTCCACGCCATGGGCCGGCCGTTGCTCATCGGCACGGTGTCCATCGAGCGCTCCGAGTACCTGAGCGAATTGCTCTCCCGCCGGGGCATCGAGCACGAGGTCCTCAACGCCAAGCACCACGCGCGCGAGGCCCAGATCGTGGCCCAGGCCGGCCAATTCGGGCACGTGACCATCGCCACGAACATGGCCGGCCGCGGCACGGACATCCGGCTGAGCACCGTCGACCGGGCGACCCTGGTCGACCAATGGAAGCGGTGGCGGCTCGCGCCCAAGGAGGCGAGCGCCGACATGCCGCTCGAACACCTCGAGCACCTGTGCCTGCGGGCCTGGTGCGAGCACTGGCTCGACGACGAGGAGCCCTTCGAGAGCCGCGAGCCCGAGGAGTGGCGCCGCCTCCTGGAGGCCCGGTGGCAGGAGCTGGGCCTGCACCCCTTGTCCGTCACCGACCGGGTGGCCGACCTCGGGGGCCTGCACGTGGTGGGCACCGAGCGCCACGAGGCCCGGCGCATCGACAACCAGCTGCGCGGCCGATGCGCGCGCCAGGGCGACCCCGGGTCGAGCCGGTTCTTCCTCAGCCTCGACGACGACCTGATGCGCATCTTCGCCCCGGACCGGGTCAAGGCCATCCTGCGCAAGATCGGGCTCTCCGACGGCATGCCCCTGGAGCACGGCATGGTCTCGCGGTCGATCGAGCGGGCCCAGCGCAAGGTGGAGGAGCGCAACTTCGAGATCCGCAAGAACCTGCTCGAGTACGACTCCGTGATGAACGAGCAGCGCATGATCGTGTACGACCGCCGCCAGGCCTGGCTGCGCGAGCGCGGCCTGCGCGACACGATCCGCGACTACTTCGAGGAGAGCCTGGAGCACCACCTCTCCACCCAGGCGGCCATCGACGCGGGTCCGGCCGAGCGCGACCTGCCCGCGTTCGCCGCGTGGCTGCGCGACGAGCTGCTTGTCGAGGTCGAGCCCGAGGAAATCGACCGCATGCTCGAAGAGCACGCCGACATCCGCGCGGATCTGTTGGGCCGCGTCGACGCGGCCTACGCGGCCAAGGAGCAGGAGCTCGGGGAAAAGGACCAGCGCCAGATCGAGAAGTACCTCTTGCTTCAGACCCTGGACCGCAAGTGGATGGACCACCTGTACGCCATGGACCTGCTCAAGGAGAGCATCCACCTGCGCAGCTTCGCGGGCCAGGACCCCAAGCTCATCTACAAGCGCGAGGGGTACGAGATGTTCGCGGAGCTGTGGGACAGCCACCGCGAGGAGGTGGTGGGCCTGGCCATGAAGGTCCGCCCGGCCCCGGCCGAGGAGGAGATGGAGCTCCAGGAGACCGCGGACATCTCCGAGACCATCCACGACACCTTCGGCGCGTACGAAGAGGCCTCGCGCACCGCCGGCGCCGGCGCGGGCGCGACCGACGAGAGCGCCAAGCCCGTCACTATCGTGCGCACGGAAGAGAAGATCCCGCGCAACGCCCCCTGCCCGTGCGGGTCGGGACGCAAGTACAAGAAGTGCTGCGGCCGGTAGCGCCGCCGCGCGCGACGCGCGAATCTCCAGACCCCTGGGGCGGCCGAAGACGTCTACCTCTGTGGCCCGCGGTGTGCGCGGGCGCTCGGGAACAAGGAGAAGGCCCATGCGCGGGGCAATGCGGATGGCGATTGCGGGACTGGCCGTGGCCGGGGCGCTCGCCGCGCCCGTGGACGCGGCCGAGACGGATGTCCAGGGCACCATCGAGTCGGTGACCGTGTACACGGCCGGCCTGGCGCGGGTCACCCGCGCCGGGCGCGCGGACCTGGTGCGGGGCACGCAGGTGCTGCGCTCGGCGCCCCTGCCGCCGCGGGCCGACCCGTCGAGCGTGCAGGTGACCGTGGACGCGCCGGGCACGCGGCTGGAGAGCGTGGAGACGCGGCGTACGCTCGTCGACGAGAAGATGCTCGAGACCCGCCGCGCCGAGCACCGCCAGGAGCTGCGCGCCCAGGAGGAGGCGGTCTTCGACCTGGAGCTCGCCCTGCGCGGCGTGCAGGAGTCGATCCAGAGCCGGTCGGAGACGGTCGAGTTCGTCCAGCAGATGCGTCGGCACACCGCCCAGGCCGCGGCGGCCGAGAAGGCCGAAAACCGGCTCCAGCCCGAGGCCTGGGGCCAGGCGATCGACCTGGCGCAGCAGCGCACCGAGACCGCGCGCCAGGAGATCCGCGAGCTCACCAAGAAGAAGCGCGGCCTGGAGCACGACCTCGCCGAGGCGCGGCGCAAGCTGAGCGACATCCGGCGCAAGAGCCCGGACGCGGACTACGAGACCCGGGTCTACGCCACGGTCTCCGCACAGGAGCCCGGCGACGCGGCGGTGCGGCTCAGCTACAACGTGCCCGGCGCCTCGTGGCAGCCCGCGTACCGGGCCGCCGCGGACGTGGCGGGCAAGCACGTGCGCCTGGAGGTCCTGGGCGCGGTGCGCCAGCAGACCGGCGAAGACTGGATGGGCGTGGACCTGAAGCTCTCCACCGCGCGGCCGGACCTGGGCACGGACGTGCCCGAGCTGAAGCCCTGGTACCTGCGCACGGCTCCGTCCAGGGGGCGAAAGCGCGAGGCTGAAGCGGCGGGTCGAGGAGCGGCGATGGACCGTTTGGCGGCAGAGCCGGAAAGACCGGCAGAGGCCCCCGCGGCGCCCCCGGCCCCGCCCGGCGTGGCTGCGAGCGGCGTGGCCACCGTGTTCAGCGCGTCCGCGGAGGTGGACATCCCCTCCGACGACCAGGCCCACCGCATCGCCGTGGCCGAGATCCAGACCCCGGTCGCCCTCACCCACGTGGCCGTGCCCAAGGTGCTGCCGCACGCGTTCCTGCACGCGAAGGGCGAGAACCGAGCGCCGTTCCCCCTGCTCGCGGGGCCCGTGGACGTGGTGGTGGGCGGCAGCTTCGTGGGCCGCGGGCGGCTGGACATGACCGCGCCCGGCGAAGAGATCGAGCTGGGCCTGGGGGTGGACGAGTCCGTGCGCGTGTCCCTGCGCCTGGTGGAGGACGAGGTCGAGCGCAGGCACTGGGGCAACCGCACCGCGACCACGAACGAGTTCCTGATCGAGGTCACCAACTACGGCGAGCGCCCGGCGAACGTGACCGTGCGCGACCAGCTGCC